>Ga0208942_1000024_pt1 | contig 79551 bp, 95 predicted proteins | sample GreLakmeSU08MSRF_FD_187704 | JGI IMG/M metagenome (GOLD analysis project Ga0208942, IMG submission 187704) | Freshwater lentic microbial communities from great Laurentian Lakes, MI, USA - Great Lakes metaG SU08MSRF (SPAdes) | ecosystem: Environmental > Aquatic > Freshwater > Lake | place: Great... | reverse complement strand
AAGGCATCAAACATTGGATTGATTGAATTAATAGACATGCATTCCAGAGTCATTTGATCTACTACTGCAAATACAGGTCCCTTTCCAGAATATGCTTCTTCATTATCCGCTAGTGTTGATACAACATATGTGGTCACTTTACAACCTTGATACTCAAAACCTCGGAGATAAGATGCGCCATCAGATAGATGCAATGTAACATCAAACAATGGTATGTCACCCAATGAGTTGCTTCTTAAATTCTGTCTTGATTCATCTATCACTTTATAGAGATAGGGAGTATTACTTACAACTTTTTCCAAAGTAAAAGTTGGAATTTGTTGGTTGGATGCAGTTCTAATTCCATAGCCACCTGTTTGAATAAACTTTTGGATGGGGGTGATTTCAGTCACAGCTCCAAAATGAAATTCGGCAGTTGGTGCAACTTTTTCTGCAAAGGTGAATTTCTCTGATTGCACAGCTATTGGTTGTGCATCAATAGAGGTCATATCAATACCTACAGATGATGCAATTGCAAGTAATGCAATTGCACTTAGTGTCGTCATAGTTATTGCGTTTTTGTAATTCATTGATAGTAAAAGTAATTTTGATACTATAAGATGGATCAATATTCTTTACAGTTAAAACGTATTGAAGTATAGTTCTCGTAATTCTATATAGAGTAAAAACATTCAAGAGTCTAAAATAATTGAATTTTAAAATATAAAATAAAAATAAATCAAATATTAAAAAAATAAAAAAAGAAAAAGGATTGAATTATTTTTTAGCGTCGGCTATTTTTTTGGCATCTGCTTTTTTAGCATCGGCTATTTTTTTGGCATCTGCTTTTTTAGCGTCGGCTATTTTTTTGGCATCTGCTTTTTTAGCATCGGCTATTTTTTTGGCATCTGCTTTTTTAGCATCGGCTATTTTTTTGGCATCGTCCATCTTTTGCATTGCGGTTTTTGTATCACCAGTTTTCACAGGTTTATCATACTTCCAAAGAAGTTCACCAGCATAAGTTACACTGGATAATCCCTTCTTATCCAACTCTACTATTTTTGCAGGTAATGGAGCATATAGCAATCCTGGAGCAAATTTCTGTCCATCAGTAATCATCCAGTGCATCATGTGTAGCATGACCTTTGCTTCTTCCTTATTCTTTGATGTCTGTTTCAGATCTTTGTATAAAATAAGATATGTCAGACTAGATATTGGATAGGAATCAGGTCCAGGTGCATTTACTGCAGATACTGCAGACCAATCTCCATCGGCTGCAGGTAGACTATCCACAATTGATGCAGTAGCAGCACTAATACTAGCAATAGTGGGTTCTACAAATCCACTCTTGTCACCGTTTTGCATATATGCATAAGTCATTTTAGTTTGATATGCATATGCTAGCTCAACGTAACCAATAGAGTATGTAGTGGTTTTTACAATTCCTGCAACACCCTCGTTTCCTGCTGCAGCTAAACCTATTGGCCAAGGAACGGTTTTTCCTTTTCCTACAGTTTTAGCCCAACCTGGATCAGGATCAATTCTGGAAAGATAGTCAGTAAAGACAAAGGTAGTTCCAGAACCATCCGAACGATGTACTACCACAATTGATTGATCAGGTAGTTTCATTCCAGGGTTTATTTCTGCTATTTTTGGATCATTCCACATGGTGACTTTTCCCTGAAATATTTCAGAGAGAATCTTTCCAGTTAATTTTATGCCACTTTGTGGAATTTCAGGAATGTTGTATGTAATTACAACTCCACCCATTGTTTCAGGAATGTGTAATGTGTTTGGAGCCAATACTTGTTCTTTAACAGTCATTGGGGCATCAGTTGCTGCAAAATTCACAGTTTTTTGAATGTGTTGCTTTATTCCACCACCACTTCCAATTGATTGATAGTTTAGATTTACACTGTCAAATTGTTTATTGTATTCGACTCTCCATAAATCAATCAGAGGGAATGGAAATGTTGCACCTGCTCCATTAATGTTATACACGTAATCTGAATTTGGTGCAGATGGTGCGGCCTCAGCGTTTGCGTCTAATGGTGCTACGACAGCAAATATAATTGCAATCATTAGCAAAGATGTCATTGTTATTATTTTTGTAGTCATTGTATTTTATGGGATTGTAGTTTATTTATGAATTGCAAACATAGATTACTAAAAAACATGATCACCCTGTTTACTATATAGAAATCGTATCACATTCAACATTTAAATTAAAAATATCAGAAATGATTTTTTTCAATACTTTTTCTAAATATGTGTTAAATTAAGGAATGTCAACAACTTCATTACGGTAATAATTTTTTAAGATACTTTCCAGTATAACTCCCAGGTGCTTCAGATACCTGTACAGGCGTACCAATAGCAATAATTTTGCCACCCTCATCACCACCCTCAGGTCCCAAGTCAATTAGCCAATCAGAATTTTTGATTACATCCATGTTATGTTCAATTACAAGTACAGTATTTCCTAGATTTACCAATCTATTCAACACGTCCAAAAGTTTTTGAACGTCTGCAAAATGCAACCCAGTAGTGGGCTCATCTAATATGTAAAATGTTTTTCCAGTTCCACGTTTAGATAATTCAGATGCCAGTTTTACCCTTTGAGCCTCACCCCCAGATAAAGTTACAGATGATTGTCCTAGTTTTATGTAGCCCAATCCAACATCAAATAAAGTTTGCAATTTTCTTTTTATTGTAGGAATATTTTCAAAAAATTGTAATGCCTCATATACAGTCATATCCAAAATATCAGAAATATTTTTCCCCCTGTACAAAACAGTCAAAGTTTCAGAATTGTATCTTTTACCTTTGCATTCATCACATTTTACAAAAACATCAGATAGAAATTGCATTTCTATTTGTTTTACACCGTCACCAGAACAAGCAAAACATCTTCCATCAGGAACATTAAATGAAAATTGACCAACAGAGTAGCCTCTTTCTTTTGATAATTCTGTATTTGCATATAATTCTCGAATAAAAGTAAACACGCCAATGTATGTAGAAGGATTTGAACGTGGAGTTCGCCCTATCGGGGATTGATCAATGGCAATTATTTTATCTATATTTTCAAGACCTAAAATTTCTTTATGAGCACCAGGTTTGATATTAACTTTATAAAAATGGTTTTCCAGAGTTTTTAATAAAACATCATTTATCAAAGTAGATTTACCAGAACCTGAAACACCAGTCACACAAACAAATAGGCCTAACGGAATCTCCACATCTATATTTTTTAAATTATTTTCTGCAGCTCCTTTGATAATTAAAGATCCATTTGGATTACGTATTTTATCTTCTAATTTAATTAATGAGTTATTTTTTAAATAATCTCCAGTGACAGATTTTTTACTAGAAAGAATTTGCTTGATTGTCCCTTCAAAAACAACATTTCCTCCATGTACTCCAGCACCAGGACCCAAATCAATAATCCAGTCTGAATTTCGTATAACTTCTTCGTCATGCTCCACAACAATGACTGTATTTCCAAGATTTCGTAGCTTTGTTAGCGTTTTAATTAGTCGTTCATTATCACGTTGATGTAATCCTATTGTAGGCTCATCAAGAACATACAAAACACCAGTAAGATTAGAACCGATTTGTGTTGCTAATCTAATTCGTTGTGATTCACCACCAGATAAAGTAGAACTTAATCTATTCAGAGTTAAATAGTTCAATCCAACATTGATTAAAAATTCTAATCGTTCTTTAATTTCTTTAAGTACATCTCGTGCAATGTATTTCTCAGTTTCAGTCAAATTTAATGTTGAAAAAAAATCATAGCAGTGATCTATTGATAAATCACATACATCCATAATTCCTTTATCATTAATTCTGACTGCCAATGATTCAGGTTTTAATTTTTTTCCATTACATGCATTGCAGGGAGTATCTCGCATGAATTGTTTAAGCCAATCACGTTTTGATTCAGAATCAGTTTCCATAAAGGAACGTTGAAGATTAACCAACACACCTTCAAATCCGTCAGTGTGTTGCCATGAGGAATCACCTGATTTAGAACTATATTTAAAATCAATTAGATCATTTGTACCGTTTAAAATGATATGCATGTGTTTTGCTGAAATTTTTTCAATTGGAGTCATCAGGTCAAAATTAAATTTTATCCCAACAGCTTTCAGTGCTTGTTTTCTAAATGCCGAAAATCGTCCACTCCACGGAACAATTGCACCTTGCAAAATAGATTTGCTTTTATCAGGAATTACAAGGTCTGCATCAAATTCCATTTTAATGCCCAATCCATTACATGTTTTACACATTCCAAATGGAGAATTAAATGAAAAAGTTCTAGGTTCCAATTCACCGATTGTTAAACCACAGTATGGGCATGCGTTGTTTTGTGAAAAAATTCTTTCTAATTTACCAGAGGAAATCATAACATCGCCCTTTGATGATTTAATCGCAGTTTGTATTGCCTCAAATAATCTAGAACGCTCAGATTTTTCTGTCTGTAGTCTATCCACTACAATTTCAATATTATGCCATTTCTGCCTATCTAGTGGGGGAATCGGTTCATCCAGGCTCATAATCTCGCCATTTAGACGTATTCTAGAGTAACCATCTTTTTTAATTTGTTCAAATAATTTTTCATATGTTCCTTTTTTTCTTTGAATAATAGGGGATAAAATTAAAATCTTTTGTCCACTAAAATCTTTAAGAATTGAATCACATATGGTTTCAACTGATTGTGTTGATATTTTTCTAGCACAATTCGTGCAGTATGGAATTCCAATTCGGGCATAAAGTAATCTTATGTAATCATAAATTTCAGTTGTTGTCCCTACAGTGGAACGTGGATTCTTACTTGTAGTTTTTTGCTGAATTGCAATAGCAGGTGAAAGTCCTTCTATAGAATCAACATCAGGCTTGTCCATTATTTCAAGGAATTGTCTTGCATATGCAGAAAGTGATTCAACATAACGTCTTTGACCCTCGGCATAAATTGTGTCAAAAGCTAAAGTGGATTTTCCAGATCCAGATAAACCACTAATTACAACTAGTTGATTTTTTGGTATATCCACATCAATGTTTTTAAGATTATGGTGTCTTGCACCACGAATCTTTAGTTTATTTTCTACCATCTTTAAATTTTATCTCCCTTTCCAATCGTTTTATTCTATCACGACATTCAATTGCATGCTCAAAATCTAATTCTTCAGAATATTTTTTCATGTTTGATTCTAATTCAATTAAATCATTAGCAAGATCATGTGTTGATTTTAATTTAGATTCATCCAAAGTGGTGACTTGTTCAGGAACCGATTTGATAATTGTTTTTGGATCAATCTTATGCTCAATGTTGTATTCAATTTGTTTTTCTTTACGTCGTTTAGTTTCATCCATTGCATGAATCATAGATTTTGTGATATTATCGGCATACATGATCACTGATCCATTTACATTTCTAGCAGCTCTTCCAAATGTTTGAATTAAACTTGTAAAATTTCTCAAAAACCCTTCCTTATCTGCATCTAAAATTGCAACAAGGGAAACTTCAGGAATATCTAAACCTTCACGTAATAAATTAATTCCAACAAGAACGTCAAATTCGCCTAATCGTAATTGACGAATTAATTCAGTTCTTTGTAATCCCTCTATTTCAGAGTGCATGTATCGTACTCTAACTTGTTTTTTTGAAAGATATTCTGCCAGGTCTTCAGCCATACGCTTTGTCAAAGTTGTAACTAGAACACGCTCATTTTTAGCCGAACGTAAAGCAATTTCGTGAATTAAATCGTCCATTTGATCCTTTGTTGATCTAACCTCAACTGATGGATCAAGTAATCCAGTAGGCCTCACTAGTTGCTCGGCTATTTGAGATGATATTTTTTTCTCATATTCACTTGGAGTTGCAGAAACAAAAATTGTATTTTTTAAATAACTTTCAAATTCTTCAAATTTAAGTGGACGATTATCATATGCACTAGGTAAGCGAAATCCATACGTGATTAATTGTTTTTTTCTTGAATAATCGCCTTTGTACATTGCATGTAATTGTGGTAATGTAACATGAGATTCATCAATGACAAGTAAATAATCATCTCCAAAAAAATCCATTAAACAGTATGCTTTCTCACCTGATTGTCTTCCATCAAAATGTCTTGAATAATTTTCAATTCCAGAACAATACCCCAACTCTTCTATCATTTCTAAATCATATTTAGTTCTCATTTCAAGTCGTTGTTTTTCTAATTCATTTAATTCAGGTAATCGTCGTGCTAATTCTTCCTTAATTGAAAGCACAGCTTTTGCTCTAACATCTTTTGCAATTAAATAATGTTTAGCAGGAAAAATTTTTATTTCAGATAATTTACGTTTTTCTTTAAGTGTTATACTATCAAGTAAAATAATTTTTTCAATATTATCACCAAACATAGAAATTCTTACAATGTCTTCAGAATATGCAGGAACAATATCTATAGTATCACCCTTTACTCTAAAATTGCCAGGAGCTACCGTGATATCATTTCTTTCATATCTAGCGTCATTGAATTTTTTAATTAAATCACTTCTTTTCATTATATCATTTAAATTCAAAATAATTGCTAAATCTCGCCAATCCTTGGGATTGCCAAGTGAGTAAATACAAGATACAGTAGAGACAATAATTGTCGGTTCATCAGATAAAAGCATGGCAGTTGCCTCTAATCGTAATTTTTCAATTTTTTCATTAATTTGAGTTTCTTTTTCAATATAGGTATCAGTTTGAGGCAAATAACTTTCAGGCTGATAATAATCGTAATAAGATACAAAATACCCTACATTGTTTTTTGGGAAAAATTGTTTTAATTCAGAATAAAGTTGTGCTGCCAAAGTTTTGTTGTGTGAAATTACCAAAGTATTTTTTCCAGTTCTTGCAATTACGTTTGCAACAGAAAATGTCTTTCCACTACCAGTTACGCCAAGTAATGTCTGAATTGAGCCTTTTTTTACACCTTCAACTAGAACGTCAATTGCTTGTGGCTGATCACCTGTAGGTACAAACTCTGATACCAGTTCAAATTTATGAATTTGTTGCAACAATTACAATAATCCAAAACTGAATTTAAAGCAAGTGTGATAGTATTATACTGCTACCATATAGGTTCACTAGTCATTTGTAAACCATGTTCAGTTATTTCAAAACCCATAATTTTTAAAGTTTCTTTAGAATTTGCAGAGTTACGATTCAATATACATTTAGCTAAATTCATTCTTTTTTCCATATTCATATTTTGTCCAATCTTATATTTTCCATCAAGTGTTTCAGGAATTATTTTGATTACTGCAACAGCTTCCAAAACTCTCATTGTAGATTCAATTGGATCGTATCCTCCTTCTGATTGATATTTTTGCATAAGACCGTTTAGAGCGAGTGTTTTTTCCTCATTATCTATCACTATTGTTGCTTTGCCCTTGATTACAATACTAATGTACAATGTATCTGCAAGTGATGCGTCTTTTGGATCCTCAAAATATGAAGGTAAAAATTCTAATTCCCTATCAACTTCAAAACCAACTTTATTGTTTCGTTTAACATTATCAATTTTTTCACCTCTAGTATGAGAATGTAAATAAATTGAATCATCAAGAAATACAAAATTCATCGGGATAATCTGAGGGTATCCAGCCTCATCTATGCTAGAAATTCGTCCCACATGTTCTTGATTTAAAAATTCTTGAATTTTTTGGCGTGATTGAATTTTTAAAATTCCATTTAACTGCAATAAAAGCATATTCGGCAATAATATTATAAATTAAGAGGGTAAATCTCTAGATTATGACAGAGTTGGATAAAAATCATGGATGACCCATATCTTAATGATTTAAAAAATGAATTTTCTAAATATTCATCAGACCTCAAAAAATTGAAGAAAAATCTCATGAAATCAAATTCATCAGAAGAGCAATCACAGATTATTAAAAAAATAGACACCATTGCAAAAGAAATGGAAAAAAATCAAACACAGTCAAGCAAAGTTACTCAATCAAGATTAAAACAAATAACTAGATCAAAAAAAAATTCTCAGCACTAATTAAAATTCCTAAAATATAGGATAAATATACAGTAGATTGTTGGACGAACGTGAAGAAGAATGGCAAAGAGCAATAATTTTGTCACTAAAAATTTTAGAGGAATGGGGAACTAATTCCAGATTTATTTGGTTTAGAGAACTACACAGAATATCCGATATAGATAAAGGATTACTGCGAAACGTACTCAACGAATTAAAAAAATCAAAAGAGGTCAAAGAAATGCATGGTACAAACAACAGAATATTCTTTTGTCTAAAAAAATACTATAAAAAATGTCATGACATAGAATTTAGATTTAAAGGAAAACCAATTATGCTCAGAGACGGAAGTAAAGTCAAAATTATACAAGGTGAAACAAATTCTACTGCACGTACAAGAAAAAGAATAGAAAAGCAACATAAAAAACGTCTAGTCAAATCATACACTAGAATGAAAAGTAAGAATAGGCGTCCACATAAATCGTAAATTTCAAGTATAGTTAATCCTCTACTTTTCTACGCATAAAATTAAATTCCGCACGTTTTAATTTTGCACTTTCTGATACGTCATCAGTCATATCATATAGTTGGTGCAATTTCAAATCAGATACAAGTTCATCCTCTTTCCGATCTTCCAAATCCAATTCCATATTGGATAAAACCTCAATATTGTCTTCTAAAAGTTTTAGGCATTTTTTTATTATTTTTGGAAGTTCATCATCCATTACAAGATTACAAAATTAGCTTAGTAAATGATTTTCTATGTAAAATGAACTTATTTTTGCATTTTTTCACGTAAATATGGCATTACATGACTTGCGAATTTATCAATAGAACCAAAGTAATTCTTACCCCAGAATCTAATTACAAAATGATTTACACCTGCTTTCATGAATCGCTCAAAAGTTGGAATGATATCTTCAGGTGTGCCGACTGCTGTTGATGAACGAGCAATGCTATCAGGAATCTTTGTTGCAGCCTCTCTCATTTTTACAATCCAAGATTGATCTGACATTGAATATTCTGTAAAATATTTTACAAAATCAAATCCTTCGATTTCTTTAATTCCGTGTACACGTAAAATTTCAGGTTTAAACAAACTAACTTTTACTGCTTCCTTCATTTTAGCCCATGATTCTTCTGCATCTTCTGAAAAGTATACGTCAATATCAAGGGCATATTGGAAACTATCTTTTTCACTTTGAGTTCTGTTATGTTTATTCATAGACACGTTAATTTGTTTAGCATGATCTTCAAATAATTCTGGAGTGTATCCAATTGGTAACCAGCCTTCACCTAATTTTCCAGTAAGCTCCAAAGTACGAGTACCACCTGATGCCATGTAAGTAGGTGGATGTGGTTTTCGAATTGGAGATGCTTGAAGACAAGCGCCTTCCAATTTGTAAAATTTACCGTCATAGTTTACAGTATTATCAGGTGAGGAACCATACAATGCTTTGATAACTTCAATTTGTTCTTCCCATTTTGAAACTGGTTTTTCAAATGGAATGCAAAATTCTTTCAAGTTTTGAGCTTCACCTGCACCAATTCCTAAAATTGCTCTTCCTTTAGAAATTCTATCAAGTGTAATTGTAGCTAGTGCAATATTGGAAGGATGTCTTCTAATTGCATCAGTCACACAAGTTCCAATCTCAACATTATGAGTGACTGCAGCAATTGCAGATAACATAACCCAAGGATCCAAAACAATTGCATTTTTCCATTGAGGGACATTTGTGTGATCCATGTAAAAAATAGAATCATAACCGGTTTTATCGGCAAGCATACATGCAGTTAAAATTTGATCTTCAGTGTAACCTGCACGAGCAACATTTAATCCATTTTGAATACCGAATTTTAATGGTTTTTCAGTAATCATGTAACTTGGACAATTACATTAGCATAAATAAGTTTAGTCATAGATGGGTTTCACTAAATATTAATAAAATAGAAAAATGTAAAAATTAAAGAATCTTAAAGATTTCCGGATTTAATATCTTGTAAACACTTGATTACATCTTCTTTAGAGATTGGAATTGGGTTTGGATCCAAATGTCCTCTATCAGTCATTACAGTATCAGCAGCATCTGAAACATCAGCCTTTAATTCAAGTTTATCAAAACCTAACTTTTTCATAGCCTCTTTAAATCGATCATAAAAGATGGATTTGTTGTGTTTATGTGCTACAGTAGTACAAGAAGATAAAGAGTATCCATGTGGAACTCCTTCATTTGAAAACACGTAAGACAGTGCATGCCCAAGAGTAGTTGAGCAATTTCCAAATCCAATACCAGATAACATTGAACCGTATGGATAATTTTCAGGTTTGTTATTCATAATTGCATCATATAAAATATCAAATGCTTGTTTACACATTGTTCTTGTAAAATCATTACCAAGTTTACTATCATATCCTTCAGTTGCCTGAGCACATGCATCACATACAGAACTTTTTATTACTTGTTCTGGAGTACCGCCCATAAAATATGAATCAACTACTGCCATGTCAGCAAGAAATCGGTCTTCACGCAATAATTTCTTTTTTCCATCAAATTTTAAAACACAATATGTCGTCATTTCAGCTCCAGTTCCAAAAGTAGTTGGAATTAAAATTTTTTCTTTTTTTAGTTCAGGTGCGGCATATTTTACGACATCCATTGAACTACCACCGCCAAGTCCAATTAGAACAGACGGATTTTTATCTTTAAATTGTGAAATTACAGCAGTGACATCATCAATTGATGGTTCAGGTTTTACTTTATCATAAAGCATGTAATCAGTGATTCCCATTTTAGATAGCCATTTATCAGAAAGTTCTGGTGGTACAGTTGTAACAACTAGAGCATTTTTTGGATAGTCTGTCTCACCTAATGCATTTTTTCCAAAATTGATAATTTTTGGAATACGTACGGAATACATGAATGGAACTCAATATTGATTATTATTATATCTTACAATAACAGAAATTAACAGATGATTATTCAGAATTATGCAGATTTAGCAACATCCGAAAAGAAAATTGAATGTTTAGAGATTTTAGATGCGGGATTAAAAGCTGCAGATCCAGAAAATATCTTGGTAAAATTTGTAACACCAAAAGAAATTACAATTAATGGTAAAACACTAAACATTGAAGGGTTTTCCAATATTTTCACAGTGGCATTTGGTAAAGCTGGGGATTCCATGACTAGGGCATTAAATGCAATTATTCAAATAAAAAGTGGAATTATAGTTATTCCTAAAGGCTCTAAATCAAAAATAAAAAGCAAAAAATTTCAGATTTTTAATTCAGGGCACCCAAAACCTGATCAAACAAGTGTCAAGGCAGCAAAAGAAGTAATAAAATTTCTTCAAAATAGAAGAGAAGATGAATTGGTGATCTTTTTGGTTTCAGGGGGAGGTTCATCATTACTTGCAATTCCAGACAACATAACATTAGATGATAAAATCTATGTAACTAATTTATTATTAAAATCAGGTGCAAGCATTCAAGAATTTAATTGTGTTAGAAAGCATTTATCAAAAATTAAAGGCGGTAAATTGGTGGAAAACATGAAATGTCGTGGAATTGGACTTGTGATGTCAGATGTTGAAGGAGATGATCTATCAAGTATTGCTTCAGGTACGACATACATGGATAATACAACTTTTCTAGACGCATTAAATATAATCAACAAATACAAATTACAAAATAAAATTTCATTAGAAGTTTTACAAATTTTAGAAGATGGATTTAAAGGAAAAATTCCAGAAACACCTAAAAAAAAAAATATGGAAAATTACATAATTGCAAATAACAAAGATTGTCTTGATGCAATGGAAATTAAAGCCAAAGAATTAGGATATCAGGTAAAAACAATACAAGTGTTTGGGAACATAAAAGAGGCGACAAAAACAATTATGGAAAACATACCAAATGAGCAAAAAACTTGTCTTATTTTTGGTGGTGAAACTACAGTCGAAGTAATTGGTAAAGGAACAGGTGGAAGAAATCAAGAATTAGTTTTAAGATTATTAAAAAATACACAAAATTTAAAAAAAATAGTTATTGCGTCAATGGGTACAGATGGGATTGATGGAAATACATTATTTGCAGGTGCAATTATGGAAAATATCAAAATTGACGAATCAATAATTAAAGAATTTTTAAAAAATAGTGATTCTGAAAAATTCTTTCAAAAACAAAAAAGCAACATTAAAACCAATTTTACACATACAAATTTAATGGATATAGGCGTAATTTTAAAATAAATTTTTAATTACAGATAGTAGGATTATTTTCTAATTTTTGTTTTCTCATTCTAGCTATAATTGCAGCTAGTTGTGCTTCATGAATTTCATCTAGTGTTTCACACATGATAATTATATAATTTTTAACTACTTAAATCATGACTAAAATTTGTATGATATAATAAAAATTATTTATGATTGTTTGAAATTTAGTCATAAAATAAATAAATTTTCAATTGAAAATAGGTTTACTTGAAATAGGATTAGCAGCGATGTAAAACGACATACCTATGAATGAATTTAAAAATTATTCAATAAATTCAATTGTACAAAAGGAGATAACAAGTAAATGCTAGAAAAACAATTTGACGTGGATTTACTATACAATAGAGTTGTTCATTACTATATTGACAAAAAAGGATATTCAAAAGACAAGGCAAACTCTATTGCACAATCAGTAGTCAAAAGAGAATCTCAAAGAAGAATATGTAAAAATGAGAATTGTAAACATTTCTCACATGATCATATCAGAAATTCAGAAATATGTCTAGTATCAAATTGTCAATGTGGGATTTTTCAGACTCGGTGAGGAATTATTAGATTTTTGCGTAAGGGTTGTGCATTAAATCCCATTTGACGTAAATGTTGTGCAAACTCATCAACAAATCCATGAATCGTGTAAATTTGTTCTGCACCTGACTGTCTGACCATTTCTACTAATTCATTAAAATCACAATGATCACTCATAGTAATTGAATAATCTGCACGTCGTCCAAATGCAAATCTTGGAGAATGAGCCCAACCACTAAATCCAACAGTTACTGCCCCGTACTTTAATTTCATATCTTTAAGAAATTGATTTTTTTCAGACATAATAGGTGCAACCATGACCCATGGTTTTTTGGATAATAATCCATTTTTTTCTGCCTCAGTATGACCAATTCCGTGATTTAAAGAAACACCAAATTCTTGATGTAGCATGTTCATTTCTTTTATGGAATCATGAAAGTAAAGAGGACCCCAATGTCCAAAAAGTTGAGTGATAGTTTGCGCCTTACCTAATTGATACCCCAATAATATGATAGGAACCCCTTTTCCATAAAGTTCAGAAATTAATTCATTTACTTGTTTTTCTATTTTTTCTAATTTTGGAAAAATAAATTCAGGCAAACCAAATGTACATTCAGTGATCAGTGTTTTACATTTTGGAATAATTGCAGCTTTGAGAAATCCCCGATTTCGAGTACAAATATCACCAGTATAAAAAATGTCATTAAAAAGTAAACCCCTAGCACCCAAAATATGACCACTATCAATTAATGAAAAATCATCAATGTGAGACACATGATTTTTCATTTTGACTCCTCTAAGATTAGCGATTTTGTAGGTTTCAACTGATGAAAGTATTGTGCCATTGTTTTTTGTGGGTAAATGATCAGAGTGTGCATGAGATACAAAATTCACTGCACCTGAATCTGCATTTTTTGGATCTAGGTATACTTTGTTTCCATTTACTTGACATAAAATACCATTTGTTGTCATTCTAATATCGGGTGTCAATATTAGAGAAAATAATTAGATTTGATATAAATTGCCGGATTGATCAACTGTTGACTAGTTGCTAAATCTAGGAATTTTAATTTCAGGTCAAGGAAGCAATATGGAAGCTATTTTAAAATCAATAAAATCTAAAAAAATTCACATAAATCCAGCAATAGTAATATCAAACAAATCAGATGCAAGAGGCATAAAAATTGCACAAAAATTAGGCATCAAAACAGAAATAATTCAAAGCAAAAATTTCAAAGGAAGTAGATCAGATTATGATAAAAAAATTATATCCACGTTGGAAAAATATGGAGTTACACCAAAAAAAGGTCTTGTATGTTTAGCAGGATTTATGCGAATAATTAGTCCAGAATTTGTTAAAAAATACAAAAATAGAATAATCAATATTCATCCGGCATTACTCCCAGCTTTTCCAGGACTTGACGCACAAAAACAGGCAATAAAGTACGGGGCAAAATATTCAGGATGCACGGTACATTTTGTGGATTCAGGAGTAGATACGGGCGCAATCATTTTGCAATCAATAGTCAAAATAAGAAAAGGTGAAACAGAAAAAACATTATCTAAATTAATATTAAAAAAAGAACATGAGACATACTCTAAAGCCATAAAATTGTTTACAGAAAATAAAATAAAAATTTCAGGTAGAAAAACAATAATCATCTAAGAATCAGGTCCACCAAAAAAATACAATGCCGTAAGTTCCATAGTATTTCCATGAAAAAAGTGTTCAATCTTTTTGCCAACAAAATATACCGTGTTTTTGGAAATAGGATAATCAACATCTTTAATTTTTAAAAACCCATTACCGCCAAGAATAAAATATACTTCATCACTATCGTGGGGTTCCTGTGTATCTTTTTGACCTGGTTGTAATACAAGTACGCCTACAGCAATATTTGGATTATTTATAAAAGTATCAAAGTAATTGTTGCCTTTTTTTATTTTTTCTATGGATTGATTTACATTAAAAACTAAAGTCATGGTGATTTTCAAAATACGGTGGGAAATTTTAGTATAGCGAGTATTTCAATTTAGATATATTGGAAACCATAAAGATGGGAGGATCAAAGACATGAAACATATGATTTAATGTGTAAATTGTGCCTAACTCGAATCAAAATTTCACTCAGACAAGCCAGACAATTTGCTTATTCTGATTTAAAATTTACCTCAAATCATTTCAAGGATTAAATATCTAAAGTCCAGAAATAATCTTTATGGTTGGAATTAAGATAGATGGAATCAAAATTGCCCAAAAAGTAAAAGATAGTGCCATCAAAGATGTAGAAAAACTAAAAGTTCTAGGAATTACACCATGCTTGGCAACAGTTCTGATTGGAGATAATCCAGCGTCTGCCACTTATGTTAAAAATAAACACATTGCATGCAGTCAAGTAGGAATCATTACAAAAGATTTCAAGTTAGCATCAGGAATTACACAGATGGAATTAAATAAAATAATTGACGAATTAAATAAAGATGAATCAATTCATGGTATTTTAATTCAATTACCATTACCTGATCATTTAGATGAATTTACAACTACATCCAAAATATCTCCACTAAAAGATGTAGATGGACTTACACCACACAATGCAGGATTATTAGGAATGAAAAAAGCTACACTTGTTCCATGCACACCGTTGGGGGTAATGGAAATGTTTGATTATCATGATATTAAATTAGAAGGAAAGAATATTGTTGTAATTAATCGAAGTAATCTTGTAGGAAAACCTCTATCCCATTTACTTTTAGCAAAAAATGCAACGGTAATCACATGTCACTCAAAAACAAAAAATATCAAAGAATTATGCCAAATTGCAGATATAATAATTACAGGTGTTGGAGATAGAAACAAATTCACATTAACCTCAGATATGATAAAAAAAGACGCGATTGTAATTGATGTTGCAATCTCAAGATACAATGAAAAACTTGTTGGAGATACAGATTTTGAGGAAATAATTAAAAAAGCATCACATGTAACGCCTGTACCAGGTGGAGTGGGCCCCATGACAGTTGCAATGTTATTGAAAAATACAATAACAGCTGCATCCTTGAGTATTCAAATTGCAAAATAATTCTCAAAAAACATCGTTAAGAAAATTGCTTCTTGAAAAAAGAGATGCAACCTCTTTTGATTTAATGAAAATTGCAAGTAAAGCCATATTTAAAAAATTAAAAAAAATTGAATCATTTAGAATGGCACAAAAAATAGGCACGTATTATCCAATAGGTACCGAAGTACTCACACAAGACATTATGCAAGAGGCACTAAGTGAAGGAAAAGAGATATTTTTACCAAAAGTAATTGGTGAAAATTTGGAATTTAGAAAAATTCAGAATTTTAGTAATTTAGAAAAAGGTAGCTTCGACATAATGGAGCCACGTGATGAATGTCCTGTAGATAATAATTTGGACATAATACTAGTTCCAACTGTAGGAATATCTCCAAAAGGCGTGAGACTTGGATATGGTAACGGATTTTATGATAGATTTTTAGCTAAAAACAAAATTGAAACTATTTCATTAACATTTGATAAACAAATTATAAAAAATATTCCTAGTTCAGATTACGACGTAATCATAAATTGGATTGTTACAGAAGATAGAATCATAGATACGTCAAAAACGATTTAATCCTTTTTTGCCAATATCTTTTCTATAATATTTATGAGTCCAAAAAATCTTTTCTGCTGCAAGGTATGCATTTGAAATTGCAGATTCCAAAGTATCACCAAGTGCTGTAATTCCCAGTACTCTGCCACCATTTGAAAATATTTTTCCATTTTGTTTTTTTGTTCCGGCATGAAAAACCATGATATCTTTAGGAATTAAATCAAATCCAGTAATTTCCTCTTCTGTCAGATAGGATTCAGGATAACCCTCAGATGCTAAAACAATACATATTGCAGATTGGGGTTTCCAAATAATTTTAGGCATTTGGGACAAAGATTCATTTACACTAGCAGCAAGATAATCATACAAATCAAAATCCATCTTCATTGTGATTGGTTGACACTCGGGATCACCCATTCGCACATTATACTCTAAAACATATGGTTCATTGTCTCGAATCATTACGCCAGCATAAAGAAATCCTTTGAAAAGGATACCTTCGTTTTTCATGGATTGTAGTGTTTTATTGATTATTTGATTTTGAATTTTTTCAGCAAGAATGTTATCTATAATTGGAGTTGGAGAATATGCACCCATTCCACCAGTGTTTGGACCTTTATCATTATCAAAAATTCTTTTATGATCTTGACTTGAAGGCATTGGAATTGCAGTGTGTCCATCACATAGTGCAATGTATGATGCCTCAATTCCGTCAATTCGTTCCTCAACAATAATACGATTTCCAGCATCGCCAAATGTCTTTTTTACCAAAATTGTGTCAATTGCCTCAATTGCCTCACTAGTATCATTGCAAACAATTACACCCTTTCCAGATGCTAGACCGTCTGCTTTGACTACTACAGAATAATCAAGTGATTTTACATATTCTTCTGCTTTTTTTGCATCATCAAAGATTTCAAATCTTGCGGTTTGAATTCCATTTCTTTTCATGAAATTTTTCGCCCAAATTTTACTAGATTCTAATTGTGCAGCTTTTTGAGAGGGTCCAAAAATTTTAAGATTCATTTGATTAAATTTATCGACGATTCCGGCAGCTAGTGGGATTTCAGGGCCAACTACTGTAAAGCAATTATTTTTTTGTGCAAATTCAGCTAATCCAGATATATCGTCAATCTCTATTGAAATATTATTTGCAGTTCCACCATTTCCAGGTGCAGTGAAAACTTTTTCAACTTTAGAACTTTGAGATAATTTCCAAGATAGTGCATGTTCACGTCCTCCAGAGCCTACAACTAATACGTTAACCAATAGAAATTATAATTTATTCAATTATATAATTTATGATATGAAAATAGAAAAAAAGAGGTTTCATTCAAATGTATGTTTCCACATTTCTGCCAATTTTGTCTAGCAATCATCACGGTTTTTTAAATGCTCATAGAATTTTTTGGTATTTTGTGCATATGATTTTACCATTCCCTCTTGATTTTATCAAAGTTAAACCTGAAATTTTACGAGTTTTTTAGGGTAATAAAATTTCCAAATAACAAATTATCAATTTAGCTTTATAATGCCACTGCCATATGAAAATCTAAGATGGAACTTGCAACAAAATTTGATGCAAAGGGAATAGAGTCAGAGATAAGAAAATACATGAGTTCAATAGATATTGAAAAACTAATTTTTGATTCAGATAAACGTGAAAAAATAATATTTATCGAGGGTCCTCCTACTATGAATGGAGTTCCACATGCAGGTCATTTAAGAGGACGAGTAATCAAGGATCTTTGGTATAGATTCAACACGCTAGAGGGTAAAAAAATTGTATTTAATGGTGGATGGGATACCCAAGGACTTCCAGTAGAGTTGCAAGCAGAAAAAGAATTAGGAGTTACAGGAGGTAAATCAGAAGTCATTGAAAAAATTGGAATTGAAAAATTAGTTGAAGAGTGTAAAAGAATTGTAAAAAAATTCAATACTAAATGGTTGGAGGTAGATGATTTACTTGGAATGTCATTTAATCATAATAAAGCATATTGGACTTATCGAGATGAATTTATTGAAAGAGAATGGCAAGTTCTAAAAAAAGCACATGAAAATGGAATACTGGAAGAGGACTTTACGGTAATCGCATATTGTCCAAGTTGCCAAACATCACTAAGTCATGCAGAAGTAAATCAAGGATATGAAGAAGTCAAAGATCCGTCACTATACTATAAAGTCAAACTTCGAGATGAGGATGCATACCTTGTGGTGTGGACTACAATGCCATTTACTTTAGTTACAGACGCAATGGTGGGATTAAATCCAGATGAGGATTATGTGTATGCCAAAGTGGAAAACGAGGTTTGGGTAATTGGAAAAACAAGATTAGAAGAATTTTTCAAAGAAGTAAACATAACAGAGCATGAAATAATCAAGACTGTCAAAGGGTTAGAATTTGAGGGGAGGAAATACACACATCCACTGTTAAATTTAATTCCAGGATTAAATGAATGTGCAAAAGAAAGTAATTTCCACATTGCAGTTTCAGAAGAATTTGTAGATGCCACAACAGGTAGTGGTCTTGTTCACTTGTCACCTGCAAATGGTGAGGAAGACATAAAAATTGCAAACAAGAGAAAAGTCAAAGTATTCAGTCCAATCAATGATCAGGTAAAGTTTACTAATTTAGCTGGAAAATATGAGGGGATGTTTGTCAGGGATGCAGATAGAATTATTGTGGAGGATCTTAAAGAGAACAACGCTCTAGTGAAAATCGGAAGAATCAAGCACAAATATCCATTATGTTGGAGATCACATCATCCAATTGTATGGTTAGCACGAAAAGGTTGGTTTTACAAACTAGATAGATTGAAAGATATGGCAATTAATGCTGCAGAAAGTGTAGAATACTTTTTTGATCAACCAAAAAATAGATTTTTGGGAATTATTAAAGAAAGACACCCTTGGTGCATATCAAGAGAACGAATTTGGGGATGTCCATTACCAATTTGGAAATGTAATGATTGTGGAAAACAAAATTGGTTTTTTTCAAGAAAAGAAATTTTAGATTTTGCATTTAAATTACCAGATGGTCCAAATTTTGAATTGCACCGTCCATGGATAGATAACATTACAATGAAATGCAAAGAATGTAACAGTGTAAATACAAAAAGAGAAGAATATGTTTTAGATACGTGGCACAATAGTGGTTCAGCACCATATTCATCATTAACTAATGAAGAGTACTCCAAAGGAATTCCAGCCCCATTTTTTACAGAAGGTATTGATCAGACAAGAGGGTGGGCTTATACATTATTAATTGAAAATGTAATTTTAAACAACGCACCGGTTTCACCATTCAAGTCATTTTTATTTCAAGGTCATGTGCTTGATGAAAAAGGAGGTAAAATGAGCAAGAGTTTAGGCAATGTGATAGATGGAGCAGAATTACTTGAAAAGTATCCTGTCGATTTAATTAGATTTTATTTTATTTGGAAAGCAAGTCCAATAGAGCCACTTAGTTTTAGTACGGAGGAATTAATGTCAAGACCATATCAAGTGTTAAACACGTTATTTAATTTGCATTTGTATTTTAAACAAAATAGTGAGTATGATAATTTTGATGAGACAAAAACAATTGCATGGGCAAAACAAAATGAATTACTAACCTCTCCGGATATTTGGCTACTATCAAAATTACAAAAATTAATCAAGAAAATTACAGAACGTAATGAATCATGTAAATTCCACGAGGCTGCAAAGGCAATAGATGATTTTATCATAAATAATCTTAGTCAAATCTACATTCCAATTACCAGAGGGGAATTGTGGGATGAAGATGAATCAAAAAAGAACCGAAGGCTGGCAATTTATGCAATTTTAAAAGAGGTTCTCAAAACACTAGATATTTTGATTCACCCACTTTGTCCATTTACCAGTGAATATCTCTATCAAAGTGTATTTAGTGAAAAACAGAGCATTTTGCTAGACAAGTGGCCAGAATATCACGAAACATTGGTCAATGAAGAAATTGAAGAATCATTTGATATTATGAAAGATATCGTTTCAATTTCATCAGCTGCAAGAATGAAAGGGAAACTAAAACGCAGATGGCCATTAAGTGAGGCATTAATTTGTGTAAGTAAAGATCAGAAACAAAAATTGGAATCACTTTCAGCATTGCTAATTTCACAGCTTAATGTAGAAAAATTTACAATTTTTGAAATGGAACCAAATTCAGGATTAGAGCGAGTATTAGATTTAAAAAAAATAAACTTGCCCGTAAAATCAGTTATTGAATTGGAAAGAAAACGTATTGGTCCAAAGGCAAAACAGCACATGGTAAAACTAGTAAATCTATTTTCTGAAAGTAATAAAGAGGAAATTATTGAATTGCTAGAAAAACAAGGAAGATATAATTATGAAATTGACGGTGAAAAAATTTCTCTAGATAGAGAAGATTTCATAATAGATTTTGATGCTAGTGAAGAATTTGCAGTATCAAAAAGGGACAACTACATTGTATTCATATCTACTTTAAGAAATAAAGAAATGATGGCAAGGGGATTGATTAAAGATATTGCAAGGCGATTGCAAACATTAAGAAAAGAAAAAGGGTACAATCCAACAGATATTCTCAATGTTGCCTCAATACTTGATTTAGATGAAGAATCATTAGAAATGATAAAAGAAAAATCAGAAGATTTGGCGTTTTTAGTTAGAGTCAAACAAGTGAATTTTACACAATCATGCAAAGAATACAAAGAAGACGATATTGACGGTCAAAATATAAGAATTTCAGTAGAATAAAAAACAAACATCAGATATGTGCAAGAATCATACGAGTTTGTATAAAATGCAATATTTTTATAAGAACAGATTTTATAAAGTTTGAAATGTCAGAATCAAAGAGACCAACGGTTGTTGGAATCAATGTTCTAAAGCAAAATGGCTTGGACGTAGAGGAGTTAAAAAAACTATTGATTCATAATGCTTCAGTAGAATTTACTGCCTACTACTATTTCACCAATTTGAGAGCACATTGTACAGGTTTGGAAGGAGAAGGGCTCAAAGGAATTATCGAGGATGCCAGAATGGAAGATCTAAGTCACTTTGAATCATGCCTTGAGAGAATATACCAATTAGGCGGTATCCTTCCAAATGATGCAGTAGAATTCATAAAAATGTCAGGATGTGAGTTTTTACAGCTTCCAGCAAATCCAACAGATCACAAGGCGATATTAGAAAAATGTCTTAAAGCCGAACAAGGGGCAATTGTCAATTGGGACAAAGTCTGTAAAATGACTTTTGGAAAAGATCCTACAACATACGATATTGCAAAAGATATTTTGGCTGAAGAGATAGAACATGAATCCTGGTTCCTAGAATTAATCTATGGAAGACCGTCAGGGCACATGCGAAGAAAGTACGCTGGAGAAAGACCACACACAAGAAAACATTCTAGATCACTTGATATGGCATAATTGCCAAATCTCATTCTTTTCTTTTAATTAAAAATAAACCAACTAGTTAGCTTTTAGATGATCAGGGATAATAAATAGAAAAAATGTATAGAAAATCATGGTAAAACAAATTAGTTTGGATGCATGGCAAATTCAGCACCTACTAGAATTACTAAAAAAAGGTTCAGAGATTGTAACAAAAACAAACAAACCAATTGTATTGTATAGACAAACTTTAGAAGAGGAGGAGGACTCTCATGAAGAAATTATATGCACATTAATCAAAAATTATGTCATCGAGCAATTAGTTATTTCAGGTGGAGGAATAGTTCCAAGTTTTCACCAACAATTTGTTTTTACACTTGAAGAATTTCCACAAGAATTATCTAGAAAAAGTCGTGATCGATTTTTTCAAGTGATTGATTTTCTTGAAGAGCAACTAAGTTAGAGTCACAATTAATAAAGATCATAAAAATAGTGTTTTTTACATGCAATTACTTGAATTTCAAGCAAAAGAATTATTTAGAATTTATGGAATTAATCTTCTTCCAAGTATTGCGTCAACTACTATTGAAGAAGGTAGAAAACATGCAAAAGAGTTAGGATATCCATTTGTAATTAAAATTCAAGTTCCAGTTGGAGGCAGAGGAAAAGCCGGAGGAATTCAAAAATGTCAAAATGATGATGAATTTGAACTTAAATACCCTCAAGTTTTAGATTTGGTAATCAAGGGGGAAAAAGCGCGTGCAATTTTACTTGAAAAAATGGCAGACATAAAAAAAGAATTGTATCTATCGTTGTTTTTAAATCGCTCAAAAAGGTGTTATACTATTATCGCGTCACCTGAAGGCGGAGTTGAAATTGAATCAGTAAAAAATCAAATTATCAGAGAAGTTGGATTGGGTGAAGTTTCAGAACAAGTTGCAAGAGAGGTTGCAAAGGAAATGAAATTGGAAGGTAAAACGGCAGACGAATTTGTAGATATCTTGAAAAAATTAGCAAAACTTACAGTTGAAAAAGAAGCCGAGCTTGCAGAAATAAATCCACTTGCAATTATGCAAGATGGTTCATTAATTGCACTTGATGGAAAATTTGTGACAGACGATAACAGTAACTTTAGACATGATGAATTACAAAAATATCAAGAAAAAACTGAAATTGAAGAAAGAGCAGAAAAAAGTGGATTTTCAATTGTAGAATTAGACGGAGATATAGCTGTAGTAGGTAACGGTGCAGGATTGGTAATGTCAACACTAGATATGTTATCAGATAATGGTGGAAAGCCAGCATGTTTCTTAGATGTTGGAGGCGGTGCAACAACAGAATCAGTGTACCAAGCATTAACTTTGATTAGTAAAATGACTAGAGTAAGAGGAATTTTAGTAAATCTTTACGGTGGAATTGTAAAAACAACAGTTGTTGCAGAGGCATTTCTTAAAGCATATGAGGACAATGTAATTGATCTTCCAGTGTTTGCAAGATTAAAAGGCACAGAAGCAGAAAAAGCTAAAGAAATGTTAAAAGAATCAAGAACCAAAATTTTTGATTCAATTGAAGATGCAATTAATGCCGCAGTCATGGGGATTAAAAAATGACAGATATTTTCAAACTATTAAGAGGAAATCCAGAGGATTCAGATTACAAGAAAAAAGGCGTCATAGTTCAAGGAATTACCGGAGCATACGGATCATTACATGCAAAAAATATGATTACATATGGAACAAATATTGTTGCAGGTGTAACTCCAGGTAAAGGGGGTCAAAAGTTTGAAGATAAAGTTCCAATTTACAATACAGTTAAAGAAGCAGTAAATGCAAGTGGTGCAAATATTTCAATTGTTTTTGTACCAGCCAAATTCTTTTTGGGAGCTGCAAAAGAGGCACTAGAAGCTGGAATAAAGCTGCTAGTAGCAATACCAGAACATGTTCCAATTAGAGATACAATGCAAGTTTTAGATTTAGCAAATAAAATGGATGCCGTTGTAATTGGACCAAACACACCAGGAATTATGATTCCAGATTTAATTAAAATAGGAATTATGCCACCAATGCCATTTACTGCAGGAAAGATTGCAGTGTTATCAAAAAGTGGAACACTACTTTATGAAATTTCAGATGCATTGACAAATGCAGGATTTGGTCAATCAATAACAATTGGAATTGGAGGAGATCCAGTTAATGGAACACGATTGATTGATGCATTTAACATGATCAAAGATATCTCAGATTTAGAAGGATTGGTAGTAGTTGGAGAAATAGGTGGAGATTCAGAAGAGATGTTGGCTCAACACATCATAGACATTGGATTCAAAAAACCAACTGTAGCGTACATTGCTGGAAGAGCTGCACCAAAAGAAAAAAGAATGGGTCATGCTGGAGCCATAGTTATGGGAACATATGGTTCTGCAGAATCCAAAGTATCAATGTTCAATAAAGCAAACATACCAGTAGCAAAAAGACCATCACAAGTACCAGTATTACTAGCAGGAAAAATGCAACAATCCGATTAGAATAAAAGAGAGGAATTAAGGAGAAAATTAAATGCCAATTACAGACCCAGAAAAGAAACGAATTGCACAAACTGCTCGTCTAGTTATGAGAATTTGTTTTAATTGTGGATGTAGAAATGACATTAATGCTACAAGATGTAGAAAATGTAGAAACCCATACTTGAGATTGAAAAATAGAAATCTCGGCGTTAAAAAGTAGAATTAAAAATTCATTAATCTTTGCCTGTATTGAATAATTCCAGATCTTATCTTTGGTTGATATTCTGAAATGAATAATCTTACAGCACTTTTGTTTTCTAATTCCTCAAGATTTAATTGTAAATCACCAGGTAATTGATCGTTCATTTGATAAAGTACTTTGGATGCTTCAATGAATTGACCTAAATTTATAGCATAATCAAAAGCCAACTGCATTCGTTCAATTAATGAATTAAATTCATGTAAAGATATGTTTGATTTTTTTAATTTTAACTAAAAAGGTCAAGGTTATGATGATATCAAAGGGCAAAGAGTCAAAACCTAAAGACAGAAAAGATACATGTTTTGTAATTTTATTGGACCGGTTGTCTAGTGGTTAGGATGACGCACTCACACTGCGTAAGGAAAAATTCCCGCAAAGGTCATGGGTTCAAATCCCATCCGGTCCACATATCATTAAAAATGGATGGTAAATGTCCCAATATTTGAAATTCGACTAATTTGAGGATTGCAAGAAATGTAACAAATTTAGAAATAGCAGAAAGAAAATACATTGTTTTTAGTTTTTCAAAATTGTTGCCATAGTGAAAAGGGTAAATATTAGAATTAGAGTATTTTTCAGTGTTTCTTTTCTAGCAAACAAAAATTTGCGATAATATGAGAATAAAATTTAGAAAAAAGCGAAAGAATTCATATACAGTTTACATTATTTGAATTTTTATAAGATGAGTAAAAATTTTTGGCACGACATAGAACCAGGTTCAGATATTCCCGAAATAATTAATGTCATAATAGAGATTCCAAAGGGATCCATGAACAAATATGAATATGATAAAAAACACAACATGATAAAACTTGACAGGGTGTTGTTTTCACCATTTCATTATCCTGGAGATTATGGACTAATTCCCCAAACACTTTCAGATGATGGAGACCCACTCGATGCACTAGTACTTGTTACAAATGCAACATATCCTGGAATTCTAATTGAGGCAAGACCCATCGGATTATTACAAATGAAAGATGATGGAAAATCAGATGACAAAATTATTTGTGTATCAACAAATGATCCAAGATATCTTCACACAATAGATATCACAGATATTCAAGATCATTATCGCTCAGAAATTGCACATTTTTTCCAGGTCTACAAGGATTTGGAAGGGAAAAAAGTGGAAATTATAGGATGGAGTGGATCTAAAGAAGCAAAAAAAATCATAATAGAATCAATCAAAAGATACAAAGACACCTTGAAAAAATACTAGATTTAATTAATTTGAAGCACGACTGCATGCATTTTTTAATAGTTACAAAGTAGAACAATCACATGTCAGAGTACAAACTTGACAAATGGGATTTATCAGAATTAACAAAAGATCCAAAAAGTCCTGCATTTCAAAAACAAATTCATGAAATTGAAGCCCTAGCAAAAAAATTCGAAAAAATAAAAACAAAATTAGATCCTAAAATGTCATCAAAGAAATTTATGGAGATTTTACACAATGTAGAAGAAATTTCTGAAAAAATGAGTCGGATTGGAGGATATGCCTCTTTATCATATTCTGCAGATACACAATCAGATGAAGCTACATCTTTGATAACAAAAATGTCAAAACTTGGTTCAGAAATTTCAAATAAAATTTTATTTTTTGATTTATGGTGGAAAACACAGATTGATGATAAAAATGCCAAAAGATTGATCAAAGATTCAGGTGAACTTTCAGAGTATCTGAATCACAAAAGACTATTTGCAAAATATGCACTTTCAGAACCTGAAGAAAAAATAATTAACACGTTAGATGTTACAGGAATTTCTGCACTAGTGAAATTATATGATAAAATGACTAGTGCGTATGAATACAAAATGAAAACAGGAGGTAAAATAAAAAAGATGACACGGGAGGAGATAACAAATTTCATTAGAAGTACAAATCCAAAAATTAGAGAAACAGCATACAAAACAATTCTAACAAAATATACAGAAAATAAAGGTGTGATAGGTGAAATTTATCAAAATATTGTTTTGAATTGGAAAGATGAGGGAATTGAAATTCGAGGGTATGATTCACCTATTTCAATGAGAAATATTGGAAATGATGTAGATGACAAAACTATAGAGTCATTACTCACGGTATGTAGAAAAAATTCCCCAATATTTCAAAAATTTTTTCTACATAAAGCAAAAATGCTTAAAATGAAAAAATTACGCAGGTATGATCTATATGCACCAGCTGCCGCAAATATTAAAGAAAAAAATTATCAATACGATAAATCAGTAAGACTTGTTTTTGAATCACTACGAAGATTTAGTCCAAAATTAGAGGAATACGCTAAAAAAGTATTCAATGAAAAACATGTAGATTCCTCCATTAGACCTGGAAAAAGAGACGGAGCATTTTGCAGTACATTGACTCCAAAAATAACACCATATGTTCTAGTCAACTTTACTGGAAAAACAAGGGATGTTTTTACATTAGCCCATGAATTAGGTCATGCAGTACATAGTCAAACGGCACAAGATAGATCAATTCTAGTTCAAGATGCACCATTGCCATTAGCCGAAACAGCTTCTACTTTTTCAGAATTATTATTGTATGATAATTTATCAGACAAGATATCAAGTAATGAGAAAAAGATTATGCTTTCAGAAAAAATAGATGATCTTTATGCAACAATTATGCGTCAAGCATTTTTCACTATTTTTGAAGTTGCGGCACATGAGCAAATAGGTCAAGGAACTACCATTGAGAAAATCTCAAACACATATCTTCAAAATTTGAAAGAGCAATTTGGGAATTCAGTTATTATTTCAGATGATTTTGCAATCGAATGGAGTTGTATACCTCATTTCTATCACACACCATTTTACTGCTATGCATATTCATTTGGAAATTTACTTGCGTTATCATTATTTCAAAGATATAAAAAAGAAGGAAGTAGTTTTGTTCCTTCGTATCTGAGTATTCTTGAAGCAGGTGGAGCTAAAAAGCCAGAAAAATTATTGGCAGAATACGGTTTTGATATAGGATCTCAAAAGTTTTGGCAAGAGGGATTTGATTATGTTCAAAATCAAGTAAAAGCCCTTTCAGCATTAAATTAGAATTTTTGTAATAATATGGGGCTGGCAGTCCAACGCATGGACTGCCAGCTTGTTCCCCGAACGGTTTGAATTCGATGTCAATATTACCTTGAAATTATCTGATTTAAACGTTTGAAATATTTCAAGTTGAAAGTTTTAGTTTTTGAAACATTGTAGAGTAAATTTAATAAATTGATAGTAAAATCCGAAATATGCAAAAGATCCTAATACTATTTGGCATGATCTGTATGTTGATTGTTGCAACAAATTATGCATATTCGCAAGAAATACGCCTTGCAACATTTCAAGAAGTAGCACAAATAGTAATTGACAAGAGCATATCACAAAATGTTACAGCCTCAATTGCTCTACAAAGTTCCAGCATACAAGAAATGAGAATTTCTCCAGAACTTGAACAAAAAATTAGAGAAAATGGTAGAATTACTGCAATAGTGTTAACAAATCAAAATCAATGTATTTTGGGAGTAGTGGACGAATCATGTATTATCATAAATGTTGCAAGAGATATGGAAGATACAGATTTTCTAACAATTCAAAATTCTACAAAAAAGATTTCAGAGGCATTTATTGATGAGTTAAACACTGCATTTGATACAAATGCAGAATTTCATTCTACATTCATTCAGGGAAATGATCTAATGGGAAAAGCCCTAGAATCATCAGGAATAGTTTCAGGTAGAGGAACAGTATCAGCAGTGTATACAATGCCAATGGAAGATACAGGATCAATGTATGAAAAAATCTCGGCCATATTACTACCAAGTCAAATCAGAGAGTCAGGTGGGTTTTATGATGTGGCAAAAAATCTATCTACACATGAAAAAGCAAAGATGACATTTTCAATCATACCTTTAGGAAATAAATCATTATTGCAATTAAAATTATCAGTGGATTATCCAAATACTGCTTTATCAATAACAGAAGTAAACCCATTAGAATTACTAAAAACAAATGAATTAAAAAGATCAGAATATTTTTCAGGTAAATTTTATCCATTAAATTCCATATTGCAAGTTGTAGTGTTATCCCCAGAATCAATCAACGTATCTAATATCAGAGGAAATACAATTGAAACACAAATAATAGATAATGAAAAAATACCTAAAGAAATTACAAAAGAGGGATGGATTTTTGATCCAGATCAAGGCAAAAGAATTGAGGGAAAATACATCTTTGGTGAAAGAAAATCAATTGACAAAAATGAATTGATTTTTTCATTAGAAGGAAATGGAATAGTACCAAAAAAGATAGAGACTGATTTTAATGAGTCAATTGTTATCGTGATAATTATTTCAGTTGTAGCAATTAGTGCAGCCGTGTACTATCTAAAAGGATACAAGAAACTAAACAAGTAAAACTGCAGCTGCAAACACAGTAGTCCATCTACCGTCTTTATCACCTTTAGTTGATTGAGTTACATTTTGTGTTTTGTAAATTTGACCAGAGATACTCCATTGTTGTCTTTTTTCATCCCAGTTTTTGTTTACATCAAATGGAATTCCCAAAGATGAAGCCAACATTTGAGCTGCTATATCTTCAGCATAATCACCTGATTGTTGTTCATTTTGTCCATATGATTCGTATTCCGAAAGATACCCATATCGAGTGGTATCTTTTGGTCTTGCAATTCCAACTGAAGCAGAACATAATCTATGTGCTTCATTTGTTTGATTTTTAGAATAAATTGTAAACAAAATCTGTCCAGGTTTAATTAGTTTAAGTCCTTCATTTCTTGAAATCAATTTTGCGTTTGGAGGAAATATACTAGAAATCAAAACAAGATTAGTTCCTGAAATTCCAGCATCCCTTAAAGCATATTCAAAACTTGTCAATCTATCTTCATGAACGCCTTTGCCATTTGTGAGAAATAATTTTTTGGCAACTAAATCTAGCAATTCTTTTTTTATGAAATTGTTTTATTATTTATACTTTGATTGAAACCCTATTTTGACTTTTCAAAATAATTTTGGCAGTATTTACTCAAAACTAGTCACAGATATTTTGATTTGAGAACAGTCAGTAAAAGATCAAACCAAGTAAAATGTCAAATCAACCTTTAATGAGTTAGATTTTTTTATAATGTAAAATTCAAAAGGGCATGTTAGAAGATTTTTTTCAATCAAATATTTTTCTCATAGCATATTATATTTTGACAGTTGGAACGTCTTTTCTTTTAATTAAAGAAACCAAAAAAAGAATCAAGGATCTAAAAATTGGAATTAAATCAATTAAATATGCTCCAATACCATTTGGCATTCTATTTGTATATGTTATTTTTGCGCACGATTTTGTGGAAACAATACCAATTCTAAATTGGAGTTGGCTTGGATACAACATTGCATTTGGTCCATTTGCAAATCAGGGATTTTGGGGAATAATTCCATTTATTCCATTGTTGCTATACATGTTCATTCACGTTAATTATGTGGAAGAATTGTATTTTAGAAAATCAAAAAAAATGGTAATAGTCTGGGCATTAATCCATATCGCAATGGGAATCAAAGTCCATATGGCGTTATTGTTAATTCCAATTGGATTTTTGTTTAAATATATTTATGATAAAAAAGGAATCAATCACTCTTATGCAATGCATTTTGGAACAAACATACTAGTTGTCATTGCGCTTTTTCTTTCTTTTTTCATTTAAGTCAGGTGTTTGAGTAAGTAGGAGCCATGCAAAAAATGCACCCAATGCAAAATTAACTACACCCATAAATGTAAAAATTACTCGAGAATCTTTTGGTGCAACAAGTAATCCTACTAAAATCCCAACAATACCAGTTGCAAAAAACATAACCATCATTATTTTAAGTCGTATTGGTTTCACGTATTTCATTATAGATTTTGTATATTTCACAGCATTATAATCTGATTGGCCAAGTCATAAAACACAATAAGCGTTTTTAAAAATTAAAACAACATATTAAAAAATCAATTCAAGAACAGCCAGAATTCATTTGAGATACGTGGTCAGGTAACACTTTAAAGATACAAAATTTTTATTGAATTTCGTGCCAATATAGCTCAGCCTGGTTAGAGCATCAGATTTGTAATCTGAGGGTCATGGGTTCGGATCCCATTATTGGCTTTTAAAATTTTAAAAAATAAATTTGAAAGAGTAACAAAAAATGATATAAGTCTATTAGGACTAAAATCTTCCTCTATTTTCAGTTCTTGGTTTTCTATGTTTTGGTAAACATTCTTTGCAGAAAACATCTCTACCCTCTATTGGTTGAAAAGGTACTTGTGATTCTTTTCCGCAATCAGAACATGTACATGGGTACAATTTACGATCGTCTACTGACATTATTTTGTCTAGTTTGTATGTAGTATAATAACTAAGAGAAATAGAAATACAAAACATGTCAATATAATTAACTAGATTAGAAATCATTTAACTGTAAATGGATTCTGATGAAATAGATTCAAAGCAAACTCAAGTAAATGCAGGAAAAATTTTTATTAAAAAATCATTACTGATATCTTTGCTAGTTTTACTCATACTAGTTAGTCTAGTTGCAGTAATTTTTGCAAATTCCTATATGACTTTAAAATCAGAACAAGTGACAAAATCAGAATTAAAGGAAATTATTACAAAACTTGAATCAAAGATTTCAGAAAATCAACCATCAGAGCAGCAAATCATGCAACCAGAACCAGTAATAGTATCATTAGACAACGACCCAATCATAGGTAGTAGTGACGCGTCAATTACAATTGTAGAGTTTTCAGATTTTCAATGTCCATTTTGTGCTAGATTTCAAATAGAGACATTTCCATTAATTCTAGAACAGTATGTAGATACTGGAAAAGTGAAATTTACATATAGGGATTTTCCAATTCAACAAAGTCATCCTAATGCAATGCCAGCTGCCGTGGCATCAGAATGTGCACATGAGCAAAACAAGTATTGGGAATATCAAAATGAATTATTTGAAAAACAACAAATTTGGAGTAATGTGGAAGTTGCATCTGCGATAATAAATTTCAAGGAATTTGCAGCTAGATTAAATTTGAATCAAGAACAATTTGATTCATGTCTTAATTCTGGTAAATATATCGAAGAAGTCATGATGGATCTAAATGACGGAAAAAGTTATGGGATAACCGGAACGCCTACATTTTTCATAGGAAATGAAAATACAGGATTTGTAAAAATAACTGGAGCCCAACCTTTTGAATCATTCAAAAATACAATTGATTCTCAAATAAATGCCGAAAAATAAGAACAAGCGTTTATTAGACCTTAAAAAAGAAATCGCATATCCGAATAATGACGAGTAGGCAATGAGCTTTTTCGTCATTGCTTAAGAGACAAAACAAAATGACAAAATTTCAAGATTTAGGATTAAAAGAAGAGCTAACGAAAGCAATTCATGAAATGGGATTTGTAGATGCATTCCCAATTCAGGAAGCAGTGATACCTGTACTAATTACTGGCAGAGATGTAGTAGGACAAGCACATACAGGTTCTGGTAAAACAGCCGCATTTGCTTTAGCAATGCTTCAACAAATAAAACCAAAAAAAGGAATTCAGGGATTAATTATGGCACCAACAAGAGAGCTTGCAATACAAATTTCTGGAGAGGTAAAGAAATTTGGAAAATATACAGGAGTTAGAGTAGCTACTGTTTACGGAGGCCAGGGTATGGGATTACAGTTAGATGCATTAGATAGAGGTGTGGAAATTGTAGTTGCAACACCTGGAAGATTAATTGACCATCTCAAAAGAGGTTCAATAGAACTAGGAGACATTACACATGTTGTACTAGATGAAGCAGATACAATGTTGGATATGGGATTTATTGACGATATTCAGTTTATTTTAGATCTAACTCCAGAAGATAGAATCATGTCATTATTTTCAGCAACAATGCCAACTGCAATTCTCAGACTATCTGAAGATTATTTGAAAAATCCTAAACAATTTTTGCTTGATGCAGATGATCTTAGTGGAGAAGGAATAGATCAAGCATTTCTTGTAATTAAAGATAGAGATAAAATGAAATATTTAATTGATTTTATCAAACCAATTAAAGGTCAAATCATAGTTTTCTGTTCAACAAAATATAGAACTCGAGATGTAGCAAAATATCTACATCAAGAAAAATTCGATACTGTAGCAATTGAAGGTGACATGTCACAAAGTAGAAGAGAGCAAGCAATGTCAAAATTCAGAAATGGTAAAGTAGACATTCTTGTAGCAACAGATGTAGCATCAAGGGGAATTGATGTTCCAAGAGTAGAACTAGTAGTCAATTATGATGTTCCAAATCAAGAAATGGTTTATTTCCATAGAATTGGAAGAACCGCAAGAGCCGGTGCAAAGGGAAGAGCAATTACACTTGTATCATATTCTTCAGTAGGGGATTGGAATTTAGTCAAACGTCAAATCAAAGTTCCATTAACTGATTTGAATAAAGAAATGGGAATTGAAATATCAATACCAGATCCACTTAAACGACAATCAACTTCCAGAAGATACGGAGGTTCACAATCAAGATCTGGCGGATATGCACGTTCAGGTGGTGGATACGGACGTTCCGGAGGATATGGTCGCTCTAGTGGTGGCGGTGGAAGAAGTTCATCAAGGGGAGATTCACGAGACGGTGGAAGTGACGGTAGAAAAAAATACGGAGACCGTGGCGGAAATAGCTATGGTGGACGTAGCAGATGGTAGTAATTGTAAAACTTAAAGACAAGTAATCAAAGAATAATTTTAAGAAAAATGCGTAATGGGTTTGTTTTACTAAATTGTGATCTTGGTGCAGAAGAATATGTTGTTGAAGAATTAAAACAAATAAAAAATGTAAAAAACGCCTATCAGACATTTGGCGAATATGATATTGTAGCTGAAATTGTTTCAGAGGATCAGCATAAATTTGATAAAGTGGTTGCAGATATTAGAAAACTATCTAGAGTAATTAGCACAATGACACTAAATGTGATAAACTCCGAATAACTGTTATATGAGATAAGTTAGAATTAATTAAAAATGGAAAAAATAGATTACGAAGGAATTGTTTGGACAATAAATCACAATAATCCAGAACAACTTGTATCACATGCACTACATGTATTGCAATTGCATGGAGTAAAAAAAGAAGATATTCAATTAACTGATGCACCAGATAATGTCAAAGTGGGTGCAATCGTAGTTGAGATTTGGCCTTACCACCTAGATGTAGGAAGAGTGAGAACCATACGAAATGAATCGTTTATCAGCGGTACTGTTATGACTATTGAGCTCAAATTGGATGCAGAAGGCAACTATACAGATTAATTTTGAAAAAAAGAAAGAAACAAAATATAATATTTTTATCCATTGCAATAATTTTAGTTGGATCAATAGTAGGTTACAATTATTCTGCAGATCAAATTAAGCAAAAAGGATTCAAGTTTGGTAATGAGATTCAGCAAATTCAAGAAGAAGTAAAACAAAGTCAAACAGAATTTAATTCAAAAATTACTCAATGGGAGGAAAAAGATTTGACAGAAATGGAACTAGCAGAGTATGCGATAATACATGTTGAAAAACTAGAAAATACATTATCAAAATACAAAAATTTAATTTCACCAAAACAATTTGCACCCGCGGTAGAATTATTCAAACTTTCAACAAATGCCCAGTTAGAAAGTGACAAGGAATTTGTAGAATGGGTAAAAACAGGAGATAAATCACACGACATAAGATCAGATTCATTACTACAGGAATCATTTGAGTATGAAATGATGGCTTTGCAGGAATTTAATGCAGCAAAAGCAGGATTAAGATAAGTTACAGTAAATTCAATTTTGTAAAAGAATCAAATAGTGGTGCTAGCTCTTTAAGAATTTCTGATTTATCTAATGGGGTAGGCTTTGAAAATTTAATTGGAAATGTAATAGTTAGCATATCTTGATCAGTGTGAGACAAGTGAATAGAATGAATTGTATTGTTTGTTTGAGAAATGAAATCTTTCCATTTTTGTAAATGTAATTTAACACGATCCACATTAGATTCCAATGTATCAATATCGATATCCAAATCCGGAGTGAATAATCCAAATTTAACAAGAGGAATCATTACCAGACCGCCTAAAATATTATCATGATTTTTAATCATTTGTAAAACAATTTCAGCCGAGTTGTCTTTAGAAAAAATATCACCGTAATCAGGATCAAAATATCCAGTTACAAGATTTTTGGAATCAAGTATTTTAAAATACTCTTCATCGAAATCTAATTTCCACAATAATTAGGCAAGATTAGATAATTAAATAAATGGTTTTACCAAAGACAGTTAAATAAACAGGAAAATGATAAAAAACAATGACAATTTCCAAAGAAAATAAAGATTTCATTGATAGTTTGATTGATTACTATACTGAGGAATCAAAATCATATGTGCAAATTGCAGAAAATTTTACAAATAATGTAAAATCAATTCCAGATACAGCATTTGGAATAATTGTAGGCTGTGTGTATTCAGGATTTTTACAGTCATATCAAAATCAGCAACAAACTCCAGGATTGGAAGATATCAATGAATTTAATCAGATTTTAAAAGAAAAAACACCATTAATCATGGGCGCCATTTTGGGCACGAATAAAAGTGAAACAAGTATCTAAGTAACAACATATTTTGGAAAAAATACAGTTAAATTTTAATTTGAATTTGGGATAAAGGTAGACATGAAGTTGGAAGGTAGTAAAATTATCTTTTTTTTAGGTACAAGTTCAGCAGTAACAACTGCAGTAGTTGCATTATATTTTGCAATACGTTGATTAGTCAAGTTATGATTAATCAAACATATTGCAAGAAATGGATGAATTTAAAATTACACAGATAGTAGATAATGGACAAATGGTTCAATTAACATTAATTGAAAATTTAACAACAGAACCAATATCACAAAAGCAAATGATTATTGAAAATGTTTCAAAAAAATTGGACGCTGAAACCAAAGAACAGGTAATGCCGTTACTAGAAGCAATTTTACAAGCGCAACCAACAGTAAATATTAAAAGCTATCAGCAAACGCAAATTACAATTGCAATGCCAAGTTCAAGATATGAAAATATGGGTAGACCAAGAGTTGGAAATATTATTGCAATAAATCTTAAAAAAATCTAAAGTAGAGAATCAATTTCAGATCTAGTACTCAAAGGTAGTGAGCAAGTAAAATCTTTACAAACAAATACAGTTGTTTTCTCACTAAAAGTTTTACCTTTAAAAAACGGAAATTTAACAAGATTTTCTAATTGTAATTTATTTTGTATTTGAATTATAAATGATTCAGGAAGAAATGTGCTAGAAAGAAATTTACAAATTTCAGAATTTTCAGAATTTATAATTGTGATTTCAGTTGGTTTTTGTAAATAAATATAAATTGCATTTAGTAAATATCCAAATCCAAATGGATTTTCAGCTGCAATTTGAGCTTGAGATTCCATAATTTGGGTTGCAATTTGTAGGAATTTTGGTTCTTGAGTTAAATGATATAATCTAATCATTACAAAACAGGAAACAGAATTACCGGAAGGTAATGATAAATCATAATTACTTTTTGGTCGTATAATTAATTTTTCGTGATTATCTGAGGTCATAAAAAAGCTGCTACTTGTAGAATCCCAAAAATGATCAACTAGGTAAAATCCTAATTTTAATGCCAAATCAAGATATTTGGACTCGGGTTCAATCTCAAATACGTCTAGTAATGCATTTGCAAAATAAGAATAATCTTCCAGATACCCATCTATTTTTGCAATATTATTTTTGTATGTTCGTAATAATTTATCATTGACAAAAAGATTATTTTCAATAAAGGATATACATTTTTTTGCAGTTTCAAGATAAATTGCATTATTAGATACAAGATACCCTTTTGCAAAAGCTGTTATCATTAATGAATTCCAAGAGGTGAGAATTTTATCATCAAGCCCAGGCATAATTCGTTTGGAACGTACATGTAATAGCTTTTCAGAGCAACTAGTTAGAATTTCTCTAATTTTATCCTCAGATATTCCAAAATGAAATGCAACTGCAGAAATGTTAATGTTATTGCACAAAATACTATTTCCCTCCCAATTTCCACCGTCAGTTACATCATAGTATAAACAAAATAGTTCAGCATCATTGCCAAGAATTTCTTTAATTTCACTTTTTTTCCAGACGTAAAATTTTCCCTCCACACCTTCAGAATCAGCATCATATGCCGAATAAAATCCGCCTTCGTTGAAAGTCATTTCTCGAATTACATAATCAAGAGTTTTTTGCAAGACTTCAAGATAGAAAGGATCTTTTGTAATTTGATATGCTTCAGCATAATTTACAGGAATCAATGCATTATCATAAAGCATTTTTTCAAAATGAGGAACAAGCCATCTAGTATCAGTTGAATATCTATGAAATCCACCTCCAATTTGATCAAATATGCCACCTTTAGCCATTTTATTTAGAGTTTTAAGCGCAAATTCATTAAATTTTGAAAGTCCAGTTAATTTTGCATAGCGAAATAAAAACGATAAATTTGCGGCATTTGGAAATTTCGGGGCAGAACCAAATCCACCATAATTTGGATCACCTAGTTGAAATAAATTCATAGCCGCCTCATCAAGTGTGCTTCTTTGAGGAGTAGAAGGAATTTGAATTGTTTCAGTTTTTTGCAAAGTTGCAAGAAAATTATCAGCTGATTTTTCAATATCTTTTGGTTTTTCTTTCCATGCTTGTGCTAATTGTCTTGTAATACTTCCAAATCCAGGACGTCCATACGAATCTAAAACAGGAAAATAAGTTCCTGCATAAAACGGCTTTTGATCAGGTGTTAGAAAAATACTCAATGGCCAACCGCCTTGACCAGTTGCTATTTGACAAACTTTTTGATAAATATCATCAATATCAGGTCGTTCCTCTCTATCGACTTTAATGTTAATAAAATATTCATTCATAAATTTTGCAACTTCGTCATTTTCAAATGATTCGTGTGCCATAACATGGCACCAATGACATGCACTATATCCAACACTAAGAAAAATTGGTTTGTTTTCGTCTTTTGCAAGTTTTAAAGAGTGTTCATTCCAAGCATACCAATTAACAGGATTATGTGCATGTTGAATCAAGTAAGGACTTGTTTCATTTATTAAATTATTTTCATTCAATGTCAATCACATATTTAATTTAATTTACATATAATTAGTTACTAGTAAAAAAGACCTTTACCTTCAGATAGTTCATAAATTCGAAGATTGATTTTTGCCAATAGTTTAACTTTGGATTTATGAGCTTTTTTATCATGACTGTAGTCTTTTTTCTCAATTAGTTCTTCCAATCGCTTTATTTGTTCTAGTGTAAGTTTTTTGAATTCATGTTTTGAGCTAGTAATTAGTTGGAGCATTTTTATTCGTTCACGATCCTCAGGAGTGATATCTTTAGACATGACTAGTATGGAATTAGGGGCTTTATTTTTCTAATGAAGGAATCTTAAAATTTAATGGAAAAATGAGACAAATATGAATAAAATGCGTGCCATGGTATTACACCAATGCGCACTAATTGAAACAAATCCGCTAAAATTAACCCAAATTGATAGACATGAAATTGAAAAACCAAATGAAATTTTATTAAAAATTGAGGCTTGTGGAGTTTGTCATTCACAACTACATGGAATTGAAGGGGATTGGAAAGACATTGGAATTCCAGCCAATTTACCACTAGTTCCAGGTCATGAGGTAGTAGGAAAAATTATAGAAATAGGTTCAGGTGTTACAAAATTTAAAATCGGAGATAGAGTTGGAATTACACCTTTACTTGAGGCTTGCAATGTTTGTCAATATTGTAAAGAAGGAAAAGAACAACTCTGTGAATTAGCAATAATTACAGGTGAATCACTAAAAGGGGGATATGCAGAATACATTACAGTTTCAGAAAATTTTGCTACAAAGATTCCGGAAAATATGAAATCAGAATATGCCGCGCCATTATTTTGTGCAGGTATTACAGCTTACAAAGCAGTAAAAGCTGTAGAGCCCAAAATAAATAAAAAAATTGGCATATTTGGAATTGGCGGAGTTGGACATATGGCAATACAGTTTGCCAAACTTGAAAATTGTCAAGTAATTGCATTTTCACGTAGTAAAAATCATCTAGATGTTGCAAAAAAATTAGGTGCAAATGACACTATGACTTTTTCTGAAAAACCAGAATTTCTAGACGAGTTAAAAAAAACACATGGGATGTTAGATGGTGCAATTGTTTTTGCGCCAGCTGATATAGTTACAGAGATTGCAATTAAATCAGTAAAAAAGGGAGGATTGATTGTAATTGCAACAGTTGGTAAAAATCCAACATTTTTAGCATTTGAAGAAAAGACAATTCGTGGAACAGTTATCGGATCAACTAAAGATATGGAACAAGTAATCAAGATATGTAGTGAGGAAAATCTCACGGTAATCACAGAAACGTATTCGCTAGATAAGGCAAATGAGGTTCTCAAAAAATTAAAAGATTCACAGATTCAAGCAAGAGCCGTATTGATACCATAGTATCATTTTTACAGTTAGAAATTATCATATTTATGCTTAAAAAAATACGAATTTAGAAAATCTATATAGATTATGGATATACCGAGGGATTACGGGAAAACATTACGATTTGATTATACGTCAATAACATCCATGGTAAATCATGAAAAAGATTTCAACCCAACAATGCTTTGATAATTTCATTGAAGCAGATTTGGAATATGATGATGACGGCAAGTATTATGGTGAATAGTTGCTCGTCAAAGAAAAACTGAAAAATATTTTGTATGTTTCTATTTACTCATGTTAGATTTAATATCTCTAGCAAATATCTCAAGGACCAAAGTAGATAATTGACCTAAAGTACAAAATTTACTAGAATAATTATTGCACTACAAACACCAATCAAAGCCAACATGAATTTTTGACGTTTTTGCATATTTGAATTCATACAACTAGGAAATAACGCTGATTTAAAAATTAATGGATATTAAAAATAAATTATATAAATGATTTATCTTAAATCCTCAGATGAAATCTTGTTTACAAGCAAACTACGTGATTTCATTGTTTTTCTAAATAAAACAAATCCCAATCCAGTTGTAACTGCACCAAACATAATGTTTACAATATTTTGATCACTACCAGGAGATATCATTAGTGTGAAAACCAATCCCAACACCATCATCAAAACACCCAATCCGGCAAATATTGCCATGACTACTGGAATTTTTTGTGTAACTGGAGCAGTAATGTTTCCTTTATGTATACTTGGAATTGCACCACTAGATACTGCAAGATGACATACATCACAGTAATTGTTTTGTTGTTTTTCTTGCCAAAGTGATTTGAGATAAAAAAATTCTCCATGACATAAAGCGCATTCATGTTTTGGAATAGTTAGTCTACCGTGTTTATCAAAATCTTTACCAACTTCCAACATGCAAGATTTACAATAGGAACCTGCAATTCGCCACATGCGATTAAATTTGTATTTTTTAAAACCTAATACTTGACCACACCCAGAACAAGAGGTCATCCAACTATCACGAAGTTTGCTTTTTACCACTTAATACTTGGGCGATTGATTTTCTTCCGTCAATTATTGGCAAGAATATGATGAATGCTGATGCTATACCTACCCAAAGCATAGAGATTCCTACCCACAAGCTGTATGCGCCCAAATCAAATACATAGTTTGAAAAGAACAATGGTAAAGGCCAGAATACAACTAGTATGAGGGTCATAAGTCCGCCGCCTTTTACACTAAATGTATATGCTTTCTTTAGAGTTACCTCATCTTGTTCTGATGCTTCTAGTTGAGAATCAGATTGTTCAACTAGAGTTAATTTAGATTTAATATCAGCCCATTCGAATTTAGTAGATTTACCAACACTGCCAGCAATTACAACCAATCCGCCAACAAGAATTCCTGCAATATTTCCAAATAGCATTGAATAATTATCACCAAGACTTGCAAGATTAACTTGACCACCGTATTGTGGTAGAGATACTGCAACACCTACCCATGTGGCTAGTGCAACAAGTAATCCAATTATAGCACCTGCAGTTGCAGCCATGCCATTTGTTTTCTTCCATAGTATTGTTAGTGCAATTGGAATTACAGCAGAACCAATCAAGATTCCCATTGCAAGATAGACAAAGCCGAGACTTAATCCCATTGCTAGCAAGATTACTGCCAATCCACCCATACCTAAACCAAATACAACTATCGTCGCCCTTGATACTTTCAAAAGTTGTTTGCCAGTTGCGTTTGGATTCTTGTAAGTTCGATAAACGTCATAAGTGATTAAAGAAGATACTGCGATAAGTTCAGCAGATCCTGCAGAAGTTACAGCCATGAATAACATTGATAATACCAAAATTGCGCCAACTGGACCCATTAATACTGATGCTGCAGTTGGAACTACTAGACCCATTTGTACAGCCGCTGGAGTTAAATCGACGTTTAACGCGACTGCCGTCAGCCCCATAGTTGTTGCAAGTGTAAATGGAATTGCAAACCAACATGCGCCTCCTAGTAAGAAGCCTTTAACAGTTGAGGAGGGTCTTGCTGCAATTGCTCGTTGCCAATATGCTTGGTCTACAAATACAGTTCCAAAGTTACCAACAATGTTAATTATACCAAACATCAAACCTCCCAAGGAAGCCATAGTAAGAAATGCACCAGCGGCGTTGCCTTCAACTGGGTGTAATGCAGCTGCTGCAACTAGTTTATCATACATTCCAGAAACACCACCAGTGATGTCACTTGTAACATAAACAGTTGTTACAAATATCAAGATTACACAAAATATTACTATAGTGTGTAGATAATCTGCAATAAAAGTAGCCTTTAGTCCTCCAACTACAGTGTAAATCATGACACCTATTGGAATCATAAATGCTGCAAGTGAAATATTCATACCAGTTAATCCATTGACTACTGCTGAACCACCAAGGAGTAACATTGCAGTTACAATCATGTTTGTCATTAATGCAAATATCAAGAAAACTTTGTGAGTACTATTTCCAAATCTTGCGCGAATAATTTCAAGGAAAGTGTGTGCGTTTGGTGCTTTACGTTTTAATTCAATTGCCAAAATACCAAATAATAGAACTTGAATTGAAGCGCCTGCAGCGTACCAAAATGGTCCACTGATTCCATATAGATAAGCGACTGTAGATGATTGTAATAATGTGGCTGCCCATGTCCAAGCAGAAACAATTGCAGCTGCAGTTAAACCGGTTTTGATTGTTCTACCTGCAGTGTTGAACCATTCGGATGTTTCTTTAACACCGAGATATTTTTCTTCGATTTTGATTTCAGCAGAAATTACAATTGCAAAAACTGCACCCAATCCAACTACGATAAACCAACCTACTGATTCATCTAAAACTGGTGCAACATCGCCATCACCATAAATCATTTGAGTTGAAGATAACGCGATAATAGAAATTACTGAAAGAAATGCAATGGAAAGTGCAAAAGAATTTTTCATTAAAACTCGTTGATCAGATTGCATATAAACATTAATTTATATATAAATAAAAATCAAGATCGCGTTTTTTTATTTTTGCATCTAGGCACAAAATAATAAAAAAAAAATGTAAAAAAAAAGATAATTTAATTTTAAAAAATAAAATTAAAATAAATTATACAATCTTGCAAGAGATACAGTATCTGCTGGGTCGACTGTAATTATTTTTCCATCAACTCGTACCTCATATGTTTCCGGATTTATCTCAATTTTAGGTGTAGAATTATTGTAAATCATATCTTTTTTACTAATATTTCTACAGTTTTTTACGGGAACCAATTTCTTGCCAATTTTAATTTTTGAGGACAATCCATGATCAATTGCTAATTGTGAGGTAAACGTGACAGATGTAGAATATTTTGCACCACCCATTGAACCAAACATTGGTCTATAAGATACAGGCTCGGCTGGTGGAATTGAGGCGTTTGGATCACCCATTAATGAATATGCAATCATTCCACCTTTGATAATTAATTTGGGTTTAATGCCAAAAAATTGTGGCGTCCAAATTACAATGTCAGCCATTTTTCCAATCTCCAGTGATCCTACAATATGAGAAATTCCATGAGTTATTGCAGGGTTTATAGTTATTTTTGCAAGATATCGTTTTACTCTAAAATTATCATTTTCTCCAGATTCTTCAGTCAATCTACCTTTCATTTTTTTCATTTTATCTGCAGTTTGCCAATTTCTTGTTGTAACCTCACCTACTCTTCCCATTGCTTGGCTATCAGAGGACATCATACTAAGTGCCCCAATATCATGCAAGACATCTTCAGCTGCAATTGTCTCACCGCGAATTCTGGATTCTGCAAAAGATATGTCTTCAGGAACTGCAGGATTTAGATGGTGGCAAACAATCATCATATCCAAATGTTCAGATAAAGTGTTTACAGTAAATGGTCTTGTAGGATTTGTAGATGATGGTAAAACATTTTTCTCACCAGCAATTTTCATAATATCTGGTGCATGTCCTCCCCCTGCACCTTCTGTATGATATGTGTGAATTGTTCTACCATTTATCGCATTGATTGTATCATCAACATATCCACATTCATTTAATGTGTCAGTGTGAATTGCAACTTGCGTATCAGTTTTATCTGCAACACGTAATGCAGCATCAATTGTTGCAGGAGTTGTTCCCCAATCTTCATGTAATTTTAAACCACATGCACCAGCTTTGATTTGATCCATTAATGCAATTTCTTGAGAATCATTTCCTTTTGCCAAAAAACCAAAATTTAGTGGAAGTTCATCAACTGCCTCTATCATTCTTTGAATATTCCAAGAACCTGGAGTACATGTTGTGGCATTTGTACCATCAGCAGGTCCAGTTCCACCACCAATCATTGTAGTTGTGCCACTACAAATTGCATGTGTTGCTTGTTGTGGAGAAATAAAATGAATGTGTGTATCAATTGTACCAGGAGTGCAAATTGTGTGTTCCCCGGAAATTATTTCAGTGTTTGAGGAAATAATCATATCAATTTTATCCATAATGTCAGGATTTCCGGCATTACCGATACCAACTATAATTCCATCTTTAATTCCAATATCAGCCTTAATTATGCCTAAAATCGGATCCATAATGATTGCATTCGTAATTACAAGATCAAGAGAATTTTCTCGAGTTACACCACTTGCTTGACCTGAACCGTCTCTAGCACTTTTTCCTCCGCCAAAAACTACTTCATCACCATATACCAAAAGATCTTTTTCAATTTCAATTATCAAATCAGTGTCAGCCAGTCGAATCTTATCACCGGTAGTTGGACCAAAAAGATCAACGTATGTTTTTCTAGGTATTTTTAAAGTCATGATTTAAAACCCATTTCCTTTGCTTTACGTAATGCCTCATCATGTTTTTCATTTAATTTACCATTGACTAGTCCAGAAAATCCAAAGACAATTTTTTTTCCAGCATATTCTACCAGTTCTACTTCTCGAGTATCACCTGGTTCAAATCTAATTGAAGTTCCAGATGCTATATTTAGATGAAATCCATAAGAATTTTTTCGTACAAAAGAGAGTGCTTTGTTTACCTCAAAAAAATGAGTGTGAGAGCCAACTTGAATTGGTCTATCACCAGTACTTGTTACAAGAATTTTTACAGTTTGTCTATTTTCATTTGCGATAATTGGTGTATCTGAAATAAAATATTCTCCAGGAATCATATCTCATACAATAGGATTGTGAACAGTTACAAGTTTTGTACCATCATTAAATGTAGCTTCAACTTGAATCGTATGAATTAATTCAGATACACCAGGTAAAACCTCATCTTTTTTCAATACTTTATTTCCAGAGATCATAAGTTCAGAGACCGTTTTTCCATCTCTTGCCCCTTCAAGAATGTGATCAGTAATTATTGCCACCGCCTCTGGGTGATTTAATTTCAAACCCCTTTGCTTACGTCTTTGTGCTAATTGTGCGGCAGTAAAAATAGATAATTTATCAAGATCTTTAGGAGTGAACATCATAAAACTAGATAGAAAATTGTTCTATTTATTACTTGAATGAAAAAATACGAAAAGATAACTTGAGGAACACAATAGATTTTCCGTGTTAGAACTAGTATCAAGTATAGGAAATATGTTTACGCAAAATGGTGCCGAGAATCTAAGTGGGAAACCATTTGAAAAATTAGAAATTTCACGCAATGATTTAGAAAAAAATAGAATCCGCAGAAGAACAGACAAAGGAACAGATGTATCCATAATATTGGAACGCGGTTCCAAATTGAATCATGGAGATATTTTTAGACATGAAAATACATTCATAGTCATTTATCAAAGTCCGGAAAAAGTCATTACAGTAAAAATTAATGAGGATTTATTTGAAATTTGGGTCTTACTAGGACATATAATTGGAAATAGACATAGACCAATTTCAATTCAAAATAAAACCGTGACCTTTCCAATTCAGGCAGATTCAGAATTGGAAGTGTTTGAGAAATTACTGCATCCAATAATTGAAAAAATAGAATTGCAAGTAGAGGAAAAAATCTACATACCAGACCAGAGAATGAATGTCCATGAGCATTGAGGATATGCATAATGATTTGGCAATGATGCAGTTATCAGATTCATTTTTTCCAACTGGACTATATGCAAATTCAAATGGACTTGAAATTATTTTTCAAAATAATAAAAAAATCACCGAAATTGAAATCATACAAATTATACAAACTCAATTAAAACAGCAAGTGTGTCCTGCAGATTTGATAGTAATGATAAATGCATTAAAATTTGCAAATCTTAAAGAATTTGAAAAAATACTAGAAATAGATGAAAAAATAAATTCAATGAAAAATATCAAAGAGACAAGAGATGCATCAAGAAGAAGTGGAATTCAATTAGCAAAATGTGTAAATGAATTTCTAAATGACGAAATACTAGAAAAATACATAGTATTTTCTAAAAAAGGAATCATAAGTGGAGCTTATTGTGTAAGCTTTGGGCTTTGTGCAAGTGCCTTGAAATTAAATTCTCAAAAGGCAAGTTTGATGTTTCTTTATGGATTTATTACAAGTATAGTTGGGGCTGCCTCAAGAATGGGAATTATAGATCACATTCAATCTCAAAAAATAATTCACAAATTAAAACCAGTAATCACTCAAATGGTAGCTGAGAATTTGGATAAATCTACAAAAGATATTTGGCAATTTGCACCTCACTTTGAAATTTTACAAATGCACCATGAAAAAATTGATTCCAAGATGTTTATTACCTAGATGGGAATTTTTGTAAATGACTAAAAGAATACCACGATTAGGAATTGGAGGTCCTGTAGGTTCAGGTAAAAGCATGTTAATTGAAAAAATAGTTCCAGTATTGGCAGCCAAGGGCTATTGTATTAGTATAATTTCAAATGACGTTATTTCAAAAGAGGACGCAGATAGAATGCGGAAAAATCTGGCAACAGAAAGAGGACTAATGCCAGAAAATCTAGTTATCGGCATTGCGACGGGGGGTTGCCCACACACAGCAATTAGAGAAGACCCGTCAATTAACATATCAGTAATTGAAGAAATGGAAGAAAAACACCAGGAAATTGATATGATAATTATTGAAAGTGGAGGGGATAACATTACAACTACATTTAGTCCAAGTCTTGCAGATTACACGATTTACATAATTGATGTTGCAGGAGGAGACAAATATCCAAGAAAGGGTGGGTTGGGAATAGAAAGTTGTGATTTACTAGTGATAAACAAAATTGATCTTGCACCAAATGTTGGTGCAGACCTAAAAGTAATGCAAAACGATGCGGTAAAAATTCGTAAAGAAAAACCGCACGTATTTGTAAATTGCAAAGACAATACGGGAATAGATAATGTATCAGAGCATATAATTCGAGATCTTTTATTTGATAGCATTCCAAAAATACATGAAATAAAAAATCCAAAGGAATCATAAATTGACTAAATTAAAGACAGATGAATTTTCAGATGAAATAATTCAGCATAATGAAAATGTAGAACAGTTGGGAGTAGATAAAATTGGAAAAAATGGCAAACTCAAAATAATTTTAGATGTAGAATTATCTACAGGGAAAACAAGAATTAAAGAAAAAGAATCAATGTTTCCACTTGGGGTTAAAAAAGAAATGCACTATGATCAGTTTCAACCAAATATGACTCAAGTGTATATAGTTTCAAGTTCGGGGGGAATTTTGCAAGGGGATACATGTACAATAGATATAATTTTGGAAAAAAATGCATTGGCACACATTACTACTCAGGGGGCAACCAGAGTGTATGGCATGAATGTAAGTAATGCAATTCAGCAAATACATGTCTCACTTGAGGATAGTGCATATCTAGAATTTATTCCAGATCAAATAATTCCATATAAAAATTCCAGATTTTATCAAGAAATTAATTTTAAAGTTCACGATAATGCCACATTGGTTTATTCAGAAATTCTAAGTCCGGGAAGAATAGGTATGGGTGAAATTTTTGATTATGATATATGCTATCTTAGGACTCAAGCCAAAAATCAACAAGGCGAATTAAGATTCACAGATAATACAAAAATTGAGCCCAAAAAAATGAATTTACAGGATTTTGGATTACTAGATAAAAAACAAATTTTGGGGACAATGTACATTCTTACAAAAAATACGCATGTTGAAAAAATAATACAGGATTTAGAAAAAATAAAAAACGATATAGAAACAATAGTAGGGTGGTCTACAATGACTAGAGACAATGGAATCATGATACGAATTATTGGAAATACTACAAGAGACGTTTTCAAACTAGTGTATGAGGTAACAAAAATAGTCAGAAAGCAAATATTGGATTCAGATTTTCAAGAAATACGAAAAACGTGAATAAAAAAATTTATTAATTAAATTATATTCTTATAAAAATTATAATTAATCTTTCTTTTCTGGTTCTGTAGATTTAGCTTTATTTCTGACACTTTTCATGATACAGAATTTGCTAAGAACATCTTTTAATCCCATGATCAACTTTAAAAAATAGGCATACTTAATGATTCCTAAATCAAGTGTATTGAACTTGAAATCAAGTAATTCGCTCTATTGTATCAAATCCTTCATCAATTGTAGGTATATCAAATGAATTAATTTGATCAAGGATTACATTTTTTGGAATAATTTTTCCAGTTGCCTTTGCTCGAATGTTTAATCTTTCAAATATAATGTTGTTTGGTAATTCAAAACAAATTGCATTTAATTCTAAATGTTTTCCATGTTCCATAGCTATGGTCTTTAATTCATTAATCAAAGACATGCGAATATGACGTTTCAAGTGAGTTCTATCTATAACGAAATCTTTATCATTTTTAATACATTGACGTATACTTTGAAAAAATGCTGCAGTAATTGATTCGAATTTTTTTTTATCCTGAAAATAATCAAATGCCTCAGTATAAGAAATTCCCATTTTTTGTGCTTTTTCTTCGAGTATAGAATCAGTAGAACATGCAGTGTATTGCTTGTTCAAATTAACCCAGGTAGTTTTACCTGACCCAGATACTCCAATCATTAGTAATCCTTTCACAGTGTAACATGATTTATGATAATTATTTGTGTATAGCCAAATGGAGGAAAATTACAGGTAAAATGGAATTAAATCATAACTTTGATTCAAACCAAGTTTACAACGGTTTAAGTAACAGCCGAATTGAACAGGATTTAGTAAAATATGCCGTTCGATAGAGAAAGAGAAATGTTCAAAGCAACATGTGGTGACTGTGGAAATGAATGTCAAATACCATTCAAACCAAGAGACGACAGACCAGTATATTGCAGAGAATGTTTCCAAAAACACAAGCCAGAACCACGTAGTGGTGGATCTAGATTTGGTGGCGGATCAAGCTATGGTAGAGGTTCTAGTGATAGAGGATCTAGTTATGGTAGAGGATCAAGCGACAGAGGATCTAGCTATGGTAGAGGTTCTAGTGATAGAGGATCAAGGTTTAGCAGAGATGATAGACCAAGAGAAATGTTTACAGCAACATGTGGTGACTGTGGAAATGAATGTCAAATACCATTCAAACCAAGAGACGAAAGACCAGTATATTGCAGAGAATGTTTCCAAAATCACAGACAAAATTAGTAGATTGTTTTGAGTAACTCTCAAAACTTCGTTATTTTATTAAAACAAAGATTTAGAATCACTGATCAGTGTCAATATCATCATGATACCTTTACGAGATAAAATCAAAATTGGAACAACAGTTCAGGTAATACAAAAACAAGATCAACGTAATGGAAATTTAACTCTAGGAATGGTAAAAAAAATTCTTACTTCAAGTAATTTTCACCCGCATGGAATTAAAGTTGAATTAGATAGCGGGAAAATTGGTCGTGTTCAAAGTATAGTAGAATTAAAAAAATAAAATTATTGTAAAGATTGAATGAATTACTAAATTAAATAAAGGATGAATTAAAATTTTTGTATGAATTGTAAAAGATGTCACCATACGGATGAGGCACACATTCCAACAAAAGATACAAAATCACTAATGGGTGTGGGTAAATGCAAAATCCCAAATTGTACTTGTCAGCAGTATCTAGACCCAATTCAAGAAATAGACGAAGAATTGATGTAACTAAAATTCATATACTAAATTCTTTCAAGATAATTTATGAATAAACATGCTCCAGCTGATGAAATGCGGAGGGATTTGGACAATCTTTTGTCTAAACTTAATGCAATGGAAATTGTGGCAAAAGATGAATTTCAAAAAAGTTCAGTCAAAGTTATGAGAGCACTAGTAGAAGGTCAAATGCATTCAATAAATGAATTTGAACATATGAAAAAAGCACTAGATTTACTCACACTTGAATTATTTAATGTACAAAATAAAATTAGAACATAGTTCTAAGTATCAATTCTAGTATCACTTAGACCACATTCAACACATTTTATGATAGTGGTATTTTGAAGAATTTTCTCAACTTTCATTTCAGAGCCACAGCACGGACATGGTATTTTTGTAATAGGATTACTATCTAAATCAGATCTTTGTCGAATTTTATATTCAGGTTTTACTTTTTGTTTAATTTCCACATTACATATAGGGTGATAACGTGCAAGTATGTGATTCAATATTTTTTCTCGCTCTTCATTTGTAGATTCAAAGAGAGGCAAAATTGCAAGGTATAGTAATTTATCAAAACCTGAATTTTCAACCCAACATTTGAAGCTAGAATGTTTGGTAAAAAATTCATTATCTACAGTTTCCTGGCAGTTTCCAGCATAAATTATTTCAAAGGAATCCTTTTTTCTAGACATGATCAAATAGACAACTTTTTCCATTGGCTGTCCCCACTGATCAAGTTTGATTGGACCAAGAAATTCATACTGAAGAATTTGAATACTCAATAAAGATTTGTAAAATGACTCACTTTTGTTTTTTTCTAATGAAAAAGAATAGTGCCAAAATTTAATCATATATAATTTTGAAAAGAATAAATTCAGGTGGATTTTATTTTGATTAAATGAAAGATCCACATAATTATGCACATGCAGGTTATGGTATGATCGTAGTTGCAGCAAGTCTTGCAGCAATTGGGATTGTTGCTTTGCTGATAGGCTCGGATGTTCTTTTCGCAGATTCACTTTCAAGGGAAAGTACAGCGGATTTCAACGATTGTAAAGCCCAAGATTTCAAACCCGCACATTGTGAAAAATACTGGGATAGAATCAATACAGATGTATCTGGAATTTACGTAGATTTAGAAAAATAACTAGTAACCGTTTGCAAAATCATCCATGGTGTTAAGATTTTTAGTCAATCGATTCATTGCGTAAAATGCACCACCTACAATTCCTGCCTGATAAAATGTATACAAAAATACACCCGAAGACGTAGGATCAGATTGTGTAAAACTTAGAATAAGCATAGTGAAAAAAACAAAAGTTCCAACACATGTAACTATTCTATTTACAATTCCTAAATCCATTCCAACAATTCTTTTTGTTGCACCTGCCATCAAAGCAATACTAGTTAGTATGAGAAATGTCGCACCGCCGTTTGACATTACATATTCATTTAGCCAAGGATAAAGACCGTCTTCCAAAATATTGAATCCAGGCATTATACTGCCACCATTTAATGCAAAATTTACAGAGCTAAACATACCGCCAATTACAAAAAAGAACAAGAAAATTTTTACAATGGAGCGTTTAATTGGACTACGAATTTCACTTGGTCTTACAGCCCTTTCAGTGATTCGGACACCATAAAGAAATCCAATTGCAGCAGCTGGAAGAAACATGAGATTAATTAAAATCGGAGATTGTCGATTAATTTCCTCAATTTGAGGATAAAAAACTAGAAACAACAATACAGCCATTGATGCAGATACTACAAACAATATCAAATTCAGATACTTGTGCTGACCTTCCTCTGAGGCGTCATATTCCCATTTGGACATTTTTTATTTATCTAAAGAAAATCATTAAAGTTGAAGTCGAAAAATCATTTGGTCAAATGATCAAATCTCTTTACTCTTTTTACTAGTAGTTGGCTAAAAAATTCAATGAAGGGTAAAAAATCAATGATTATTGGACTAATTGTAATTACTGCAGGGGTAATTTTCCATTTACAAGGCCAAGCCATACTAGGACCAAAATCCTCATTCATGTATTCAAATCCACAGTGGGTCACATATGGAATTGAAATTATACTAGTTGGTGTAATTATCGCTGGAATTGGTCAAATTTTTGGTATGATTAAAAAAACTAGATAATACGTAATGTGATAGTGCTACGAACTTTTTCTAATTTTCTAACTTTGTATGAAATAAGATCATTCATTTCTTGAACGGTATTTGTTTCAAATTTAGCAACAATATCATAATTTCCAAAAGTCACAGTACAGTCTTTAATTTCTGGAATTTCTTTTAATTGCAAATATAGAGAATACTCTTCGCCTATTTCAGAACTAATCAACATGTATACTTGCTCCAATTTAATTATATTTTTTTGAAGGATAACTTAAAGTCAGCTAGAAAAATATAAATTTAAAATCCTGCAAGAAGCGGATCTTTAGGTTTAATTATTTCACGCAATAGTATGGTGGCAAATGAACCTCGAGATAAAGTAAATTCTACACTAGTATCTCGTGTAGAGTAATTGTTACAGTTAATTGCAGTTTGTCTAAATCCCCCTTCACTACTAATTTCTTGCATTTCTTTGATAAAGAAATCTTTGGGGGCAATTTCTTCTGTTTCTAAAATTTTAGATATTTGAAAATCAAATCTAGTTTTTTTGTAGTATGAATATCCAATAAAGGGTAATGCAAGATATTGATCCAAACCTTTAACATATTTTCCAATAATTCCATGAAAATCATAGCAAATATCTCCCTGTTGTGCCTCAAAGAGATTTTCCCCGTCAGTAAATGCTGCACTTAGTGTCAGATTAAAAAGATATGATTGGTATGCTTGAATGTAGAATCGTCTCAATGGTAAAGGAATTGCATGAATTGCCTTTTGTGGATCATTGTGCTGAATCATTTCCTGAATAACAATTCTTTCAGTATCCATTTGTGGAGGAACTTGATCAAAATATGTTTTATAATTTAATTTGTCTTTTAATTTTTCTCGAATTTCTGTATTTTCTTTAGAGTCATGAATTGAAGTAAAAGAGACAATTAATTCTACGGCTTTAGCAAAATCTCTTTGTAAAAGTGCTTTACCAACAAGATGTGTAACTGCTCTTTTAGAGCCAAATCTTTGATATCCATAAAAATTTAGAATTTTTTCATGCTCTGTAAAATCAGATAAATTTCCAACAGAGTCAGATATTTTTATACGAAAATGATTACCAATCATGTCTTTTTTAGATAATGGTTTTTTCAGATAACCAATATGATCTAAAGAGTATTTCTCAAAAGTAAAATTTTCCATTGCTTTACCTTTGTAATCAGCGCAAACATACTGTAGAGTTACTGCAGATGCGTCTTTAAGACCAAGTGCTTTTAATCGGATTCCTTTTTTTCTAAAAATATCAGATAGTGCATGATTTGTATCAATTTTTTTCTTTTTTAGTTTGTACACCGCATATCCTTCTTGCAAAGAAATAGAATCCAATATTTTCTGAGAAATAACTTCAGATACATCAAAATTTTCAGCCTCGTCTCTAATACGTCCTCCAATTCCATGAAAGTTGGTACTAAAAACAGAGATACCTATTTGAGAATCAATTTTTGGTATCACGGTAAAATTGTCACTGTAACAAATTTACTAGATGAAACATCTTCAATTTGAGCACCTACCAAGACTTTGTATGCTCCAGGCAATATCTCAGATGATGCAGAAATTGTCACATTCACAGTCTTTGAGGAATCAGCATCTAGTGTAAAAGGTGTTAATTCATTTGAAGTGAGATTCAAAAAGTTACTAGAATCAGATAGTACAAGAGACATGTCAGTTACGCTTTGTTTTGGAGATATGACAAAAAAGATTTGTTTTGATTCCCCTGCTGCAAGTGAGATAGAATTAGAATCTAATTGTATTTCAAATGGGATTGGAATCGAAGTATCAATAACGCCGATATTGTTTTCGACCCATTCAGTAAACCAAATTTTATCACCATGCATTGTAAAATCAAAAATTTGCGCTACACCACAATCAGAAGTATCAAGACAGTCACCCCATGATGGATTTTTTGAAGGAATTAGATATTCTACTAGTGATTCAGATTTTGGATTCATAATTCCAATACTATTTGCAGTTTGTTCATTGAAAACTAGATTATTATCAGGATTAATTGCAATCCAATAAGGTCTAGATATAGGGGATTTTATGACTCCAGTAAGATTACCATATGTAGATAATTTTGGAGTTGAAGTTACGTATGGAGTAAATGTTTCACTTGTAGGATCAAAATTAAATATTGTAGAACTAGAGGTGTCAGCTATCCAAATCATACCATCATCGTATATTGCCAAACCGTTTGGAGTTAGTAATTCAGCAGGTAGTTGAAAGATTTTGATATAATCAGTATCAGGAATGGAATTTCCTTTGGCTTTAGATAAACTGTTTCTATATCCGTCTTGATCAAATTTTACTAAAACACCACCTTTTTCTAAAATCCAATTTGTATACCAGAGATTATTTTGGGTGTCAACTGCAAATGCACTGGTAACAGAGCCTGGAACAGGTGAGGGTAGATTTAGATATTTTAAAGCATTATCTGTTTGAGTAGGATCCAAAAAGGTAATTTTATTTCCAGAAAAATCATTAATAATTATTTGTGAGCCTTCAACTTTAATTTTCTGTGGCAATGCATTACCTTCAGAAGGATATGCAATTCGTTGATATTTTTTATCCTCTATGGAAAATTTCCAAATTGAATCATATGATTCATCTGTAAACCACAGTGAACCGTCAGGTGAATAATCCATTCCCCATATCATGGAGCGGCCATTTTTTGGCCAAAGTGGATTATCAAATTCAGTAAAGGATTCACTGATTGGATCAAATTTTGCTAATTTTCCAGTATTAGTTTGTGCAAACCACACATTACCTTCATAGTCAGCAACTATTGCTAATGGATTTGTACATGCAGTTGGAATTGAATATTCTTTTACAAAAGGCGTAGATTTTGGAATTCCAGAACCACAAAATTGTGCACGTTGTTCGTCAGGAAAATTATCAGCTGGAGTATTTGTAATGGTTGTTTCAGAATTTTCAGATTCAAGTGGCTTGTTTTGAAGTAATGCACCTGCAGCCAAAGAGGTAAGCATGATTGTTCCAAAAAATAGAGAAAAAATGACAGCTTTTTTCTTCATATTTTAATAAATATTAATCCACATTTATCTGATTGCCAAAAATAATTAAAATCTAAAGTAGTTTCAAATGTGCAGTTATTTTATCTATAAGATTTTCAGGTGCAGGACCAATTGAAATGCAAGTTATAGTTCCAGGGGCAATTTGAGTATGACCAGCATCTGTAACTTCAGACCAAGGGAGATTCAAATCAATTGCATGTCTTTTGACTTCTTGTAATTCTTTGATACCAGATACTTTGAGAACAATTTTTTCCTGACCACCCCACCATTCACTAAACCATTCGGGGTGAGATTTTCGAACATGTTCAGCACCTAAAACACAGGCATGTCCTACTTGTGCTGCAATCTTTCCTTTTCCCATTTCAAGGTCAGTTCGAATCACAATTACCTGTTTAATATCGCCCATACAGATATCAAAATCATACTCTATGAAAAACTTTTGAGTTAAATAATTGACAAAGAAACGAAATCCATGTACTCAGATGTAGTAATTGCAGGTGGAAGTGTTGCAGGATTAATTTGTGCAAGAGAAATTGCCAGCAAAAATCACAGTGTAATAGTTTTAGAAGAAGATTATGAAATTGGAACTCCGGAACATTGTGGTGGGCTAGTGAGTATTGTGGGCTTGGAAGAGCTTGGCATAATTCCATTTAGAAAAACATTTGATCATTTAATAGAGTCTGCAGAAATTTATGCGCCAAACGGAAATAATTTTTCAATAAATTCAAAAAAACAAAAAGTTGCAGAGATTAGTAGGCGTGAGCTTGATAAACAAATAGCATTTCAAGCTCAAAAAAACGGTGCAGTAATCAAAGTAAGAACTAGTTTTCAGGAAATTACAAAAAATGGAATAAGAACAAGTGAGGGGGAAATTGAATGTAGGATTTTTGTGGATGCGCGGGGGGTCTCCTCTCTAATTCATAAAGATAGAACAGGAATTTTATCATCAGCACAATACGAAATTTATGCAGATTGGATAAAAAAAGGAAAGGTGCAAGTGTTTTTGGATCAAGTAAAGTATCCAGGATTTTTTGCATGGGTAATACCATCTGATCAAGGTAAAGGTAAAGTCGGGGTTGCAGGAAAAGGAATCAATGTTGTAGATGCAATAGAGAGATTTCTTGAGACAATGGGAAATTATTCAACGATTAGGAAAATTTATGCTCCAATTTGGATCAAAGGTCCAATTGAAAATTTTGTAGAAGGAAATGTGGTCATTGTAGGGGATGCTGCAGGTCAAGCAAAACCTACCACAGCTGGTGGGATTTACTCTAGTGGAATGGGGGGATTGTATGCAGGTCAAGCAATTTCAAAATTTTTAGAAACAAAAAATGAATCAGATTTAAAAGAATATCAAAAAAAATGGACAGAAAAATTTGGTAAAGAATTTGAAAAGCAGATATTTGCAAGAAAAATTTTAGAAAGACTAGATAATGATACGATCAACAAATTATTTGATTCAATTACACCTGAGATAACAAAAGAGATTTCAGAAAAAGATGATTTTGATTTTCACACTGGGTCGATAGTCAAATTACTTGGAATCAAAGGTTCGCTTAAAACAGCTCAAATCATTATTGGTGGAGAATTTAAAAAATTACTTGGTTGAAAGCGTACAAATTGCAAGTAACGTATAAATGAAGATTATAGAAAATTGTGGCATGTCATCAACTATTTCATTACCAGTGTGCACTTGTTGTCACAGACACATTATGCCTAATGATAAATGCGTAAAATTCAACTGCCCAAATTGTGGTGAAAAATTAATTTGGAGATGTGAAAGTTGTAGAGAATCTGCAAAGGGATACACATGCACTGCATGCAAGTCTCATGGACCATAGACATTGGCTCATTTACTATTAATTGCTAAAATCCTTCCAACTGGAATTGAGGTAGACCTTGATAAATTATCTGAATCAATCAAAGGTGCATTAAAAGAAGGAATACAAATGAAAAGACATGCAAAGGAGCCTTTGGCATTTGGAATTGAATTTCTTAAAGCAGAATTTATTTTAGAAGATAAAGAGGGGCAAATGGACTCTTTGGAAGATACAGTAAAAGGCATTGAGGGTGTTAGTGAATTTGAAGTTCTTAACATGAGCCGAATGTCAGTAGACATGAAATAGGTGTTTTTTGGTTCGCAAAGACGATACTTTGCAAATGAGAGTCGGGGAAGCAAAACAAAGAGACGTAGGTAAGAAACGTGCAAGAATTGGACCTGACGCCATGGATAATCTGAAAATTGCACCAGGGGACATTATTGAAATTATGGGTTCAAGAACTAGTTGTGCAATTGTTTGGCCAGCCGATGAGGATGAAAAAAATACAGATACAATACGACTAGATGGACAAACAAGAAAAAATATTGGTGCTGCATTAAATGATATAATTAAAATCAGAAAAACAACATCAAAGATTGCAAAATCAGTTGAACTAGTGCCAGTAAATGATTCAATTACAATTGATAAAGAATTTACAGATTTTGTAAAAAATAGATTAAAGGGATTACCAATTACACATGGAGACGAAGTCTCTGTAATGATTTTAGGGAATTCTATGGATTTTAAAATAAGCAAGATCAGTCCAAAAAATATAGTTAAAATAGATAGAACTACAAATTTAGTAATTTCAACTACACCAACAGGAATTAGAAAAACTAGAGTAACTTTTGAAGAAGTTGGAGGGCTTAGAAATGAAATAAAATCAATGCGAGAAATTGTAGAACTTCCATTAAAGCACCCAGAATTATTTGTAAGATTGGGAGTAGAGCCACATAGCGGAATTTTGCTATACGGTCCACCAGGTTGTGGTAAGACATTGATTGCCAAAGTTCTTGCAAGTGAATCAGAGGCACACATGTTTTCAATTAGTGGTCCAGAAATAATGAACAAGTATTACGGAGAAACAGAATCAAAATTAAGAGAAATATTCAAAGAGGCAAAAGACAATTCACCTAGCATAATTTTCATTGATGAAATTGATGCCATTGCTCCAAAAAGAGAAGAGGCATATGGCGATGTAGAAAAAAGAGTGGTCGCTCAATTACTATCTTTAATGGACGGTCTAAATGATAGAGGAAACGTCATAGTTCTTGGAGCAACAAATAGACCTGAAAGTATTGATCCGGCACTTAGAAGACCGGGAAGATTTGATAGAGAATTTGAGATATCAGTTCCAAATGAAGAAGGTAGATTAGAGATTTTAATTATTCATACACGAGGAATGCCACTAGCAAGTGATGTAGATCTCAAAGACATGGTATCAGAATTACACGGATACACTGGTGCAGATATCAAATCACTTTGTAGAGAAGCTGCACTAAAAGCAATCAGAAGATATCTTCCGGAAATAGATTTGGAAACTGAAAAAATTCCAGCATCATTGTTAGAATCAATGGAAATAAAATTAATTGACTTTTACGATGCAATGCATGATGTAATACCTACAACAATGAGAGAGTTTTACGTAGAAAGACCAAAAGTATGGTGGGAAGATGTTGGAGGATTGGAGGACGTAAAAAAATCATTATCAGATAATCTGATTGTTGCAATGAAAGAGCCAGCAAAATTTACCAAAATGGGAATAAAACCACCAAAGGGGGCTTTGATTTACGGTCCACCAGGTTGTGGTAAGACATTGATTGCAAGAGCACTTGCAACAGAGACTGGAGCCAACATGATTTTGGTTAAAGGTCCAGAAATTCTTTCAAAGTGGATTGGAGAATCAGAAAAAGCAATTAGAGAAATTTTCCGTAAAGCAAAGACATCATCACCATGTGTTGTAATTTTTGATGAACTTGATTCACTTGCAAAATACAAAACAGGAGATGGTGGAGTGGGGGAAACAGTTCTTAGTCAAATACTAACTGAAATTGAAGATGGTACATCATCAAGGGTAGTTGTAATTGGAATTACAAATAGACCAGATATTCTAGATAACTCATTACTACGAACTGGAAGATTGGATCTTGTTTTGTATGTTGCACCGCCAGATGATAAAAGTAGATTAGAGATAATCAAAATACTAACAAGAAAAATGCCATTGGCAAGTGATGTTAAATTGGAAGAGTTGTCAGTTGCAACTAATAATTATACAGGTGCTGATTTGGCATCACTTTGTAGAGAGGCTGCAGTTCAAGCAATGAGAAACAACAATGCAAAAATTACTAGTAGTGATTTTTCAAATGGCATGAAGCAAATAAGACCATCAATTACTAAAGAGGTAGATCAGTGGTATAACACGATAAGAGAAAGTATATCTAATGTAGTACCCAAGTCAGGAGATAAATCATTTTACGGATAAACATGGCAATACTATTAAAAAACATAATAAATGAAAAAATCAGGGAAGCAAATGCCCTAACAGATGTAGAGTTGATGAAATCATTAACTAAGGATGAGGTAATAATTACTGAAGGTAAATTCAACAAAATATTACTAGATTTAGAAATTTTAGGATTAATCAAAGTGACTTGGGTAACAAAAGATGCACGTAGATTAGAGACAGTGATAATTAAAGAAGAGATGGATGCAGTTGAGGAACAAAATCAGGAAATGATGGAAAAAGATTATGAAGCAAGTTTTCCAGGTTTAGAAAATAAAGAATTAGAATAGCGGAAAATGAAATACTGCATCAAGGGCTATTGCAACAAAAATTATTGTAAGATATGGAGCAGTTACTTTGTATGATTTCCATGCAAATTCAGAAGTAGGATTCTTTGTTAATCTATAATGATAAGTGAGCATTAATCCTCCAGAGACTATAGCAATTACCGCATATACAATTCCCATACCAAATGCACAAAGTAGTAAAGAATATGGAAGTAAAATCAAAGTATTTCCCAAAATGTATTTTGAAGTTCTTTGCATTCCAATTACAACTGGAAGCATTGGAATGTTGGCTTTGGTGTATTCTTCTTTGAGCTTCATTGCAAGACACCAAAAGTGTGATGGAGTCCATACGAATACCAAAAATCCTACAAGAAATCCCAATAAATCCAAACTACCAGTTGCAGCAGACCAGCCAGCCCAAGATGCTGCACTACCAGCAATACCGCCAATTACAATATTTGATGAATTTAATCGCTTTAACCAAACTGTGTAAATTATAACATATGAAAATATTCCAACTGCGATAAAAAATGCTGAAAGTGCATTTAGTGCAAAATATCCATAAATTACAGAAATGCAGCTGACAAGCAATCCGTAAATTAAAACATGAGAAGCTGCCATTCGACCAGAAGGAATGGGTCTTGTACTAGTTCGAGTCATTTTTGGATCAATGTCTTTATCATAATAGTGATTCAAAGCACTAGAGCCAGCTGATGCTAATGCACCTGCGATAACAATATGCAAGTATGCTAGATAGTCAAGATGTGGGGCATTTGGTACCAGTTTATTTGCAGCATACATGGATGTAACTGCAGTAATTACTAGTAATACAACAATTCGTGGTTTGGATATTTCCATTATTTCTTTTAATGACAATCCCATAGTGTTGAATTGGATGGCATTTAATTTAATCGCATTAGATATTTGCAGTTATTTCAAAAGAATTAAGTATTCACGGTAATGAGCTCAACTGTATGAGTAATTGGGATCTTATGATGCCAGGAATGGGACTTACGGGAATAGGATTAGCTGGTGTCATATTGTCTTATTCTGGAATAGCCCACACATTTGCAGATGGAATGCATGCACTTACAGGACTGACCATGTTTATCGGATTGATATTTCTTTCAGCTGGAATTTTAGATGGAGGCGTTTCTACAAGCAATAAAGCCAAAGCAACTACAGTAATCGTCCTATCTATCGCAATAGCATTTGGTGCATATGCATTAACAATGAATTCATCAAGTTACACAGTCACACTAGTTGGAGTATTGATGGCAATTGCGTTTCCGACAATAATTATCACATATCTTGCCGCAAAAAATCCAACCAAAGTAAAACCTGTTGGAATAATTATTTCAGTATCAAGTATTGTAGCAATTATTATTTGGGTTTCATTTGTAATGACAAGTCCAGATACAGCCATGGTTGCAGAACCACCAGTTGAAAGTAACGATATGGCTGCAAAAGAGATAGCAAGTACAGCACCAATATTTGCAATTACAATTTTAGAAAATTCTGTAACAGAGGGAAATCCTGATTATGAACCAGATGTAGCAAAAATCACAAAAGGGGATATAGTTGAATGGACAAATGTAGATTCTATGGTACACACTGTAACTAGTTCAGTGGATTTTGGAGATACATTTAATTCAAATATGATAAAGGCGGGGGAGAAATTTACACTAGATACAAGTGCATTAAGTGGAGAATACGAATACATGTGTATGGTACACCCTTGGATGATTGCCACTATTCAAGTAGAATAGATTTGCAAAAAATAAGTATAACAGAATCTCAAAAAAAAATCCTAGTAAATCATGCAGATAATGAAAAACCAAATGAATCGTGTGCCATATTATTTGGTAAAATAGAGGCTCAAAAAACACTAGTTAAAGAAATATTTCTTACAAAAAATATAGATGAATCTCCAATAAATTTTACAATTTCAAATGAGGAATTAATTAAAGTCTATAAAATTGCAGATGAAAAAAATATGCAAGTTGTAGGTATTTTTCATTCGCATCCAAATTCTGATGCATATCCATCAAACACAGATAAAAAATTCATGTTTAGTAATCCAGTTGTGTGGATTATTTATTCAGGAATAGCAAAAAATTTCAAAGCTTACACACTTGAATCAGATATTGTTGAAATTTTAATTGAAGAATAGATTAAACGTAAAACAAGCACGAATAAAGTTAGATTTTAGCTAAGTAATTATCTTTGAATTAAATATCCCCTTTTTTTAAGAAAATTATGGAAATTCACGTATACGACACTTATGTCAAAGCAAGTGATGGTCATACCATGCACTTTGATGTAATTACAGGTGAAAAGAATCACGATAAAGCCATTACATACGGTAAAGCGTGGTTAAAATCAGTCGGTGAGGAAAATGCAGCAATGACCAGCAATGAATGTCAATTCTGCCACTCACAAGGCGCACCAGCCCCTGTTGAAGAGGCAATTAAGGCAAACGGCTATTTCATCCAAAAGATGGAAGGCTGTCCTTAATCATTTTTCCTTTTTTATTATTTTAATTAGATTTTTTAGGGAAGATAATTTCCACATAGTATGAAAGCAGTATATTCAAAATGGACAGTAGAGGGCGACAAAAAAACAAAGTGGATTTGTGGTTGCTTTCAAACAGCAGATAATTATTTTAAATTTTGTGAAAAGCATTCAGATATTTTACAAAAAGCGATTAAGACGAAAATTGATGAATTAGATTTAACTTTGATAGTAGAAGATTAAATTGCCAGTATTGCAATAAATGCAGATACAAAGACGATTGCAATTGTGTTTAATAATTTAATTACAGTGTTTAATGCAGGACCTGCTGTATCTTTGTAAGGATCACCAATAATATCACCTACAACTGCGACTTTGTGTAATTCAGTTCCTTTGTGTCCTTGCATTTCAACTAGTTTCTTTGCATTATCCCATGCACCACCAGTGTTTGCCAAGTGATATGCCAATGGAAGTCCAGTGACTACTGCCCCCATTAACAAACCTGCGACAGCTGTTGGTCCTAATAAAATTCCCAAGAGAATTGGTGAAATGATTGCAATTATTGCCGGTTTCCAAAGTTCTTTAATTGATGCTGCAGTTGCAATATCTACACATTTAGCATAATCAGGTTTAGAAGTTCCTGCAAGAATTCCAGAGTCAGCTTTGAATTGACGTCTTACCTCATCAACCATTTTTCCGGCAGCACGAGATACACCGTCAATTAATTGTCCAGTGATAATAAATGGAATTAGTCCTCCAACTAAAAGACCAACAATGACAGTTACGTTTGTTAAACTATAATTCAAATCTAAAATTCCTGCAAAAATATGTGAGGCTTCAAATTGAAATGCCTGTATCATGGCTAGGGCTGCCAAACCCGCACTTGCAATAGCAAATCCTTTGGTTACGGCTTTGGTAGTATTTCCTACAGCATCAATTTCATCAGTAACTTTTCTATTTTCTTCACCCATTCCGGTCATTTCAACGATACCTCCAGCATTATCGGCTATTGGTCCAAATGCATCAATACTAAGAACAATTCCTGCAAGACTTAGCATTGCCATTGCAGTTAGCGAAGTTCCAAAGATTCCATACAAAACAGGATCAGCTCCTTCAGGGGCTGCACTTGAAGCAATACTAAATGAAACAATAAGTGCAATAATTAGTGCAATCATGAAGGGTCCAGTTGATTGCAGTCCTTTGATAATTCCCATTAAAGTTAAAGAGGCGTATCCCCATTTTGCAGATTCAACGATATCTTGAACTGGTTTGTATTTGTAATTTGTATATCTGTCTGTAATTTTTTGAATCACTGGAACAAGAATTACACCAACTACAGTTGAGGCAAATAATGCATAAGCGGTAATTGTTTGTCCAATAAAATAAAATGTAAATATAAAATTCAAAATAATTGCAATTGTTGCAGAAACGTAAAAGGACAAATTCAACGGCTTCATAACATCAGTCATATTTTTAGAACGAATAATTACAATGCCAATAATTGATGCAATCATTCCAGAAGATCCAATTAGAATTGGGTACATGAAAATTTCAGGAGCGCCAATTAATGCTGCAATTAGTAGTGATGCCAATATTGTAACGATATATGATTCGTAAACATCAGAGCCCATTCCGGCTGCATCACCGACATTATCACCTACATTATCTGCAATTGTTGCAGGATTTCTAGGATCATCTTCAGGAATATTTACTTCGACTTTGCCAACTAAATCGGCACCCATATCTGCAGCCTTTGTAAAAATTCCACCGCCAATTCTTATGAATAATGCAATAAGACTAGCTCCGATGCCAACACCTGCAATGGTGATTGGGTTTGGATACACCATGTAAAGACCGGTAATTGCCAATAGTGCCATTGCCGGTACTGCAAGTCCAACAGTTGCGCCACCTCTAAATGCCATTACAAAAGTTTTACCAAGCCCACTGCCACTTAGGTGAGCGGCTCTAACTGCTGCCTTTACAGTAATTTTTAATGAAATTAATCCGGCTACTGCAGATAGTGTTGCACCAACTGCAAATGCTACACCGTTTGAAAATCCGATAAAATAACCAATAATAATTGATAGTGCGATTGCAATTGGAATGATAATTCTCATTTCTCTTTTTAGAAATGCGGCTGCTCCAACTTTGACAGCATTTGAGATTTCCATCATTTCTTTAGTTCCAGAAGGTTGCTTTATGATCCAAGAAACTATGATTATAGCGACAATGAAAGATGCAATACCTGCCCCTATTGGCAGAATTTGTTGTAGATCCATAACGATATTGGGTTGCCTGAGAATTGTGAATATAAATCAATGAAAAATTTATTTTCTTTTTTGGTATGGCAGAAATGTTTTGCCTTTAAGACCCTGTCTAACTAGTTTGTTAAAGCGCTTACCATGTGCAAGATATGGAAATCGCATATGAATTAATTCATGAACCAAAGTATTTTCTAAATTCTTTTCGTCTGGAATTTTTCGGACATTAATGAAAATCATATTGTGTTGCAAATATGAAACTCCGTAATACTTGTATGCAGATGTTCGTCTACCTTCAGTCATTTCCTTTGGCATATCTAATACCTGCTTTGTGGTTAGAAGCATTTTAGGTTCAGATATGGAAAAGCGAGTAGAGTATATGCCGATTTTTTCCAATATTTGCAATTCAAGATCAGCATCAAGTTTCACAAATATTTCTTTGAAAATCTACGTTTATCCTGAAATGTCAATTCTTGTATGAGAGTTGGTGTATTATGTTTTGTAAAATAATTCAGAGAGAAAATTGGATCATGGTAATTAATGGGGTCAGAATATTATGTAGTGTAATCACCAAATCATACAGCCACCGTCTCATCATACCCCGATTATTCCATTAAATCAAGTAAACTCTGGGTTTTATTTCTAATTTCTGGAGTGACTTGAATGATAACTAGTCCTTGGTTTGGTTGACCGTACATAACTATCGAGTTTTCAGGTGCAAAAATGCATGCAGGAATTACAAGCAAGTCTTCCTCTCCAAAGATGGTAAGTCGTACCGGTGTTTTCAAAGTAAATGCATGTTTGATTTGTTCAATGCTTTCCAAAGTGATTTGAGCTGCAGGGTTATTGCAAGAAAGTTGTATGTATGACGGATCATTTTTTGGTGATTCTCTAGTGATTCGTTTTTCTTGATTGTCAATTATTTGTAAAGAGGGAATAAAACCATAGTCAATCATTTTTTCAGTAGTTCTATCTCCAACAGTAATTAGATATGCATTTTTGGGTAAATAATTTTGAATATTTTTTTTACTTGTTTGACTTTCAACAACAAGAGTACCTAGAGGAATTTTCAGTTGGGCTCTAAGAGAATCAGGAAGGTTCACAGAAATCCAGATTAATTTGTAGGCACTGCAGAGGGAGATACATTTTCAGATTCCATATCAGACTTTAATTTTGCCGCAATAATACTGCATTGAGCTGCGATATTTTTTGCACTGGTTCTAAATGCAACAGCACTTGGGGATTCAGGACTTGTAATTATGATTGGTTTTCCTAAATCAGAGCCTGCCATGATTCCAGAGTTTAATGGAATTTCACCTAAAAATGGAATTTTAAATTCTTCACTAATTTTTTTTGCTCCACCTTGACCAAAAATATAGTGTTTTTCAGTGCAACTAGGACAAATAAAATAACTCATATTTTCTACAACACCAAGTATTGGGACATTTAATTTTGTAAACATTCCAATTGCTTTAACAGCCACATTGCTTGCTACATCCTGAGGAGTTGTAACTACCAAAATTCCAGTAATAGGAATTGTTTGTGCAAGAGTTAATGGAATATCACCAGTTCCAGGAGGTAAATCAACAATTAGATAATCCAAGTCAGACCAATTCGTGTCAACTAGAAATTGTTTTAAAATTCCAGAAATAATTGGACCACGATAAATTGCGGCTTGGTGAGATTGTTCAGCGAAAAAACCAAATGATACTACTTGCAATCCGTTTGATACTGCAGGTTGCAGTTTGTTGTTTTCTACATCCATGTAAGCGCTTTTCATTCCAAGCATTAACGGAATACTAGGACCATAGATATCAGCATCAAGCAATCCGACTTTGGCGCCAGCTTGAGACAATGCCAAAGCTAAATTTAAAGAGACAGTTGATTTACCTACACCACCTTTACCACTTGCAACACCAATAATGTTTTTGACAGTTGCCATTGAAGTGTCTGCCTCAAGTGAACGACCTTCCATAACTTTGGCAGTAACTTTTAAATCAAAATTTTTTAATTCTTTAATTTCCCCAATTGCTTTTCGTACATCATCTTCAATTTCCACATTAAATGGACATGCCGGAGTTGTAAGTTCCAAAGTAAATTTCAAATTTCCGTCAGTTAATTCAAGATCTTTAATCATTCCCATTGAAACAATGTCTTTTTTTAAATCAGGATCAATGACGGTACTTAGTTTTTCAAGAATTTGATCAATTCCGACCATTAATAAAAAAAGTCGATCTAGTTTATTTAAACATAGGCTAGCTAGTTAAAAAATCGCAGATTAATTAGAAATTCCATAAAAAATTACTCTAATTACGCGCCAATTACCCAAAGATTCATAAATTCAAATTCAGGAAAATTAAATTAGTTGTTTTCTATATCTACCCTACTTGATGTTGTAAGAATTCCACCGGGATTATTTTCAACACCAATCAAAAAAGCCGCAATGAACATTCTCAAGGACAAGTATGAGAGTATGATTAACGCAGAATTAGGATATATCATTATGATTTTAGATGCCAAAGTAGAAGAATTGGGAAAAATGATTGCAGGGGATGGCGGAACATTTCATAAAGTTACATTTGAAGCATTAACATTTTATCCAAAATTACAAGAAATAGTTCAAGGTGAAATTGTAGATATCACAGACTTTGGTGCATTTGTAAGAATTGGTCCAACAGATGCACTGTTACACTTGTCACAAGTTATGGATGATTATCTAAAAAGTGATGTAAAGTCCGGAATGATTTTAGCAAATCAAAGTGGCAGAACATTAAAAGTTGGTTCAACTATACGTGCAAGAATTACTGCAGTATCATTAGGTAAAGCATCTACAATGGGAAAAATCGGCATTACATGCAGACAACCATTCCTTGGTGCAGATGATTGGATTCAAGAAGAGATAAAAAAATCCATAGCAAGTACAACTGATTCAAAATCTAAAGTAGAGGCAAGTTAAATGGCACGAGAAATGGCTTGTAGAAAATGCAAGTGCGTAACAATAGGTAAAGTTTGTCCAGCTTGTAAATCATCAGATTTAACACCAGATTGGACAGGAGTAGTACTAGTTGTAGATCCTACAAATTCACAAGTTTCAAAAATATTGGGAATAAAACAAAAAGGCAAATACGCAATCAGAGTAACGTAAAATTCTAAATCTTTAAAATCATACAAGGTAAATTCACGTTGTTGTCATTAAATATTAAAAAACAGTTAGCTAATTTTTTATCTGAAGATATTGGTAAAGGGGATATCACAAGTGCATTATTACCAAAAAGAAAAATTTCTGCCAGGATAATATCAAGGGAAAATGCAGTTGTGGCAGGAGTAAAATACGCAAAAGAGATTTTTGGATTAAAAGGCTGTAATGTAAAAATTGTAAAAAAAGACGGTAGTAAAATAAAACCAAATCAGACAATTATGACTATCACAGGAAATGCAGACCAAATTTTAATGTGTGAGAGAACTGCATTGAATTTGCTTACAAGAATGAGTGGAATTGCAACTCAGACAAATGATCTAGTTGGAAAAATTTCAAAAAGTAAAGCCGAATTATATGCAACACGAAAAACAGCACCAGGTTTAAGATATTTTGATAAAGAGGCAGTAGAGATTGGAGGCGGAAAAAAACACCGATTGAAATTAGATGAAATGGTCATGATTAAAGATAATCACATTGCAGTGGGGGATTCACTTGTTTCTTTGATAAAAAGTGCAAAAAGAAAATACAAGAAATTTGAAGTTGAGGTGGAAAATACACCAGATGCAATCTTGGCTGCAAATGAGGGTGCAACAATAATTATGCTGGATAATTTTTCTCCAGATCAAATTAGAAAAACAATTTTAATTCTTAAAAATATGAAATTGCGAAGTAGGGTAATGCTTGAGGCATCAGGGGGAATAAATTCAAAAAATATTGTAAAATATGCAAATACCGGAGTAGATATTATCTCAGTTGGAAGCATAACAAATTCAGTTAAAGGAATTGATTTGAGTTTAGAAATTTAATAAATCAAGAATTGTGGGAAATTTTTGAAGGTGTCTTTATGTCAGTTTTTGATATCAATCCGGCAGAACGCGCAGCCAAAGTTCCTAGTAGTAAAGATACAGCAATAATTACAATGGTACCAGAAGGTGCCAAATTTAGATAGTATGATAGCAAGATACCAACTATAACTGAAAACACAGACATGGAAATAGAAATTCCAACTGTTTTTTTGAATCCCTTACCAAACATCATTGCAGCAATATTTGGAATTACGATTAGAGCGGAAATAAGTAAAATGCCAACTAGACGCATAGAAGTTACAACAGTGACTGCTGCAAGTACGACAAAAATATAATTTAATACAGATACATTTAGTCCGGCTATCTTTGCTTGCTCTTCGTTAAATGTAAGGTGTAGGAATTGTTTTTGCAAAATTACTAGTGTGGCAATAATTCCGGCACTAATTCCAATAATTAATGCAGTATCCTCAAAACTTATCAAAAGTATACTACCAAACAAAAAGCTAAAGATATCTACAGAAAATCCGCCTGAAGCACTCACAAGAATGACACCAATTGCAAGACCTGAAACTAGAGTTACTGCAACTGCAGCATCACCAGATATCTTTGTACTTTGTCTTAATTTTTGCAATCCCAATCCACCAAGAATGGCTACAACAAATGCTGTCCACAAAGGTGCAATTCCAAGAAAAAGTCCTATGGAAATACCACCAAAGGAGACGTGGGCGATACCATCGCCAAAAAGGGAATATCTTCGCAATACAAGAAAGGTTCCCATAAATGAGCAAATTATGGCTACAGCGATTCCGGCAATTAGGGCTTTTTGCATAAAGCCGTAGGAGAGAATATCAAGAATCATGATTACACATCGTGGTGGTGCATGTGCATTTGCATTGCAGATTCAGTATATGTTTTAACTAGATTCTCGTCTGAAAAGAATTTTTCTTTAGTACCATGGAAAAACAAAGTTCGATTCATGCATGCAACACGAGTTGCATATTTAGAGAGTGCTTCAAGGTCATGTGAAGACCAAACTATAGTGATTTTATTTTCTTCATTTATTTTTTTAATTACATTGTAGAATTTTGTTTGAGATTCAACATCAGCACTAGTTACAGGTTCATCAAGAATTAGTAAGAGAGGATCTTTGACAAGTGATTTTGCAATAAAGACACGTTGTAATTCACCGCCAGATAATTCGCCTATTCGTCTATCTTTGAGATGCTCCAATCCCACAGTACCAAGAGCTAGTGTTATTTTTTCTCCATTATTTTTAATATCTTTGTAAATTCGATTCCAAGAACAGCCAGATTGCTCAATTAGTTTTTCACCTTCTTTAATTTTTTTTTCAGAGACAAGTCCCATAGATACAACATCAGATACAGTTGCAGGAAAGTTTGGTTCAAATTCTACTTTTTGTGGAACGTATCCAATTAGTGAAAGTATTTTCTGATAGTTTGAATCCTCAAAACCAAATAATTTGATATTACCAATGTAAGATTCCAATCCAAGAATTGCTCGAAACAAAGTTGTCTTACCTGCACCATTTGGACCAATAATTCCTAAAAGGTCACCTTGCTCTACATCAAAACTAATTTTATCTACAGCTAAATTATTGTGGTAACTAACACTTAGATCTTTTACTTGTAAAATATTCATGTACATTCCAATGCAATTTTGAGTAAATCTAAGTTTTGCTCCATTTTTTCAATATAGGTCATACCTACAGAGGCTTCTTGAGGAGTCAAGCCCTCAATTGGGCTTAAAATCAGGATTTGGGTACCGGTTTCCTCGGCAATAACTTGAGCCAATCTTGGATCAACTAGTTCTTCCGCAAAAATTATTTTGATATCATTATTTTTTATATAATCAATTAATTGTGCAATCTTTGTTGCAGTGATTTCAGAATCAGGTGCAAGACCACTTAGAGCAACTATCTTAATGGCATATCGTTGTCCAAGATATGCAAATGCATTATGAAATGAAACCAGAGTGTCTTTTTTACAGCTAGATAATTCGGAGATTATTTTTGCATCTAATGAATTTAATTTTTCATTGTATTGTAATGCATTTTCCGTGTAGAAATTTGTATTTACAGGATCAGATTGAATCAATCCGTCACGAATATTATTTACTTGTTGTTGGACAAGTATTGGGTCAAGCCAAATGTGAGGATCAAATTTTAAATTCTCTTGAGCCAAAAAAAGTGAATCATTTGTAACTGTTTGTTCAGCTGATGTGGAAAGTAATTTCAAATTATCAGAGGCTTTGATAAAAATCAGATTACCGAATTCTCCAGAGGTTTGAATATTATCTACATAAGATTCCATTCCAAGCCCATTGTAAACAAATACGTCAGTGTCAATCAATGATTGAATTTTAACTGCGCTTGGTTCCCAATCATGTGGTTCAACACCGTTTGGAAGATATTGTGTAACTGTTGCATGATCACCTACAATATTTCGTGTAAATTCATAGTATGGGTAAAATGAGGAGACCACGTGAATTTTTTCTGTAGAATTAGATATTGGAGTATCTTGAAAAGTGGAAAAAAATACAAAAGATATGATTGTAGATAGAATAATTATTAAAAATAGAAAAATTCGATTTTGTTTCAACTTTAATAAATTATTAACTTTTCTATATAAATTTAATAAATAAATTGGATTAGGTAGGCTAATTTAATAACAAAATTAAAAAAATCGTTACTAAAGTTATTAAGATTAGTATACCATTTTAAATAATAGTTATTAAGACTCAAAATATGACTATAGTTTCTATTTCAATTAACAAGGAGATGATCAAGGAGCTGGATAGATTGGAAAAACTAATGGGATTTACTGGAAGGTCTGAAATAATTAGAGCTGGAATTAGGACATTTGTTCAAGAAGAAAAACAGAAACAAGATATGACAGGTAAAAAAAATGCAGTTTTACTTGTAGTTCATGCAGATGAGTTTGATGATCAAGTGGCAGGAATAAAACATGACTTTGAGGATCTCATAAAGACACATTTGCACAACAAGATAGATGGAGATAGATGTGTGGAGTTATTTTTGCTTGATGGAGATGCAAAAAAAATAGAATTAATTACAAAAGGATTTGTTACAAATAAAAAAATGGACACAGTAAAGCTTGTTACATTATAAAAAATTTTGAAAATATCTAGTTAAAAAATATCAAGATAATCCAAATAGATTACCAATTATACCTATTTGATATATTATATTTAATCCAATTATCAAACTAAGGGTTCCAGCAACATATTTGAATAATTTTTGGACAAGTTCAATTCTATTTCCAAATGCAAGTGGAATTCCAAGCAAACTACCAAAAAGTGTCATACCAATTATGGAGCCGATTCCAAAAATCAAAACAAAACTCAAAACCATTTCAAAACTATTCATTGTGGATGCAGTTAAAACAACAAGACTTCCACTTCCAGCCAATCCATGAATTAATCCAATGACATAGGATTTGTGACCATGAGTGTGTTGTGAATCAACATGATTGTGTTCATGAAAGTGAATTGGTCCACCTGCATGTTGGTGAGGGTGTGTGTGTTTTAGTTTAATTTTTTTATTTTGAATTGTAGTAATTCCTAAAAATACAAGCATGACACCAACGAGAATCTCAAATCCTGAAAATATTTGATCTTGTATAGTGATTGCAAGGGTGTAGACAAGTAAGCCCATTAGAGCAAGAGTTGTTGTGTGACCTGCACCCCACATTGCTCCAAGAATAGAGGATTTGGTTATAGATTCTTGTAGTATTTGTTTTGGGGATTTTTTTGTAGATTTTGATTTAGATATTTGAGTGCTCAGTGCGGCTATATGGTCAGGTTCAAATGCATGCTGAAGACCTGCAACAAGTCCAAGACCCATGACTAGTAAAGGTGTCATAAATCCAATTTGGTTTAAAATTTCTTCAACTATGAGGTACCGATATTAGGTTTAATTTCAAGTTTATAAAAATTGTGAATCGACAAATGTATTTAAAATAGATATTTTTTTTGAATGGATATTATTTAATTAAATTCAGAATATTAAAATTGTATTTGAAATTGTATTTTTAAAAATGCATGCAATATATCGTGTAAATAAAAATAATTATTATAACATGAAAACATTAATTGTCATTGCAGTAATCATTATTGTAGTTGGAATAATAGGTACCATGTTGATACTTGGTGATGAAAACATAGCATCTCCTTTTGATGGAGCATCAAAGACTGGCGAGAGAACTATGGACTAGGATTTTGAATCTGACGAAAAAGAATCCAGTTTAAACAGTCCATAGTTATTGAAAATTTTATTATTTTTCAAATATTTTTTTTTAAATAAATTTAAATTTTATCGAATTACAGGCTCAATTTAAACAATTGAGAGCATTCGTTCTATAGACAAACGAGCCTTGTCTGCAATTTCTTTTGGGACAATGACTTGATATTTTTCTTGAACTAGAGCGTCATAGACTTTTTCAAGTGTAATCATTTTCATGTATTGACATTCAGCTTTTTCAGAAGCTGGAATGAATGTTTTATCTGGATTTTGTTGTTTCATTTTATATAAAATTCCAGTTTCAGTTGCAACAACAAAATTCTTTGATGTTGAATTATTTACATGGTTTAGCATTCCCTCTGTAGAAAGAACTGTGACTTTTCTATTAGGAAAACTTCCAGATTCAAGATCATACAAGATTGGAGTTGTACAGCTACATTCAGGGTGTATGAGAAATTCAGCATCTTTCATGGAATCTAGCTTATTTGTAATATCTTCAGGTCTAATACCTGCATGAACGTGACATTCACCTGCCCATATGAACATGTTTTTTCGTCCAGTAACTTTGGCAACATAAGAGCCCAAAAACATGTCAGGTAAAAATAAAATCTCTTTATCAGCAGGAATTGTATTTACAATATTTACAGCATTTGCCGAAGTGCAACAGTAATCAAGTTCAGATTTTATTTCGGCAGTTGTATTTACATATCCAACTGTGATAGCTTTTGGATGTTGTCTCTTCCAATTTCTTAATTCATCTATAGTAATTGAATCAGATAAAGAGCAGCCGGCTTGTAAATCAGGAATCAGAACTTTTTTCTCAGGACAAATAATTGCAGCAGTTTCAGCCATAAAATGAACACCACAAAAAAGAATTGTTTTTTGAGAAACTTTGGAGGCTTGTCTTGATAATCCTAAAGAATCACCAGTAAAGTCTGCCACATCTTGAACGTCTGGAATTTGATAATTATGTGCAAGAATAACTACGTCTTTTTCTTTTTTCAGACGAAGAATTTCATTTTTCAAACTAGATTGTTGAACCAGCATTTCCAAATGGATCAACTCCAAGTAGTGATTTAAAGAAACAGATCTAGTCAGAATAATTCAAAAAAATGGACAATTATGGCAAGAATTGCCATATTACGTGCCAACAGAAATTCCATGAGAGCAGTATTTACGCAGAGTCTCTATGGCAGATAAAATGGCTAATTTACTAGTTTTTGGATTTGTCTCATCAGGTACATTTTCAATATTAAAATTCATTGTTCCAAATTTACCGTGTGCAATTATGGTATGAGTATTTTTTGTAGTATTTGGATCTGCAATAATTTTCACCAATGTTTTTTCACTTCCAATTCCAGCCAAACTAAGTAGTGCTGCAACATTGATATTTGCAGGAAATAGTAAAACTGCTTCTCTTGCTTTTCCTTCAAAAATAGTTGTCAATTTATCTATTTTATCTAAATCAATATCTGATGTCTCAAAAAATGTAGCACCTTTAAGGGATCTTGGATGTTTGGTAGTAGTTAGTGTTACAGAATCTAATTGGTCAGCAACAGATTTGATTGCGTCTAATCCGGCAATAGCACCTGATGGCAAAAAGATTGTTTTATTAAAATGCTCACATGCTTCAGATAAAATATCATAAATAGATTCATCAAGTAAAGCACCGACACTCATTATCATTAAATCTCTTTTATTTTGTAAAACACTGTGTGCTACATTTCTAACTGCTTCTTGTGATGCAGCCTCAACAATAATATCAACAGGGTATGAAGATAAGAGATGTGAATTTTCAACAATTTCAGGTTTATTTTTTAATTTTTCTACCAAAATCAATGATGCCTCTTTAGAGGAATCATAAATGTGAGTTAAAAGTCCTGGAATTTTTCCAGAATCAATTGCAAGTGCGATTTGAGTGCCAATTGCACCACAGCCCAATAGTCCGATTTTTTTCAATGTATCAATACTTTAAACAATCACTTAATTAATTCTAGTTTTAATTTGTGTAAAAAGAATCAAGACAAAATTGCGTTATCAAGATTAGCGCCAGTCAAATCAGCGCCTCGTAAATCAGTGCCAACCAAATTTGCATTGGTAAGGTCAGCATAACTCAGATTTGCTCCAGATAAATTCACATAGCTAAGATTTGCGTATTGGAGGATTGCTCCAGATAAATCAGCACCATAGAATAGGGCATTTTCACTAATTCCGCCTACCAAATTGGTTTTATCTTTCCAATCAGTCATATCTGGATTATGCATATCAGCGCCGCTAAGTTCGGCATTAATTAAAAGTGAAACGCGAAGATCAGTTCCAATCATTTTGGCTCCAGTCAAATCAGCGCCACTTAAATCAGAATAGCTGATATTTGTGTGATCAAGATTTGCAAAACTCAAAAGGGTGTAACGTAAATCAGTTCCAATCAAATTTGCACCAGTAAGATTTACTTTATCAAGATTGGCATAACTGATATCAGCGTCAGTCAAATCAGAAAAAGAAAAATCAGCATTAGATAAAATTGCATTATTCAAATCAACACCCAATAATTTTGCATGACTAAGATTTGCACCAGTAAAGTTTGCAAAGCTAAGATCAGAGAAACTCAAATTGATATCTTGAAAGTCCTTGCCAGAAAAGTCACAGCCAGTCAAAATTGAATTTTGGGTCAAGTGTGTACAATCAATTATTGGAATTATTTCAGAAGAGGGTACTGGTTCCTCTTGATATCTTTCTAATTCTTGTTGTTTTTGCTCAGTTTGTATATCTAAATCCATTTGAGTAACAATTGGAGAACTAATTTGAGAATCTATTGTTTCTGATTCAGTTTGCCTCAAAGTTTGATTATTTTGCAAAGTAAAGATTACACCAATAACCAAAAGAATGCACATAACTGCAACAATCATAATTTTAGATTTCACAGATTTGCTAAATGTGTCAGGAAATTAAAGATTTAGTCATAAAAAACGGACATTAATTTGAATAATTTAAAATAAATTTTACAAAATTAATTATCATCAATCTATTTATGATAAAAATTAAATAATTAAGATATGAGAAATACCGTCTTTTTTGGAATTTGTTTATTTTTTGTTTTGTCTTTATCAGTAATTACGGCAAATGCCGAGGTAGAATCACCCAAAAAACAAAGTAAAATGGGAATAGAGGCTAAAGATATCACTTGTAAAAAGGGGCTATATCTTGTCATACGAAATAATGGAGTTCCAATGTGTCTCAAAGAGACAACTGCTTACAAATTAGAAAAAACTGGAATACTCCAAGTAAAATCTGAAAAAATCCAAATGCCTGCAAAAAATTCAGAACAAATCAGGGTTCCAGCTTCAATTGGAAGTGTAGTAAATTTCTATCTTGCAGATGATGATTTGAATTTGGCACATAATGCAGTAGAGACAGTATCAACTGTAGGATTATTCGAGTTTACAATTAATGGTGTAATAATTCAAGGACCGCCAAGTATTGTAGAGACAGGTCCAGATACTGGAGAATTTTTTATCAAGTTGGAATTACCAGATTCAATTAATGGTAAAGCAGTAACTCAAGACAACATTGTTTTAATGAGATATTTTGATTCTACAGATTATTCAGGGAATGCAAAAATAATTACAAAATCAATTCCATTAACTAGATCATTTGCCAAAGTTCAAACACTTGATGGCGGCTCAAGAATAGGTCATGATTTTACAGTTAGACTGTACGAGTCGGATGCAAATCTGGATTCAGAAAATAAAGACAGGATACCCCTTGATCAATTAGAGTATAAAGGAAAAGGCGGAATTAGAACAACACTTGCAAATCCTAGTTTTAGTGCAAATTCCGGATTTCTAATAGAGACTGGAAAAAATACAGGTATCTTTGAGGTGATTATTGAAATTCCACGTACATTAAATGGAAAATTAGTGGGCATTGGAGATTGGTATGAAATACGATATCTAGATAATTCAACGCCATCAAATGAAGAGCAAAAAATAATTTTTAAAGGCAAAATTGGTTAAAAGAGTAATTGTCAGGCTCGTATAGTGTGTTTAGTATGCATACTATAATCTAGTATCTTAATAGAATAAATTAATTTTATTTATTATGCAAGTTAAATTTATGATAACTAGTAGTCAGATTATTACGCTAGGTAAGTTTCATAGCACTGTAGGTTCAAGAGAAGCATGAGTTACGATCCAATAAAAAATTTAATTGAAGAGCTTGGAGAGCATTTATCTCAAAAAGAGCACAAAGATGTCGTACTAAACAATGGAACTGGAAAACAGTTTTTGATTACACCTTCAGAATTCAAAGAAATAACTCCAATAATTGCACATAGAAAAATTGCGTTTATTGATGGTGGTGATGCACCAATTGAGGAATCACCAAACTTTTTGATCACCATTAATCGAGTTTACTATTCATTATTTCAAGGTAAAAAAAGAGTAAAGCCCAAAGTAAATCCGCGTGTTCAATTTTACTCGTATGTAGTTTCAAAAATTTACACAGAAGAGGGAAAAAAGAAAGTTAGTTACGATACACGATTATTTCCATACAAGCAAGAAGATAAAAAATATCTTCCTTTAGAAATAGATCTTTCCTCAAAAACTGAAAGTACTTCAATTTTGCAAGGCTCAAAATTAAATTCACTTGGACGGCGATTTGCAGAATGGCAATTGGCAATTCATGTAGTTGAAAACGAATTAGATTCGGGGGACATGATCGTAATGGACGGTTCCTTGCAAACAAGTTTCAAAAATGAAATGAGATATGCAAGTAGATTGTACGAGTTGGCACAAAGAAAGGGAGTCATTGTTTGCGGTTTGGCAAAGACGAGTCGATTAATTACAGAATCAGGGGACCCGTTACTTGCAAGAGTTTCAGAGATTGCCGAGGAGGTAAGTTTTGGTAAATGGGTGGTCAAAATTGCAGAGGAAGTATCAGCTGATGATAGAGGATTTATGATGGTTGCAAAGTTTCATGCAAAATCACGATTTGTATTTAGATTTGAGATATTACGTGAGCAATTCAATAAAATGAGCCCAGAGGAACTAAATTCCGTGCTTGAAAGTCTGGCTGAAAACTCTCAGGATGTTGCAATGATTGGATATCCGTATGGAGCAATAGATGCTGATAGATTTGCGCAAGTTCGAATGGATGAATTGGGAATGTACAAGGGATTCATTTTAGCTGCAATGCTTGGCATTCCAGAATGGAAAAAGTTGCAAAAATATTCGGCAAGTTTGATGGCTCATGATGTTTTAAATGGAGTGACTAGTTAATGGACGAACTTTTAGTTGCAGGTCAAGTAGTTGGCGGAAAATTTGGAGATATATTAATTCGTCAAAAATCTGGCAGTAATTTAGAAATTGGAGATTTAATGATATCAGAGGAAAACGGTTCAAATTTAATTTTACAAGTTTTTGCCTTAGAGTATGGTTCTCAAATTCAAGATAAAATGCAACAAATGATGTCAGGTGTAAATTTGGAGCAAGGTGTTGCAGATGCACAATTTTTTGAACCAGAATTTGTAAATTATGTACTAGCTCGAATAAAACCACTTGCTAGAGTGTATAATGAAAAAGGCGAGGTGAAAATTCCAAAATCATTGCCGTCATTTTTTAATAAATTACGATTAATTACCAAAGAGGATTTGAAATTTTTACGTAAAGAAAAAGATTCAATTTTTGTTGGATACATTCGAACTGGAAGCAAGGTAATCAAAGAGGCAGAAGTTTGGCTTCCCTCAGAGGATGTATTTTCACACCACGTATTAATTCCTGCAACAACAGGTAGAGGAAAATCAAATCTAGTAAAAACAATTTTGTGGCACGTTTTGGATTCAAACAAAGTTGGTGCACTAGTTCTTGATGCACATGATGAGTATTTTGGACGACAGGGGGTTGGATTAAAAGATCATCCGCGAGCTAGAGAAAATCTAGTTTACTATACGCCATCAAATCCGCCAGCTGGTGCAAACAGATTGACAATTAATTTGCAATCAATAAAACCTGAACACTTTGAGGGAATTGTAGATTTTTCAGATGCGCAATTTCAGGCAATTCGTAGTTATCATTGGAAACAGCGAGATACCTGGATTACAACTCTAATGCTTACATCTCCAGAAGCTGCAGAAGACAGAATAGCTGCAGCTACAATGGGGGTAATTCAGCGTAAAATGCGCCTAATTTTGGGATTGACTAAAGACGAGGAGGGTCATTTGGTATCAAAGCATGAGGTTTTTGATTCAGCAACTAAAGGATTCACAACAGTAGATGATATTGTAAAGGAAATAGAGCAAGGCAAAGTGATAATTTTAGATACCTCACGATTAGGGGATGAGGCAGAATTAATTGTTGGAAACATTATTGCCTCAAAATTATTTGAAAAATACAAAGCGTACAAAGCAACAGGGGAATTAGATAGAAAACCTGTAGTTACAGTAGTAATCGAGGAGGCACCTCGTGTAATTGGAATTGATGTGTTGACTACAAAAAGCGACAACATTTACTCTACAATTGCAAGAGAGGGGCGCAAGTTCAAAGTTGGATTAATGGCAATCACGCAATTAAGTAGTGTGATTCCGCGCAGCATTTTAGCAAACATGAATACAAAAATAATTTTAGGAAACGAAATGAAACAAGAACGAGAGGCTATCATAAATTCTGCATCACAGGATCTCTCAGAGGATGATAAAAATATTGCAAGTTTGGATAAAGGTGAGGCAATAATTACCAGCATCTTTGTTCCATTTGCAATGCCAATCAAAATTCCTCTCTTTGAGGATATTGTAAAGGAAAAAGGAATTTTGGCGCAAAGTGGAAAAACTAGAGTGTTTTAATTTTGAGATTTGCGCATTTATCAGATATACATTTAGGTTTTCAAAAACATGAAGCATTACAAAAAGTAGAGCAACAAGTATTTGAGAAAATATTTGATGAGTGTATTTCTCGCAAAGTAGATTTTATTTTAATTCCGGGGGATTTATTTCATGTAAATATTCCAGAAATGCGAGTTCAGAAATTTGCATTTGCCAAGTTTCGCCAAATTTATGATGCTGGAATTCCAGTGTACGTAGTTTATGGCAGTCATGATTTCTCACCAGTATCTAATTCAGTAATTGATTTACTTGCAGAAGTGGGCTATATCACCAAAGTGACAAGAGCTACAAGTTTGGAAAATAATAAAATAAAATTAGGTTTTTTATTAGATAAAAAAACTGGCGTGAAAATTGCCGGACTATCAGGTCTCAAAGTTGGCAAAGATAGAGAGTATTATGAAAAACTAGATAGTGAGTCTTTGGAGGCAGAACCAGGATTCAAGATATTTTTGTTTCATGGTGGAATTAGTGAAATGAAGACGGATTCAGGCATGGATGGTGAGAATATGCCGCTTTCCTTGCTACCAAGAAATTTTGATTAC
>Ga0208942_1000022_pt1 | contig 85312 bp, 88 predicted proteins | sample GreLakmeSU08MSRF_FD_187704 | JGI IMG/M metagenome (GOLD analysis project Ga0208942, IMG submission 187704) | Freshwater lentic microbial communities from great Laurentian Lakes, MI, USA - Great Lakes metaG SU08MSRF (SPAdes) | ecosystem: Environmental > Aquatic > Freshwater > Lake | place: Great... | reverse complement strand
TTTATTTCGGTACGTGATCGTTTTTCAAAAGACGTTTTAAAATCAGGCAAGTACAATGCAGGACAAATAGATAACCAATGGACAGAAGAAATTAAAACTTCTTTTTTAAATTGGTTAGGCGCACATCCTAACGAACCCATCATTACCAAAGAAGCGCTTGAGAAGTTTCTAGAAAAAAGAACCTGGTAAGTTTAATTAATTAAAAATATATAATGAAAAATTACAAACCTTTTCTGTATTTATCTTTAGGACTATTTGCCCTGTCAGGCGTGTTGTATTTAATGCATACCAATGATTTTTTAGGACTCGTATTAGCATTAGCATTTTTATCCTTAAGCTTAGGTGTTAAAGCAACTGAAAATTTACAGGGATTAAGTTTTACGATGGTTATATTTTCAGCAGTATCATTGTCCATGTTTCACCCTGAATATTTTAGAGTATGGGGTGGATTTAAATTAGGCGGACTAATTGTACCCTTAATTCAAATCATTATGTTTGGCATGGGAACTTCTATGAGTATGAATGATTTTGCCGCTGTAGTTAAAACACCCAAAGGAGTAGTTATTGGTGTTTTTAGTCAATTTATAATTATGCCAACCTTAGGTTTTACCTTAGCAAGCTTATCTAATTTCCCTCCTGAGATTGCTGCTGGAATTATATTGATTGGATGCTCTCCTAGTGGACTTGCTTCAAACGTGATGTCCTATTTAGCAAAAGCAAACCTGGCACTATCCATTACAATTACTTCAATCACTACACTAATAGCTCCATTTGTAACCCCTTTATTAATGAAATTATTTGCCGGCGCATTAGTTGAAATTGACGTAATAAAAATGATGTGGGATATAAATAAAATGATCATCTTACCTATTGGTGCTGGTTTAATTTTCAATAAACTTTTAAAAGGAAGATCAAAATGGCTCGATGATGCCATGCCAATTGTTTCGATGGTTGGAATAGCTTGCATCATCACAATCATTACTGCATCAGGAAGAGATAACTTATTAAAAATCGGACCATTACTAATAGTTATTGTTTTAATTCATAATACATTTGGCTATTTATTGGGGTATTGGAGTGCTCGATTATTTAAAATGCCTGAAAGAGACTGTCGCACTGTAGCTATTGAAGTGGGTATGCAAAATGGCGGATTGGCATCAGGACTTGCAGAAAAATTAGGGAAAGCTGCAACCATGGGATTGGCAGCTGCCGTATTTGGACCAATTATGAATATTACAGGATCCATCCTTGCTTCCTATTGGCATAAGAAAGAACCAAAGGATTAGTTATAAATATTGCTACATTTAATAAGCCCCGCCCCGAGTACTCGGGGCGGGGCTTATTCATTTATGAAAACAGCACCATTAAATTACTTTTTAAAAAATTAGCACGTAAATAAAATACAGGGCTATGTTAGTTACAAGTTACTACTTAGTTAAATTGTATTACCCCATACTTATCATACTCATGAAAGCTTGCGTTAACTGGTGACCAAGCAAACTTGATCATTTTACCTGCATCATAATCTAATCTGTAAAAATTAGCATTCCAGCAAACGCCTTTTTTTAATTCCGTATTTTGTAAAGGACCGAAAAGTGAAATAGGAAAAAATAATTCTGCAGTCCATTTATACATTTCATTGTTTACCTCATGTACTTGCACTTTTTTAACCACTTTGCGCTTCCCTTCATAATGCCATGGGGTCCACCCCATCGCTTTTTTATCTAGATGCGGTACCAATAACACAAGTTCTGCGTTTAACGCATTCACTTCATATTCTAAATAAATGGGCATTTTAGGTGCTGGATGAAAAAATACTTCAAAAACATCAGCAGTAAATAAATTATCAAAATCCTTTGTAAAAGTAGAGGTCACTTTTTTATCATTCCCTGTAAAAAATACATACACACCCGCATCCGAATAAAGCACTTTAAACTTAGTGTCATAGCCACGAATACCTGAATCCAATTGAATCAAGTTAACCCAAGCAGCGGAATCCCATTGGACATTTGTACCAGCGCCATCTAATTGAAAATCGGCTGTTTTTTTAATTTTTAAAGTATCTGTAAAAGTGAATGCTTGCGCTTGATTGAAAAGCAAGATGGCGGAGAGTAAAAAGATGTTTTTTTTCATGAAGCTACTATTTGAAATTTATATAAATCAAAGTTTAGAAATTATTAGACTATTTATATGATCACTTATAGTTAATGAAGTTTTTATACATTTTCATTGCTCACATTACCGTAAGATAAAACGGAGTACACTTCAACTTTCCTTACTCTTCACATTCAACAATGGTAGCATAATCAACTAGTAATTCCTCCCCCGCTTTTATATCCACCAATGCCTCAAACTGCTCACCGTCATTTAAAGATTTGACATTAGGCGTTTCAGAATGATTTAAATAGATCACTAAATCCACTAGTTTAAACCCATATTCAGGAATAAAATAACTGTCTTCATCAAACAAACAATGATTTTCAATTAACTCCCTTGAATGTGTTGGCAAAGCATCCACTTCCTCCTTACTAACTTTTATCCAATCCCCAAAGCCTTCTGAAAAAATATCTTTGGTGCCTTTGGGTATATCACGAATTGCGAAAACACCTATCCCATGCAATGGGGAAGGCTTTATCATCACATAAGTCTGTGACTGCAACTGTTTTAATAATGCTTCCTTTTTCATTTAATTTATCCTAACATTTTTTGACAAGCTAATAAGGATTGCTCCCAACTTGGAATGTCTATATTAATTGCTGTTTCAATTTTTTGGGTATCCAACACGGAATAAGCCGGTCTTTTTGCAGGTGTTGGGAATTGCGCTGTATTAATCGGAAGCAGATCGCAACTTAATCCTGCATTTTTTTTGATTTGCTGTGCAAATTCGAACCAACTCGTAACCCCTTTATTTGCAAAGTGATACACGCCCTTTATTTTTTTACCATCACTTGCTTCACCAATTATTTTTATTGTAGCAATAGCCAAATCCTTTGCATAGGTAGGTCGACCAATTTGATCACTCACCACATTTAAACTGATTCTCTCCTTCATTAATCGCATCATGGTTTTAACAAAATTATTACCATGACTACTAAATACCCAAGAAGTACGAATAATAATCGTATTGGGATTAACAGCTAATGCCAACAACTCACCCTGCGCCTTTGTAGTGCCATAAAAATTGACCGGATCAATGATAGTATCCGTTAAATAAGGGATAGTTGCATTGCCATTAAAAACATAATCAGTCGAAAATGTAATAAATAAAATATCATTTGCACCTGCAATTCTTGCTAACTCAGCTACTGCAGTAGTATTAATTAAATTGGCCAACGCTTGCTCTGTTTCCGCTTTGTCCACTGCTGTATATGCAGCAGTATTAATTATTGCTTTTGGCGCCCATTGTTGTATGAGTGATTCAAATAATTCCGGCTTCGATAAATCAAACATGCTTCTATCCGCAAAGATGAATTCATACATTGGATAACTAGCCGCCAATTGCGTTAACTCCCAACCTAATTGTCCATTGGCACCCGTTACTACTATTTTTTTTGTACTCATTTGCGTGGTTCAGGAATTTAATTTGGGTAATTATTTAGACTGGAATTCCTTAGGCAACTTCGTCCATTCACTTGAAGGGAGTGATTTAAAATAATCGTAGGTCTTTTTCAATCCTTCTGCACGATCCACTTTGGGTTCCCATCCTAAAATGGTTTTGGCTTTGGTAATATCTGGCTGTCTTTGCTTTGGATCATCTACCGGCAATTCCTTGTAAACAATTTTCACAGCGGAACCTGTTAACTTCAAAACCTCCTCGGCAAAATCCTTTAAACTAATTTCATTTGGATTGCCAATATTCACCGGACTGGAATAGTCGCTTAATAATAATCTGTATATACCTTCCACTAAATCATCTACATAGCAAAAGCTTCTTGTTTGTGATCCATCACCAAACACAGTCATATCCTCCCCTCTTAATGCTTGACCAATAAATGCAGGTAATGCACGGCCATCATTCAGCCTCATTCTTGGACCATAAGTATTAAAAATACGTATGATGCGTGTTTCCACCTGATGGAATGTATGATAGGCCATGGTAATGGATTCCATGTATCTTTTTGCTTCGTCGTATACGCCTCTTGGACCCACTGGATTTACATTACCCCAATACTCCTCCGTTTGTGGATGCACCAAAGGATCGCCATATACCTCACTGGTGCTTGCTACTAATATGCGTGCTTTTTTATCCTTCGCCAAACCCAAACAATTATGTGTACCTAATGCCCCTACTTTTAAGGTTTGAATTGGGATTTTTAAATAATCAATCGGACTTGCGGGTGATGCAAAATGTAAAATATAATCAAGTGACCCTTCAACTTCAATAAACTTAGTTACATCATGCAACTTAAATTCAAAATTCTCATTCGTCATTAAGTGCTCGATATTTTTCATATCTCCTGTAATCAAATTATCCATGGCGATCACCTTATATCCTTCATGAATAAATCGATCACATAAATGAGATCCTAAAAATCCTGCAGCACCTGTGATTAAAATTCTTTTTTGACTCATAATAATTTATTTGCTAGCCCATCCAATTTTAATTTTATCGAAATACCGACATCCAATTTTAATTTTTCTAAAATACCATCATTTAGGCTGTTTTCAACTAAGATGTTCCAGGCTGTTTACAATTACCGCCACCCACTCAATTTTCAACTAACCTATTCCAACTTATGTCCAATTACAATCTACCTATACTTTCATAATGATATCCCATTTCCTTCATCTTGGCCACATCAAATAAATTTCGGCCATCAAAAATAACTTTGCTAGGTAGTTCTTTTTCGATGATTTCAAAATCGGGTGTTCTAAACTCACTCCACTCTGTAGCTATTACTAATATATCTGCACCGGTAAGCGCCTCGTATTGATTAGTGGCATACTTGATTTTATCACCAATTTTATTTTTCACATTTGGCATTGCTTCCGGATCATAGGCAGTGATCGTAGCGCCTGCTGCGGTTAGCGCATTAATCATATCAATGGCCGGCGCATCTCTGATATCATCCGTATTGGGCTTAAATGCCAATCCCCACAAAGCAATTTTTTTACCTTGTAAATCATCTTTAAAATAAGCATTTATCTTATTCACCAAATGCAACTTTTGAAGGGCATTTACTTTTTCTACTGCTTTTAAAATTTCAAATTCATAATTCACTTCATTCGATGATTTTACCAATGCTTGCACATCCTTAGGGAAACAACTTCCACCATAACCAATGCCTGGAAATAAAAAACGCTTCCCAATTCTGTCATCACTTCCTATTCCGCGACGCACCATATCCACATCCGCACCCATGCGTTCACATAATTGTGCAATTTCATTCATGAATGAAATTTTTGTTGCTAAAAAACTATTCGCTGCATATTTGGTTAACTCTGAGCTACGCTCATCCATAAAAATCAATGGATTTCCTTGTCTTACAAAAGGTGCATATAATTCAGTCATCACTTTTTTAGCTTGCTCCGACTTTGTTCCAATCACCACACGATCAGGTTTCATAAAATCATCCACCGCCACCCCTTCTCTTAAAAATTCAGGATTACTTACGACATCAAATTCACCTTTATAATTTTTCGCTATCGCTTCCCTTACTTTATCAGCAGTGCCTACTGGCACTGTGCTCTTATTCACAATTACTTTATAGCCTTTCATCAATTTTCCTAATTGATCCGCTACCCCTAATACATATTTTAAATCTGCAGAACCATCCGCACCTGGCGGTGTAGGTAATGCTAAAAATATAATTTCAGAAGCCTCTAATACTTCTTCTAAATGAGTAGTAAATACCAAACGACCTTCTTTAATGTTTCTTAAAAATATTTTTTCTAGCCCTGGCTCGTAAATGGTGATTTGACCAGATGATAATTTATCCACCTTCGCCTTGTCAATATCAATACAAGTAACTTTGTTTCCTGTTTCAGCAAAACAAGTTCCTGTAACCAATCCCACATAGCCTGTTCCTATAACTGTAATTTTCATTTGTTCAATATTTAAGCATTAAAAAAGGAGTTTACCCCTGACGCAATATGTTTTAATTGTGCTTCTTCCATTTCAGTATGTATTGGAAGCGAGCACACCACTGGTGTTAAAGAATTGGTTACCGGTAAATCCAAATGTACATTTTTTCCTTCGCCAAACATTTTTTGCAAATGCCCTGGCACTGGATAATAAATCATGCATGGAATTTCAAGATCAGACAAATGCTTGATAAACTTTTCGCGATCCACCTCAACTAATTGAATTGTATATTGATGATACACATGCGTGCTATATTTATTTACAGCCGGTATGATGATTTGTTTTATATCAGCAAATGCTTGATTATAAAATTGCGCCACCTGATTGCGCGCGCTATTATAGCTATCCAGCTTTTGTAATTTAATATTTAATATCGCTGCTTGTATGGAATCCAATCTTGAATTACATCCCACCACATCATGATAATACCTTGCCGACTGCCCATGATTGGCAATCATTGTCATTTTATCAGCCAATGCTTTATCATTGGTAAACAATGCACCGCCATCACCAAAGGCACCTAAATTTTTACTTGGGTAAAACGATGTAGCACCAATATGCCCCATGGTACCAGTTTTCTTAGTTTCTCCATTTGGAAAAGTATAATCACAACCAATAGCTTGCGCATTATCTTCAATCATAAACAAATTATGTTCTTGCGCGATTTGTAAAATTTCGGCCATGGGTGCAGCATGTCCATATAAGTGAACAGGTACAATCGCTTTTGTTTTTGGTGTAATTGCTTTTTTTAAAGAAGCTATATCCATACAGTAAGTCACCGGATCCACGTCCACAAAAACGGGGGTTAATCCAAGTAATGCAACTACTTCCGTGGTCGCAATATAAGTAAATGAAGGGGTGATTACCTCGTCACCAGGTTGTAAGCCCAATGCCATCATTGCAATTTGCAATGCATCAGTACCATTGGCACAAGGAATGACATGTGCAACTTGTAAATAGGAAGCTAAACTTTGACTAAAATCATGCACTGATTTTCCATTAATGTAGGAGGCACTATCCAAAACTGCTTGAATAGATTCATCCACTTCCTTTTTTATAGCCAGGTACTGATTTTTAGTATCTACCATCTGAATTTTACGCATCAATTCCATTTTTGCAAAAATACTATAAAAAGGGTAAAAGGCCTACCCACTAGAATATCTAAATATTGTATGTTTATTAGCAATAAATGTCCATTTATATGGCGAATTTTATTGATTTTTGCTTGACAGATACAGCCCATGGTCCTTTACAATCTATTTTTACTGATCTATACCCTCCTTGCTAAATGCACGGCCCCCTTTAATGGGAAGGTTAAGCAATGGGTTCTAGGGCAAGAAGGGGTATGGGATGAGGTAAATCGCCTTGCTGAAAAAATACAAAAGCCCATTATTTGGTTGCACTGCGCTTCCTATGGTGAATTTGAACAAGGCTTACCCATCATTGAAAAAATTAAGGCGGATTATCCAGGTTATCAAGTTTGGCTTACCTTTTTTTCACCTTCAGGATACCTGCATCGTAAAAACGATCCTACTGTTGATTTTGTTACTTACCTGCCGATGGATGGCGCCTCCAATGCAAAACATTTTTTTGATGTAGTGCACCCCAAATTGGTCATTTTTATTAAATATGAATTTTGGTTTTATTATTTATCGGAAGCCAAAAAAAGAAATATCCCCACCTTATTAGTGGCTGCTATATTTAGACCGAATCAAATATTTTTTAAATCATATGGCGATTTTTATAAAAAGATGCTTTCCTTGTTTTATGCAATATTGGTGCAAGATGAAAACTCAAAACAATTAATTAGTCCAATTTTTTCAGAACAAAAAATCAGGATCACTGGAGATACACGATTTGATCGAGTGTTGAGTACTTCTAAATCAAGTACCCATTTTGATTGGTTACAAAAATTGAATAATGCTAAAATAATAATAGCGGGTAGCACTTGGGAAAAGGACCATATTTTATTATCAAGCTTAGCCGAAAAATACACCCACTTAAATTGGATAGTGGTGCCCCATCATGTGGATGATACATCCATTCAAAAATGCTTACAACTATTTAATAATGCCACCACTTTAACTTCATTTGCAGCAAGTCATCAAAAGTTTAATAACGCAAAAGTGATCATTGTTGACCAAATAGGGTTGTTACGTAATTTATACCAACACGCTTATGTAACCTATATTGGCGGCGGTTTTGGAGCTGAAGGGATACATAATATACTTGAACCAGCCGCATTTGGGAAGCCTGTTTTTTGGGGGCCTAATGATGAAAAATATATTGAAGCGCGTGGCCTAGTGAATGCAGGTGGCGGATTTAAAATACATGATATAAACTCATTCAGTAAAACACTTGAAATTTTATCAGGCACCCTTGAAAAATATACAAAGGCTTGCGAATCATCTGCAAACTTTATTGCACAAAATGCAGGTGCTACACAAAAAACAATGGAATTTATTTATGAAAATCGTCTTTTGATCAATTGATCAAATTGTTTTACAACATTACTTTCCTCGTCCCAATTATTTTTTTCTCTTAGTTCCCTTTTGATATAAAATTGCGCCTCCGGGAATATTTTAAACGCATTGATCGTTTTAATACCTACTTCAAATGACTTTTCATCTCCGCCAAATAATTCTTGGATGAATTGAAACTTATCATTAATGCCAATGGCTGATCGTAAATCCTTAATTGGCTCTAAAACAAGGTGATCCTTCACCTCTTTTACTTCCTTTACTTCCGTTATATTAGGTTGACTGATTTCGACAACGGGCACTTCCACAATATTAGCGACCAAGTTTTCATCGATTACTTCCACAGGCGTTTCCAGCTCTTGGACAGTATTGCTGACAGGTGCAAGTTCCGGGGTAATCTGCGCTTGCATCACTGCTTCATCTGGCACTACAATGGTTGTTTCCTGGTATATATTTTGAGGCAATGGCTTGGCAACTACTGACCCACCCAATGCTGTCAGTAATTGTTGTGCCGTTATGATCAAACTCGATTTATCCTCATTTTGACGCAACTGCTCACTTAATTTTTCCACCAAAGCCTTTACGCTATCCATAGGAATGTTTACTTTTGGGGCAATAACTTTACCCTTATTCTTAAAACGAAGAAACTAAATTAATTATTGTCTATGTTTATTGAGCAGAATATAACCGGCGAGCGCAGAGGATGGATCGAAGTGATTTGTGGCAGCATGTTTAGCGGCAAAACTGAAGAATTGATTAGAAGGTTAAAAAGAGCCAAAATCGCTAATTTAAAAATTGAAATATACAAGCCAGCAGCCGATACCCGTTACGACGTTACAAAAATTGTAAGTCACGATGCCAATGCAATCGCTTCCACCCAAGTAGCCAATTCAGCTGAAATAATTGCACTTGCCGAGCATGCACAAGTAGTAGGTATTGATGAAGCACAATTTTTTGATGAAGGAATTATTGCGGTTTGTGAGACCTTAGTCATGCAAGGCAAGAGAGTCATTATTGCAGGATTAGATATGGATTACCTAGGTAAGCCATTTGGCCCCATGCCCGCACTTTTATCTGTGGGTGACTTTATCACCAAGTTGCATGCAATTTGTGTGAAATGCGGACATTTGGCAAATGTGTCTTATCGAACAAGTGATGAAGAAGGCACAGTTGTTTTAGGAGAGAAAAATAATTACGAACCAAGATGCCGAGTATGCGCCTCAAAATAGTTTATACCTTATTGAAAAAAGATGCACTGCTTGAATTTAGGCAGCAGTATACTTTTTTTGGTATCCTATTGTATATTGCTTCCACCACTTTTGTTATTTATTTAACGATGGGACAACCCGATGACCCTGTTTGGAATGGTCTGTTTTGGGTGACTTTATTATTTATTTGTATTAATACTGTGGCACGAAGTTTTTTACAAGAAGGCCGAGGCAGGATGTTGTATTTTTATACCATTGCGAGTCCAGTACATTTTATCTTTTCAAAATTAATTTACAATAGTTTACTCATGACACTCATGAGTGGACTTAGCTTAATATTGTTTACCGTATTACTCGGGAACCCCTTGCAACATGGATGGTTATTTTTTGGGATTAGTTGTTTGGGCGGGATAAGTTTAAGTTTGGTATTTAGCTTTTTAGCAGCCATTGCATCTAAAGCACAACAACCCTCTGCTATCATGGCGATACTCGGATTCCCATTGATTATTCCACAGTTAATGATATTAATGAAAATTGCAAATATTGCATTTTCTGATGTGGTACAAAATAGTTTACCCGAACTGGTTTTGATATTAATAGGATTTGATTTTATGATCATTGCATTATCCTATATCCTGTTCCCCTTCTTGTGGAAAGAGTAAATATTTTTAAAATTTATTTTGATGCGATTAAAACTGAAGGTGACGAACGGTTTGTCCGTTATTGATTAATTGCTTTAATGATTCAATGCCAATATTTAAATGACGCTCCACAAACTCAGCAGTGACCAAACTATCACTCGCTTCTGTTTTAACACCTTCAGGAATCATAGGTGAATCACTCACTAATAATAAGGCGCCTGTTGGTATTTTATTATAAAAACCCACTGTAAATATGGTCGCTGTTTCCATATCAATGGCATAAGCGCGAATATCCGTTAAGTATTGTTTGAATGCATCATCATGTTCCCATACGCGACGATTCGTGGTATAAACAGTGCCTGTCCAGTAATCAACGCCACTATCTCGTATCGTAGTTGAAATTGCTTTTTGTAATGCGAACGCAGGTAGTGCAGGAACTTCTGCTGGAAAATAATCATTGGAAGTACCCTCGCCTCTAATGGCTGCAATAGGTAATATTAAATCACCAATTTTGTTTCTTTTTTTCAATCCCCCGCATTTGCCTAAAAACAAAACGGCTTCGGGCTGTATCGCGGTTAATAAGTCCATGATGGTTGCGGCACCAGGGCTACCCATACCAAAATTAATAATAGTAATTCCTTCAGCAGTTGCACACTGCATAGGGCGATCCTTTCCAATCACTTCCACTTTATGCATTTTTGCAAACATGTTTACATAATGGCTAAAGTTGGTTAATAATACATATTTACCAAATTGGTCCAAGGTAGCACCGGTATACCTAGGTAACCAATTGTCAACAATTTCCTGCTTTGATTTCATACCTAATTAATTTAACTGTGACTACTACTTCCCAAGAATTCTGTGCTTATATTTGAAGTATTAATAGCTGAAATTACAAATTTTATCGGACATCCGCATGCAAGCCTTAATTTACCCTACCTATCCCTTTAAATTACAGCAGGTGCAAGGCAAGGATCAAATATTTGATCCTTTTCGAAAAGCTTGGATCAACCTCACTCCCGAAGAATGGGTAAGGCAAAATACATTACAATATTTAGTGCAAACCTGCAACTATCCCAGTATTTTGATTGCCGTTGAAAAAACCATTCAATTAGGGGAACTTGACAAACGATTTGATATTGTCGTGTATAAAAATGATACCCCTTGGATGATTATTGAATGCAAGGAAGCAAGGGTGGAGATAGGCGAAAAAACATTGCAACAAATATTACAATACCAACAAGTATTAAATGCGCAATACTTAATTATCACCAATGGACACCAAACGTTAGGCGCTAAAATAGATTCGGGGAAACTGCAACCTTTGCAAAATTTCCCCGAGTATATATAAGATGAAAATTAATTAGTGTTATGGGAAAATTCCTAATTCAGCATAAGAGGTTCCTACTTTATTAATAGCACAAACATATGCAGCAGTCCTCATATCAGGTATCGCAGGATTTGCTTTCCAAATATCCATTATCTCTTTTGTTGCATTGATCATGGTTTCTTCCAATCCACTATGCACCAAATCAATTTCATCAGGACCATGCGCAATAATTTCTTTTTCAGAAGGACTAACTTTTTTACCAGTCAATTCCTCCATCTGATTCAAAATATTAATGTTCGCATTTTCTGTGAATCTTTTTTCCAAACGACCATATCTCACATGACTTAAGTTTTTCAACCACTCAAAATAAGAAACAGTAACACCACCTGCATTTAAATACATGTCAGGAATAACTAAAATACCTTTTTTTGCAAAAACTTCATCCGCTGCTGGCGTTAATGGACCATTCGCTGCCTCTCCAATTATTTTCGCTTTGATACGAGGTGCATTATCTTTATCAATAACATTTTCCAACGCAGCAGGAATTAAAATATCACATTCCATTTCTAATGCATCTGCACTATTCGCAATATTAGTTGCTCCTGGAAAATTTAAAATGCTTCCTGTTTTTTTACGATGTTGAAAAACATCTTCCTCATTTAATCCATCCGCGTTATAAATAGCCCCTTCAAATTCTGCAATAGCAATTACTTTAGCACCACCCTCTCTGAAAAATTTAGAAGTATAATAACCAACATTTCCCAAGCCTTGCACAATTACTTTTTTATCCTGCACGCCAACAGTAAGTCCTAATTTTTTCATTTGATCTTCCATCAAACAAACTTCTCTGATGCCAAAAAATACACCCAATCCAGTGGCTTCCTTTCGGCCCCGAACACCACCTAAAGAAATAGGTTTACCAGTCACACAACCAGCTGCATCAATTTCACCGGGCTTTAAAGATTGATAGGTATCTACAATCCATGCCATTTCACGCTCCCCTGTTCCATAATCTGGTGCGGGCACATCAATACCTGGACCGATAAAATTTTTCTTTACTAATTCAGAAGTATATCTTCTAGTTATTTTTTCTAATTCATACGCACTTAAACTTCGTGGGCTAATTTTAATACCGCCCTTCGCACCGCCAAAAGGAACATTTACAATGGCACATTTATAAGTCATTAATGCAGCCAATGCCATTACCTCATCCTGATTCACCGCCATACTAAAACGAATACCCCCTTTACATGGTGACTTATGTTGTGAATGCTGTACACGATATGCTTCAATAACTTCAATATGACCGTCATCCATTTTTACAGGGAAACGCATGCTATAAATACTATTACATGCTTTAATTTGATCTAATATTCCTTGCTCCCATGTTGTAAACTTGGAAGCCTTGTCGAAACTTTTTTCAACACTTTCAAAAAAACTGTAAGGCTGATTGTCTGACATATATTTTGGTTTTAAATAAATTTAATCTTTAGCACCATTTTCCATCTTGCTTATTTTTTTATCAATGCTCGCCACATAAATAAATAAGCCCACTAATATGATGCTAACGACGGTCATTACTAAATAAATTTTACCATCGCGTAACATTAAGCTGTCTGCATTATTCGCCGTCATTGCTTGTAAAAGAGAAATCATATTCTTTGATTTAGTTTGTTAATATTTATAATAATTCTTCCTTCTTTAATTTTAATATTTGGTAACGAATATTTAATGTACTCATCCATACACCTAATAAAGTCCAACCAATAACCGCAGGATAAAAAACAGTGCGCATGTTTGCTGACATATCTTTTCCATTAATTCCAGGATTTCCTTCACTGCCTTGCCCACCCGGGTGTAAGGATTCAGTTAATCTTGGTAATATCCATAAAGTGGGAAACAACATGAAAAATGAAAATATATTATACACTGCTGATAATCTTGCACGCTTTTCGGTATCAATTAAACTTCCTCTTAAAACGAAATAAGCAAAATAGATAAGTAAAGCAATAGCTGCCCCATTTTGTTTTGGATCACCAACCCAAGGGCTACCCCATTGATAGTTGGCCCAAAATGCACCAGTAATAATTCCTAAAATACCAAAAACCAAACCCATGGATGCATAAGCATAGGAATATACATCATGCACTGGATTGCCTGATCTTAAATATTTAATTGCATAAAATAAGGATACAAAAAATAGAATCATCATACCAAACCACATAGGCACATGAAAAAACATGTTGCGTATTGACTCTCGCATGCGATCATCCAACTTAGGTACTTTAACAATGAATCCATAGGTACAGGTGTACAACAAAAGGAAAAATGACAAAACTTTCCACCATTTAGCTTTCAACATAGAATAATTTGTTTTAAATCAACACCGGACCAAAACTAACAATTGTTTGCAAATCTAGTGATTTTGTATAAATTGCCCAATTTTAGATACAAATGTTGTATCCGCAAAATTAATGCTAAAGTCGTACATTTGCCTCCATAATTTTCATGCCGTAACATGAAGCGAACTGCCCCGTAAGGCTGTAGTAAACTTAATGTGGCTATCACCCAAAAATAGACACAAATGAAACTTTCCCAATTTAGGTACGACCTACCTTTGAATTTGATCGCGCAACACCCTACCAAGCGTAGAGAAGACAGTAGACTGATGGTCGTAAACCGTCAAAACGGTCACATGGAGAATCGAAATTTTTCCGATTTATTAGAGTACTATGATGACAAAGATGTTTTTGTCGTAAACAACACCAAAGTATTTCCTGCTCGTATGTATGGTCGCAAGGAAAAAACAGGTGCTAAAATTGAAGTTTTCTTATTAAGAGAATTAAATAAGCCCAATCGTTTATGGGACGTAATTGTTGATCCCGCAAGAAAAATTCGTGTAGGAAACAAATTATATTTTGGCGAAAATGAAGAATTGGTTGCCGAAGTCATTGACAATACCACTAGCCGTGGCCGTACCATTCGTTTTTTATGGGAAGGTGACGATGATGGATTTAGAAACATGTTAGAATTTTTAGGAGAAACACCATTACCTAAATACATTAAGCGCAAACCAGACGAAGAAGACAAAGAAAGATACCAAACAGTTTATGCTAAGCATGAAGGTGCAGTAGCTGCGCCAACAGCTGGTTTACACTTTAGTAAGGAGTTAATTAAAAGATCAGAAATTTTAGGTACCCGTTTTGCGGAAGTCACCTTACATACTGGCTTAAGCACTTTCCGCCCTATTGAAGTGGAAGATTTAAGCAAACATAAAATGGATGCTGAATATTTTAAGATTGACGAAGATGCTTGTCGCATTATTAATACTGCAAAACAAAATGGTCGTCGCGTATGCTCCATTGGAACAACAGCCATGCGTGCAATGGAAAGCAGCGTTACTGCGCAACGCTTATTAAAACCAGCGGAAGGATGGACAAATCATTTCATTCACCCTCCTTATAATTTTAATATTGCGGATAGCTTGGTAACCAACTTTCATTTACCAAAAACGAGCTTGTTAATTATGTCTTGCGCTTTTGCAGGATATGAATTAGCCATGGAAGCATATAAAAAAGCAATTAAAGATAAATACCGCTTCTTCTCATACGGCGATGCGTTATTGTTTATCTAAAATTTAATGAAATATAAATTTTAATAAACAATACATTTATGATTTTTCTACTGTTTATTTAAGTCTTTTTATAAAAATAAAAAAGGAGTCCTGATTTTCGGGACTCCTTTTTATTTTTCCGTATAACATAAATAACTTTTCCTGATTTCAAAAATGAGCAATTTTTAGAGGTGCTACTTTCGCGCTCCTAATAGTATGAACCTAAAAATAACCATTTCCATAGCCTTAATCTGTATGCTGACACAAGAACTATGTGCACAGGATAAAACGAAGGACAGCTTGCAATGGAAAAAATTGCCTGACATAACCGTAGTGGGTAGAAATAGCAAAAGTGATTACCAACAACTACCAGAAATTGTTGGCACTACCATTTATGCTGGGAAGAAGAATGCTTTAATTGTTCTTGAAAATGTGCAGGGTAATATTGCCAACAATACCATGCGTCAAGTATTAGCAAAAGTACCTGGGATCCATATTTGGGAAAGTGATCCTAGTGGTATTCAAATTGGTATTGCAGCAAGGGGTTTAAGCCCTAATCGTAGTTGGGAATTTAATGTTAGACAAAATGGCTATGATATCGCAGCCGATCCATTTGGTTATCCCGAAGCTTATTACAATCCACAACTGCAAGCTGTTCAAAGAATTGAAATTGTCAGAGGCCAAGGAGCACTTCAATATGGACCACAATTCGGTGGAATGGTCAACTATATTTTAAAGGATGGTAATGAAATTAATAAACCCATCGAGTTTGAAACCCAACAAACTATTGGAAGCAACGGCTTATTAAATAGTTATAATGCATTAGGTGGCAAGCGTGGAAAACTCCATTATTATTCATTTTTTGACCAACGAAACGGGGAAGGATGGCGAAATAACAGTCAATTTTATACCAAATCTGGTTTCGGATCTATTACCTATAATTTTACAAATAAATTTTCACTCAGGTTTGAATTAATGTATTCCCATATCAGAAGCCAACAAGCTGGAGGTTTAACAGATGTGCAAATAAAACAAGATGCAAAACAAAGCTTCAGAAACAGAAACTGGTTTGATATCACTTGGATGACACCCGCAATCATATTGCAATACGATATCAATGAACATAGCCGTTGGAATACAAAAATTTATGGAACCATCGGTGATCGGAATAGTGTAGGATTTTTACAATCAATCAATATAAAAGATAGCATCAATACTGCTACAAACCAATTTAATAATAGGATCGTAAATATAGATAAATACAGAAACTACGGTATTGAAAGTAGAATTATAAGTGATTATGCTATTGGGAAATTTAAAAATACAATTGCTGGAGGTATAAGATTGTATAAAGGAAATACGGATCGTTTAGCCGATGGTATTGGTAGCACAGGAAGCAATTATGACATCTCTATAAAAGGATCCTACCCTAAGGATGTAAGTTTTGTTTCATCTAATGCTGCTGTATTTTTAGAAAACATTTTTAAATTTTCTGATAAGTTATATCTAATTCCGGGTATAAGATATGAATGGCTGGAAGGTTCAGCTGCAGGAAGAAATGGCCTAAGCACAAATGGTATAGCTATTAATTTACAAAATATCACCAGAAGTAGAAATTTCATACTCGCTGGCGTTGGATCAGAATACCATATAACAAAAAGTACAGAATTTTATACAAATTTATCACAAGCCTACAGACCTATTCAATTTGCAAATTTACAAGCACCTCCAACGACAGATGTGGTTGACCCTGATTTAAAAGATTCCAAAGGTTATAATTTTGATATTGGCTATAGAGGTAAAGTAAAAAATTATATTCAATTTGATATTAGTGGATTTTATTTAAAATATAATAATCGTGTCGGCACTATCACAACTTCAGGTACCAACTACAGACTCATCACCAATGTAGGCGCAAGTATTAGTCAGGGTATAGAATCTTATATTGAATTTAATCCAGTAAGGGCATTTTCAAATAGTCAAACCACTGATGTTATCTTATTTAGCTCCTATTCATATACGAATGCCACCTATAGCAGTGATCATAAGGACGCTAATACCAAAGGTAAAAAAGTTGAAAATGCCCCTACTGATATTTTCAGAGGAGGTATCAGCTATGGATACAAAAATTTTCTAATCACGGCACAATTAAGTTTTGTTGGTGCCTCCTTTAGTGATGCAAATAATACGGTTGCTCCAAGTGCAAATGGCAACACTGGACGCATTCCCTCCTATTCAATAACAGACTTAACAGGTAGTTATAAATTTTCCAAAATGTTACAGCTAAAAGCAGGTATCAATAACTTAATGGATGTTCGATATTTTACCAGACGCGCTGGCGGATACCCAGGGCCAGGCGCACTTCCTGCTGATGGACGCAGTTTATTTATTTCAATTGGAGCAAAACTCTAAAAATAAAACGCTAAAAAATCATTATAAATTAAACAGTCCCTTATTCACCAACTGTAAAGTTTTGGTTTTGTATTCACTTGGTATCAATAAAGAAATATTATGATGGCTTCCACCATAACTTACCATAGTTACCGGAATTTCATTAATTGCATCAAATAATTTTGTTAGTACTGCATCTGTTTTAGCAATTTCATTTCCAACAATCGAAATGATGGTTTGATTTTTCTCCACTTCGATAGAAGCGATATTGCTTAGCTCTGCAATAATTTCATCTAAATGCAAATCGCTATCAATAGTCACAGATACTGCCACCTCTGAAGTGGTGACCATATCAATCGGTGTTTTGTATTTTTCAAATACTTCAAATATTTTTCTTAAAAACCCATAAGCGAGTAACATTCTACTGCTCTTAATTTTGATAGCGATAATGCCATCCTTAGCAGCCACCGCTTTTACACCTGTACTACCTGCTTCTTTTTTTATCACAGTACCTATAGCAGATGGTTGCATGGTATTTAACAATTTCACTGGGATGTTTCCTTGTTGTGCAGGCCAAATACAAGTGGGGTGTAATATTTTAGCGCCGAAATAAGCCAACTCCGCAGCTTCATCAAAACTCAATTGCTCAATTGCCACCGTCTTATCTACGACTCTTGGATCGTTGTTATGCATACCATCAATATCCGTCCAAATTTCACATACACTTGCTTGCACTGCTGCAGCAATTAATGATGCGGTGTAATCACTTCCTCCTCTCTTTAAATTATCAACTTCACCCTTTGCATTGCGACAAATATATCCTTGGGTAATAAATAATTTTTTAGCTGGATATTGCGCCAAGACAATTTTTATTTTTTGCGCTATCAAAGTTAAATCCGGTTCATCATTGATGTCCAAACACATGAAATCCAAAGCAGGAATTAAAGCGTGTTCAATTTTTTCTTGCTCCAAATACAATGCAAAAAGTTTGGTACTCATTAACTCACCCTGTGCCAAAATATCTTTATTCAAAGCATCACTTAAGGAAATACGTTGTGTAATTCTTAAAAATTCAAAATGTTCTTTTATAATAGCTTCCGCTTTTGATTTAAGCGACGCCTCTTTTATTAAATCATTAATAAATAATGCATAATGTTTTTCAAGTGCATCAATTTTTTCAGTGGACTCCACTTTATCTTGTGCTGCCAAACTATTGCTTATTTCAACCAATGCATTTGTAGTGCCGCTCAATGCACTTAATACTACAATCGTAGGCTCACCATCGCGCGTGATTAATTGCGATACTTGGTGCATCCTTTCTGGCTTCCCAACACTTGTTCCTCCAAATTTCATTATCCTCATTAGAAAAAATTTTATGTAACCAATTTTTGTAGCGTCAAAGGTAATTATGTGCAGTGAATTATAATTGAATTAACGAACTTATTTAATCAAATTATAAAATTCAAGCTTATTACCAAACATATGTTAGCCTTTAATAAAAAAAGGTATACCGTAAAGTATACCTTTTAAATATTGCACAATGCTTTATGAATTAAAATGGTAAATCATCCATTGCAGTTGTATCTGATCCACCACCTGCATTTTGATATCCGCCATTACCTGCATCGCCGCCAGAAGCATCTGATCCTCCACCTGTATTTGAACCAGCTGGTTTCGCACCTAATAATTGAACAGATGAAATTCGAAGTGTTAATGAAGCGCCATTGCGTCCATCAGTGGTCGTATAGGATCTTACATCAGGCGTTCCTTCTACATACACTTGTGTACCCTTTTTTAAATAAGGTGCTACAGCTGTGCGATCTGTCCAATAGGAACAATCCACCCATGTAGTACGATCTTTTTGATTCCCTTGTGCATCTTTAAATCGCTCTGTATGAGCAACATTAAAGTTAATTACTGTTTTGCCGTTTACATTGTTAACTAAGGCGTCTTTGCCTAAATTTCCAATTACTTGTAGTTTAATCATTTTCTTATATTTTGTCGTTTTATGGGAATGAAGATAGGGTTTTTCGGTTGTCGACATTAAAAATTAAGCCCCCTTTTACCCCCAATGTGATAAAGTAGCGCAGGATCAATTACTTTTGTGGTAAGCCAACATTTAACTGGCCAAATACCATGAGTAAAAAAGGAAAGGTTTTAGTCGCCATGAGCGGCGGGATTGATAGCACGGTTGCCGCGCTTCTATTACACAACGAAGGTTATGAAGTTATTGGAATAACCATGAAAACCTGGGATTACTCCACTAGCAACACCAATGGAAAAGAAACAGGCTGTTGCAATATCGACTCCTTTAATGATGCCCGATTAGCCGCTGTTAACAATGGCTTCCCCCACTATATATTAGATATTAGAGATGAGTTTGGCGATTTTGTTATTGAAAATTTTGTGGAAGAATATTTGGCAGGTCGCACACCCAACCCTTGCGTGATGTGCAACACTCATATTAAATGGCGTGCATTATTGAAACGTGCCGATGCACTCGGTTGTGAATTTATTGCTACAGGACATTATGCAAAAGTGAGACAACACACCAATGGCCGTTATGTAATTTCAAAAGGCTTGGATGAAACCAAGGACCAGAGTTATGTATTGTGGGGCGTGGATCAGGATCTACTAAAGCGTACTATTTTACCATTGGGTGGCATGCATAAAAAAGATATCAAGCAAATGGCGATTGATATGGGCTATCCGGAATTGGCTAAAAAAAGTGAGAGCTATGAAATTTGCTTTGTTCCTGATAATGATTACAGAGGATTTTTAAAAAGACGCGTGGATGGTTTGGAAGAAAGGGTTAACGGCGGTTGGTTTGTGGATACCAAAGGAAAAAGATTAGGCAAACATAAAGGCTATCCATTTTATACGATTGGACAAAGAAAAGGTTTGGAATTAGCCATGGGTCATCCTGTGTATGTGACCGATATTGATCCAGTGAACAATGTCGTTGTGATTGGTGAAGAAACTGACTTAGATAAAAATGATATGATGGTCGCTAAATTAAATTGGATTAAATATGATCATCTACCTGAATCCATGGATGTGATGGCAAAAATTAGATACCACGATGCGGGTGCTTTATGTACCTTATCCAATGCCGACAATGGTATTCAAGCAAGATTTTACGAAAATGTAAAAAGCATTGCCCCAGGTCAAAGTGCTGTATTTTATGAAGGGGATGATGTGGTTGCAGGCGGTATTATACAAAGCGGCGTATTAAACGCAAGCCGCTAATCCATTAATCTGCGATTTTTTCAAGCAAAGCGCCAAACAAAGTATCAGCTTGTTTATCGTATCCTTTAAAGTATTGTTGTTTCACTACTTTAAATTTACCAGTAGCTAATAATTTAGCTATATTATTTTCGTTTTCGTTTTGATAAACCGAACATGTTGCAAATAACAAATGTCCGTGCAACTTTAAAGCTGGAATTAAATTTTCAATAATTTTTCCTTGCAGCTCCGTATAGTTGGCAAGTTGTTCCTGTTTAAAGTATTTTAATTGCTCTGGTGTCCTACCCCAAGTACCACTTCCAGAACAAGGCACATCCGCGAATATAAAATCGAATTGTTTTTTTATTTCAAAAGGATAAACCAAATCCACCACTTGCAGGGAAGAAGGCCTGATCCCTGCTTCTGCTAATCGTTTTTCACAGTTATGTAAAATAGATTCCCGAATATCTGTAACATGAATTTTAATATTCGCTAAATAATCAAACATTAAAATAGATTTTCCGCCACTTGCTGCACAGGCATCCCAAACATTTAATACTTGTTCCATACTGGTGGGTACGAGTGCAAGTAAGGAAGCAAGTGCTTGCGAGTTTAAATCCTGAATCACTACTTCCTTATTTAATTCCAAAACATTTTGAAGTGAAGTAGTATTAACGAAAGCAAAAGTGGTTGGTGTAATTTCCTGATAAGTAATTTGTGCTGCAATTAATTTGGGAATTACTTTTTCTCTTTGCCATGGACGCACCCGAATAAACAACAAGGGTTGCTCCTGATGGGATGCGACAAATTGTTTCACATTTATTTCCGTGGATACATTTTCAACTAGTGGAAAAATAATTTCTCCATCTCTAAAATGCGCATAACAGAATGCGGTAATACTTTTTCGATCTCTGCTACCATGTTTTTTATTAGCCGAAAAGTACTTTTTTAAATAATTGGCCAATGGCTCCTGCCCCTGGTAGTTGTCGAGTAAATTTTCAGCTATTTGTTGGTGAATCTGTTGGTGCATATATAAAGCCTTGCTTTCGCAGGAGCCCAAAATTAGCGGATAAATTTAACAAGTAGGTTTCCCTAAAATCAGATAATAGGATTAGCGTGGAACTATGCCAAAACGGAACTAGCTTGCATATTAAAACCCTTAAAATTCGCCCCGCTTAACCCTCCTATTTTAATTCCCTATATTTTAACTAAAATACCAGTCGTGTAGCATATATAACTAATTGATTTACATATAGTTGTATTGATTTTTATTTTTTTTGTATTTTAATTTTAATTATTTGTTTAAGTACCTTACCTTTGCTCTCCTGAAAATTAATATTAGTACATGGCAAATCATTCGGCTACCAAAAAAGATGTAAGACAAGCAACTAAACGTCGCGACAGAAATCGTTATTACGGTAAAACTACGCGTAATGCTATTCGTGAATTGAAAACAGTTGAAGAGCAAAAAGCATATGACGAGAAGCTTCCTAACATCATTTCTCAAATTGACAAATTAGCAAAACGTGGAATTATCCACAAAAACAAAGCGGCTAATTTAAAGAGTAAGTTAGCGAAACACACTGCAGTTAAAGCTGTAGTTGTTAAGAAAAGAAATTAATACCGCTCAGCGGGACTAAACTTATACACTTCAAAATCCCCTCGAGTTTTCGGGGGGATTTTTTTTTGCTTAACTTCGTCCCATGATTGAAAAAATCCTAATCCTCGACTTTGGCAGCCAATATACCCAACTAATTGCTCGGGCTGTACGTGAAGCAAATGTGTATTGCGAAATCACCCCTTTTCACCATGCGATACAATTTGACCCTAGTCTAAAAGGGGTCATACTTAGTGGCTCCCCTGCCAGTGTAAACGAGGAGGAAGCGCCCAATGTTGACATTAAAGCTATTTTAGAAAAGGTGCCAGTATTGACCGTTTGTTATGGCGCCCAGTTAAGTGCTAAAAACTTTGGTGGCAAGGTTGAAAAATCGAACAAAAGAGAATACGGGCGTGCCCAATTAAGGATCAAGAAAAAGGACATCCTATTTAAAGATATTGAGGATAATAGCCAGGTTTGGATGAGCCATAGCGACTCTATTACCCAACTCCCAGAAAATTTTGAACTTTTAGCCGATACGGACAGCATTCCCGTAGCCGCTTTTCGCAAAAAGCAGGACGATGGCAACAGTTTGCACGGCTTACAATTTCACCCAGAAGTGTACCATTCCTCTCAAGGTAAAGTAATGATCAAAAACTTTTTGGTGGACATCTGTGGTTGCCATCAAAATTGGACCCCAGCATCCTTTGTTACTGAAACAGTTCAACAGCTAAAGGATCAAATTGGAGATGGTCATGTGATTATGGCATTAAGTGGCGGAGTGGATAGTACCGTAGCAGCTACCCTAATTCATAAAGCCATCGGAGATCGTCTTCATGGAATTTTTGTAGACAATGGTGTTTTACGCAAGGACGAGTTTCAACAGGTATTGGACACCTATAACGCTATCGGATTAAATGTAAGAGGCATTGATGCAAAACAAATGTTTTATGATGGACTTGCAGGCAAATCGGAGCCCGAAGAAAAGCGAAAAGTAATAGGAAAACTATTTATAGATATATTTCAAGTAGAGGCATCTAAAATGCTGGAAGCTAAGTTTTTAGGTCAAGGAACAATTTATCCTGATGTCATTGAAAGCGTAAGCGTTCATGGCCCTTCTCAAACCATAAAGTCGCACCATAATGTGGGTGGTTTACCTGAATCATTGCACCTTACGTTAGTCGAGCCATTAAGAAGCTTATTTAAAGATGAAGTTCGCCGAGTAGGCCTTGAACTAGGTATACCTAGCGCTATGATCGCCAGACATCCTTTCCCAGGACCTGGACTAGCTATTCGTATACTAGGGGAAGTTACCGCAGAAAAGGTCGACCTCCTTCAAAGAGCCGATGCGATCTACATGAATGGACTAAAAGAATTCGGATTGTATGATAAGGTATGGCAAGCAGGAACTATTCTTTTGCCTGTAAAAAGCGTGGGTGTGATGGGTGACGAAAGAACCTATGAATTCACCGTAGCTTTAAGAGCAGTAACCTCAGTGGATGGCATGACTGCCGACTGGGCACATTTGCCTTATGAATTCCTAGCTCATATGAGCAATTCCATCATCAATGAAGTAAGGGGAATTAACCGTGTGGTATACGACATAAGCAGCAAACCTCCTGCAACTATCGAGTGGGAATAACTTACTATTAATAAACAACTAATTCATCTTGCGTTTCATATTGGTAATTTGATCCTGTAAATTATTAACCACCCCGGCTAATTGGTCCACATTCCACATGGGCTGCGCCCCAGCTTTTTGGATAATATAAACGGCTTTCCATATCTCCACTATATCTTGTGTATTTACTTGATATGGCTCATATAAAGGATTGTCACTCAATAAAGTAAGTCGTTCAGTAACAGCTTCATTGGTGATGACTCTTTTATATACTACTCCATCTGCATTTGAGACGACGATATAGGTATTACTGTTTTTAACTTCCTTCATATTATCCACTTTTTCACCCACTATAACACTCCCACTTGGGGTCGGTAACATACTATCCCCAATGATTTCAAACGCACGGTAATCACCAGGCGCCAACATAGGTAAAGTGAAAGTATTGAGCTCATCTAGGAACTCTGGATCAGCATAACCAGCCAAGTATCCCGCTGCAGCCTTAACAGGCACAAAGGGCACAATAGGTGCTAAACTGATTGACTTATCGGACTTCATAGAGCGACGACGTTCTAAATAGCTATTATTCGAACCTGATGACAATCCCCCTGTTTCAGATAAATCCTCAAACAAGAATTGCTCTAAACTGATATTAAATTTAGCACAGATTACTTCCTGCACATCCAACCTTGGCTCGGCGCGCTCCTCCTCATAAGCCCCTACCAAGGATCGCTTAATTTGAAGTTGATTGGCCATTTCCTCTTGTGTCCATTCGCGCTGCTTTCTGATGTATTTTAAATTTTTTCCTGCGTATGACATAACTAATTATTTTAGTGCAATTTACTAATATATTTAGTATTTCCAAATATTTTTAGACTTTTTTTTCAACATCTTAGTAAATCATCTAATTCCGATAACTCAAGCAAAACTTATTTATCCCCCAAATTATCCCAGTCAACTCCTTTTATTTTGTGGCAACCCCCTATCTCGGTAACTTGCAGTATGGCAAAAACAAAAGCAGAAAAACCGGTTATCTTAATTACCAACGATGACAGTATTAGTGCACCAGGCATTAAGGCATTAGTGGAAGCGGTGAAGGATTTAGGTAAAGTAATTGTGGTAGCACCCGACAAACCACAAAGCGGTATGGGACATGCCATCACCCTTGGACAACATTTAAGGTTACAAAAATCACATATTGTTGACGGCGTTGAAGCCTACACTTGTAGCGGGACACCCGTGGATTGCGTAAAATTAGCGGTAGATAAAGTTTTACACCGCAAGCCATCCATTTGCTTGAGCGGGATTAATCATGGCGCCAATCATTCTATCAATGTCATTTATTCTGGTACCATGTCGGCGGCATTGGAAGCTTCGATCGAAAGTATCCCAAGTATTGGATTTAGCTTAATGGATTTAAGCAATGGAGCCGATTTTACGGCTGCGCAACATTATGCGCGCATCATCGTGAAGCAATTACTAGCCGATAAAAATATAGATAAGCACCTTTGCTTAAATGTCAATATCCCGAATGTAAAAACCGCTTTAATTAAGGGCATTAAAATTTGCAAACAGTCCTATGCAAAATATGATGAAAAATTTATTGAGCGTACCGACCCACATGGTAAAAAATATTATTGGTTGACGGGTGAGTTTGTCAACTTTGATAAGTCAAAGGATACGGATGTATGGGCCTTGAAAAATAATTATGTCAGCGTGGTTCCTGTGCAATTTGATTTAACCAACCATCTGCTTAAGGACAAACTAAGTAAAAAATGGAAATGGTAAAGGACAATTATATATTAGGCGTAGTGCTTGGACTCCTGCTCCCATTTTTGGGATTTTACCTTTTTTATGAATGGAAGTTTAGCGTATTCTCCATTACGGAATTTGGCGATTTACTGATTCAACAAAAATCGATCTTGTCGGCAATGATTAGCGTATCCTTATTGTTGAATGGAGGCGTACTCACTTACTTTTTTCAAAAACAGGCAGATAAAACTGCGAAGGGCATATTTTTCTCCACTTGTATTTATGCAATTGCTGCAATTGCATGTAAATGGTTTTTATAAATGCGATATTATATAATAGCTGGAGAAGCCAGCGGCGATTTACACGGATCTAATTTAATTAAATCCATCATAGCAAAGGATGCAGCTGCTGTTATCCAATGTTGGGGTGGTGATTTAATGCAAGCCGCCGGCGGAAATGTAGTAAAGCATTATCGTTCATTGGCCTTTATGGGACTAGTGGAAGTAGTGATGAATTTAACGACCATTGTAAAGAATATTAATTTTTGCAAACAAGATATAACGGATTTTCAACCCGATGTTTTAATCTGTATTGATTACCCTGGTTTTAATTTACGCATTGCCAAATGGGCAAAGCAAAAAGGGTTAAAAGTAATTTATTTTATTGCACCACAGGTTTGGGCGTGGAAGGAAAACAGGGTCCCTGCCATGCGTGCATGTATTGATCGTTTATTATGCATCCTGCCTTTTGAGAAAAAATATTTTAAGGACCGTTGGAATTGGGAGGTAGATTATGTGGGACATCCTTTAATGCAGGTGCTTGCTTCACAAGAAAATTTACCCCACCCTTTGCCCCAATTAAATGGGCAAGCTGTGATTGCATTATTACCTGGAAGTAGAAAGCAAGAAATTGAAAAGATGCTCCCAATGATGTTATCGGTGGCTGCACATTTTCCTAATGAACATTTTGCCGTGGCACAAGCACCAGGATTAGCAGATGACTGGTTCAACGCATTGATGCCTGATTTACCCAATGTCCATATTGTTAAAAATAATACCTACGCTATTTTAAACCACAGCAAAGCGGCACTCGTCACCAGCGGAACGGCGACACTTGAAACTGCATTATTAAATGTGCCTGAAGTAGTTTGTTATAAAGGCAACCGAATTACATTGATGCTCGCCAAAAGATTTGTGAAAATTAAATTCATTGCCTTAGTTAATTTAATTATGGACAAAGAAGTAGTGAAGGAATTGATTCAGGAAAATTTAACGACAAAAAAACTAGTAGTGGAATTGAATACATTGTTAACTGACGCAACCGCGCAATCTCAAATTAAAAATGACTATGCTAGTTTAAAAAATATATTAACTACTGGGCACAATGCCAGTGAAGTAGCTGCGCAAATCATCATGGAGGAGCTTAAATAAATTTTATTTAAGCAGGGGCAAAATCACAAATCGAAATAACATTACTAGTAATCCGATAATGAACATGAATAAAGAAATGCGATTCATGCCATGCATGTAACCCATCCATTTGGTGCGTTGTTGATTTGGATCTCTTTTTTTGATAAATAAATACTCCCCAAATTGATTCCAGATACCCATAAAATTAATTTTAAATTAGGAATGTGTATTGAGCCAAGCACTTAAATGCTTGGTGATTTGTATTGATTCAATGATAAATCCATCGTGCCCATACAAGGAATCAATGGCCACCAAAGTGGCATTGGGCATATGTTGTTCCATAAAACGCTGCTCATCCAATGGGCATAAAATATCACTATTAATTCCTATAATAAAAGTAGGCGTTTGAATGGTCCCTAAAGTTTTGATTAAATCTCCCCCTCTTTTACGTGCTAAGTGATGGCTATCCATGGACTTTGTTAATAACCAATAGCTATATGCATTAAAACGCTTAACTAATTTATCCCCTTGGTATTCGATATAGGAAGATGCTTTAAAGTTGTCTATCTTTTCTGGATCATCGTCGGTTTGTTTTTCTTGGAAAATACCATAGTTGCGATAAGTTAACATACCAATGGCGCGCGCAGCTTTTAAACCCTTTGCGCCCGCATTAGGGGTTGCTTCCTTCCAAGTACAATCTGCTTCAATGGCCAAACGCTGTGCCGTATGTACGGCCACACCCCATGCACTTTCAGAAGGGGATGTTGCAATCAAAAACATTTTCTTAATTACACTCGGTTCAAAGATGGCCCACTCTAATGCTTGGTAGCCACCCATACTTCCACCTAATAATAAATCAATACTTTCTATTGCTAAATGTTGGCGCAGTAAAATATGCGCTTGTACCATATCACGAATGGTCAATGTTGGAAAATTATTTAAACTAATTTCGGTACCTAAATCTTCAACGCTTAATGGCCCGGTAGATCCATAACAGGAGCCAATGATATTTGCACAAATAATATAATAATCATTCGGATTTATTAAGGCCCCCTCACCTATCAAACCCTTCCACCAATCTATTACTTCTGAATTGGCTGTTAAAGCATGGCAAACCCAAGCAATTTTTTTACCAGGCGTATATTCCCCATAAGTTTGGTAGGCGATCTTAAGCTTTGGCAAACTGACCCCACATTCAAGTGCAAAAGGTTGATTATATTGATATATTGTTGGACCCATTTTTTCGAATTCTATTGCTAAGTAAGTATGTATTTGAATTACCTTTGCCAAAGGTACAAATTTTATACTTCTTAACTACTAACAAGCATTTACCTATGGCGACTATAAATTTAAAGCGGATTGACGACGACTATCAATTTGTTACGACCGATGAAACTGGACAAACTCTAACTTTGGATATTCCTGAGGACCAAGGTGGACATGGCAATGGCGTTAGACCGATGCAAGCTTTATTAAGTGCATTAGGTGGATGTAGTGGGGTTGATATTGTGATGATATTAAAGAAACAAAAAGAAACAATTGAAGTTTTAGAAATGGAGATCAATGGGGAACGTCAATTAGGTAAAGAACCTGCTTTATGGGAAACCATTCATATTGTTTTTAAATTTAAAGGAACCATGACAAAAGAAAGAGCCGAAAAAGCTTGCGCACTTTCTATTGATAAATATTGTTCCGTAGCAGCTACCCTAATCGCAGCTGGCGCGAAAATTACATGGACCGTTGAAATGTTGTAACCACCATAACATTCATCAAAAAATAGTTACCGATTATTAAGACATTCAATTTACAATAAGTATTTAAATATAAATAAGTAGCATTTAACTTATGAAACATAATCAATCCAAATTAATCAGAACCAGGGTTCCGCAAACTTCTGAGCATGAACATTCCTCTCCCTTGTTTTTAACAAGTAGTTTTACTTTTGATAATGCGGAAGATATGCGTGCTGCATTTGCGGATGAAACGGATGCGAATATTTATAGCCGTTTCTCCAATCCAAGTGTACAAGAATTTGTAGATCGTTTATGTGTTTTAGAAAATGCGGAGGCTGGTTTTGCAACAGCGAGTGGCATGAGTGCGGTTTTTGGTTCTTTTATGGCCTTATTAAAAAAAGGAGATCATTTATTGTCCTGCAATTCCATTTTCGGAAGTACGCATACGGTGATATCCAAATACTTACCTAAATACGGTATTGATTATAGCTATGTGGGCGCTAGTGCTACTGCAGCGGAGTGGGAAGCAGCCATTACTCCGCAAACTAAAATGATCTATTTAGAAACCCCTACCAATCCAGGATTGGATGTGTTGGACATTAGTATGATTAGTGCGATTGCTAAAAAACATAAGATCATATTAAATGTAGATAATTGTTTTGCAACACCTATTGGACAAACACCCATGGATTTAGGCGCGGACCTAGTGGTACACTCTGCGACCAAATGGATTGATGGACAGGGTCGTGTATTAGGCGGTGCAGTTGTTGGTCGAAAAGATTTGATTCATGAAATTTATTTATTTTGCCGATCCACTGGACCTTCCCTATCTCCATTTAATGCATGGGTATTAAGCAAGAGTTTAGAAACTTTGGAAGTGAGAATGGAAAGACATGCAAGCAATGCTTTATTTATTGCAGAACAGCTTGAAGGAAATAGTAAAATCAACTTTGTAAAATATCCTTTCCTAAATACACACCCGCATGTTGCTATTGCAAAAAAGCAAATGAAAAATGGTGGCGGTATTGTTTGTTTTCAATTAAAAGGAGGCATTGAAGCTGGCCAAACATTTCTTAATGCATTAAAAATGTTATCACTCACAGCCAACCTGGGGGACACAAGAAGTATTGCATCTCACCCTGCAAGTACCACGCATGCAAAATTATCAGAAGCAGAACGTCAAGCGGTGAGTATTACACCAGGCTTAATTCGTATTTCTGCGGGACTAGAACATAGAGAAGATATTTTAGGAGATATTTTACAAGCGCTTGAAGCTTGTTAAACTAATTTCCATATAAAAATTGGAAGTTTCATTCTGATTTATCCAATTCATTCGATAAGCCTACTCAATTCACATGAGTAGGCTTATTTGTTAGTTATTTTCGGTCATTTCCCTTCCTTAAATTGCTAAATTTTTGTATATTGAATTCGCTTAAAACCAACCAATGAAAACAAAAATCAGTGTCTTATTATCTTCCATGATGTTTTTACAATATTATATCTGGGGGGCATGGTACGTAACTATGGGAACTTATATGGGCGAGGTATTAAAGTCATCGGGAATGAATATTGGTGCTGCGTATAGCGCAGGTGCGATTGCAACTATCATAAGTCCATTTTTTGTGGGGATGATTGCAGATCGTTTTTTTGCAGCTCAAAAAATTATGGGTGTATTACATTTGTTAGGTGCTGCCCTACTTTATTATGCAACACAAGTAAATAATGATAGTTTTTATTGGGTTATTTTAGTTTACTCCTTATTATACATGCCTACCATTGCACTAAGTAATAGTGTGGCATTTGCACAAATGACCGATGCAGGAAAACAATTTCCTTGGATACGCGTGTTTGGAACATTGGGTTGGATAGCAGCTGGATTAATCATCAGTCAATTAGGTATCGAAAAAACAGCGGGCACATTTCAAGTGGCAGCTGGCGTATCCATCCTACTTGGATTATTAAGTTTTGCATTACCTAATACACCACCTAAAGGAAAAGGTGAAAAAGCAAATGCTTTAGCTATTTTAGGAACAGACGCATTTGTGTTATTTAAAACAAGGTCCTTCTTCATCTTTTTCATTTCAGCTATTTTAATATGTATCCCTTTATCTTTTTACTATGGATTTGCCAATCCATTTTTAAATGAAATTGGATTACAAAACGCAGCAGGAAAAATGACGCTAGGTCAGGTATCTGAAGCCATATTTATTTTAGCGATTCCGTTTATGTTTAATCGTATTGGGGTAAAAAATATGTTGATATTAGGGGTTACTGCATGGTTATTGCGTTATGTATTTTTTGCTTATGGTAACATGGATACAAGTTGGATGTTATATGCAGGCATTATTTTACATGGCATATGTTATGATTTCTTTTTTGTCACAGGCTATATGTATACCGAGAAAAAAGCAGGAGAAAAAATTAAAAATGCTGCACAAGGATTATTTACTTTTGCCACCTATGGCGTAGGGATGTTTATAGGAACCAAATACAGTGGCTACGTAGTGGATCAAAATAAAATAACGGATGCAGTTTCAGGTGCAGTGCAACACAATTGGACAACCATTTGGTTAATCCCTGCAGCTATCGCCGGCGCGGTGTTAATTGCTTTTATTTTATTTTTTAATGAGAAAAAGGAAACTAGCGTTGCTAATTAAACAAGTTTCAAATAAAAAGGCATTGATATCTAAGATTCAAAACCACAGATAAACGAAGAAAAATAAATTAATAATATAAAATCAATTTAAGATGAGAATTGCGATGTTAGGAGCAGGATTTATTGGCAGGTTTTATGCCGATGCTTTACAAGGCTACCGTAGTAAGGACAAAGTGGTAAGTATTTATGCGCGACGCGAGGAGTCGGCTACAAAATTTGCTGCCGATTACAACTGTGCACATTGGACCACCGATATGGAAGCTGCGATTAGCCACCCTGATGTGGATGTGGTATGTATTGCCCTTCCAAATAATATTCATGAAATTGCGGTGATGCTTTGTTGCAAACATAAAAAAGCAGTAATGACCACCAAGCCATTAGGCCGTAATAGTGATGAAGCGAAACGTATGCTGATTGCAGTGGAAGAAGCAGGAATTTTTAACGGTTACCTAGAGGACTTAGTGTATACCCCTAAATTTATTAAAGCGCAGCAAAGCGTTAAAGAAGGAGCTATCGGACGTGTTTTATGGGCTAAGTCCCGTGAAACCCACCCTGGGCCTCACAGTGATTGGTTTTGGGATATTGAGCAAGCAGGCGGTGGATGTATTTTAGATTTAGGATGTCATTGCGTTGAAATTTCACGTAGTTATATTGGTAAGGATATCAAACCCATTGAAGTAATGTGCTGGGCAGATACGCAAGTAAAACCTATTGACGCCGAAGATCATGCAATTGGCTTGGTAAAATATGAAAACGGTGCTATCGGTCAATTTGAAGTTAGCTGGACCTTCAGGGGTGGCTTGGATTTAAGAGATGAAGTAATGGGAACAGAAGGTACCATTTGGATTAATAGTTTTTTAAGAACAGGATTTGAAATGTTCACTACTGGTAAAGGCGGTGATTATATTTCAGAAAAATCTGAAAGCAATAGTGGCTGGTTATTCCCTGTGGGTGATGAGCTTAATGAATTAGGATACAACCATATGTTTATGGACATGTTTAACGCCATGGAAAAAGGCGTTGCGCCTAAGGAAACTTTTTATGATGGTTATGTGGTGAATGCAATTTTAGATGCTGCATATAAATCGGCAAAAACAAAATTATGGGAACCTGTTCAATTAGATATTTGGAGAGGAAAAACTGGATTAACCAAGGAAAGTCATTTGGTGGAATACGATGCTGACCATTATTTAGTAAAGGAAGAGATGACCCACTATGGTGTTAAAAAATTAATATTAAAAAATAAAGCCACTGGAAAAATTACAGAGCAAACAATTAATTAAGATTCGATATAGTACGCTTTACATTAAGGCTACTAAGTTTCTGTTGACAAACCAATATTTCAAACACCCTTTGCGTAAGCGGGGGTGTTTTTCGTTAATTCGAATTCGCCTTTTTAATTTTAGGATCTATAAATTCCCATTCTAAAACCTGCGGATGCATATGCTGTTGCTTGGCAATTAATTTCATTTCTGTTATGATGGTTGGATTTGCCAGGGCAACATTGTTTTTTTCAAATGGATCCTTCGCAATATCAAACAATTCCCAATTTCCTGTTGGATTTTTTCGCACATTCATTTGCACCCCTTTCCAATTGCCTAATCGCACTGCAATTTGTCCCCCATTTTCCGGATATTCAAAATACATGAACTCATGTTTTGTTTGAGGCACTTGCTTACTTAATAAAGTGGGCAATAGGGAAACCCCATCCATATCTTTCAATGACTTTCCTGTTAAATCGGCCAATGTGGGCATAATATCATATTGCACTGACAACAAATCAGAAGTTGTATTCTCTTTTATTTTACCAGGCCATCTTGCAATGAAGGGAACACGAATACCACCCTCATAAACTTCCATTTTAAGACCTCTGAAGCCACTTACACTATTAAAGAACTTTGTATCCACCCCTGCTGAAAAAGTGGCTCCATTATCGCTCGAAAACATAATAATGGTATTTTCATCCAATCCTAATGCCTTTATCTTACGCATGATAATACCCACCTGCTCGTCCAAGAAACTGATCATTGCTGCATAAGTACTTAATGGATATTTATTAGGCGCATAACCCTTGTCACCATAATAAGGCTGCTCGTCAAATTGTCCAATATACTTTTGTACATATTCGGCTGGCGCTTGTAATGACAAATGCGGAATGGTATAAGGCAGGTAAAGAAAAAAAGTATTGCTTTTATTTTTTTCAATAAAGCCTAAAGCCTTTTCAGTCATTTTCGCTGGCGCATAATCCTTGCCACGATATTTTTCAAAATCAGCATCGGTTGCAGTGGCAGGATTGATGGCCGAATGCACATTGATAAATGGATTATTTAAAGTATCCCAATGATCATTCTCCCATAAATGAGTAGGATAATAATTATGCGCTTGCTTTTGATCCAAGTAACCGTAATAATAATCAAAGCCTTGCTTTAATGGCGTGCCGGTAGTTCCAGTTACACCCATACCCCACTTTCCAACAAGTGCAGTAGCATACCCTCTTTCTTTCAACATTTTTGCCATGGTATAAGCGCCTTCATGCAAAGGCATTTGTCCACCTTCTTCATTATCTGCAAATCCACCTAATTCATAATTGCCTCTGATATAAGTATGTCCAGGATTTTTTCCTGTCATTAACATGCAACGTGATGGCGCGCATACTGGCGCACTACTATAATGTTGGGTAAAGCGCATGCCTTCTCTGGCCATTTGATCCAAAAAAGGGGTTTTAATTTTCTTTTGCCCGTAGGATCCTAATTCTCCATATCCCAAATCATCCGCATAAATATATATGATATTAGGTTGGACTTTTTTTTGCTGTCCTTGTGTGAAGGAAAAAATAAACAAACAAAACGAAGTAAATACTATTTGTAAAAAATGTTTTTTCAATGCATTGCTATTAAATTCCATCCATTATTAAATAAATTCAAGTAAAATATTATAAATTCTTTTTCTTTAGCTGCTCTACTGCATAATTAGCAGCCCGTGCAGTTAAAGCCATAAAAGTGAGTGAAGGATTTTGGGTACCCGTGCTTACCATGCAAGCACCATCCGTAACAAAAACATTTTTACAAAGGTGCATTTGATTCCATTCATTCAATAAAGAAGTTTCAGGGTCCTTTCCCATGCGTACACCACCCATTTCATGTATGTCTAAACCAGGCGATTGTTTGGTATCCCAGGAATGAATATCCTTGCAACCTGCAGCATCTAATAGTTCACTACCTGTTTGTAAAAAGTCCTTTAATAATAATTCATCATTGGCATCATAGTCGATACTTGTTATTAATTGCGGAATGCCCCATGCATCTTTTTTATCCGCACTTAATCGAACATGATTGGTTTTTTTAGGAACCGTTTCCCCTTGCATCATCATGGATACATGCCATCCTCCTAATTCAGTTGCTTGTTCCTTAAATTCAGCACCAACGCCTTGTGCAGATGCAAGGCCACGAGCTGCACCAAAAAATACCATATAGCCTCTTTGAAAATCAGTTTCTTGCTTATGTACATTTCTAAAATTAGGCATCATGGGTTGTGTAGGACGACGACCATAATAATATTTATCTAAGGGCCCATCAATATTCGCAGCCAAGCCCCCACGATAATTATGAAATGCAACATACTTTCCTAACAAGCCATTGTCATTCCCTAATCCATTCGGGAATCGCTTTGAAGTGGAATTTAATAAAATTAAATTGGTGTTGAGTGTTGCAGCATTTAAAAAAATAATTTTAGCATAATACTCTGTGACTTTTTTTGTTTCACTATCAATTACCCTTACCCCAGATGCTTTTTGACTTGCTTCATCATAAATAATTGAATGCACGACTGAATTTACCTGTAATGTTAAATTTCCTGTTTTTTGTGCCCATGGAATAGTGGAAGCATTTGAACTAAAATAACCACCAAAGGGACAGCCTCTTTCACATAAGTACCTGGCTTGACATTGTTGCCTACCCTGTTCAATATGTATGGGTTGTGGCACTGTTAAATGCGCACAACGCCCTTGTATGACGTGACGATTCGTAAACTTTTTATTGATACTAGCCTGCATATCTTTTTCAACACAGTTCATTTCCCATGCGGGTAAAAAAGAGCCATCTGGTAAAGTTTCCAACTTGTCGTAATTACCACTAATCCCTGCGAATATTTCCACATGGGTATACCAAGGTGCTAATTCATTGTAAGTAATGGGCCAATTTCCAAAACCATCGCGTGCTGGTCCTTCAAAATCAAATTTACTCCAACGCTGTGTTTGCCTTGCCCATAATAAGGACTTCCCTCCAACTTGATAACCCCTGATCCAATCATAGGGCTTCTCTTGTATATAGGGATGCTCTGCATCCTTAACAAAAAAGTGTTCTGAAGTTTCATTATATGCATAACACTTACTTACCACAGGATTGTCCTTAGTTAATGCATTCGTTTTTTTTCCACGATGTGAAAAATCCCAAGGATTTTTTGTTGCCGTTGGATAATCTTTTAAATGTACCACATCACGGCCTCGTTCTAGTACTAATGTTTTTAATCCTTTCTCACATAATTCTTTTGCGGCCCAGCCACCACTTATTCCAGATCCAATAACAATGGCATCATAGGTATTTACATTTGTTGACATAGGATATTTTTTACCTGTTATTTTAATAAATTATCGACTCATGTTTCTATGTTAAAATATATAATGATCATACTTAAAGTTAATACACTTATTCATTGTTCGCAAATGGAAACGAACTAAATTTTCCAAGTATTATACACCACCCTAAACGAAAAAGCCTCCTTCCGATTTCTCGGAAGGAGGCTTTTAATATATTACTTTAAACTTGGTTAGAAGTTTGTAGCCTTACCAGTATCCCACCACAAACGAGTTGCGATATCATCTTTTCCACCTGCACCCATTGTTGCAACGGCATCAGCAACACCTGCAGTGTTACCAGTTCTTTCACCATTGATGAAAGGCATTCTCTTAATCCACTCATTTGCTGGAATAACTCCCCAATCAGGGCTAGAATCATTCTTAGCTACGTTAGGGATCTTAGGGTATCCAGTTCTTCTGAAATCAACCCATGCCTCCATAGTATTAGTGAATGTGTTGATATACTTTTGAGTAAGTATTTTTTCTAATTTCAACTCATTATTATCAGCATCTTTCCAAGCTACTGTAATTGTTGAAGCAGCTTTGTTGTTATTACGCTTGTCCTTAGGATCTACATAATCAATTGGCTTACTTGTCGCATCAGCTAAATAAGCATCAACGCCGCCTGCTCCCCAATCTTCGAATGATAATTTAACACCATTCTCGTAGTTTGCTTTCGCAGTTCCAGCACCAGCCCATCCTCTTAAAGCAGCTTCTGCCTTTAAGAATGCTACTTCAGATGCAGTAAATCCACGTCTTGTTTGTGCATTGTTAAAGTCGTTAGAAACCTTAGAGTAAGGTACTTTATCTGCTTTTGCATCACAATATGCACCATTACGGATTCCTTTGTAAGGAACGGTAGGATGATCGGCATATAATGCAGGATCTGTTATTGGTGAAAAGAATTTTGATATACGATTATCTTTCAATCCAACTAAAAATGATTCCATAACGCTACCCATACGAGTATCATCCCATTGGAAACAAATTTGTGCTACTGGCATAATATTACCATTTAATGAAACCAAGAAGTTATCAGCGTTTGTTGCAATTAAGCCAGCTGGATCAGCCATTGCCTTTTCCCCTTGTGTTTTAGCAACACTTGGCGCTACTTTAGACAAACGAATCGCTAATCTTAGTCTCATAGAATTCACCAATTTTTGCCAAGCAGGAATACTTCCTTTGTAGCTAGGGTCAAACTTAGCAAAACCTGCATAAGTTTTATTAGCAGCAAAATCAGCTTGAATAGAATCTAATTGTAAGAAGAAAGTATTGTACAAATCAGACTCTTTATCATAATTGATAACTGGAGTAGTTGCACCATAGTTTGAATAGATTACTGGTCCATGATAAGCCGTTGTTTTAGACATTGACATTACCCGTATTAATTTTGCCCATGTTGCAAATAATGGTAAATTGTTTTCACCAGCTAATCTTATTACCTGTCTTGAAGGTGACATTACATTATTATACGAGCGACCCCAAAAGGAGTTCCATCGAATGTAATAGGTAGTATTATTTACATTACCAACAAACGGAGTAGGCGTATTCATATACCCCATCCAAGAATCATGTAAAAGATCCTCTTCAACTTGACCTCCGAAAAGGTTCAACAACATACCTGAAAAAGGCGAACCTACCAGGTTAAAGTCTTGCTTGAGTAGTTCGTCAGAAATTTGATTGGGATTTTGGTTTGTACTTTCAAAGTCTTTAGTACAAGACACTATAGCAATCAACATTAATGACGCAATTAGTATTTTTTTCATATAATATAATTTTGTTTTTTTTAGAAAGTTAACTTGATATTAAATCCAACTGATCTTGTAGAAGGCATGCTGAATACATCATTTGATTGCATTCCATTTCCAGTACTCATAGATTGTTCAGGATCAAATGGTGCTTCCTTGAAGAAGAAGAATAAGTTTCTTCCTACTAAAGAGAATGAAGCATCTTTGAATGGTAAGCTAGCATTTTTTACTTTTAAAGTATAACCTAAAGCTAATTGACCTAATCTTATGTTTGTTCTAGAAAAAACATACGGCTCCATAATTCCATTTCTATCTCCAATCGCTGAATAATAAACAGCTGGATCAATTGATGTAACTGCGGTACCAGTACTTGAAATTGCATTAATTGGAATAGTTGCACCTGCTCTTGCATCAGCCGTTCTTTGGCTTACACCATAAGAATCAAGGAATGCTTCAGTTTTAGAGAAAGCGACACCACCAAACTTACCATTGATAAGTATGCTAGCGAAGAAATCTTTGTAAGTGAAGTTGTTATTCCAACCTGCAATTAAATCTGGGTTAACGTTACCAACTTTTGTACTTGTTGCAGCTTTTGTTGGAACACCAGCAGCACTCAAGATAATTTGACCACCCGCATTTCTTGCAAATTTAAAAATATACAAATCAAGAAATGAACCACCTGCTTTAATGATTGATTCAAACCCTTCATCATTACCACCTACTTGGTAGTTAGGATTAGAAGCGATTAACTCAACAATTTCATTTTGGTTTTTAGATAAGTTGACATTTGTTTTCCAATTAAAATTGTTAGTTCTAATAGGTTCAGCATCGATGGTAATCTCAAAACCTTTGTTAACAATTTTTCCAGCGTTAACATAGTAAGAAGAAAAACCAGATCCAGAAGGAGCAGCTAATGATAAGAATTGATTGGTACTTACTGCATTGTAATAAGTTACATCAAGTCCTAATCTACCTTTCAAGAATCTAACTTCAGCACCTATCTCATCACTTTTGATAATCTCAGCTTTCAAATTAGTGAAAGGAACCTGTGAGTTACGGTTAATACCACCGATACCAGCAGGACCACCCGCACCACCAATTGAGTTGTAAGGATTAACCACGTTAAAAGGAACCTCATTACCAGTTTCAGAACGAGAAGCTCTTACTTTTAAATAAGAAATAACTTCAGGTAATTCAACCATTTGGCTAATAATTGCTGACAAACCAAACGCTGGATATAAATAAGATTGGTTTCCAGTTAATGCTAAAGTAGAAGCCCAGTCATTACGCGCTGAAACGTCTAAATATACCATATCCTTATAACCAATATTTGCACTTGCAAATGCACCTTGCTTAATTGTTCTGTTCAAAGTTGAGTTGAAGATCACATTGTAAGGTATATTAGAGAATGAGAAGAAGTTAGGATACTGTAAAGGAACAGTTCCATTACCCACACTCATACCATCGTTGAAAGTGTTTTTTTGATAACTAGCACCCAATAATCCTGTAACACTAAAATCACCAAAATTATTGTTATAAGTTAAGATTCCGTCCGCATATAAAGACTGATCCTTATATTTTGAATAATTCCAAGTACCATTAGGACTCACACTTACTGAGTTTCCACCAGCAACGTATCTGTTATCATATAAAACATCATTGAAGTCAATATTACCTCTTGTTTCAAACTTTAAATGTTTAGCAATATCATATGATAATTTCACGTTCGCAATTACACGATTGTTTGTCGCCAACTTAGAGTTATTGTTAACTTCAAAATAAGGGTTGTTTTGAAATTCATAAGTTGAATACCAGTTTTGCTTATAAAGGTTTCTAGCTGGATCAAAAATTTGGTAATCTTGTTTGTATTTAGCGAAATCCTTTTCACGCGCAAAAGTATACAAACCAGTCAATGGGTTATTGTAGTAACCTGCACCTGGACGATTGTATGATTTCTCGTTAGAGAAAATTACATTTGAACTCAAAATAATTTTATCACTAAACAACTTAGTTGATTGATTTAATGTAACCGTATTCTTATTATAAGTATTAGTAGGCATTGCTCCTTTCGCTGTAATATTAGAATAAGAGAAATAAGCAGTTGTTTGATTATTTCCACCACTCACATTCACAGAGTTTGTTGCAGTAATACCTGTTTGAAAGAAATCATTAACGTAATTAGATTGATAATTTCCTTTCACCTTAGACCAGTTAAGATCACCACCTGCAGTACCATACATAAATTGTAACTCAGGTATTCCTGTTACTTGCTCAAATACTGTACTTGAATTGAAATCAACGACAGTTTTACCTGCTTTACCTTTTTTAGTGGTAATTAAGATAACACCATTCGCACCTTGGCTACCATAAAGGATAGATGCGTTTGCGCCTCTTAATACACTGATATTTTCGATATCAGCAGGGTTGATAGCAGATAAACCATCACCACGATCGTTTCCACCATAAGAACCTGGTTGACCACCTTTGTTATTCACCATTGGAACCCCGTCAATAACATAAAGTGCTTCACTAGTTCCAAGAAGAGATTTAGCACCTCTTAAAACTGCTTTCGTAGATCCACCAGCACCTGATCCACTGATTTTGATATCGATACCAGCAGCTTTACCACTTAATCCTTCCATAAAGTTTGGACCAGCAGCTCTTCTAAGCTCATCACCTGCAACTTGTTGAGATGCATAAGTTAATGATTTCTTTTCACGCTTAATACCTAACGCAGTTACAACGACTTCAGATAAGTCATTTGATTGCGCAGACAAAGAAACATTAGCTGTTGCTTGAGAAGCGCCTACAGTAACTTCTTTGGCTTCAAATCCCAATGAAGAGACTTGTAAAACAAAGCTACCAGCTGGTGCTTTCAAACTAAATGTTCCATCAGCATTGGTTGTAGTAGCAGCATTGCTACCCTTGACCTTGATTGTAGCAGAAGCTACAGCCTGATTGTCAGCCCCTGTTACCTTACCGGTAACTTGTCTTGTTTGTGCAAATGTTGCAGAGAACATACACAGAACACTACAAAAAACTAAAAGCATACTTTTCATAAGAATGATGTTTGGTCTGTTTAAAAATGAAATTTAAGTGATATTGAAATAATGGTTATCTCAAAAATCAATTCAACTCCCTTTTTAAGGTTAATAAATTTTGTTTAAAATGTCTCAATCGTACTATAATATTAAAGCATTATGATAATATTAACAAAAAAAGGAGAGGGTTTTTTACCCCTTTTTTAATAAATATTTGTGGAAAAAATACATATCTTATTGATTTTCAATTATATATATTTTATTTTGAATACAATATAGAGAAAAGGTTCTAGGTTAAATGGGTACATTTTATGCTCAAAAGTTAAAATCTCGTGCAATCATCCAAGGCACCCGCTAAAAAAGCTACTTTTAATGATTCACTATTTCAAAATCATGAGTAAGCTTTTTTCAAATTTTAACTGGAAAGTACAGGCCTTAGGTGATCATGCTATTCAGTTTTACCTACCCGCAATGATGGATCCAAGGGTCATAGGCGAAATAAAAAACTTCAATGACTTTATTGTTTTAGAAGAGATAAAAGGAATAAAAGATATCATCCCCTCCTATCATTCCCTTACTTTGATTTATGATATTGAACAAATAGATGAACCAATAGTTTTTGCAAATAATTTAATTGGAAAATATAAAGGTCAGGGTGAAGTCGAATTGCCTAATAAGGAGGTAAATAAAATCATAGAAGTCCCAGTTTGTTATGACGAAAATTTTGGGATTGATTTGATAAACATGTCTTCAAAATTAAATTTATCAATTACTGAAATAATAAAAATACACACCCAAAATATTTATCAAGTGTATTGTTTGGGCTTTATGCCAGGCTTTGCCTATATGGGTGAGGTATCTTCTAAAATTCAATTTCCAAGACATCATCAAACGCGACAAAATGTATCCGCCGGTAGTGTGGGTATTGCAGGTGCGCAAACAGGAATATATCCGATGCATTCACCAGGTGGTTGGCAAATTATTGGCCGTACCCCAGTTAAAATTTTTGACAAGAATCCCGCAATTTTATCCAAATTCAAGATGGGAGATCAAATAAAATTTTACCCCATCCCGCGAGCTGAATTTGATTCATTAAATCAAAACGAACTATAATAATTATTCATAAATGTCCATCCAAATTATAAAACAAGGCATCATGGATACCCTTCAAGACAAGGGCAGATATGGCTTTCAGCATATGGGCATACCCCCTTGTGGCTATTTGGATAATTTATCGGCACAGCTTGCAAATGTGATTGTAGGCAATCCAAAAGATGCACCCATTTTTGAATTACATTTTCCTGCAAGTAGTTTTGTTTTTAATGAGGCGCAAACCATTTGTATTTCAGGGGCCAACTTTGTTCCAGTGCTAAATGATAAAAGCGTTGCGATGAATACGGCAATGCATGTTTGCAAAAACGATACCCTACATTTCATGCAACCCCTATTGGGTAAAACATGCTACTTAGCCATCAAAGGAAATATAGATAGTAGTTCATGGCTGAACAGCAAAAGTGATTTTATTTCCCAAATAAAAACGAATGACCAATTTAATATAATCCCATGGGATGCGGACAATAAAAAAAATAGCAATTTATCCTATGAAAAAATAGAATCTTCATTAATTAATAATATTCAAAAACATATTTTTAATTCAAATGAAATACGATTTATTCCTGGGCCACAGTGGAATGATTTAAATACGGAATCCATATCAAATATTTTAAAGCAACCCTTTTATACCAGTTTGAATTCCAATCGCATGGGATACAAATTAAAAGGGCCTTCCCTACAATTAATGGAAGAAAAAACTTACCTATCGAGCGCTGTCACCAGAGGTACGATGCAATTGCTACCCAATGGAGAACTGATTGTATTGATGGCAAATCATCAGACCATTGGCGGCTATGCGAATATTGGTCAAATAATTTTGGTAGATTTACCTAAATTAGTACAGCACAAAAGTGACACCCTTTTTCATTTGAACTTAACCAATGTCGCAACAGCGCACTCGGAATACAAACAAATGCAACAATGGTTTAGCTAACATTCAATGAGACAATGCCCGACTCCATGCAAGAAATAAAAAAGCATATTGATATTAACTGCGACATGGGCGAAGGGTTTCATAATGAAGTGGAGCTCATGCCATTTATTAGCAGCGCAAATATTGCATGTGGATTTCACGCAGGGGATGAGGATAGCATTAAGCGTACTATCGAATTGGCACTGGAACATAATGTTGCCATTGGCGTGCACCCTAGTTATGACGACAGAATTAATTTTGGCAGACAATCCCATTTTGTATCCTTACTCGAATTAGCTGAATTGATTTCCGATCAATTATACTTGTTTGAAAAAGTTTCCATCCCAATGGGCCTTAATTTACACCATATTAAATTACATGGCGCTTTATATAATGATTGCGCAAAGGATGCTGGCTTAAGTAAGATTTTCATTCAAACTGTTCAAGCCATTAACCCAGATTTAATCGTGTATGGATTAAGTGGAAGCTATACGATACAACAAGCAAAAAACTTTGGACAGCCTTTTGCCAACGAAGTATTTGCCGATCGCACTTATCAAAATAATGGACAACTCACCCCAAGGTATTTGGACAACGCCTTAATATACGATCCTGAAATTGCGAGTGCGCAAGCATTAAAAATAATTTTTGAAAAAAAGGTGTCCACAATTCACGAGGAGGATATTTCAATAATAGCAGATACCATTTGTATACATGGGGATGGATTAAATGCAATTCCTATTGCCACAAAACTGCATGCAGTATTAAAACAAAATAATATTGAAATCAAATACCCCTAATTCAAATCCTGTTTTAAAATCAATGACAGGCCTGAGTTTGGGCGCTGCATTTTTAATGGCCAATTCATCCATTGGTCCAGGATTTTTAACACAAACCTCCTTTTATACAGAGCAATTAATTACCAGTTTTGGATTTGTCATTGTCATTTCAATTATTTTAGATTTTGGTGCGCAAATAAATATTTGGCGTGCCATAACTTTAAGTGGTATGCGCGCGCAGGAAATTGCCAATGAACTATTTCCAGGTTTAGGACATATTCTTTCATTACTCGTGGTGCTGGGCGGATTTGCTTTTAATATTGGTAATATAGCTGGCTGCGGCTTAGCATTAAATATATTAACTGGGATTTCTTTTGCAAAAGGTGCCATTATTAGTGGCATTGTTGCCATCCTGATTTTTTGGATCAATGAAATTGGAAAAACATTAGACCAATTAACCAAAGTATTAGGCATCCTGAAAATTGGACTTACTTTATTTATTGTTTACGCTGCACACCCTCCTATTTTAGAAGCAGTGCATCATACTTTTATTCCTGAAAAAATATCACTCATTGCTATTGTAACTATTGTGGGAGGCACGGTTGGCGGATACATTACTTTTTCGGGCGCACACCGTTTAATTGATGCAGGCATTTCAGGAAGTGAACATATAAAATTTGTAACCAAGAGTGCAACCACTGGAATTATCATTTCATCCTTCATGCGCTACATTTTATTTTTAGCAGCAGTGGGGGTTGTTTCTCAAGGAATACAATTAGATAAAAATAATCCAGCGGCTACTATTTTTGAAACAGCCGGTGGCAGATGGGGCTTGTTTATTTTTGGCATTGTTTTATGGAGCGCTGCCATATCCTCCGTAATTGGCGCCTCCTACACTTCCTATTCTTTTATTAAAAACTTAAAAGCGCGTTATTTACAAAATGAAAGAATAATGATTAGTTGTTTTATCATTATTTCCACTTCCATTTTTGTGATTACCGGAAAACCAAAAGAGTTGTTATTATTAGCAGGATTAGTGAACGGATTTATCCTGCCATTTGCGTTATCTATTATGTTAATCGCAGGGCGCAGATTACCAATACTCAAACAATTTAAATATCCTTTGTGGATTGAAATTGCAGGCTGGCTAGTGGTTGGGGTCATGGGCACCATGAGCGTATTTGCACTCATTGAACAAATAGGAAAATAAAAAGTGGAGAATACCGGGTTCGAACCGGTGACCCCTTGCATGCCATGCAAATACTCTACCAACTGAGCTAATTCCCCTTTTATTTATAGTTCACCTTTACCTTCAATCCAAAGTTTAACAGAATCAGTGGTAATTGATTTTGGTCGCTCTAATGGGAAGCCTAATGCTCTGTCCCAAGTTAAGCTTGCTAATACACCTAATGCCCTACTTACTGCAAACAATACGGTGTAAAAATCATATTCAACAATACCATAGTGAACTAATAAAGCCCCGCTATGTGCATCTACATTTGGCCAAGGATTTTTCACCTTCCCTAATGATTCTAAAATTGGTGGCACCGTTTCATAAATTTTCCAAACAGTATTAACTAACTTATCATCTGGTAAATGTTTTTTTCCAAATGCCATTTGTGCGGTAAAACGTGGATCTGTCTTTCTTAACACTGCATGTCCATATCCTGGAACTACTTTTCCTGCAGCTAAAGTTTGTTGCACGTATACTGAAATTTGTTCCGTTGTTGGCGCATCGGTACCGATGCTTTCTTGCATTTCAAAAATCCATTTGATAACTTCTTGATTTGCCAATCCATGTAAAGGACCCGCTAATCCGTTCATACCAGCTGCATAACTTAAATAAGGATCGCTTAATGCAGAACCCACTAAGTGTGTCGTATGTGCTGAAACGTTTCCACCTTCATGATCGGCATGAATGGTCATGTACAAGCGCATTAATTCTTTTGTAGTCTCATCTTCAAATCCCATCATGTATGCCAAGTTACCTGCCCAATCCAATAATCCATTCGGGTGAATATGTTCGTTGTTCTTATATTTTCTTCTGTAGATATATGCCGCTACTCTTGGTAAACGTGCAATTAAATCCATGGAATCGTCATAAGTATACTGCCAATAATCTTTTTTGTTAATGCCCTTTGCATATGCCTGTGAAAATTTACTTTCAGTTTGTAACGCCATAACACCTGCCACAAACATCGTCATTGGATGTGTTGACAATGGCAAAGCATCAATTACATCAAACACATGCGTAGGCACATGACTACGACGTTGCCAATTGCTAGTGATTTCCTTAACATCAATTTCATTTGGAATTTCACCAATCATCATTAAATAGAATAACCCTTCTGGTAAAGGCTCATCCCCTTTGGGTGCTTTTGGTAATTTGTCTTGTAATTCAGGAATTGAAAAACCCCTGAAACGTATTCCTTCCTGCGCATCTAATAAACTAGTTTCTGTAACCAAACCAGTCATGCCACGCATACCTTGGTATACCTGTGCTAAAGTTATTTCGCCGATTTTTTTATCGCCGTGTTGTTTTAATAATTCTTTGATTTCTATGCCTGCAGCAGTTGCCTTTTTCTCAAACCTGTCTTTAATGTCTTCCATATACCAAATATTATAATTGTACCTTTTAAATTTGGACACAAAGTTAACTAAAAAACCGGCTTATTTTGGTGCTTTTTTGTACAAATAATAGACCACCCAAATAAAAAGCATATTGGGTATCCAGGCGGCTAACATGGGAGGCAAATTCCCCTTGGTAGAAAATATAGTTGAGAAACGATCGGTTATAATGAATAATGCGGCGATAGTGAATCCCATAGCCAAATGCGAGCCGCTGCCACCCCTAATTTTACGTCCTGCAATAATCGCCCCAATTAATGTCAGTAACAAAACGGTAACGGGGGTTGCATCGCGACGATACCTTTCAATTTTTAATTCGTTCAACCCTTCAGAACCACGCATCTCCTCTAACTTAATTTGTTGGATAAGTTGCGGTGTGGTTAGCTTATCTTTAGTGTATCTGTCTTTTTCCAAATCAACAGGTTTAAATGCAAGTTTTTTATGCATATTCTGCGTGTAAGTCAATGCCTCCCTATTATCAAAAACTTTGCGCTCAATGACTTCATACAAAAGCCAGTCTTTGGTAGCGGTATCGTATAAGATCATTTCCGCTCTAATATTAGAAATAACTTTGCCGTTTTTTACTTGGTAGGAGAAATAATTACTACCTCTATTGGTTGCAGTATCATACCCATAAATACCTGCATAGGTTAATGAGTCAATCTTAAAATAAATATCTGACGAACTTTGTAATAACGCGTTATAACTTGAACGCGCATCAATATAAGTAGCTTCAAATCCGCCCCTTATTTTTTCAGCTTTAGGAATAATCCATTGATTGGACACCCATAAAAATAAACCCAACAAAGCGCCGCCCAAAACATAAGGTCTCAACCAACGATTATAAGAAACGCCACTTGCAATAATGGCAACAATTTCAGTTTGTCCCGCCATTTTTGATGTAAAAAAAATAACAGCGATAAATACAAACAACGGAAATAACAATGCAATGATGTGTGGAATAAAACCATAGTAATAATGCGTAATAACTTCTCCAGCTGATAATCCAGATTTTACAAAGTCATCTGTTTTTTCACTTGCATCAATCACCACGGCAATCACTGCAAATAAAAATATGGCGAAGAAAAAAACCGCCAAAAACTTTTTTAATATGTACCAATCTAATTTTTTCAATTAATTTTTGGTTATAAGCGTTGACTAATTTGTGGGACCATACTCTTTTTCCAACTGGAATAATCGCCTAATTGAATTTGCTTTCGGGCTTCCCCTACCAACCAAAGATAAAAAGATAGATTCTGAATACTTGCCAATTGCAAGCCTAATATTTCATCCGCCATAAATAAATGTCTGCAGTAGGCCTTGGTATAATATTGACTCATTTCATTGGGAAGTCCTGGATCCAATGGCGAAAAATCCTTGGCCCATTTTAAATTCTTAATATTAATCACCCCTTGCGATGTAAATATCATTCCATTACGACCATTGCGCGTTGGCATAACACAATCAAACATATCCACGCCCAAATCAATGGCTTCTAATATATTCCAAGGTGTTCCCACACCCATCAAATACCTTGGTTTTTGCACAGGTAAATTTTCACAACATAATGCTGTAAAATCATACAATTGTTGTTCCGGCTCACCCACACTTAATCCGCCGATGGCATTACCCACTGCATTTTTTGAACTGATGTATTCGCAGGATGCTTTTCTTAAATCTTCATGAATCCCTCCTTGCACAATGGGAAATAAATTTTGCGTATACCCATATTTGTCAGGCGTGTTATCAAATTGATGCACACATTTATCTAACCAAACATGGGTTAAATCCATACTCTTTTTAACATAGTCATATTCACTTGGGAATGGCGGGCATTCATCAAAGGCCATAATAATATCACCCCCAATCGTTCTTTGAATATCCATCACCTTTTCGGGGCTAAACAAATGTTTGCTGCCATCAATATGCGATTGAAAAATAACACCCTCCGGCTTTATCTTACGATTGTTCGCTAAAGAGAAAACCTGATACCCGCCGCTATCAGTTAAAATTGGTCGATCCCAACCCATAAACTGATGTAATCCACCAGCTGCTTCAAGCACTTCTAGCCCTGGACGCAGGTATAAATGATAGGTATTTCCAAGTATGATTTGGGCATGGATATCCTTTTTTAGTTGCTGTTGTGTTACTGCTTTTACTGAACCAATAGTCCCCACTGGCATAAATATGGGGGTTTCAATCACCCCATGATCGGTGGTAATTTTACCAGCTCTAGCCGAGCCTGTTTTACTTTGGGTTTGTAATTCAAATGTCAATGCCGCCATGAGGCAAAGGTAAGGTCAAAAAGGATGTTTTCCACATTCAATATTCAAGTGAATTAGCTGTGCTGGCATGCTTTACTTTTGTAACATGCTAACCAACCAATTACTATCTACTATATTGATAGGCGCTTTTGTATTTATTATAGCCGTTCAGTTATTTTATTACTTGTTTTTTTTTCTCAGACTCGCTTTTTATAAGAAAAAAACGAAACAAGTAAATGTGGAGCATCCTATTTCAGTAGTCATATGCGCACGAGACGAAGCCCATAATTTAGCGAATAATTTACCAGGGGTATTGGTGCAGCAATATAGCACGACACATGAAATAGTTTTAGTAAATGATAATTCAGAAGATGAAACAAAATATTTAATTGAGGAATTTAAAAAATCATTTAAAAATTTAAATCCCGTTTTACTTTCTCAGGAAGCAAAAATGATTAATGGGAAAAAATTTCCTTTGTCCATAGGTATTAAATCTGCGAAAAACGAAACCTTATTATTAACCGATGCGGATTGCGTTCCTGCAAGCGAACATTGGATGCAATTAATGCAGGATGGCTACGATGATGATATTGAAATAGTATTAGGGTATGGTGCTTATCGAAAAAAACCAGGAATACTAAATAAGTTAATTCGCTTTGAAACATTTCAAACCGCATTACAATATTTTTCCTATGCCCTTGCAGGCATGCCTTATATGGGTGTTGGCCGCAACTTATCCTATAAGAAGGAAGTGTTTCTACGCAATAAAGGATTTTCCTCTATTAATCAAATGCCTAGTGGTGATGATGATTTATTCATCAATCAGGTGGCCAATAAAAAAAATACTGCCATTGTTATTGATCACGATGCACACACTATTAGTGAACCCAAGACAACTTTCCAGGATTGGATGAATCAAAAGTATCGTCACTATACGACCAGCAAGTATTATAAAAAATCACATGCAGCCCTACTTGGCTTATTTGCATTTAGCCAATTTTTAGTGTACCCCATTTTTATTGCAGCATTAATACTTACCCAACAATATATTATTTTAATAAGCTTATGGGCACTTCGCTTAATTGTACAAGGAAGTATTTTAAGAGGTGCCATGAAAAAATTAAACGAGCTTGACCTTTGGCCTTGGTTTATTTTATTTGATTTTTGGTCCATGTTCTATTATTTATTTACCTTGCCTAGCGTATGGAAAGCCCCACAGAAAAATTGGAACTAATTACCAAATACTTTGCCGACTTCACGCCGCATCAACTACAACAGTTTGCGTCATTGGAAGAAGCCTACAAGGATTGGAATGCAAAAATCAATGTTGTATCCCGTAAAGATATTGACCAACTTTATTTACACCATGTTTTGCATAGCCTTTCTATAGCTGCTATTGCAGAGTGGGAAAAAGGTACACAGGTGATTGATATTGGATGTGGCGGTGGATTTCCATGTGTACCCTTAGCCATCTTTTTTCCTGATGTACAGTTTTTAGCAGTGGACAGTATTGCTAAAAAATTAAAAGTGGTGGACGCCGTATGCGAGATGGCAGGTATTAAAAATATTACAACGAAGCATACCAGAGCAGAGGAAATTAAAAATAAAAAGTTTGATTACGCCATTAGTCGCGCCGTTGCTCCGTTGAAAGATTTATGGAGATGGGCTGGACCATTATTAATAAAAAAAGCAAACCAACCCAATGGATTGATTTGCCTTAAAGGTGGCGATTTACACCAAGAAATTTTTGAAAGCGGCGTTCGCCCAAAAATGATGTCCATCTATGATATTTTCCCTGAGGAATATTTTCAAGAGAAATTTATCATTCAAGTAAAGAAGCCTTAATACTTTAACTAATTAGGTATCTCTAATTTATTATTACTTCTGTTCAAGTCCGGCATACGATAGCTTGGATCAATTTCAATTGATTTTAAAGCGGATAAGGGCTTGCTGGTTTCAAAAGTATAGGTAGGCGCAACCCATTGCCATGCTGGATGTACGATTTGATTAACAGCCCCTTCTGACGCCTTCCCTCCTAACATTAAATCAAGTGGCATATAATGAAGCTCACTCGTGCCATCTTTGTAAGTGATTAATACTTCAATAGGCATCGGTAATTTACCAAGGCGTTGAATGCTAATGATAGCTGTATTATTTCCGGCTTGAATATCATTCAATCCATAATCAATCGTTTTAGTTGAATTCACCCAATATTCTTTCAACCATTGTAATTGTATCCTACTTGTTTTTTCAGCTACGCGGAAAAAATCATTTACATTGGGATGTTTGAATTTCCAAGTGTTGTAATAGTTTAATAAAGTTACATCGCGAACTGAATCTCCAATGACATATCCTAATACCCCTAATAAAGTCGCACCCTTTGAATAGGCTGCATTACTATATGCATAGTTGGTATTAAAATGATCGGCATGCGTGCTTGCAGGCTCCTCCAATCCACTCTTAGCTAAAGCCATATAACCTGCATAACTTCCCGCTTGCGTTAATGGTAAATCTAATTTTGCTCTTTGCACACTTGCTAGCACTTGTAACTTTGCCCGCTCACTTATAAAAGGAGATTGTGCTGCTGCATTTGCATCATACCATATTGATACTTTACTTTCAGCAAAAGTTGCAAAGCCTTCATCCATCCATGCAAACAAACTTTCATTACTACCTAATATTTGCTGATACCAATTGTGCATCCACTCATGAAACACCGTACCCAAACTTGGACCTTTGATTAAAGTAGCCATTGCATATTCCATGCCACCATCACCTCCTTGAATAAATGAATATTGTGGATATGGATACGCCCCAAAGTTTTTTTCGATATAAGGCAACGCTTTTTCAGCAGCATATAAAACATTGGCCCACGCACTATCTGACTTAGCATCTTTCTCTTTATAATAAACATGAAGTGTTAATCCCTTGCGAACCTCCTTGGACAAATGTTTAAAATGATCATCTGCAGCCCAAACAAAATCATGAATATTATTTCCTTTGAAATTCCAGGTTTTTAACCCTTGTCCATTAGCCACTGCGTTAGGATTTTGTAAAACCCCTGTTGCTGCAACCGTATAATTTTTATCTAATTGTAAGCTTACATCAAAATTTCCCCATACGCCATAAAATTCACGCGCTAAATAAGGATTCGTATTCCAACCTTGATAATCATACTCCACCATTTTAGGATACCATTGACTCATGGAATAACGAACGCCTTCGGCATTGTCTCTGCCCGAACGACGAATTTGCTTTGGCACTTGCGCTTCAAATACTAATGATAATTTTGCAGAAGTTTTTGGCGCAATTGGATTGGTTAATTGTACTTCCAATATAGTTTCGTGTTCAATTAATTTTTGCGCCTTACCTCCAATTAAAATTTGACTCACTCTTTGGTATCCAATTTCAGCAGGTGTTAATTTTTGAATGCGATCCGTTACACGCGCATCCCAATCTTTGATCACATCTCCTCTCCTACTGGTCATAGTATTTTTTCCCAACTCCCTGCTACGCACATCCATGGATGAATTAGGTTGAAATGCATTCCAGTACAAATGAAAATAAACTTTTCGTAAAGTATCCGTTGAATTATTGGTGTATACAATATCCTCGGTTCCTTTTATAATATTGGTATTTACATCCAATGCTGCTTTTATGTTATAATTAATATGCTGCTGCCAACGATCAGCTTGCGCGGATACTCCGCTTCCAAAAGCAATAATGGCAATAAAAATGAAGGCTAAGTTCTTATTCATAGGATTAAATTAAGAAGCTAATTTAATCATTTTTCCCTTCCACTACGATCACTATCTCCCCTTTTACTTGCTTTTCGGAAAAGTATTTAACTAAATTGCTTAAAGTATCGGTAATGTTTTCCTCGTATATTTTTGTCAACTCCCTACTTACGGAAGCTTTTCGCTCCGCACCAAAATGAGTGGCGAATAATTCCAAGGTTTTTACAAGTCGCATAGGGCTTTCATAAAATATCATGGTGCGCTCCTCGTTTGCCAAGGATTCCATTAATGTTTTACGTCCTTTTTTTAGTGGAATAAACCCTTCGAATATAAATCGCGTAGCTGGTAAGCCACTATTTACCAATGCTGGAACAAATGCGGTAGCACCAGGTAAACTTGTGATGGCCACACCGGCTGCCTTGCATGCCCGCACTAATAAAAAAGCAGGATCTGAAATACCAGGTGTTCCTGCATCAGTGATTAGTGCAATATTTTTCCCCGCCTGCAATTGTTGCACCAAATGATCCAACACTTTATGTTCATTATGTTGATGATAAGGCGTTAAAGGCTTATGTATTTTATAATGCTGTAATAACTTAGAAGAAGTGCGGGTATCCTCGCACAAAATAAAATCAACGGATTGTAAAACCTCAATTGCCCTAAAAGTAAAGTCCTTTAAATTTCCAATAGGTGTAGGAACTAAATATAACATGGGAACAATTAAGTTATTAAAAAAGTAAAACCAAGACCTGAACTATTGAATAACTTCAATCTCAAAATATTCCATTACTGCGTTTGCCAATAATTTTTTACTCGCTTCCTCAGCAACCGCTTTCGCCTCGCCTTCAGATGCCGCTTCAATTTGTAAAGTGATTTGTTTTCCAACCCTTACATCACTTACCCCATTCAGACCTAAATTATGTAACCCACCTAAAACTGCTTTTCCTTGAGGATCTAATAAATCCTTTAATGGCATCACTTTAATTTGAACTTGATATATCATATAGAATTATTGAATAATTGTTTTTTTGTATAACAAAGATACTAAGCAATACCCCATTAAGCCAAATGGAATTGCTAACCATTTGTAAAAAAATGCGGTCAAAGCAATCTCTATCGCAACTAATAGTAAAGGAATGACCAATTTTCGTTTATTACTCAGCCCTTTTAATGCCAACATGGGTGTTTTCATGATCATTAAATAGCTTGCCATAATGATATACCCATACCAAAATGCAGGTAGCAACATGATTTGCGCTACCGCTCCTGATTGCCAATAAATCAATGGTAAAGCGGCTGTCAAAATACCTATCATGGGAATGGGTACTCCCTTAAAATAAGTGGTTTGTGTTTGATCCAAATTAAATCTAGCCAAACGATACGCGCCAGCCATAGGTATTAAAAAAGCAGGTGCTAATGCTATTGAATTATAACTAAACGCATTCACATCATTCGCCAAGGACATTCTTAAAAACTGAAATACAATACAGGCTGGCGCAACACCAAAACTCACTATATCCGCCAGCGAATCCAATTGCTTACCCATCTCCGAGGAAACTTTTAATACCCTTGCTACAAATCCATCAAAAAAATCAATCACAGCAGCTATGCCAATCATTAAACTGGCCATATATAATTGCTCTGGCATTTCAATAATCATTCCGCCTGTTTCATCAATGGACGCCATTGCACCTGCTTGAAAAACGTATACAATCGCCCAAGATCCAAAAAATAAATTAAGCAGTGTAATGAAATTAGGAATTTGATTTTTCAATGAAGACATGCTTTATTTTTTGTTGCGTTTCATCAATGATTCAATTTCATCCACTGTAATTGGAATATTTTTCATTAAGTCCTGATTTCCATTCGCCGTAATCCAAAAATTATTTTCAATCCTTACACCCATTCCTTCTTCTTTGATATAAATGCCTGGCTCAATGGTAAACACCATACCTGCAGTAATAGGTGCAGTTCTCGTACCTAAATCATGTACATCCAATCCCAAATGGTGTGAGATACCATGGTATAAATATTTTCTATATACTCTGTTTTCAGGATCCTCATTTTTAACTTCCGTTTTTTTCAATAATCCGATTTTTAAAAATTGTTGTGTTGCTTCCTCCCCTACTTTATCTGTGTATTTTAAAATACTAATTCCGGGTTTCAAAATTGATTTTGCATAATCATGTAAATGCAAACATGCATTGTATACTTGCTTTTGGCGTTTGGTAAATTTCCCATTCACAGGAACTGTTCTTGTTAAATCTGCACAATATCCCCCATATTCTGCACCAAAATCCATTAAAACCAACTCTCCCTCCTTGCATACATTATTGTTACTATTATAATGCAAGGTCCGCGCATTATCGCCACTCGCAATAATACTGTGATAAGCCACCCCTGTTGCACGTTGGCTTAAAAATGAATGATAAATTTCTGCTTCAATTTCATATTCATGCACGCCTGGTTGTACGAATTGTAATAAACGTCTAAAAGCGGTATCGGTAATATCAATCGCTTTTTGGATCACCACTACCTCCTCTCTTGTTTTTACACTGCGTAGCTCCTTCATTAATTTTGCTGCGCGTAAATATTGGTGTAAAGGATATCTTGATTGCATTTCATCAATGAATCTGTATTCATTGGTACGTATTAAATTATTCTTGCGATCGTTTTCATTGGAGTCTAAATAAATAGCATCTGCTAAATGTATCCAAGGTTGCAATAAACCATCTAAGGAATCCACCCAAACAATGGTGGTCATTCCTGAAATTTTTGTTGCTTCATTTGCTCTTAATCTTTTGCCATCCCAAATTTCTTTTAATTCTTGCGGGCGAACCAACACTAGTACCTCCCTATATTTTGGATCTGGATTATCTGGGAACAAAATCACCATGGAACCTTCTTGCTCAATACCTGACAACCAAAACATTTCAGTATTTTGTTTGAAGTTATGAAGCGCGTCTGCATTATAAGGAAACTCGTCATTACTTACAATAATTGCAATGCTATTTTTTTGCATTTTAGCTACAAAACGCTTTCTGTTTTGTATAAATATTTTTGAATCTAAAGCTGCGTATTTCATGGTGTACTATTTGAATATTTAATGAGTAAAGATGCCGCTAGCAAGTTAATTAAAAAATCAGCTCCTTAAGCGATCTTACCCCAACCAATTTTATTTTTTTGGGTCTGTAAAAACAATTTTGTTTGCTGATGTTCCGGTAAATTGAGCGTGGGGTCCTTTTCACAGATTGCCACTGCCGCTTCCTTCGCTAATTCAAGGTTGGCACGATCGTTGATAATATTAGCCAATTTAAAATTTAATGCACCACTTTGTCTTGTACCGTCAATATCACCTGGACCCCTTAATTCCAAGTCCTTTTCCGCAATCACAAACCCATCATTGGTGGTACACATAATTTTTAACCGATCTTTTGCTAGCCTACTGGCTTTTACACTACTTAATAGGATACAATAACTCTGCTCCGTGCCGCGACCTACCCGGCCTCGTAACTGATGCAATTGGGAGAGTCCAAATTTCTCTGCACTTTCAATCACCATCACGGAAGCATTGGGCACATTCACCCCCACTTCAATAACAGTGGTACCTACTAATATTTGGGTATCACCAGTTACAAACCTTTTCATGTTGGTTTCCTTTTCAATATTTTTTTGCCTTCCATGCACCATACTAATTTTATACTTGGGCTCCGGAAAATGACTTTTCACTTGCTCGTATCCTTGCATTAAATCCTCAAAACTTAATTTTTCACTTTCTTCAATTAATGGATATACATAGTACGCTTGACGACCTTTTTCAATTTCAGTTTTTACAAAGTCCATTATATTCGCTCTTGTAGTTTCATATCGGTGTACTGTTTTTATCGCCTGCCTTCCTGGCGGCAATTCATCCATCACACTATAATCCAAATCACCATAAGCGGTCATGGCTAAGGTTCGTGGAATGGGTGTGGCAGTCATCACTAATACATGTGGCGGGATAGTCGATTTTTTCCATAGCTGCGCGCGTTGTGCCACCCCAAACCTATGCTGCTCATCAATTACAGCCAATCCTAAATTTTTGAATTGTACTGCATCTTCAATAATTGCATGTGTGCCTACCACAAAGTGAATAGTATCCTCGGCTAACCCTTTTAAGATGCGGCGTCTTTCGGCAATTTTTGTACTTCCTGTTAACAAAGCAATTTCAAGTGGCATTGATTTTAATAATTCCCCCAAACTCGCATAGTGTTGCTGCGCTAAAATTTCCGTGGGTGCCATGATACAACTTTGGAATCCATTGTCTGCGGCTATCAACATACTTAATAAAGCAATCATTGTTTTTCCGCTTCCCACATCCCCTTGCAATAAGCGATTCATTTGCTTGCCCTTAGCAGTATCCACTCTAATTTCCTTAATCACTCTTTTTTGCGCACCTGTTAATTCAAAAGGCAAATATTTATTATAAAAGTCATTAAAATAAACGCCTACTTTTTCAAACAAATGTCCTTTGCTATTTTTGTGTCTTTGAATTTTTATTAAGTTAATTCGAAGCTGTGCAATAAATAATTCTTCAAAGATTAATCGGTCTAATGCTTTTTTATACATCTCAGGAGATGTTGGAAAATGCACCTGCCTGAAGGCTTCCCATCTTGATATTCGATTGGTTAACAAATGGCTTGGTAAATTTTCAGGCAAGTCATTACTACTTATTTGTTGAAATAAAGTTTGGGTTAGCTTTCCTATCTGCTTTCCATTTAATCCCCTCGATTTTAATTTTTCGGTCGATGAATAAATGGGTTCAAGCAATGCCTTTTGACCTTGGGTAGCTGCAACAAAGGGTTCAATTTCTGGATGCACTATTTGTGCACGACCATTAAAAAAGCTCACCCTGCCGTAAACCAAATACACTTGCCCCTCCACTAAATTTTTCTGCACCCAATTAATCCCCTGAAACCAAGCAAGCTCCAACTGGCCTGTCGCATCTTTCAACTGCGATACCATACGTTTTGATCTGCGTTCTCCAATCATTTCGATACCCTGCAACACCCCCTTTACCTGGATAAAATCCTGATCGGGACTGATGGATGCGATGGTATTGAGTTGGGTTTTGTCAATATGCCGATATGGAAAATGCTGCAGCAGATCCCCAAAACTGTATATTTCAAGCTCCTTTTTAAGCATATCAGCCCGCAAAGGGCCTACTCCCTTAAGGTATTCAATAGGACTAGATAAAAGAGAAGCTTGGCTCAAACTAATTTTTTTAGATTCTGTACAAATATCCCAAAAAGATGGCAAAAAATGGGTTCCCATTTCATTATCTTCGCACAGCTATGGAAAAGGAAATTGTATTGAGCGGAATTAGGCCCACCGGGTTCTTACATTTAGGCAACTATTTTGGTGCGATGCGCAATTACGTGCGTATGCAGGATGACTTTAATTGCTTCTTTTTTGTTGCCAACTGGCATAGCTTAACTACCCATCCAGATACCAAACAATTACAAGAAAGTGTATTAAGAGTGGTCGCTGAGAATATTGCTTGCGGATTGGATCCTGAAAAAGTATCCTTATATGTGCAAAGTGATGTTCCTGAAATTGCTGAATTGTATTTGTATTTAAATATGTTGGCGTACAAAGGGGAATTAGAAAAGACCACTACTTTTAAGGATAAAGTAAGAATGCAACCGGATAATGTGAATGCAGGTTTATTGACATACCCGGTTTTGCAAGCGGCAGATATTTTAATACACCGTGCAGTTAAAGTGCCTGTTGGTAAGGATCAGGAACAAAACTTGGAAATGGCGCGCAATTTTGCAGAACGTTTTAACCACAGATATGGTGAAACTTTCCCATTACCTTATGCATTTAATTACAATAGTGAATTAGTAAAAATATTAGGCTTGGATGGCGAAGGAAAGATGAGCAAAAGTGAAAATCAAATGACCACTTTATTTTTAGCGGATACAGATGATTTGATTCGCAAAAAAGTCATGAAAGCCAAAACCGACCAAGGTCCCTTAACACCTAATGCAGCTAAACCCGATTATATACAAAACTTATTTACTTTGATGGGCTTAGTGAGTTCGGCAGATACTGTTCAAAAATTCGAGGACGATTTTAATAACAGCTCCGAGGGTAATTGCATTATAAGATATGGTGATATGAAAAAGCAGTTAGCCGAGGATATGGTCAATTTTATTAACCCGATTCGTTCACAAGCCGCTGATTTACAAAACAACAAAGCCCATTTATTGAAGATCATACAACAAGGAGCAGACAAGGCTAGAGCAAGTGCCTCAGTTACCCTTACTATGGTTCGAAAAACAATCGGGATGGATTACCTATAAAAAATAAAAAAAAATAAATAGTACATCAACTATTTAGTATTTTCACTATCATGGCAAAAGCTAAAAAACCAAAACACGTTGCAGTAGCCGGGAATATCGGCGCAGGTAAAACTACATTGACTGAAATGCTAAGTAAGCATTATCGTTGGATACCTCAATTTGAGGATGTAGACCACAATCCCTACTTAACTGACTTTTACGACGACATGCCGCGCTGGAGTTTTAATTTGCAAATTTATTTTTTGCATGGTCGTTTAAATCAAATTTTAGATATTCAAAGAGGTACGGAAACTATTATTCAAGATAGAACCATATACGAGGATGCCAATATTTTTGCACCCAACTTACATGAGATGGGCTTAATGAGTAAGCGTGACTTTGATAATTACTACGGATTTTTTAGCACCATCAAAACAATGGTACAACCTCCTGACTTATTAATTTATTTAAAAGCATCTGTTCCTACTTTAGTTTCTCAAATTCAAAAAAGAGGAAGAGAATACGAAGAAAATATTCGTTTGGATTATTTAAAAAAACTGAATGAGTATTACAATAAGTGGGCTGAAGGATATAAAGAAGGCCCATTATTGATCATTGATTGCGATAAAAATAAATTCGGCGAAAACGAAGAAGATTTAGGAGAAATAATAAGCAAGGTGGACGGTATGTTGTACGGCTTATTTTAACCCCCTCGTTTTTAATCCCATTGGAATGAATGCAATTACACAACAAATACTTGAGCAATTTAAATTAATTGTTGGTTCCGAATATATTTTTACCGATGCTGATAGTATTGAAAAATACGGCAGAGATGAAACGGAACAACTTCATTATGCCCCACAAGTAATTGTTAAGCCAAGGCAAGCCTCGGAAATTGCACAACTCCTAAAAATTTGTAACGAACATTTAATTCCTGTTACACCCAGAGGTGCTGGTACAGGATTAACTGGCGGCGCACTTCCGCACTTAGGAGGTTTGGTGATTTCAATGGAACGATTCAATACCATTTTAGAAATAGACGAACGAAATTTACAAGTAACCACAGAACCTGGAGTGATTACAGAAATGCTGCAAGATGCGGTGAAAGAAAAAGGTTTGTTTTATCCGCCCGATCCCGCGAGCAAAGGAAGTTGTTTTATTGGTGGTAATATTTCAGAAAATTCAGGCGGTCCAAAAGCAGTTAAATACGGAGTGGTAAAGGATTATGTATTAAACTTAGAAGTAGCGCTTCCCAACGGGGAAATTATTTGGACAGGATCCAATGTTTTAAAAAATGCCACTGGCTATAATATCACACAACTCATTGTGGGTAGCGAAGGGACTTTAGGTATTGTTACCAAAATAGTGTTAAGATTAATCCCACATCCCAAGTTTGATTTATTAATGTTGGCCCCTTTTAATAGTTTAGAAAAAGCAAGTGAAGCCGTGAGTGCCATATTCAGAGCGGGCATTACGCCAAGCGCTATGGAGCTTATGGAAATTGATGCCATAACACTTGCATCTAAAATTTTAGACAGCACTGCCATTCCACTAACTGAAAATTTAGCTGCACACTTAATAATTGAGGTAGATGGAAATAATATGGATGTGCTGATGGGTGAAATGGAAGCGATTTCGGAAGTACTTTCCCAATTTGAAGCGGGAGAATTATTTTTCGCTGATGATGCACAACAAAAAAATGAACTTTGGAAAATACGACGCAAAGCCAATGAAGCTGCGGTAATGGCGGGGTACACGATTGAGGAAGATACCGTTGTGCCAAGAGCTGAATTACCTAAATTAATAAAAGGCGTCAAGGAATTAGGCGCACAAAATGGATTTAAAGTAGTCTGTTATGGTCATGCAGGCGATGGTAATTTGCATATCAGAATAAACCATCCTACGATTAAAAAGAGTTATGGCAATGATGAAATGAATGCTATTTTAAAAAAATTATTTGAACTTGTTAAGGAACTAGGCGGAACGATTAGTGGCGAACACGGTATTGGGCTTATCCAAAAATCATATATGCCTGTATTATTTGATGAAGTTTCACTTGAACTTATGCGCGGCATAAAAAATACCTTTGATCCTAATCATATTTTAAATAGTGGTAAAATTTTTGATTATAAAAAGTAATCGCAATTGGCTATTCGTGTAATTATAGCTTAGTAAATAATAATAACTCTAAATAATCCCCATGCATCTTAAAAATATTATTCTTTTCACGTTTATTTTATTCAGTTTTGCAGCGCAAGCACAGACCACCATCACTACAAATAAAATTTTAGATAAAAAACCCGTTTTTGTGGGTGGCGGATTGGTATTGGGTGGCGGTGCAAATAGTTTTCAAATGGGTTTGAATCCTGAAATTATTAAAAGCTTTACCCCCTATTTGGATGGCGGTTTGGCAATGAATATTTATTATGAGTTATACAACCCCTCTGATTTTAGTGATATCCGAAGTCGCAACTTTAGATTAGGTATTGGGGCGTTCGCGCGTATTTGGCCCATTGAAAGTTTTTTTATCCAAGTGCAACCTGAATATAATTATGCATGGATCAAGGAAAAAAATGTAAGCACTGGATATGCAGGTTCAAATAATTTTGGCGCTGAAAGCATATTGGCAGGCGTTGGGTATGGCAAACGCGTTGCATCAGGGATTAGTTATTTTTCAATTATGATTGATTTATTGAACAACCCACAATCACAATACAATGGTGGTTATAATAGAAAAGAACCTGTATTTAGAGCTGGTATCGGATTCCCATTAAGATTCGGGCCTAAGGTTGCTCGCTAAAATTTGAGCTTAGGTTTCTGCGCTTTGATTAAGCAGTAAGAAAAAAATCCTTAATCTCTTCGAGTGTTGCACAAATTTGCAAACGATACCTACTTCGTTCGTATAAAAAATCTTCTTCCTCCATTTTTTGAATCATTGCAACTAATGGATCATAAAATCCTTGAAAATTATATAGCACTATTTTTTTATCGTGTATACTTAAATTGTTCCAAACAAGCATTTCAAAAAGTTCATCAAAAGTCCCCAAGCCACCTGGCAGTACAATAGCGGCATCCCCTTTTTCATACAACAACATTTTTCGAGCATGCATATTTTCCGTAACAATCAATTCCGTTAAACCTTTATGTTCCGCTTCCCATTCCAATAAAACCTTGGGTATAATACCTATTACTTTACCCCCTTTTGCCAAACAAGCATTGGCTGTAGCACCCATCAATCCCTTATTACCGCCCCCATAAACAAGTGTAATTTTTTCTTCTGCCAACCAAGTACCTAAAGCATTGGCCATTTGTTCAAAAGCGGGATTTTTACCCGATTTAGAACCGCAAAACAGTGTGATGGCATTCATGGTCATAAAATATTTTTGTGCTTTATAATATCGAATTTAGTTAAAATTAAAAGATTGTCCTTACTTTGCTTGAACTAATTTAATCACCTATGAGCGCTCCCTTATTATTCCTATTTGTAGTACTGTATTTTTTAGTCCTACTTGCCGTTGCAAAAGTGACAGGGAAAAATAGTAACAATATGTCCTTTTTTATTGGCAACAAAAATAGTAATTGGATGTTGGTTGCATTTGGGATGATCGGAACCTCACTAAGTGGTGTCACTTTTGTAAGTGTTCCCGGTGCAGTTGGAAAAGACGGGTTTCATTATTTGCAAATTACCATTGGCTACCTGATTGGTTATTTCGCGATTGCTTATGTTTTGCTTCCAATTTATTATAAAATGAACCTGACTTCTATTTATAATTATTTAGAGCAAAGATTGGGTTTTGGCGCTTATAAAACAGGCGCTTCCTTTTTTATCTTATCACGAACATTAGGCGCTACTGCAAGATTATATTTGGTGGTGAAAATTTTACAAGTATTTATCTTAGATAATTTACATGTTCCCTTTTGGGCAACCACGGTTGTGATCCTTGCAATGATTTTGTTGTATACCTATGAAGGCGGTGTAAAAACGATTGTGTATACGGATACATTACAAACATCGGGGATGCTATTAGGTTTAATTATTTGTAGTATTTATATTTTATCCAGCCTCCATTTATCTGTAGGGGATGCACTAGTGGCTATGGAAGCGAAAGGTATTGCAACAGTGTTTAATCCAGATGTCAATGCGAAGTCGTTTTTTCTAAAACAAATCATTGGAGGTGCCTTCATTACCCTTACGATGACTGGCTTAGACCAAGAAATGATGCAAAAGAATATTTCTGTAAAAAACTTGAAAGATGCGCAAAAAAACATGATCACCATTGGGTTCACCATGTTATTTGTGATAAGTTTGTTTTTATTTTTAGGTGGCTTACTTCATTTATATGCTGCACAATTAAATGTAACCGCAGTGGGTGATGACCTATTCCCTACCCTAGCCTTACAACATATGCCGCCGTACTTGTCCATCATTTTTATTTTGGCACTGATATCGGCCTTATTCCCAAGTGCCGATGGCGCCATTACTGCACTTACTTCTAGTTTTTGTATTGACATCGTAGGCATGCAAAGAAACACCCAATGGGATGAAGCCAAAAAGAAAAAAATACGTCAACGAATTCATTTAGGTTTTGCTTTTCTTTTTTTAATCATCGTTTTGGTATTTAAATGGATTGATAATAAAAGTATTATTGATTTATTATTAAAGATTGCCTCCTATACCTATGGGCCTTTGTTAGGCTTATTTGCATTTGGTATTTTAACCAAAAGAAGTATTAAGGATAAATGGGCATTCTTACCCTGCTTTATTGCCCCCCTATTATGTTTATTACTTGACTACCTACAACCTTACTTTTTTGGCTCAGCCCCTACTAGCTTTAGAATTGGTCAGGAATTGCTGATCATTAATGGCTTATTTACATTTTTAGGATTGTTGTTAATTTCATCGCCGAATAGCGAAAAAAAATAGAACTTTGACTAATGGATTTTATACACCCTTTAGCCAATGAATATGCAGCGCAATATAGCAATGCAACCCCTGCCTATTTAAAGGAGGTATACGAAAGTACATTAGCGGCACATCCGCATGCCGAAATGCAGAGCAGTTGGACCCAAGGGGGTTTTTTAAGTTTAATTAGCAAATTGTTACAGCCCAAGCATATTTTGGAACTGGGCACGTTTTCTGGATTTAGTGCCATGTGTTTGGCCGAAGGCTTGGTGAATGACGGACAATTACACACCCTTGAATTAAGAGCACCCGATGGAATCAGTGCACAAAACAATATCAATCAAAGCCCACATAAGGATAAAATAAAAATTCATGTGGGCGATGCCAGTGAAACTTTGCAACACTTAACCGCTCCATGGGATATTGTATTCATAGATGCTGACAAAGTGAATTATGGAAAATATTACCAGATGATTTTCCCATATGTAAAAAAGAATGGATTAATTATTGCCGACAATGTGTTGTTTCATGGCGAAGTATTCAACGAAACATTGAAAGGTAAAAACGCTAAGGCCATACACGCATTTAATGAAATGATTATGTCGGATCAGCATGCAGACACTGTGTTATTAACTGTAAGAGATGGATTAAGTTTAATCAGAAAAAAATAAGCATGAAATTTAAGTTTACTATATTATTACTCCTTCCTTTTTTTTGCATTACCTTATCTGCACAAAAAACAGCGACACTTATCTATATTGATCAATACAAGGATATTGCCATTAAGGAAATGAAACGTACGGGCATTCCCGCTTCTATTACACTAGCCCAAGGTATTGTTGAATCCAATAGTGGGGAAAGTAATTTAGCGTTGAATTTTAATAATCACTTTGGTATCAAATGTAAAACTGATTGGAAAGGGGAAACCACTTATCAGGATGACGATACCAAACAAGAGTGCTTTAGAGTTTACCCAAATGCTAACGCCTCTTTTATTGATCACTCTAATTTTATCAAAACCAGACCTAATTACGCACCGCTATTTCAATTAGATCCTGTGGATGATTCCGCATGGGCGATTGGTTTAAAAAAAGCCGGTTATGCAACTGCAAGTGACTATGCTTTTAAATTGATGAAAGTAATAGATGATTATGAATTGTCGCAATTCAACTTCCCTGAATTAAATGACGAAAATGATACAGCTGAAACAGAAACAACCACAGTGACAGAAAAACCGATGTTTGTGGCAAAAGAAGTAGTTGCAAAAAACACAAGCCTAGATAAAAAAGAAACTGGTTCAAATTCATCAATGGAGGCACCCAAAGAAACAGGGTTAAGGATACCTGTGAAAAAGGATACCACTATCGCTATGAAAAAGGATACCCCCATTCAAGTAAAGGATAGTGCTAGCAATTATATAAATCAAGCAAGTTTACCTATTAATAATATTAAAGGCATTGAATCAAGCAAAACAAACGCAACGGTTACCGAAATAAAAATGAATGGTATTGGTAAGGATACAACGATGGTCACAAAATCCAAAACAAACGCAACGGTTACCGAAATAAAAATGAATAGTATTGGCAAGGATACAATGATGGTCAAAAAACCGAATACCCCTGTAAAAGATGCAATAGCGGAAAAGCCAAGCAACGCTTACCCTGACAAACCCTTTAAAATTAACCAGGTTTCAGTGATATGGGCCAAAGCAGGCACTTCGCTTTTACAAATCGCAACTGAAAATAATATTCCCCTATATAAGTTATTTGTATTTAATGACTTAAAGGAATCCGACCTGTTAGTACAGGACCAATTATTATTTTTAGGAAACAAGAAAGCGGAAGCTGATAAAAGTTTTCATTTAGTGATCACTGGTGAAAGCCTTTATGACATTAGTCAAAAGGAAGGTATTCAATTAAAAAAATTAAAGGAATACAACCCTAGTATTAGCGATAATCCTGCAGCAGGCACACAGCTAATTTTAGTAAAACCCAAAGAACAAAAGCCAAAACTATCACTTAATAAATAGTACATTTAATAAGTTATTCAATTTAAAAGTTCAAACGATATGCCTACTATAAAAATACACGACAAGGAATTTACACCCTATATAACAGATCAGGAGATTCAGGAAAAAATCCAACTACTCGCGCTACAATTAAAAAAGGATTACGGCGATAAAAAGCCATTGTTCTTATCCATATTGAATGGATCGTTTTTATTCACCGCGGATTTATTTAAATACCTTGACTTTGAAGCAGAAGTGTGTTTTGTAAAACTAGCTTCCTACAAGGGCGTGAGCTCTACAGGTAATGTAATTACAGCAATTGGTTTGGATACCAATTTAAACGACCGACACGTAATCATTTTGGAAGATATCATTGATACAGGCAAAACCCTGCACCATTTTTTACCACAATTACAATCACAACAATTAGCTTCTTTAAAAATTGCGGTGCTATTAAATAAAAAAGAGGCACTTGCCTATCCTATCAAGGTGCACTACGATTGCTTTGAAATTCCCAACAAATTTGTAGTGGGTTATGGATTAGATTATGACGGACTTGGTCGTAATTCCAAGGATATTTACCAATTAAAAGAAGACTAAGACTGGCTTTCTTTAGTCCGATCGTTTATTGTTATCTGAAAGCTTCTTTTACGCGATCGTAAAAACTTTTTTCCCCCTTTATATTTTTGGGTTTGAAGTTTTCGCTTAATTGCATTTTTTCCAAAGCTACCCTTTCCTCATCACTCACGTGCTGTGGGGTCCATATGTTTACATTAATCAGCTGATCTCCTTTTGCATATCCTTGTACTTCAGGAAATCCTTTCCCTTTTAACCGAAATATTTTACCACTTTGTGTTCCCGGTGGTATTTTTATTTTGGCACGACCATCAATCGTAGGTACTTCCACACTGGTACCAAAAACTGCATCAGGAATAGTGATATATAAATCATAAGCCACATTTAAACCATCCCTATGTAAGGAATCATGTGGCTCTTCCTCAATCATGATGATTAAATCACCCGGACTTCCGCCGCGCTCGCCTGCATTTCCTTTTCCGGACATGCTTAGTTGCATCCCATCCTGAACGCCCGCAGGTATATCAATAGAAATAGTTTCTTCACCATACATGCGCCCCTCCCCTTTACATCCAGCACATTTTGCTGTAACGGTATTTCCTTGACCATTACATGATGGACAAGTATTCACAGTTTGCATTTGACCTAAAAAAGTGTTGGTCACTCGTTTCACTTGACCCGAACCATTACAAGTTCCGCAGGTTTGCACACTATTTTTATCCTTAGCACCATTACCACCACAGGTAGTACAGGTTACATGCTTTTTTACTTTTACTTGCTTATTAACACCATTCGCTATTTCTTCAAAACGCAACTTTAATTTAATACGCAAGTTGCTACCTCTTTGTCCAGTAGCTCTTGATGACCTTGACCTTGAACCGCCGCCACCAAAAAATCCACCAAACCCTTCATCCCCAAATATGTCACCAAATTGACTAAAAATATCATTCATATCCATTCCGCCGCCACCACCAAATCCACTTCCACCGCCAGTGCCAGGACCAAATGCTTGATGACCAAAACGATCAAACTTTGCTTTTTTATCTGCATCACTTAATATCTCATAGGCTTCCGCAGCTTCCTTGAATTTGTCTTCGGCTTGTTTGTCTCCAGGATTGCGATCTGGATGAAATTGCATAGCCACCTTACGATACGCTTTTTTAATTTCATCAGCGGATGCAGATTTACTTACTCCTAATATTTCGTAAAAATCTCTTTTTGACATAATACTTTTTTTATTTGCCTACCACCACTTTAGCAAAACGAATAATTTTATCATTTAAAAAATACCCTTTTGATATTTCATCTACAATTTTTCCTTTCATCTTATTATTAGGCACCGGCACTTCGGTAATTGCTTCGTGTTTATCAACATTAAAATTTTCGTTGACACTCACCATCGCAACAACTCCCTTTGCATTTAAAGTAGACCTTACTTTATTAAATACCAATTGAATTCCTTCTTTTTGTAAAGCAATATCATCTGAACTATTTAATTGTTTTTCAGCACGATCACAATCATCCAACACATCCAAAAAGGAAACAATGACCTCCTTGCTTGCCGTTTGAATTAATTCAATACGCTCCTTTGCGGAACGACGTCTGAAATTTTCAAAGTCAGCCATTAACCTCAGGTATTTGTCCTTTTGATCAACCAACTCCAATTGTAGGGTTTCCAATTCACTTAAAACGGGTGCCACTTCGGGTGCCGGCTCCGTTAAAGGATTTGACTCATTGGTTGCCTCGTTTTCAACTGTTTTTTCCTCCATTTTGTCCGATGTTGTGTTTATAGGTTCTTTATCTTGCATAGTCTATTATTGATACAAATATCTCCCAAAAATATTGCCAAAGCAATAAAATAGCAAAATTGACATAAAAGGGCCTAAAAATGAACAAGTTGTCACTTATTCTCTGCCTATATTTGTGCCATGACAAAGGTGTATTTAAACAAGAAAATAACCCAAAGGATTGCTTCAGGCCACCCTTGGATTTATAATAATGAAATTGACCGAATTGCAGGGACAGTGGAACCCGGCGACTTGGTCGAAGTTTATTTTTTTGATGGCCAATTGGCAGGTCGCGGATATATTAATCCCAATTCCCAAATTACCATTCGACTTTTAACCCGTCACAGAGATACGATTGATGCCGCCTTTTTCCATAAAAAAATTGCCACTGCTTGGGCCTACCGCCAACAATTAGGGTATGTTGAAAATTGCAGATTGGTATTCGGAGAAGCGGATGAATTACCTGCATTAATTATCGATAAATTTAATGACTACTTTGTTTTACAAACTTTATCACTGGGTATTGAAAAATGGAAACCAGCAATTGTAGATGCGATTAAAGCTATTTTTAATCCCAAAGGAATATACGAACGTAACGATGTTCCTGTGCGTGAATTAGAAGGGCTTACGCAAATTAAAGGTTTTTTAAGCGACCCATTCCCTACCGAAATAATGATTAATGAAAATGGTTTGCAGTTTTATGTCAATATTGAAAATGGACAAAAAACAGGTTACTTTTTAGACCAACAAGACAATCGCCGCGCCATTCAAAAAATTGTTTCTGGTGCCGATGTATTGGGCGCATTTACTTACACGGGCACCTTTGAAATTCACGCTGCACACTATGGCGCTAAGTCAGTTTTAGGCATTGACATTTCAGAAAGTGCAGTTGCACAAGCAAACAAAAATGCCGCATTGAATAAGCTAGATCATATTGTTAAGTTTGAAACCATGAACGCTTTTGATGTATTAAAAACCTGGGGCAAAGAAGGTCGAAAATACGATGTGGTGATGTTGGATCCTCCTGCATTTACCAAGAGCAGAAATAGTATTGACAAGGCCATCACAGGATATAAGGAAATTAACTTACGCGGAATGAAGATGATTAATAATGGCGGATTTTTAGTCACTTCAAGTTGCACCAATTTAGTGAGCCCCGAATTGTTTTTAGATACCATTGATATGGCTGCAAGAGATGCTAAAAAAAGAATTAGACAAGTTACTTATCAATCCCAATCCAGCGACCATCCTATTATTTGGGGTATGGAAAACACCCACTACTTAAAATTTTTAATTGTGGAGGTTTGTGATAGATAGAAAACTAAGTTATAATAACTAGCAAGAAATAAAAAAGGGTCCCGACTAGTCGGGACCCTTTTTTATGATATTAGCAATTAGCAATGTTTCAGTTTAAAGTATTCAACACCGTTTGTATTGCCTCAAAATTAGGCAAGTCACCTGGCGTTGGACATATTTCAGCATATTGAACTACCCCTTCCTTATCAATCACGAAAGCAGAACGCTTTGCAACGCCTTGCATTTCAAATGCTGGGAAAGTTTCATACAATACATCAAATGCTTTTGATGCAGCTTTATTAAAATCACTCAATAAAGAGAAATTTAATTTTTGCTCTTCTTTAAATTTACCTAATGTAAATAAAGAATCAACTGAAATTCCCAATACTTCCGCATTTGCAGTATTGTAAACGCCAATGTTGTCTCTGATGCTACATAATTCAGTAGTACACACGCCTGTAAACGCTAAAGGGAAAAATAAAACAACTACGTTTTTTCCTTTGTAATCTGATAATGAAATTGCTTTTTTGTCTGTGTCAAATAATGTAAAAGCAGGAGCTGCTTGTCCGATTGAAATGCTCATTTTTTATGAATTTTAATGATTAATTATAGTTTTTACAAAAGTAATAAAGGGAACTTGTATTTTATTTTATTAACGGCCTTATTGGTGTTAAATTTTCCTTTTTCGACAAACTGCTCACCGAATCCATTAATTCCTTAAACAAAATTGGGTGTTTTTCATAATATTCAATAGTCGTATAAAAATCCTTGGCCGTAATCTTGTTTAATTCAAAAATCTGTTCATACATTTCGATGTTCTTACGCTTCCCTTTTATACTCGTATCCGATAGTGAAATTCGGATATAATAATCATCCGATTTCATCAACTCCCATATTACTTTCTGCATCACAGGAAATGCCACCACCGGCTTTCCTTTGCTTGAAAAGTTACAGGCTGCAAAAAATAAGAGGATGATAAATGTTAAATACCTCATTCTAATTTTTCTTTGTACTTGTTAATATTAGTAATATCAATGACTGATAGTGTTGCAATTAATTGCTTTTTCATTGACTTATCCGCATTCCCAAAAACACCAATAATCTCTGTAACCTTACCTTGCATTAAGATGGGAACGGCCATTGTATTTGAACTCGCCTCCAGCACTTCCTGCATGCTCATTAAGGCATTTAAAATAGCTGCTTTAGCAACAGCAGGTTTTTCGACCAACTGATCCAGCCCTTCTCTATAATAACTATATAATACACTGTGTAGTTTGTCAAAACCGCTTTGGGTAAAATTATCAATTAACAGATACCTGTTTCTTTGTCCATCATAGGATTTCCAACCAGTAATACCCGATCCCTCCGGTGCATTGTTGACAATATTTAAAGCCTTATTAAAATAAGCCTTCCCTCCCTGCAATGAATACGAATCATAATCCAACCCAAGAATAACATATATATAATAAGCCAAAGTTGCCGTTAAGTTAGCAGCTAATGGATCTGCGCCCTGCACCCTATTTTCATTAAACTCGATGGGCTGTGACAATTGGTATTTAAATACAAAATTTGCATCCTGCATATTAAGCAAAGGCGTAGAATAAGCACTATTGAATATGGGCCTATTGGATACAATACTTAATTTGGCTTCATACACCCCTAAGGAAATAATGGATTCAATGGTAATATAAAAATTACAATCTATCTTCTCTTCATTTGAAAATGCATCAGACGTCCATTTGCGCTGATTTAAAAAATCCTTTAATTGACTTTGTAATTGAACGAATGTTTTTGGATCCACTTGATTCTCCACCTTACTTGTTTGCAAGGTAATCGTCGCATTCAATTCCTGTGCAATAGATGAATATTGCAATAAAATAACTAAACAAAATATGGGAACGAGCCTATACATGATACGTCCTAATTTTTAATGCCATTGGATATCTCTAAAATACAAAAACGTCCCGATAGTTTACACATTTCGGGACGCTTTAATATTATTATATTTGAATTAACGAAACAAATCCGTCTCCTCATTCTTACGATAATGAATTTTATCATCAATGAACTCAGCAGTAGCTAAAATCGCAGGGTTGGGCATACGCTCATAAGCCTTTGAAATTTCAATTTGCTCCTTGTTCTCATGAATCTCCTCCAAGCTATCTGTGTGGCTTGCAAACTCTTCTAATTTCGAATGCAATTCCTCTCTGATAGAGATATTAATTTGATTCGCTCTCTTAGAGATGATTGAGATAGACTCATATAAATTACCAGTTTTAGCTTTTAATGCTTTTAAACTTTTTGTTTCTACAACAGAGGGAACATTAGCGCCCATATGTCTTCTTAATTTACTCATTGTATATTATTTAATAAATTATCAGTTTGTGTTTTAATTTTTTTAACCTCAGGTAATAATGGACTATCACTATACCTATCCATGAAATCGTTATATTCTGCTATTACTTTTTCGAATCTTTCCTTTTGTTTATCAAAGAAACTATTTTCAGCAAATTTATAATATGCTTTAATCGTTAATAATTTGTATTGATCTGCATTTTTCGAATCTGGATAACCATCGGACAATAAGCCATAAGAAATGGCTGCTGAACGATATAATGCCAAATTAAAATACAATGTGGCTGTTTTATAATCCTTCAATTCCAACTTTGAACGAGATGCATCAATCACTTCTGTTGCTTCCTTCACTTTTGGACTCGTTGGATATCCATTGATAAAAGACTGCATTAATTGAATGGTTCTATTCGTTGTTGTTTGATCTAATTCAGCTTTTGGAGAACGCTTATAATAAGTATATGCCCTCATGTATTCTACGTCCTCTCTTTTCGTACTGTTAGGAAAATACTCAACGAAAGTTTTAAATAAATTTTCTGCGTTTTCGTAATCTTTATCTAAATAATACGAGTTCGCAAATTTTAAATACAACTCCTCATAACGAGCAGTTCCTTTTACAAAAGGTATTACAGATTCAAAGAGCTGTTGTGCATTCCCATACTTTTTTTCTTCAAAGTACTTTTCAGCCATTTTCACTTTAAAGTCCGTATCCTTATTCTTCAAAATTTTCTGAAATTTTGAAGCGCAAGAACTCAAACCCAAAACGATACAAAAAAGGACGACTATTCTATTCATATAGGGTGGCAAAATTAACTAATAATCCCCAATTTATGACTAAAAATAATCCAAATTGGAGGCTTTAGCGTTAAGAATTACATAAAAAAGGCCATCCCGTGTTCCGGGATGGCCCATATCAATAACCTTGAACAGTAAACTATCCTTTATTAGCGTTGTCGTCGTCCATTTTCGCTTTAATTTCAGCTAAAGCACCTAAGTCACCCAAAGTAGATTTTTCCACCTTGCTTTGAATTGTTTTCACTGCTTTTTTAGTTTTTTCTGTTTCAACTTTTGCTTCTTTCTTAGCTACTTCCTTTTCTTCAACTACAGCTTGCTCCCAAATTCTTGCATGAGATACAACGATGCGCTTTTCATTGCGATCAAATTCGATTACCATGAATTTTGCAGTCTCTTCTGCTTGAACTTGTTTGCCATCTTCTTTCGCAAGGTGACGGTTTGGCGCAAATCCTTCTAAACCATGAGGCAATTGTACAATTGCACCTTTGTCGTCTTTACGAACAATAGTACCATCATGAATAGATCCGATTGCAAAAGTTTCTTCCAATGCATTCCAAGGATCTTCTTCTAATTGCTTATGCCCTAATTGTAATTTTCTATTTTCTTTATCAATGTTCAAAATAATGATATCGATATGCTCACCAACTTTAACGTACTCAGATGGGTGATTGAAACGCTTCATCCAACTTAAATCGCTGATGTGAATCATTCCACCAATACCAGATTCTAATTCAATGAATACACCATAAGGAGTGATGTTTTTTACAAAACCTTTGTGCTTACTATTTGCAGGGAATTTATTATCAATGACACTCCAAGGATCTTGAGACATTTGCTTAATGCTTAAGCTCATCTTGCGTGCATCTTTGTCTAATGTTACCACCTTCGCTTCATGCTCATCTCCTAATTTGAAGAATTCTTTTGCGTTGATTGGTGTATTTGCCCAAGTAATTTCAGATACGTGCACCAAACCTTCAACACCTGGTTGAATTTCCAAGAATGCACCGTAATCTTCAATATTAACTACTTTACCTTTCACTACACTACCTTCTGATAGATCAGCTGGTAATACATCCCAAGGATGCGGCGTTAATTGTTTTAAACCTAAGCTGATACGTTTTTTATCGTCATCAAAATCTAATACAACTACTTGAATTTTCTGATCCAATTTAACCACTTCACTTGGATGAGAAATTCTACCCCATGAAATATCAGTGATGTATAATAAACCATCTAATCCACCTAAGTCCATGAATGCACCAAAGTCAGTGATGTTTTTAACAACACCTTCTAACACCTGGCCTTTCTCTAACTTACTCATGATTTCAGCACGTTGTGCTTCAATATCACTTTCAATTAATGCTTTATGTGATACAACTGCGTTCTTAATTGTTTCGTTAATCTTAACAACTTTGAACTCCATTGTTTTTCCTACGAATTGATCATAATCAGTAACTGGTTTCACATCAATTTGAGAACCTGGTAAGAAAGTTTCCATACCAAATACATCAACGATCAAACCACCTTTTGTTTTGCTTGTAACTAAACCAGTAACCACTTCACCAGTTTTATGTACTTCCATAATTCTTTCCCAAGCACGATAAATACGCGCTGACTTACGGCTTAAGTGAAGATTACCATCACGGTCTTCTTTTTCTACGACCATTACTTCAACAGTATCACCCGTTTTAACACCATTGGTGTCACGGAATTCATTCAATGAAACTAATCCGTCACTTTTAAATCCAATGTTTACAACAACATCAGTTTTAGTTAAAGCAACGACTAATCCATTCATAATTTGACCATCAGCAATTTGAACGAAAGTGTTATCATACACTTTGTCATACTTTAGTCTTTCTGATTCAGCATAATGACTTACGTTACGTTTGTCAACGCTCCAATCAAAATCATCATGCGCTGTTACAATTTGTTCAGGTGCTTTTGGTATCGCAGTTGCTTCAACAGCTGTAGCGCCGTCGAATTCCTGTGCGTCTGCGTTTAGGTTTTTAATAAAAAATTTCATATAAAACCGGCGTTTTTAAACCGGACGGCAAAGGTAGGCGAAAAGATGGGAAAAATGATGGAATTTGACCTAAAAAATGGCGGCCGATAAAATATAACTTATTGATTATCAATATCAAAAAACAGAAATTTTAGATCCGCTTTTGCCCCTTTATACTCCGGCACTCATATGTTCAGCGGCCAGCCATCCGGAGCTCCATGCATGTTGAAAATTAAAGCCCCCAGTAATACCATCCACATCCATCATTTCACCTGCGAAATGTAGCCCAGGTATCAATTTACTTTCCATCGTCATCGCTTCAATTTCCCCTAAATCAATGCCGCCACAAGTAACAAACTCTTCTTTAAAAGTAGTTTTACCTTTCACTTGCAAATTAGTTCTGGTAAGTAATTGTATAAGCTGTTGTTGGTTTGCACTTTTTAAATCGGCCCATTTAGTATTGAGTGATACACCTGCTTGTTGTAATAAAAATTGCCACAAGCGTTGTGGTAAATTAAAAGGATTTTTAGTACTTATTTCACGACGACCTAAATCCATTCTTAAATTAATCCACTCCATTTTTAATGTTGCTTCATTATATTCAGGTGTCCAATTAATAATAATTTCACCTTCATAGTTATCATTCGCTAATTCGCGCGCACACCATGCAGATAATTTGATTGCTGCTGGTCCACTGATTCCCCAATGGGTGATTAACAAAGGTCCCTTTTCAATATTTTTTACACCCTTCCATTGTATGGTTGCATTGTCCACTGCAACACCCATTAATGTTGTTATATTTTTATCGACAAGATTAAATGTAAACAAGGAAGGTACTGGATCCACAATCGTATGTCCAAAATTAGTGAGCCATGGTAATTTGTCTGCCTTTAACATACCGCCCGTTGCCAAGCAAACTGCATCCGCTTGCATATTCGGCTTGCCTTGTAATTGAATCGTAAATTGTTGCGTATTGTTTGTGTTACTTACAATATCAATCACCTCATGCTGGGTTAGCACTTGAATTTTATACTGTTGTATTTTTCTTAAAAAACAATCAATGATGGTTTCTGAGTTGTTTGTGGTTGGAAACATTCTGCCATCCTTCTCTGTATGCAACTCCACCCCATTTTTTGCAAACCAATCAATCGTATTTTTTGTAGCAAATTGGTAAAAGGATTTTTTTAAAAATCGTTGGCCTCTTGGATATTTTTTTAAAAGCATTTCAATATCGGGACAGGCATGTGTTACGTTACAACGGCCCCCACCACTCACCCTTACCTTTGATAATACCTTGGTTGATTTTTCTAAAATTTTAATCTCCCATTCCGGATGAAGTTCAGCAACATGAATGGCACAAAAAAATCCAGCGGCACCCCCACCAACTATGACTATTTTTTTATTTTCCATGCGATTACTATTTTGGAAATGGGGTGTCTAAATATAAACGAACACAACGCTACTATTAAAAGTTTACAACTAGTAATAAGAACTATTCAAATTTGAATTCATTTTTTCTGCAGCTTCAATCATACTAAAATCAGAAAGGATCAATGCTTCTTTGTCCTTTACGCAAATATCATGTTCAAAGTGAACCGATATTTTACCATCCTGCGTTTTCACTGTCCAACCATCCTCCTCCGTAAACACTTTATGTGTACCCATATTAATCATGGGCTCAATAGCCAATACTAAATTTTCTTTCATCTTTAATCCAGTACCTCTTTTACCATAATTAGGCACTTGCGGATCCTCATGTAATGACTTCCCTAATCCATGTCCTACTAACTCGCGCACAACCCCATAGCCATGCAACTTTTCTGTATGCTCTTGTATCGCAAAACTAATATCTCCGACCCTATTATTAACTATTGCTTTTTCAATTCCTTTATACAAGGACTCCTTGGTAACTTTTACTAATTGTAAAATATCCGGCGCTACATCACCTAAAATAAAAGTATATGCATGATCCCCATGCCAACCATTTAACACAACCCCTAAATCAATCGATACAATATCTCCCTCCTTCAATGGCGTTTTATTTGGAAATCCATGTACCACCACATCATTTACGGATGCGCATATATTATGCGGATAGCCATGGTAATTGTAAAATGAAAGTGTTGCATTATGATCCTTAACAAATTGCATACAAAACTGATCAACATCCAAAGTGGACATGCCTGGCTTTAATATAGTTGCTACCTGTGTTAAGGTTTTACTTACCAACAACGCAGCTTCCTGCATTAGCTTTACCTGATCCTCTGTTTTTATATGCACCATAGATTGAGCTTGTCTTAAAACGAAACAAACCTGCCTTTAATGGACAGGTTTGTAAAGATAAATATTTTTAAAGTAACCAATAACCTAAATAGGCGAATTGGTCATTGGATTACGACCTTGAACACGTCCTGAATTCATTAAACCATCATATTGACGCATCAATAAATAGGTTTCAATTTGTTGTAAAGTATCTAATACAACACCAACCATGATCAATAATGAAGTTCCTCCAAAGAAAGTACTGAATCCTTGTGTAACACCTAATTTTTGTGCAAATCCTGGTAAAATACCCACCAATGCTAAAAATATAGCACCAGGCAATGTGATTCTATCCATGACTGCTCCAATATAATCAGTGGTTGGTTGTCCAGGTTTAACACCAGGAATAAAACCATTATTACGTTTTAAATCTTCAGAAATTTGCTTAGGATTAAATATCAAAGCAGTATACAAGAAAGTAAAACCGATTACCATTACAGAGTATATTAACATATACCAAACATTACTATGATCATTGAATATTCTTATAATGCCTTGTGCGGAATCTAAATTTGTAAATGAAACCAAAGTAGGTAAGAACATAATTGCTTGCGCAAAAATGATTGGCATAACACCAGCACTATTCACTTTTACAGGTAAAAATTGTCTTGCGCCTCCTACTTGAGATCCTCCAATAACTTGCTTAGCATAGGTTACAGGGATTTTTCTAACCCCTTGCACCAAGATGATTAAACCCATGATGATGGTAACTAAAATTGCAATTTCAATTAAGAAAATTAACAATCCGCCACCGCCTTTCTGGCTTTTAGAACCAAATTCCATAATCAATGATTGTGGTAGCCTACTTAAGATACCTACCATGATGATGATTGAAGTTCCATTACCCAAACCTTTATCTTGAATTTTTTCACCTAACCACATTACAAATAATGTACCTGCAGTTAATGTAATAACAGTAGAGAACCAGAAGAATGGCTTGTATGCAGGAATCAACGCATCTGCATATCCTGGACTATTTAAATAAGCAACATACGCACCTGCTTGAAAAGTAGTTACGATGACTGTTAAATAACGTGTCCATTGATTTATTTTATTACGACCGCTTTCCCCTTCCTTTTGTACCTTTTGTAATTGAGGAACTAAAATGGTCATTAATTGCATGAAGATAGAAGCAGAGATATAAGGCATGATACCTAAAGCCAAAACGGATGCTTGTGAAAATGCACCACCAGCAAACATGTCAAAAATGCCCAATAAGCCATTGTTGCCTCCTGCTTTTTGTGCAGCTTCGATAGCTAAAGGATTAATACCTGGCAAAGTAATTTGCGCACCAATACGATAAGCGAATACAAGCGCAAGCGTGACTAAAATTTTATTTTTTAGTTCGTCTATTGCCAAAATATTTTTAAAGGTGCCTAGTAATTTTTTCATCTTTGTTTAATTATTTCCCTAAAGGAATTTTAAAATCATAAGTTGCTTTTAAAACGCTACTCACAATATACATTAAAAACATTAAATTATTTCAATAGTACCCCCTGCAGCTTCAATTGCATCCTGTGCTTTTTTGCTTGCAGCGTTAACCCTGAAATTGATTTTTGTTTTTAATTCCCCATTAGCCAAAACCTTTACTAAATCAGTACGGCTAATTAAACTATTCATGTATAAATTTTCTGGAGTGATTTCTGTGAAACCGTATTTCTCAATCAATTGATCCAATTGACCTAAATTAAATACTTTATAATCAATACGATTGATATTTTTAAATCCACGCTTAGGAACACGGCGTTGAATAGGCATTTGACCGCCTTCATGCGCCATTTTGCTTTTATAACCAGCACGGCTTTGACCACCTTTGTTACCTTTTGTTGATGTACCACCTTTACCAGATGCCTCACCACGACCAATTCTAATTGCTTTGTGAACCGAACCTTCTGCAGGTTTTAAATTGTGTAATTTCATTTTTTTGATTTTGTACTTTCGGGGTATCACCCCTCGCATTTAAATAATTAAGAAACGCTGATTATGCGATTTCTTCCACTTTTATTAAGTGTTGTACTTTATTTACCATACCCAAAATTTGAGGAGTCGCCTCCACTTCTTTAGAAGCATGCATTTTTCTCAAACCCAACGCAATCAAAGTTTGTTTTTGACGCTCTGATCTGTCAATACCACTTTTAACTTGCGTAATTTTTATCTTTTTCATCATTGAATTATTTATGAGTATTAAATAAAAGTAATTAAGGATTTATTATCCGTTAAATACTTTAGATAATTTAATATTTCTTGTTTTTGCAATTTGAATTGGTTCACGTAATAAACCCAAAGCTTTAATAGTTGCTTTAACCACATTGTGTGGGTTAGCAGATCCTAAACTTTTAGCTAACACGTCTGTAATACCAGCGCTCTCTAATACAGCACGCATGCTACCACCCGCAATTACACCCGCTCCGTGTGCAGCTGGTTTGATTAAAACTTTTGCAGCACCATCCTTCGCTAATTGCTCATGAGGAATAGTTCCGTGCATTACAGGTACTTTAACCAAATTCTTTTTTGCATCTTCAATACCTTTTGTGATAGCTTCTTGCACTTCTTTGGCTTTTCCTAATCCTTGACCTACAACGCCATTTTCGTTACCTACTACTACTAAAGCTGAAAAGCTAAAAGTACGGCCACCTTTTGTTGTTTTAACTACACGGTTGATAGAAACTACTTTTTCTTTTAGTTCCACATCACCACCTGCGTTAACCTTATTTACATTTACTTTAGACATGATTTTCTATTAGTATTTTTATCAAATTAAAATTGAAGTCCACCTTCTCTTGCACCTTCAGCCACCGCTTTGATTCGACCATGATATAAATTACCACCTCTGTCAAATACACAAGTTGTGATAGATAATGCAGCTGCTTTTTTTGCTACTGATTGACCCGCTAATTTAGCTTTATCAATTTTAGCAACTTTTTGTGCTACGATATCTGCTTCTCTTGAAGAGGAAGCTGCTAAAGTAACACCATTCACATCGTCAATCAATTGACAATAGATGTCAGCGTTGCTTCTAAATACAGATAAACGAGGTTTGGCCGCAGTACCTTGTACTTTTTTGCGAATTCTGTATCTGATCTTTTGTCTTTGAGCTAATTTACTCATATTATTTATTTTATGTTTCCCGATGCTGCCGGGACCCTTTTTTTTAATTACTATTTACCTGCTGCTTTACCTGCTTTTCTTCTTACCACCTCATCAGAATAACGAACACCTTTTCCTTTGTATGGTTCTGGTTTACGTAAGCCTCTGATTTTTGCAGCTACTTGACCTATTAATTGTTTGTCGCTACCTTCTAAGAAAATTTTAGGATTTTGTCCTTTTTCTGTAGTAGTAGTTACTTTTAATTCTTTCGGAACTTCAAAAATAATGTTGTGAGAATATCCTAAAGCAAGGTCTAAAATATTACCAGCGTTCACTGCTTTAAAACCCACACCCACTAATTCTAAATCTTTCTTATATCCTTCAGTTACACCTTTCACTAAATTAGAAATCAATGAACGGTATAAACCATGCATTGCTCTGTGACGGATTTGTTCAGTAGGACGAACCACTGTTAACTCAGTTTCAGTAATCTCGACAGTGATGTCGCGATCAATTGGTTGAGATAATTCACCCTTTGGTCCTTTTACAGTTACCACTGAATCTTTAAAAGTGATTGTTACCCCTTTTGGGATACTCACTGGTTTTTTTCCAATTCTTGACATAGTCGTTCTTTTTTGTTTATTTTACTTAGTTGTTTTCAGCCCCGACTAAACGGCTTAAATGCATACTAAGCATTGAATTTGTTTTCTTTATTAGGAGATGGCACATAAAACCTCACCGCCTACATTGTTTGCTTTCGCTTGCTTATCCGTTAATACACCTTTTGATGTACTTAAGATAGCAATACCTAAACCATTACTTACTCTTTTGATATCAGCTGGTTTTGCATAATGACGCAAACCTGGACGGCTGATACGATCTAAAGAGCGAATTGCTGGTTGTTTGGTAGCAACATCATATTTCAAGGCAATTTTAATTAAACCTTGTTTGTTATCATCTTCAAATTTGTATTTCAAGATATATCCTTGATCATACAAAATTTCAGTGATGCGCTTTTTCAAGTTGGACGCAGGTATTTCAACGATACGATGTTGTGCCATTTGGGCATTACGTATTCTTGTTAAGTAGTCTGCTATTGGATCTGTTACCATATTCGTATTTTAATCAGTTCTAAATTTTGTTTTGTTTCAGTATTCAAATGAATGAACTTAAATCAATCTTACTTTTTTAAAAGTATTACCAGCTTGCTTTTTTAACACCTGGTATCAAACCATTCAAAGCCATGTCGCGGAACATAATCCTTGATACTCCGAAGTAACGGATGTACCCTTTAGGACGACCTGTTAATTGACAACGATTTTTTAGGCGGACAGGTGATGCATTTTTAGGTAATTTGTCTAATCCTGCATAATCACCAGCAGCTTTTAAAGCGGCGCGTTTTTCTGCAAATTTTTTGACAGTCACCTCACGTTTTTTTTGTCTTGCTTTGACGGATACTCTTGCCATAATTCTATTTTATTAATTAGTTATTTTCTTTTTTGTTGCTTTTAAATGGCATACCTAATTCTTTCAATAATTCGTATGCTTCTTCATTTGATTGTGCAGATGTTACGAAAGTGATATCCAATCCAGTAATTTTATTTACTTTATCAATATCAATTTCTGGGAAAATGATTTGTTCAGTAACACCCAATGTGTAGTTACCGCGGCCATCAAAAGCCTTATCACTAATTCCTTTAAAGTCACGCACACGTGGTAACGCAACAGATACTAGACGATCTAAAAATTCATACATTCTTACACCTCTTAATGTTACACGAGCGCCAATTGGCATGCCCTTACGCAACTTGAAGTTTGAGATATCTTTTTTAGACATCGTTGGAACTGCTTTTTGACCAGTAATAGTGGTTAACTCATCTAAAGCGATGTCCACTAATTTCTTGTCATTTACTGCGCCATTTACACCACGGTTGATGCAAATTTTTTCCAACTTAGGAGTTTGCATTACAGACTTGTAACCAAACTTTTTTGATAAAGCAGGGATCACTTCTTTAGTGTACTTGTCTGCTAATCTTGGAGTATATTTTACTGTGCTCATTATTTAATTACCTCCCCTGATTTTTTTGAAATTCTTACTAATTTTCCTTCTTCTCTTGAACGCTTCACTTTTGTAGCAGCGCCAGTTTTAGCATCCCATAACATTACATTACTAATATTAATAGCAGCTTCCACTTTTACGATACCACCTTTTGTATTAGAAGCAGATGGTTTTGTGTGCTTCGTTGCGATGGCTACACCTTCAACTACAACACGACCTTTATCTACAATTACTTCCAACACGGTGCGAGGCTTTTTCAAGTCCTTGTCATCACCAGCAATCACCACTACGGTGTCACCTTTCTTGATGTTGAATTTGGGTTTGAATCTGTTACTCATAACTTATTTATAATTTATAACACCTCTGGTGCTAATGAAACAATTTTCATGTATCCTTTATCACGCAATTCACGTGCCACTGGCCCAAAAATACGGGTACCTCTTGGCTCGTCTGAAGTGTTTAATAATACAACTGCATTGTCATCAAAACGGATATAAGATCCGTCCTTACGACGCAATTTGTTTTTTGTACGTACAATTACTGCTTTAGATACGGTACCTTTTTTGATACCGCCTGCAGGAATTGCATCTTTTACAGTGACAACAATTCTATCACCGATTTTTGCATAGTCTTGGCCGCTATTACCTAATACTTTGATACAAAGTACTTCCTTGGCGCCACTATTATCAGCTACATTGAGCCTACTTTCTTGCTGAATCATTTTTTTTAGCTTTTAGCTTTTATCCTTCCTTTTACAAGGTTGGGTGAATACTGTTTATTACTGTTTTTGGGTTTTAGTTTATTTCGCTTTTTCAACGACTTCAACTAATCTCCAACGCTTTGTTTTACTTAATGGACGCGTTTCCATGATTTTAACTACATCGCCAATTGTACACTCTTGTTTCTCATCGTGTGCATGGAACTTTGTCGTTTTTTTCACGAACTTTCCATAAATCGGATGCTTTACTTTTCTTTCAACAGCTACAGTGATGGTTTTATCCATTTTGTCGCTAGTAACAACACCGACTCTAATTTTACGTAAATTTCTTTCTACCATTGTTTTCAATTTTTGGTTAGCTTATCTGGTTAATTAGATACCTAACTCTTTTTTCTTTAATTCCGTTTTTAAACGGGCAATGTCTTGACGAAGTCCACGAATACTCATTGGATTCTCTAAAGGAGAAATCGTGTGAGCGAACTCTAGTTTTTTAAGTCTTAATTGATCTTCATCGATGCGTGCTTTAATGTCAACGATGCTCAAACTTTTTAAGCTTTTATTAAAATCGTATTTTTTGTTTGCCATAGCAAATGCTTTTTTTTGTTTACGCTTAAATTAATTACAAGTCTCTTCTTGTTACAAATTTAGTTCTGATTGGTAATTTTTGAGCCGCTAAACCCATTGCCTCTTTTGCAACTTCTGGTGTAACACCATCAATTTCAAAAATGATACGACCTGGTTCAACTACTGCTGCCCAAAATTCAGGGTTTCCTTTACCTTTACCCATTCTCACCTCTGCAGGCTTACGAGTAATAATTTTATCTGGGAAAACACGAATCCATACATTTCCTTCTCTTTTCATTGCACGTGTCATGGCTTGACGAGCAGACTCTAATTGTCTGTTGGTTAACCAAATGGGATCTAATGATTTTAATGCAAAAGAACCAAATGCAATAGAAGTTCCACGCTTCGCTACTTCGCGAATGCGGCCTTTCTGTTGTTTTCTATGTTTACTTCTTTTTGGCTGTAACATATTGTTATTGTTAATCTCTTTTTTTAATTAATGTCTTACTGTGAATTATCTTTTTCTTGGTGCGCCACCGCCACCACCACCTGGACGACGATCATTACCACGATCAAATCCGCCACGATCTCCACCACGGTCATCACGACGATCTCCACGATCTGCTCTTTCGCCGCCTTCTTTACCGCCGATGAAATTTGGATTCAATTCACGCTTTCCTAAAACTTCTCCTTTACAAATCCATACCTTGATACCAATTTTACCATATACTGTTAATGCAAATACATTCGCATAATCAATATCCATTCTGAATGTATGTAATGGAACACGACCTTGTTTGATTTCTTCAGAACGTGCAATCTCAGCACCACCGATACGACCACCTACTTTCACTTTGATTCCTTCAGCACCCATTCTTAAAGTAGAAGCAATTGCCATTTTAATAGCACGCTTGTAGTTGATACGGTTTTCAATTTGACGCGCAATGGTATCAGCTACAATTGTTGCATCTAATTCTGGACGACGAATTTCTAAGATGTTAATTTGAACATCATCCTTTGCAGTTAATTTTTTCAACTCTTCTTTGATACGATCCACCTCTCCACCGCCTTTACCAATGATGATACCTGGCTTAGAAGTATGAATTGTAATAATTAACTTACCTAATGTACGTTCGATAACAATACGAGCAATACCGCCCTTATTGATACGTGCCATTAAATATTTACGGATTTTTTGATCTTCGATTAACTTAGTAGCGTAATCTTTTTTATTACCATACCAGTTGCTCTCCCATCCGCGAATGATGCCTAATCTGTTACCTATTGGATTTGCTTTCTGACCCATAATGATGGTTTAGAATATTTAGTTTTTTAAATCTGGTTTCGTATCTACAATCAATGTTACATGGTTACTGCGCTTTCTAACTCTGTAGCCGCGACCTTGTGGTGCTGGACGCATACGCTTTAACGTACGACCTCCGTCAACAAAAACCGTTTTTACTACTAAGTTGCTATCAGCTGCGCTTTCGCCGCTGTTTTTTTGTTCCCAGTTATTGATTGCACTTTTCAACAACTTAGCCAAAGGAACCGCATTGTGTTGTGGATGGAATTCCAAAATTGCCAATGCTTTTTCCACTTCCATGCCACGGATAACATCTGCAATCAGACGCATCTTACGCGGACCGGTGGGATAATTGTTTAGTTTAGCTACTGCTTCCATTTCTTAATGTGTTTATTACTACTTGTTTATTTCTTAGTTCCAGCGTGACCTCTGAAGTTTCTTGTTGGAGAGAATTCACCCAATTTGTGTCCTACCATGAATTCGGTAACATACACAGGGATAAATTTATTTCCGTTATGAACTGCAAAAGTATGTCCTACAAATTCTGGAGAGATTGTACTTCTACGACTCCAAGTTTTGATTACGCCTTTCTTAGTTTTGCCTCCGTTCATACC
>Ga0208942_1000021_pt1 | contig 85607 bp, 80 predicted proteins | sample GreLakmeSU08MSRF_FD_187704 | JGI IMG/M metagenome (GOLD analysis project Ga0208942, IMG submission 187704) | Freshwater lentic microbial communities from great Laurentian Lakes, MI, USA - Great Lakes metaG SU08MSRF (SPAdes) | ecosystem: Environmental > Aquatic > Freshwater > Lake | place: Great... | reverse complement strand
GTGTGCCAATCAGGTAAGCAATTGGCTCACCAGCGCTACGTTTGGCTTCGAGATCATGCCAAGCTGCTAAAAAATCCTGAGTAAGTGGCATCTCGGCACGGCTGATCAAGGCCGATTTAGGCAACTGAAAATGGAGTGCAAATAAATATGCCAGTAAGCTACGCGCTTCAGCGGCAGGTAAATCAGTTTTGCTCAGTAGCGCATGAATAGTTGACATAAGACGAATTAATTACGGCTTAATTATCACCAAGGGCTGCCAATAGCTCGGCCTGATGTTCGGTAGCGAGGGCATTCATGAGGTCACCCAAATCGCCATCCATCATCGCATCAATTTTATATAGGGTGAGATTAATGCGATGGTCGGTAATTCGACCTTGAGGAAAATTGTAGGTACGAATACGATCACTACGGTCGCCCGAGCCAATGAGTGATTTGCGCGTTTGCGCTTCGTGTTGATGGTGCTCACGTTGGCGTGTATCCATAATGCGCGCAACAAGTACTTTCATGGCTTGATCTTTGTTACGGTGCTGGCTTCGATCATCTTGGCATTCAACCACAATACCTGTGGGTAGGTGGGTAATGCGTACCGCTGAATCGGTTTTATTAATATGCTGCCCACCAGCACCAGATGCACGAAAGGTGTCGATACGTAAGTCGGTGGGATTAATTTTAACTGCCTCAATTTCATCTGCTTCAGGCATAACTGCCACCGTACAGGCTGAGGTGTGGATTCGCCCTTGCGTTTCTGTTTGGGGTACGCGTTGTACGCGGTGTCCTCCAGATTCAAATTTCATACGGGCATAAACCGACTGGCCAATTAAACGTAAGACGACCTCTTTATAGCCACCTAAATCGGATTCAGCAGCGCTGACTACTTCAACTTTCCAGCCCTGACGTTCTGCAAAACGGGTGTACATCCGCAATAAATCACTGGTAAAGAGCGCGCTCTCATCACCGCCGGTACCAGCACGAATTTCGAGAAAGACATTGCGCTCATCGTTTTCCTCCTTGGGTAAAAGTAGAGTTTGCAAGCTAGCTTCCAGCTCAAGCATTTGATTGGCAGCTTGTTTTTGTTCTTCATCGGCAAAAGTTTTCATTTCAGGATCAAAGCGCATTTCTTCAGCAGCCTGAAGATTAGCTTCAGCTTGACGATAAAGACCAAATTGTTCAACTACAGTAGCAATTTCAGCGTGTTCACGCGTCAATTTGCGATAGGAGTCCATGTCCTTGGTTGACTCAGATGAAGTTAAGAGAGAGTTGAGCTCAGCCAAACGGGTATCAAGATACTCCAGCTTAGCCCGCATGCTGGGTTTCATCTAATGTTTTGGCTTGGCTGGTTTGAAATCGCTAACGGAATCTGATTGGTTATCTGTGCTAGAGCTTACAGCATGCGCTAGGAAAAGTTTTGGTAAGAGTTTAATTAGGGCATCCCGTTCTGTGCCATTAGCGTGTTGCAAGGCATGCAATGAACCATGTAAAAATTTATTGGTTAAGCCTTGTGCCATCAAATTTAAAACCTCGAGTGGATCATCGCCACGCATCAAGCGCTTCATTGCACGCTCTAATTCAATTTGCCGCAGATGTTCACCGCGTTGTTGAATATCTTGAATCAAGGGCACTGCATCGCGCCCTTGTAACCAATGCATAAAATTACCCACCCGATCAGTGATGATAGCTTCGGCTTGATCAACCGCCGCTAAGCGGAGTGAGGCACCAGTTTGAATCATTGCGCCAAGATCGTCAACAGTATATAAATACACATCGTTGAGGCGAGCGATTTCGGGTTCAAAATCACGTGGGACTGCGAGATCGATCATCACCATGGGTTTGCGTCGCCGGAGTTTGAGAGCGCTCTCAACCATACCCAAGCCAATAATCGGCAATGAACTGGCGGTGCTTGAAATGATAATGTCAAAATCGTGTAGTCGGCTTGGCAGCTCTGATAAGCGTAGTGTTTCAGTTTGTATACCTTGTGCAGAAATTGCATCTGCTAACTCTTGTCCACGCTCGAGGGTACGATTAGCTACGGCTGCAAGTGCCGGTTTTCGGGCTACAAAATGAGTAGCACATAGCGAGATCATTTCACCAGCACCAATAAATAAAATTTTTTGTTCCGAGAGTTTTTCAAAAATTCGTTCAGATAGGCGTACTGCGGCTGCCGCCATCGAAATTGAATGGGCGCCAATTTCAGTTGAGCCGCGCACTTCCTTGGCCACAGCAAAAGTTTTCTGAAATAACTGATTGAGATACGTGCCCAAGGTGCCAGCTTCATTAGCAGAGCGGACCGCCTCTTTCATTTGCCCCAAAATTTGGGTTTCACCGATTACCATCGAATCAAGACCACAAGCCACTCGAAAGACATGCCTTACTGCATCCGATTGCGGTAGTGAGTAGAGGTGTGGCTCTAAAGTGCTAGGAGCCAATTTTTGGCTTCTTGCCAGCCAATCGAAAGTGGCAGTGTGCAGTAGTGTTTCAGATTCAGCATCATTAGCGGCGCAATAGAGCTCAGTGCGGTTACAGGTCGATAAAATGGTTGCTTCGGGCAGGTGAGCGCTATTTACGCTACTGAGATAGGAGCGTAAATCAAGGAGCGCATCTTGGAGAGATTCAGGATCAAAAGCCACCTTTTCCCGAACTGCCACTGGCGCTGTGTGATGATTGATGCCTAGTGTCAGCAGCTTCATGTTGATGATTATAGATATGATGGCGTTATTAATGGGGATAGTAATGGGGTTTTTAGCTTTTCTGTTGCTCGGAGGCGCGGTTGGCTGGTCAGCCTGGTATTTCTATCCCACAGCAAAAACTACACCGAGCCATGGCCTCAAGCGGCTAAAACCAATTATGGGTGCAAGCATTGCTGGTTTTATTGGGGCTTGGGCCGGCTCTTTTTTAGCCTTGCTTTGTGGCCTAGTAAAACCAGGTCAAATGCTCGAATGGTTGATTGCTATCTTAGCAGCGTGGTTGGTGGCAGCGGTTTACACGGCCTTTACGCAGTAGCCCAGGTAATTTCTGCCTTACCAAGGTTTTTAAGCCATTGATTTGTTTGGATAAAATGCCCGCAACTGGCCATATTGCCGGGCTGTAAAAAAGGCTTGGTGGTTTTATAAACCCCTAGGCCTGAGGGATGAGAGGCCTGCAAAATGGCCGAACATTTTGTAGGATCCGACGATGCAATCAAGGGCAATTTAGATTGGGCATGAGCACCCCATAAAAGCCAAACTAAATTAGGGCGTTGCTGTACTAATTGAGAAATAAGTTGATCAATTAGGCTATTCCAGCCCAACTGTGCATGGCTAGCTGGTTCACCCAGTCGCACGCTCAAGGCTGTATTGAGGAGCAAGACCCCTTGGCGCGCCCAATCGGTGAGGTCGCCATGTGCTAGAGGACCAAATCCTTCAAGCACAAGGGCTTTACTAATATTGCGCAATGAACTGGGAAATTGCTTTGAGCGCGGCGAAATCGTAGCGGGAATCGAGAATGCAAGTCCTTGCGCCAAACCTGCTGAGTGATAGGGGTCTTGGCCCAAAATGACTGCCTTAACTTGGTCGACTGGGGTAAGTTGCAGGGCCTTAAAAAAAGCTTCGGGAGGCGGGCAAATGGTTTTCGGATAGCAATCGATTTCAGCATGAAGGCGAGCTTCTAAATTGTGCCAGGCGGGTGTCTGTAAATAATCACGCAACAACGCTTGCCAAGCCAATGGAATAGCCTCAGTTAAATTTCTCATTGCTAGGCAGTAATTGATATTGGGCAATTGGCTCGGGCATTTTTAGCTGTAAGCGTGCCTCATGTTCAATATCTTGGCGAAAATAACGGATCCGTATTCGCTCACCAAGTATTAATTGTCCAAGAATTTGGTTCCAGCGAGGTACGGTCACACGTTGTTCATTAATGCTGATTAGCAAATCGTGAGGTGCGAGGCCAGCAATTTGCGCAAAACCCCCTTCAAATACGTGAGTAATTTTGAACCAGCCCTGCACGTCAACAAAACGTAAGCCAAAATCAAGCTTAAGTTGTTCGGTCTGAGAAAAAGTTTTTAGTTTGACTCGCACAAAGTTTGGATCAAACCATTCCTCTAAAGGAATATCTTCAGTACCAAAAATATAACGCGCTTTAAATTCTTTCCATGGCTTCGCAAATTCAGGGCCTAAGAGCACCAATACAATTGCATCAAGCCCGTCTTCAGGGACACCTTTTTGGGTGCGGCCATGCCATTTCCAGAGTAAGCGCAAGGCGTCATCTAATGATTTTCTTTGTTGCGAAAAGTGACGAATTAGTAAATCCAGCCCCAAAGCTAGCAATGCCCCCTTGGCGTAATAACTAACGACAGCATTGGGAGTATTTTCATCGCTTTGATAGTATTTTGTCCAAGCGTCAAAAGAGCTATCGGCTAAGCTTTGTTTATGTCGCCCTGCGCCGCGCAACACCCCATTCCAATTATTGGCGACACACTCGAGATAGACTTTAAGAGAAATACGCTTACTACGTAATAGTAGTAAATCATCGTAGTAACTGGTAAAGCCTTCAAACAGCCACAGTAAACGGGTATGAATCCGCTGATCTAAGTGGTAAGGTTGAAATACTTTTGCTTGAATGCGTTTAACTAACCAAGCATGAAAATATTCGTGACTACATAAACCCAAAAATTCGCGGTAAGTCGTTTCATCGAGATTTGCATTGATTTGCGGAATTTGATCGCGTCGGCAAAGTAAGGCCGTACTATTTCGGTGCTCAAGTCCGCCATAGCCGGCAAGCAAGGCATTCACTAAAAAAGTGTAGTTACTAAAGGGCGGTTTTTGTGTTTTCGGTTCAAAAATTTGAATCGCTGCATTACAGATGGCTTGTAAATCAGTGCCAAGTCGCTTGGCATCAATTTCGAGTCGACATCCTTGGATGGCCATGGTGTGCGGTACGCCGCCAGCTTTCCAGCGCACGAATTGAAATTGACCCAGCGCAAAGGGGTGATCCAATAAATCATCATAGTTGCGCGCCAAATAAAATCCAAATCCCTGTGGATCAAGTTTGGCACTAGTCAGTGTAGTTTGGACTTGCCAGTCGTTCGCTTGCTTTAAAGTTTGTGCCGGTGGCACCAATATGAGTGAGCACGGAAGATCAGTTTGACCAAGCACGGCCAAACAAAGACTGCTGGCGTTAAAAAATCCACGGTCTTGATCTAGGTAGGCGCTTCGTACTGAAGAATCAAAGGCGTAAATTGAAGCATTGACTTCTACTGGACCATCGACGGGGGGTAGTCGCCAACGATCATTATCTAGGCGCTCTAATTTTAATGGCTTTAGGCTAGAGCCCTTTTTAGCAAAGGCCTCTAAGAATTCAATGTGTTTGCTAAAGTCGCGAATAAGATAGCTGCCTGGAATCCAAGCTGGCATTTGAATGATTTGCCCTTCGGGATGTGGCTTAAGAATTAGTAAATTTACCTGGAAATGATGGCCGATTAAATCTGCAGGCCAAATGGTGTACTGAATTTCAAAGGGTTCATCATCATTTATGGGTGAATTGGTGAGGTGAGTAGACATAGCTCTGCGTTTGGCGCTTACTTTAAAGTGGCCAATTTTTTCTCAATATCGCTAACTTGAGCTGCACCTGGAATACGTGTTCCATCAGTAAAAAATAAAGTTGGCGTACCGGTGACAGAATAGGTTTTGGCCAGTGCCTGATTTTTTTCGATTGGCGTTGTGCAATCGCTTTTGCCCGTAGGCGAAACGTCCTTAATCATCCAGTCATGCCAAGCCTTTAATGGATCAGCCGCACACCAAATTTGTTTTGATTTTACAGCAGAGTCAGGTGAGAGAATAGGCGTTAAGTAGGTATAGATGGTTATATTATCTAAAGATTGGACAGCTTTTTCAAGGCGCTTACAGTAGCCGCAATTAGGATCAGCAAAAATCGCAAGCTGCCTACTTCCGTTACCGCGCACATCTTTCAAGGCATTACTTGGTGCTAGATCAGCCCAGCGAATGCGATTTAAATCAGACTGACGAATTTCTGTCAGATTTTTACCGCTGGCTATTTCAATGAGATTACCTTGAATTAAATACTTGGTATTGGCATCGGTATAGATAATTTCATTACCCACCTGAACTTCATAAATGCCAGCAACTGGGCTGGTAATCACCCCTTTCACATTTGCAGCCGAACCCAACTTTTTTTGTAGATCCGCTTTAATGGCGCGTTCAGCACTGCCAGAGCCGATGATCGCACTAGGGGCAGTTGGCACACTTGGAGTAGTCCCTGTACTTGGCGCAGTTGTTTTACTGGGAGCACTTTGCGCACTTACTTGCGCAATAAATAGCGAGAGTAGCAATGTGCACCAAAAATTACTTATATATGGTGAAGCAAAAATCTTATTCAAAGTGAGTTTCTCCTAAGGCTTGATGAATTAAACGGCGTTTTAATAAATGACTGCGGTTAACAAAGCCTAGCCCCCAGTTACGAAGACCCTGTTCAAAGCTACTTTGAGCGCTAAAAAGTTTTTTCAACCGATCAGTTAACCAAAGTAAGGCACTAGTATCGCCTTGACGCTGTCGTTCATAGCGACGCAACAAAATAAGGTCGTTAATCTGGCGAAAAGATTCGCGCTTTTCCAGCACATGTAAGAGGCTGGCCACATCACGCAAGCCTAAATTAAGGCCTTGTCCTGCCAAGGGGTGCATAACATGCGCCGCATCACCCACCAACACTACTTGAGGGTTAAGCGCTGGACCAATCAGTTGGGCTGCACGAATTTTGCTTAAAGGAAATGCTGCTGGTTGAGAATTCAAATGAAGGCTTCCTAAGGTAGCAACGATTGCGCCATGTGCCACTTCGGCAAATTGGGCTACCCAACCCGCCTTATCTAGGCTTAATAGCGTAGCAGCATTTTGTGGAGATGTAGACCACACCATCGAGACCTGTTTGCCAGGTAATGGCAACATGGCAAGAATATCACCGTTACCTAAAAACCATTGATAAGCAGTTTCAAGGTGCGGGTATTCACAAAGCCAATTTGCGACCACTGCACTTTGTTGATACTCATCTTGTTTGACAGTAATGCCTGCCAAATCACGAATATATGAGCGCGCACCATCTGCACCTACCACTAACTTGACGCTAATTTCTGCATGGTTATCAAGGATTAGTTTGACTTCTGAGTCAGCAAATTCTAGTTGGCTAACAAGGGCATCAACCTGCTCGAGTTTATTTTGAAAGCGGCTGGCCTGATCAAGCGTATGTTCAATTAAATTAGCCTCACCAATCCACGCTAGTTGTGGCGTACCAGCCTCAAAAGCTGAAAAATGCAGTTGATCTTGGGGGCCGTTGCGATCGCCAAAAATACGCATTTCCCTAACGACTTGTAAGCGATTTAATTCAAGCGCATCCCAGATCTGAATTTTCTTGAGGAGTGCTTGGGTGCTGGGTGAAAAAGCATAAATGCGTTGCCCCCATTGACCTGACTCAGGTGCTAGTAATGGCTGATTCTGCACCGGTGCAATGTGAGCGACAGAAAGCCCAAGTTGCGCTAATCCCAGGGCACAAGCTTTGCCAGTCAGCCCAGCTCCAACGACGGCAATATCAAATTGACGTGGCTTAAAAGAGGGCGGCAAAGAGGGCATAACCTGATGATAGCGAAAAAGCCCCTTTACAATAGCCCTATGTCTTTAAAATGTGGCATCGTCGGCCTGCCCAATGTCGGCAAATCAACTCTATTTAATGCGCTTACCAAAGCTGGTATTGCGGCAGAAAATTACCCTTTTTGCACCATCGAGCCCAATGTAGGCATTGTCGAAGTGCCCGATCGTCGCTTGCAAGGGCTAGCGACGATAGTTGTGCCAGAGCGCATCTTGCCGGCGGTAGTCGAATTTGTCGACATTGCTGGCCTAGTAGCGGGGGCCTCAAAAGGCGAGGGCTTAGGCAATCAATTTTTAGCTAATATTCGCGAAACTGATGCCATTACTCATGTAGTGCGTTGTTTTGAAGATGCCAATGTGGTTCACGTGGCGGGCAAGATCGATCCGATTTCCGATATCGAGGTGATCGATACCGAATTGGCTTTATCTGACTTAGCAACAGTCGAAAAAACCCTTAATCGCTCGAGTAAAGCAGCAAAATCGGGCAATGACAAAGAGGCAGCTGCACTAGTTGCAGTATTAACTAAAGTTCAGGCTCAGCTTGATTTAGCTAAGCCAGTACGCAGCATGGTATTAAGCGAGGATGAAAAAGCGCTTATAAAACCATTGTGTTTAATCACCGCCAAGCCAGCCATGTATGTTGCTAATGTCAAAGAAAATGGGTTTGAAAATAATCCATATTTAGACGCTGTTAAAAATCATGCGGCTAAAGATGGTGCGCCGGTAGTGGCAGTGTGCGCAGCGATAGAGGCAGAAATTGCCGATTTAGATGAGGCAGATAAAACCGAATTTTTGACTGACCTTGGCATGAGTGAACCTGGCTTAGATCGGGTGATTCGTGCGGCATATTCTCTATTAGGCTTGCATACCTATTTCACTGCTGGTGTGAAAGAGGTGCGCGCTTGGACAATCGCTGTGGGCGCTACTGCTCCCCAAGCAGCAGGGGTAATTCATACCGATTTTGAGCGTGGATTTATTCGGGCACAAACTATTTCTTTCGCTGACTTCATCCAATATAAGGGTGAGGCTGGCGCCAAAGAGGCTGGCAAAATGCGCGCTGAAGGCAAAGAGTATGTCGTTAAAGATGGCGATGTACTGAATTTTCTCTTTAACGTTTAAGTAAATAATTGGCTTAGGGCAACACCTGGTTGGGGTGCCCGCATAAAAGCTTCACCAACTAAAAACGCATTAACCTGATGGGTGCGCATCAGATCTACATCGCAGCGTTGCAATATTCCTGACTCAGTCACTATGCGCTTGTCGCTAGGAATATTAGGAAGCAAATCGAGTGTCGTTTGCAAAGACACATGAAATGTTTTTAAGTTGCGATTATTAATTCCCAATAAAGGCGTTTTTAGTTGCAAGGCTAAATCAAGCTCAGCACCATTGTGTACCTCAACTAAGACATCGAGCCCTAATTCGTGTGCACAAGATTCTAAATCTTGCATTTGTTTAAGGTCTAATGCTGCCACGATGAGTAAAATGGCATCGGCACCCATTGCTCTAGCTTCATAGACCTGATAAATATCAATAGTAAAATCTTTCCGTAAGACTGGTAAGGTACAGGCTGCCCGCGCTGTCTCAAGATAGGCGGTACAGCCTTGAAAATAATTAACATCAGTTAAAACCGATAAACAAGCGGCACCATGTTCTGCATACGATTTGGCAATTGCACTGGGATCAAAATTCTCTCGTAGTACCCCCTTGCTAGGGCTCGCTTTTTTTATTTCAGCAATGACAGCAGAACTGCCGGTCAAAATTGTACGTTCAATTGCTTGGGTAAAGCCGCGGGGCTGAAAGTCGGCATTACTTTGCTGGCGTTCGACTAGAGACCGCAATTGGGCAAGCGTAACAAGCGCTTGCGCAGTAAAGACTTCTTGGCGTTTAGTGGCCACAATCGTAGTGAGAATATCGCTCATAATAAATTGAACTAGTACTTAATTAGTGTTTTGCGTGGCAGTCACAAAAGCAGCCAGCTTATTTTGTGCCGCCCCAGTAGCAATCATTTTTTGCGCCAAGATAAAACCACTAGCGATATCGGGCACACAGTCTGCCGCATAAAGTGTAGCCCCTGCATTCAGACAAACAATCTCGCGCGCAGCATAAAAATCAGCACTAGCAGTGGGGTCTAAAACACCCAAGATAATCGCTTTTGATTCAGCAGCATTAGCCACTTGAAAAGTACTTGTCGGTCGGAGTTTTAAACCAAATTCAGACGGATTAATTTCATACTCACGCACTTGACCATCTTTTAATTCGCCAATTAGGGTTGGTCCTTGCAAGGAAATTTCATCTAAGCCATCGCGACCATAGACAACTAAGGCGTGTTTCATGCCTAAATTTTGTAAGACCCGAATTTGAATTCCGACTAAGTCTGGATGAAAAACACCCATCAGCATATGCTTAGCATTAGCAGGATTGGTAAGGGGTCCTAATATATTAAATATAGTGCGAACCCCTAATTCCTTTCTAACAGGACCAACATTTTTCATGGCAGGGTGGTGGTTTGGCGCAAACATAAAACCAGTCCCAAGGTTTTCAATGCATTGCGCTACTTGCGCTGGCGAAAGTTGTAAATTAACGCCGAGAGCTTCGAGTACATCGGCGCTACCCGATTTACTACTCACACTACGGTTTCCGTGTTTAGCAATTTTTGCTCCAGCTGCTGCGGCTACAAACATAGCTGCTGTAGAAATATTAAAAGTTTGCGCGCCATCACCACCCGTGCCCACTACATCGACTAAATGATCTGCTTGGGCAACTGCCACGGGCGTGACAAACTCACGCATCACTTGGGCAGCGGCCGTAATTTCGCCAACAGTTTCTTGCTTGGCACGCAAGGCAATCAAAAATCCTGCGGTTAGCACAGGCGAAAGTTCTCCTGCCATAATCAAGCGCATCATTGCCAGCATTTCGCTATGACTCAGTTCGCGCTGGTCAAGGCAGCGTTGGATAGCCTGTTGTGGTGTGATCGAAGAATTCATCTAGGTTTACTCAAATAGTTAAGCGCTAAGCCGTAAAAAGTTTTTTAAAAGGGCATGGCCTTGCTCCGACAAGATTGATTCAGGATGAAATTGCACCCCTTCAATTAAATGTTCGCGATGTCGTACTCCCATAATTTCGCTATCGGCCGACTCGGCAGTAATTTCTAAGCATTGCGGTAGAGTTGATCTTTCAATGGCTAGGGAGTGATAACGGGTGACGGTAAAGGGGTTAGGCAAATTAGAAAAAACGCCAGCACTAGTATGGTGAATTAAGTCGGTTTTACCATGCATCACTTTTTGTGCCCGAATCACCTTGCCACCAAATGCCTCGCCAATGGCTTGATGACCAAGACAGACACCTAGAATTGGAATTTTGCCCGCATAGGCTTGGATGGTCGCAACTGAAATGCCTGCTTCATTAGGGCTACAAGGCCCAGGCGAAATACAAATCCGCTTTGCTCCTGTTTGCGCGATATCAGCGACACTAATTTCATCATTACGCACGACCCTTACTTCTTCACCCAATTCAGCAAAGTACTGCACCAAGTTATAGGTAAATGAATCGTAGTTATCAATCATCAAGAGCATTGAGACCCCCTTGGACTAAATCAGCTGCCATTAAAACTGCACGCGCTTTGGCTTCAGTTTCACGCCATTCTGAGTTTGGATCTGAATCGGCTACCACCCCAGCACCAGCTTGTGAATGGAGAACTCCATCACGAATAATGCCGGTTCGAATCGCAATCGCCACATCCATGTCGCCCGTAAAAGAAAGATAGCCAACTGCGCCACCATAGATACCACGTTTGACAATTTCCATTTCATCAATAATTTCCATCGCCCGTATCTTCGGGGCGCCTGATAAAGTACCGGCTGGAAAAGTAGCGCGGAGTACATCCATATTACTCATCCCCTTTTTTAAGGCGCCTTCGACTGAGCTCACAATGTGCTGTACGTGAGAGTATTTTTCAATCACCATTGATTCAGTTACTTTAACCGTACCGGTTTGCGCAATGCGACCTACATCATTACGAGCTAGGTCGATTAGCATGACATGTTCTGCAATTTCCTTAGGATCTGCTAATAGCTCACGCGCTAAGCACTCGTCTTCTTCAGGTGTGGTGCCGCGTGGGCGTGTTCCAGCTAAAGGACGAATAGTGACTATTTTTTTTGTGTCACGGGGTTCTTGGCGGACTAATATTTCGGGAGAAGAACCCACTACCTGAAAATCGCCAAAATCATAAAAATACATATAAGGCGATGGATTTAAAGAGCGGAGTGCACGATATAGCTCGAGCGGTGAGTCGGTATAGGGTTTACTAATGCGTTGTCCAACGACGACTTGCATACAGTCGCCAGCCAAGATGTACTCTTTAGTTTTGCCAATAGCTGCCTCAAAATCGGCTTGCTTAAATTTGCGGATTAATGTAGTTCTCTTACTTGATCCTGATGGCCGCAGAGTAATCGGCTTATCGAGTAGGCTACGTAATTCATGTAAGCGTTGCTGGGCCTGATCAAAGGCATTTGTTTGTGTGGGATCAGCATAAACAATCAGATAAATTCGTCCCAGTACATTATCAATCACCGCTAATTCTTCAGTGAGCAATAACTGAATATCAGGCAAACCTAACTCATCGGGTAATTGATGTTGCGCTAAGCGGGGCTCAATATAGCGCACAGTATCGTAAGCAAAGTAACCTGCTAAGCCACCGCAAAAGCGCGGCAACCCTGGTTTTAAAGCAACCTTGAAGCGCTTGAAATAACTATCGATAAAGTCTAATGGATTGTCGTAGTTGGTTTCTACTACCTCGCCATTCGTCATAATTTGCGTAATGGGTTGTCGGGGGCTACCAACCGTTTTAAGCAAGGTTTTTGCGGGTAAGCCGATAAAAGAAAAGCGTCCAAAACGTTCGCCTCCAATCACCGACTCTAAGAGGTAAGAATTTTTTTGGCCACAAGCCTGAGTAAGCTTAAGGTACAAGGAAACTGGTGTCTCTAGATCTGCAAGGACTTCTTCAATTACTGGAATACGATTAAAACCCGCCTGCGCTAAGGAGAGAAATTCGGTCTTTTGCATTACTGCTGACCCAACGCTTGGGCACATTCATTACGCATTGCTGTAATAATTTCAGGATAGTTTGGTTTGCCAAAAATAGCCGAGCCAGCCACAAAGGTATCGGCGCCCGCCGCTGCAATCGCCCCAATGTTATCCACTTTAATGCCGCCATCAACTTCAAGTCGGATGGGTTTATTGGTGGTGGTGAAGTGCTCGTTAAGTATTTTACGGACATGGCTAATTTTCCCTAAAGTGCTGGGCATGAACCCTTGTCCTCCAAAACCAGGGTTAACTGACATCAATAACACCAAGTCAATTAGCCCCAAAAATGGCAAGAGGATTTCTATTGGGGTGGCTGGATTTAAAACTAAACCAGCTTGACAGCCATTGGCACGGATGAGTTGCAGGGTTTTTGCCACATCGGCACTAGCTTCAGGATGAAAACTGATGAGATTAGCCCCCGCTTTTGCAAAATCGGGAATGATGCGATCCACTGGCTCGATCATGAGGTGGACATCGATCATGACCGGCTGACCGCCTTTTTGGGCATAGGGGCGTATAGCCTCACAAACTAAGGGGCCAATAGTTAAATTGGGTACAAAGTGATTGTCCATTACATCGAAGTGAATCCAGTCAGCCCCCCCCTTTAAAACGGCCTGAACCTCGGCTCCAAGGCAGGCAAAATCAGCCGATAAAATCGACGGGGCAATGAAGAGTGGGTTAATTTGACTAGCCATCCCTAGATTCTAGCTTGCAGTTGGTCCAAGGATAGAGCAGAATTCGTGCATGAAGACTCATGAAATCAGTATTACCGTGCGAACCCAGTATTTGCCCGAACAATCCGACCCTGATAATCGGCAGTTTGCCTTTGCTTACACCATTACGATTCGTAATCGTGGCCAAACTAGTGTGCAATTGATTGCGCGCCATTGGTTTATTACAGATGGTGATAGCGATGTACAGGAAGTACGGGGTTTAGGTGTAGTTGGCCAGCAACCCCTTTTACGCGCTGGTGAACAGTTTGAATACACCAGTTGGGCCACTTTGCCAACCCCCGCAGGCACAATGCGTGGGGAGTATTTCTGCGTTACCGAGGAGGCCCAGTTTTTTCAAGCGCCTATCCCTGAGTTTGCGCTAGTGATGCCTCGAACCTTGCATTAATTTGGGGCCTAGTCTTTGCGCCCCGAGCCGGTCCAAAAAACAATGAACAGCAAGAGGCAGAGGGCTAATAAGGCCTCCAGCAGAAATAACAACGTTGGGTATTCATCAAATAAATTAGCAAGCATGGCATTTTTCAATTTCTTTAGTATCTTAGCCTGTCTAGGGGTGTTACTGCTTTCGGCTTGTTCTTCGACCCCGCCTACTCGCCCAGCAATGGGCAATTTAAATACTAGTAGTAGTTCAACGGGTAGTTTGTCAAGCGCGCCATTTAAATCAGTGATTACTGGCTTTAAGGCAGTCGACTGGCAGCAAATTGCTGGTTGGCAAACGGATGATTTAAGGCAGGCTTGGCCAGCATGGTTAAAAAGTTGTGAAGTTTTGCGTAAACGCAAAAGTGAACTGCAATGGGCGCAAGTTTGCGCTCGGGCAGAAACACTTGCCCCGCAAGACACGCCGGCAATTAGACGCTATTTTGAAAACTATTTTCAAGCCTATGAAACTTATGCTTTAAATAATAATAATAATTCAGGCTTAGTTACAGGTTATTACGAGCCAATTATGGATGGTTCCCGCCAGCGTATCCCTGCATTTACTGTACCCTTATATGCCTATCCAAAAGCGTGGCAGAGCGCGAAACCTAATCCTGCTCCTACGCGAGCTGAATTAATTAAGTCAAATAACTTAATAGGTAGCGAATTAGTCTGGGTGCAAGATCCAGTAGCAGCTGCATTTATGCAAATTCAAGGTTCAGGCAAGATTCGTTTAAACGATGGTCAAGTATTACGCTTAGGTTTTGCTGGCACAAACGATCAGCCTTTTAAATCATTTGCCCAATGGTTATTAAATCAAGGACTCATCACTCGTGGCGAAGCAACGATGCAAGGTATTCAACAATGGGCACGTAATAATCCCAACCGCGTTGAGGAAATGCTAAATGCCAACCCGCGCTTTGTGTTCTTTAAACTTTTACCAAGTAACGGGACTGCCGACCTTGGTCCAATTGGCGCATTGGGAGTGTCGTTGACAGCTGAGCGCAGCATAGCAGTTGACCCACGGGCCTTACCACTAGGTGCCCCAGTGTTTTTGGCCACTACCGAGCCAGCAAGTTCACAAACCTTACAGCGCTTAGTCATGGCGCAAGATACGGGTACAGCGATTGTGGGTGCAGTGCGGGCAGATTATTTCTGGGGCAGCGGTGATGGTGCTGGAGAAAGAGCCGGACGGATGAAACAAGCAGGTCGAGCTTGGCTTTTATTGCCCCGTTAAGCCAAAAAACGTTGCGCTAGCTTAACCCAGTAACTAACGCCTACTGGAATTAATGAGTCGTTAAAGTCGTAGGATGGATTATGTAAATGACACGGCCCCATACCGTGGCCAACAGCGCGGTGATCACCATCGCCATTACCCAGGAAAACATAACAACCAGGTTTTTCTAAAACCATAAAAGCAAAATCTTCTGCACCCATGGTGGGATCAATCTGCGCATCGACATGCCCAGCGCCAACTAGATCGGTCATTACACTCACTGCAAAATCAACTTCTTGTTGATGATTAATCAGCGGTGGGTAGCTACGGATAAATTCAATTTCTGCGCTACAGCCAAAGGCGCTTACCACACCCTGGGTAATTTCACGTAATCGCGTTTCAATGAGATCAAGCACCTCGAGTGTGAAGGTGCGTACCGTGCCACCAATAAAAGCACTATCAGGAATCACATTACTTGTTTCGCCCGCATGGAATTGGGTAATGGATAAAACTGCGGCATCAACCGGCTTTTTATTGCGGGTGATGATGCTTTGTAAGGCTTGAACTACATTAACGCCAGCTAGCACGGGATCAGCACTATTGTGCGGCAAGGCAGCATGCCCACCGCGGCCCTTAACAGTAATTTGAAAGGCGTTACTTGAGGCCATCATTGGGCCGGCGGTTACGCCAAAATCGCCCACAGGAATACCAGGCCAATTATGCAAACCAAAGACTGCATCACAAGGAAATTGTTTGAAGAGCCCATCTTTAATCATTTCACGAGCTCCACCGCCACCTTCTTCCGCGGGTTGAAAAATAAAAATAACACTACCCTTAAAGTCGCGGTGATTGGATAAATATTGGGCTGCACCTAAGAGCATGGCGGTATGGCCATCATGTCCACAAGCATGCATCTTGCCAGGATGACGCGAGGCATGCGCAAAAGTATTATGTTCTTGCAATGGTAGTGCATCCATATCGGCGCGCAGACCAATCATTTTGCCGGGACCAAGTTCACCATCTAAACGACCAACTACACCCGTTTTGCCCATGCCACGAACAATGGGAATACCCCAGCTTGAAAGTGCCTCGGCAACCAAGTCAGAAGTTAGCTTTTCTTCAAAGCGCAGCTCTGGGTGAGCATGAAGATTGCGCCGAATAGCCTGTATCTCATCTGCGCAGCCAAGGATCTCTGGAAGTAGTTGCATAGTTTCATCTTAGCCGAAAGCAAATGACTATGCTTTTTTTAGCTTTTATTTAGGTAGTTTGGCTTATTTAAGGCAAATTTAGCGACTTCATTGCAAATTCTAAAGCTGGCAAACTATAAGGAGCTGAGCTAATTTTTTTCAAAGCGGGAGGTAAATAATCAATTATCCCCAGTAAGGGCTCAGCAATACGTTCTTTTAAGCTAGCAATGTTCTCGTGCAGTAAGGGCATTTGCGGATCTAAGGTATTAGCCACCCAACCCGCCAATTTAAGACCCCGTTGTTCAATTGCGGCTACCGTGAGTAAAGCATGGTTAAGGCACCCAAGACGTAGGCCAACGACGAGAATGACGGGTAACTTGAGCGCCACAGCAAAATCGGCCAAATCAAATTCATCACTGAATGGCACTAGAAAACCACCGGCACCTTCAACCACAACTGCGTCGACTTGCTGGCTTAATTGTTGATAGGCAGCTAGCATCGTAGCGAGATCAAGTTCGATACCAAGTTGTTTGGCTACTAAATGGGGTGCTGCTGCTTGGTCAAGTTGGTAGGGGCAGACTATTGTTGCTGGCAGAGAAAGAGTCGAAGCTAGCATGAGTGTTTCTACATCTTCATTGGCTAACTGATTATTTTTATTACGATACATCCCTGCGGCTACTGGTTTAAAGCCTGCGACCCGTTGGTATTGTTGGCGTAAGCGCAAAATCATCGCACCTGCCACTAACGTTTTACCGATCTCGGTATCGGTACCAGTAATAAAGTAATGGCTAGCCATGTAATTTTTCTTTACTTGCCAACACCTTTAACTCAATCTGTTGCAAAGTGCTAATAAGTGCGCGCACTTCGACGACAGTGTGACTAGCTGAGAAAGTGACTCGCAAACGCGCGCTACCATTTGGAACAGTAGGAGGCCGAATGGCAGGTATCCAGTAACCTGCCTCACTTAGCAATTGAGCTACCGCAAGTGCTACCCTATTTTCACCCAATATGATAGGTTGAATAGCAGTATTGGAAGACATTTTTTCCCAACTAGAAAACACCATTTCAGCCTGCCAAATAGCAATTAAGTTGTAAAGCTGTTGGCGCCGCTGCTTACCTTCAGCCGAAGTAATCAGTTGCAGACTACTTAATAATGCATGTGCAATTGCGGGTGGTGTAGCTGTACTATAAATATAGGGGCGGGCTTTTTGTAAAATAAATTCGATTAAAGTGCTTTCGCCGCAAATGAATGCGCCACTAATGCCGGCGGCCTTTCCGAGAGTGCCAATATAAATAAGGCGCTGTGAATGTAGATCAAGCGCTTCTAAAATGCCGCAGCCTTCTTCACCAAGTACGCCAAAACCATGTGCATCATCGACGATCAGCAGAGCATCGTATCGCTCAGCTAAAGCAAGTAATTCAGTTATTGGTGCTAAGTCGCCATCCATACTAAAGACACCATCAGTCACAATTATTTTGAGCGTTGCTGAGTCAAGTTTTAGCTTGTGTTCTAAATCGAGCAGATCATGATGATCAAAGATGACGGTACTAGCCTTAGTTTGTGATACTGCCAAGCGCACACCATCAATTAGCGAAGCATGATTGAGTTTGCCTGAATAAATTGTCGTTGAGCCTTTGGCAGAATCATTTTCTAAACTTGCTAAAGCCGTAATGGCACTTAGGTTAGCCAAGTAGCCAGTACAAAAAAATAAGGCTTTGGCATGGGGAATATATGGTGCCTGCAGGGTTGCTAAAGCACGCTCTAAGTTTTCATGGGCGATGCTGTGACCACTAATGAGATGTGATGCCCCGCTACCTGCACCGTAGCGCTTTGCACCAGCGGCTAAGGCAGCAATTAAGTCAGGATGGTTGGCCAAACCTAAATAATCATTACTACAAAAGGCTTTTAAGCGTTGACCATTTACTAAAGGAGATGTTTCGCAGGGTGAATCAGTTGTGCGTAGGCTGCGTCTTAAGAAGTCTTGATCAAGTTCGGTGAGGCGGGCTTGGGCTTTATTTAAGGCGTACATATCAGTTCGCTATTCGACCATCTAAAGTTTTTTCGTAGGCACTACGAATTTTGTCAGACATCATTTGAGTTTCTGCCGTACTAAGGATGTAGGGCGGCATTACATACACCGTATTGCCGATTGGGCGCACCAGTACACCCGCTTGTAAACCTTGCTGAAATAGTTGGGGGCCGAAGGAGGCAGTTAAAGACGCGGCATGAAGCGTAGTATTTTTGACATCAAAAGCTAAAATCATGCCTTGTTGGCGAAAGTGCTCAATCCGCTCATCTGCTTTAGCCCAAGCAAAAACACGATTTAATTCGCGTGCCCGACCGATATTTTTTTCGAGCACTTGCTCACTAGAAAAAATTGCCAAACTAGCTAAAGCGGCCGCACAAGCAAGCGGATTGCCGGTATACGAGTGGGAATGTAAAAAACCTTGACGTACATCATCACGATAAAAAGCTTGGTAAATCTGCTCGTGCGTTAAAGACAGGGAAAGCGGTAAGTACCCCCCGCTAATACCTTTAGATAGAGTTAAAAAATCGGGCCAAATACCGGCTTGTTCACAGGCAAAAAAGTGGCCAGTACGCCCACAGCCTACCGCAATTTCATCGGCAATTAAGTGAATGGAGTAGCGATCACAGAGCTCACGCACCAGTTGTAAATAAGTAGCATCGTGCATGGCCATATGGCCGGCGCATTGCACTAGAGGCTCAATGATGAAGGCAGCTATATTTTCATGTTCGCGAGCAAATAATTCCGCTACGTCATGGGCCGCGCGCTGGGTTAATTCTGCAGGCGTTTCACCGGGTAGTGCTTGACGCAAATCGGGTGACATTACGGTATGTACGGTTTGGAGTAAGTCGCCATAGGCTTGTCTAAAAAGGGCGACATCGGTAACGGCTAGCGCACCTAAGGTTTCACCATGATAACTATTTGCCAAACAGACAAATTGACGTTTTTTTGTTTGCCCATTAATGCGCCAAAAATGATGGCTCATTTTTAGCGCGATTTCTACAGCTGAAGCGCCATCGGAAGCATAAAAAGCATGGCCTAAATGCCCCCCAGTTAAAGCACTCAGTTTTTCAGATAGCTCTATTACTGGAGGATGGGTAAAACCAGCCAACATCACATGCTCAATTTTTTCTAATTGCGCTTGAATCGCTTGATTAATTTGGTCATTCGCGTGACCAAAAAGATTCGTCCACCAAGAGCTAATCGCATCTAAAATAGCATTATTATTTGCATCGAAAAGCCATGGCCCTTTGCCATGGGTAATGGCTACTAAAGGAAATAATTCATGCTGCTTCATTTGCGTGCAAGGGTGCCAAACAGCGGCAAGACTTCGCTTGACCCATGCCTCAGCAGTTTTGGTGTTTGTCATAAAGCTTATTTGAACACTAGTTTTTCTTTTCTGACAGATTGCTTTGCAGATCTGGTATGTTAATGCTCGGGGCAGCTATTGCCCTAAGGCACTTTTGGCTTTATTTATAGGAAGTAGATCACCATGACCCAAGCTCAAGCAAATACAAAACCACTAACCCAGTTTCAGTCAAAATCTCTGGCGAATAATTTCTCATCGAGCAGCACAATCGGTAAGCAAGGGACCTGGAGCCATGCGGCAGTGGCGACACTGTTTAATTTACCCTTGAATCAGCTAATTTGGCAGGCACAAGAAACGCATCGTGCTTATTTTCCCGATGGCGATATCGAACTGGCAACCTTGGTTTCAATTAAAACGGGCGGCTGTCCAGAAGATTGCGGCTATTGTCCACAAGCTGCGCGTTATCAAACTGGCGTTGAGGCCACTAAGTTAATGACCCTTGAGGCAGTGCTTGCGGCAGCACAAGCCGCAAAGGCCGCTGGATCAAATCGATTTTGTATGGGGGCTGCTTGGCGAGAGCCTAAAGATCGTGATATCGAAAAAATAGTAGCCATGATTCGTGGTGTTAAGGCGCTTGGCCTAGAGACTTGTGCCACGCTGGGTATGTTAGAACCTGAGCAGGCCAAAACCCTCAGCGATGCAGGGCTTGATTTCTATAACCATAATCTCGATACCAGTGAAGATTTTTATTCTGAGGTAATTCAAACCCGGGTTTATCAAGATCGCTTAGATACCATTGACCATGTGCGGGCAGCGGGAATGTCGGTTTGTTGTGGGGGGATTGTTGGCATGGGCGAGTCGCGTGAACAACGGGTGGCTTTTTTGGCTCGTTTAGCTAATTTAAGTCCTTACCCAGAATCGGTGCCGATTAACCATCTTGTACCTGTAGTAGGTACCCCACTAGAGGCCCAAGTAGCTTTAGACCCTCTCGAATTTGTGCGCACGATTGCCGTAGCCCGCATCACCATGCCAAGCGCAAGAGTGCGTCTATCGGCTGGTCGTCAAGAGCTCGGTAGGGCCGTGCAAGCAATGTGTTTTATGGCAGGCGCAAACTCTATTTTCTATGGTGAGCAACTGCTTACTACCAGTAATCCTGAGGCAGAATATGACCGTGCTTTATTGGCCGACTTAGGGTTACAAGTCAAGGAAAGCTATAAAGCTGAGGTGGTAATTTAAATGACTAGTTGGTTTGACCGCTGTATTATTGAATTTGATTTAGCTTTGCGTTCAGTAGCCGGAGGCTCTGTAGCTCAGCGGCCAAACCCTGCAAATCTATCCTCAGGCGCAGCAGTTTTGCCGCAACTAGATCAACAAGAGCGTAATCATGCGGCGGGCTTAATGCGCATTAATCATGTTGGCGAAGTTTGTGCTCAAGCCCTGTATCAAGCACAAAAATTACTCGCCCGCGACCCCCAAATTGGCGCGATGTTAACCCAGGCGGGTCAAGAGGAATTAGATCATATGGCTTGGTGCGAAGAGCGACTAAGTGAGCTGGGATCTCACACCAGTTACTTAAATCCATTTTGGTATAGCGGGGCTTTTGCGATTGGATTGGCCGCCGGTTTAGCAGGCGATCGTTGGAGCCTTGGTTTTGTCGCAGAAACTGAAAAGCAAGTTGAGCGTCATTTAGACCATCATTTAAATACCTTACCTATGAACGATGAACGTTCACGTGCCATCGTTGACCAAATGCGTCTTGATGAAATCGAACATGGCCAGGCTGCTTGGCAAGCAGGCGCTCAAGCTTTGCCAGAGCCGATTAAAAAAACCATGGGCCTCGTTTCTAAAATAATGACTGCAACGGCTTACCGTATTTAAAACTGATTTAGATTAATACTGTATTTAAAAACAGTATATTAAGTGATTTTTAAGTATTATTAGCTTAAATAGCTAAGACATAATATGAAGTATATTTTCCAAGCCCTTGTTTATTTTAAGTATTTTATTCGCTTTAATTTCTTAAAAGAATTCGCTAAGTGATTGTAATCACTAGAGAATTTGCTAAAAAAACCCTTTAAAACACTTGACCCTAAGATACCTATCCTCTAAAGTGGGAGGAAGTGTGAAAAAGTGGGGTAATTTGTGTTTCAAGGCGCGTCAGCTCTTAATTTGGATGCAAAAGGTCGCATGTCGGTGCCGGCTAAGCATCGCGACGCGCTTTTATTGCAGGGCGACGGTCGCGTTACTCTAACCAAACACCCCGATGGCTGTTTATTGGTTTTCCCACGACCCGAGTGGGAGGCTTTTCGGTCGCGAGTAGCTCAATTACCAATGGATGCCCATTGGTGGCGAAGGATTTTTTTGGGTAATGCAGCAGAAATTGAGCTAGATGGCTCGGGAAGAATATTAATTAGTCCCGAACTACGAGCTGCAGCAAACATTGAGCGTGAAATTATTTTGCTGGGAATGGGTAGTCATTTGGAGTTATGGGATGCCCTAACTTATACCAGCAAAGAGCAAGCGGCAATTGCGCAAGGTATGCCAGAAGCCCTCAAGCAATTTACTTTTTAATGACGGGGCAACATGAACTATTCTCATCGCCCAGTTTTGCTGGCCGAGGCGGTAGCAGCGTTAAGCAGCAGCAAGTTCAGCAACAATGCAGTGCTAATCGATGGGACGTTTGGGCGCGGCGGCCATTCACAAGCTTTACTCAACTTGCTCAACTCCACAGCACGCCTCATTGCATTCGACAAAGATTTGAGTGCGCTTACAAGTGCAAAACAAATAAGCGATCCACGCTTCACCATCATCCACGGCAGTTTTGCGACGATGGCGCAGTATGCCAAGCCAAACTCAGTCGATGGCGTACTGCTCGATTTGGGAATCAGCTCGCCGCAAGTCGAAGAAGCGGTTCGCGGCTTTTCATTTCGACGCGATGGGCCACTCGATATGCGCATGGACACCTCTCAGGGCATCACTGCGCTGCAATGGTTGGAGCAAGCTAGTTGTGAGGAAATAACTGAAGTGATTAAGACTTATGGAGAAGAGCGCTATGCCCCAGCCATCGCCCGTGCGATTGTGGCTCTGCGTACCACCGAACAATTACCCAAAACAACCTTAGGTTTAGCCCAATTAGTAGCAAACGTTGTTCGGTCGCGCGAGCCAGGACAAGATCCAGCCACCCGAACCTTTCAAGCTTTACGCATTTTTATTAATCGTGAATTAGATGATTTACACCATGGATTAGAAGCCGCACTGGCACTCTTAAAACCTGGCGGTCGTTTAGTTGTCATTAGCTTTCATTCTTTGGAAGATCGTATTGTTAAGCAGTTTATGCAGTCCCATGCTACGGTGGTAATGCCACGTAAATTACCAATTCGCGCTAAAGATTTACCTCCCGCAGAGCTCAAACTTATTTCGCGAATTCGTCCTACCATAAATGAAATTGCAAGCAATCCACGTGCCCGTTCAGCCATTATGCGCGTTGCAGAAAAGCAGGCGCCTCAAATATGAATCGAGCAACCCTAAGCTTGCTAACTTTATTATTAATTTGTGCCTTGTCTTTAGTGGCAGCACAACAGAAAGCGCGCAAACTATTTATAGAAATTGAACGCGCACAAATGGAAGAGCGACGTTTAAATCAAGAGGCTCTGCGCTTGGAATACGATCAGCGTACCTTATCAAAATCAGCACGCATTCAAGATAGCGCTCGCAATCAATTGCGTATGCTACCGATTACACCAGACCGAACTTTATATTTAAAGGAAGTCCCGTGAAGCCATTGGGATTTTCAACTTCACCCAATTTGGTGTTGCGCCTGCCAATGTGGCGCTCGCGGCTAATGTTATTTTTATTATTTTTTGCATTCATGATGCTGTTATTACGCGCCTTATGGATTCAAGGCCCTGGCAATGCTTTTTATGAAGCTAAGGCAATTAAAGGAACGCAACGTGAGCTTGAACTTTCGGCTAGCCGTGGAAAAATTTTAGACCGTAATGGTCAAGTAATTGCAACTAGTTTAGAAGCCAAGTCGATAATTGCTTATAACGATGCCGTGCCCGATGATCTAGCGCCAGTAAAAATTCGTCAATTGGCGCAGTTATTACAAATTAGTGAAAGCGAGTTACGTAAAAAATTACGTGACGAGCGTACGCAGATATTTTTAAAGCGCCAAGTTGAACCGCAAGTTGCTCAAGCTATTAAGCAGTTAGAAATACCGGGCATCGCAATTAATACGGTATATCGCCGTTACTATCCCGAAGGCGAGGCAATGGCACACGTAGTTGGTTTTACTAATGTTGAGGATCGCGGCCAAGAGGGTATGGAGCTTTCCTATCAGAATGATTTAGCTGGTCACTCGGGAAAACGAAAGGTTGTAGTTGATCGCTTGGGTCGCGTAGTAGAAGAAATGGCAATTTTGCAATTACCCCAAAATGGTAAAGATTTACAACTTTCCATTGACAGCAAAATTCAGTATTTAGCTTACAACGCAGTAAAAAATGCAGTTGAGCAACACCATGCCAAAGCAGGGGGGGCAGTGGTGATCGATGTGCAGACGGGCGAAATTTTAGCTTTAGCAAATTGGCCAAGTTATAACCCTAATGACCGTCGCCATTTAAGTGGTGAGCAATTAAGAAATCGAGTACTTACCGATACTTTTGAGCCGGGCTCGACGATGAAGCCATTTACTGTTTCTGCGGCATTGGAAAAAGGTATCGTTCAGCCCAGTACTTCAATGGCAATTGGGGCTAAGTTTTTAGTTGGACCCAAACCCATTACCGATACCCATCCTTACGGAGTATTAACAGTTTCACAAATTATTCAAAAATCTAGCAATATTGGTACGGCTAAAATTGCCTTACAAATGCCGCCTAAAGATATGTGGGATTTGTATACTGCCGTGGGCTTTGGTCAGGCCCCAAAAATTGGCTTCCCTGGTGCGGTTGGTGGCACCTTGCACCCATATCAAAAATGGGTACCTACTGATCAAGCGCGCATTGCATTTGGATATGGCATCTCAACTTCTTTATTTCAGCTGGCCCGAGCATATTCTGTTTTTGCGCGTGATGGCGAATTGATTCCATTAACGATTGAGCGTAGCCTCGGATTAAAAACTGGCCCTCGTGTGATGTCTGCTAAAACCGCAATTGAAATGCGTGACATGCTCGAATTAGTTACCGAGCAGGGTGGTACCGCGACTAAAGCGCGTGCTGAAGGGTATCGAGTAGGGGGTAAGACTGGTACCTCCCATAAATTATCCGGCAAGGGCTATTCGGCCAATCAATATCGCGCTTATTTTGTTGGGCTAGCCCCTTTAAGTGCGCCTCGCATTGTGGTGGCCGTGATGATTGATGAGCCTACTCGCGGCAGTCACTATGGTGGTGATGTAGCCGCACCTGTGTTTTCGGCAATTGTCGGAGAGACGCTGAGAACCTTGCATGTTGTGCCAGATAGCACTGTCAAGCAAATGGCCTTAAAAGATTTTCAAATCATTGATCAGGCTACACCGACCATCAGCGCCCAAAAAGTGGTGATGAAGCAATGAGAGTCACTGAGTTGATGAAACCAATAGCAATCATCCAAACATTGCATAGTTTAGTAAAAACCGATGCAAGAATGACAGTAGATACGCGCCAATTACGTCAAGGCGATATTTTTTTGGCTTATGCAGTAGGTCATGGGCTAGCTAGAAACGATAACTGCCAATACATTGATCAGGCCCTTGCATTGGGGGCGGGTGCCGTGTTATTTGACCAAGCTGATATTGATCAAAGTAATCAAGCCCTATCTAGCGCCTATCGTGACCGTTTGGATTGCATTGCTGTTGCACAACTCAGCAGACATGCTGGTGTAATTTGTGCACAGTGGTATGGTTTTCCAAGTCAGCAGATGAATGTGATTGGCGTAACGGGAACTAATGGTAAAACTACCGTGACCCAATGGTTAGCCCAAGCCCTAGATTCGCCAAAAAATAGCGTTGGCGAGCGTGCTGCCCTGATTGGCACCTTAGGTGTTGGATTTCCTGGAGCCTTGGTTAAAACTGGCTATACCACTCCCGATGCACCCCGCTTGCAAACTGAGTTAGCGCGCCTACGTGAAAGGGGTGCTCAGTTTGTTGCCATGGAAGTCTCTTCGCATGCACTTGAGCAACAGCGCGTTGCTGGAGTTGACTTTACTGCAGCAATTTTTACTAATTTAAGCCAAGATCACTTAGATTATCACGGCAGTATGGTTAAATACGCCGCGGCCAAGGCCGCCTTATTTCAACAAGCAGAATTACGGTACGCAATAATAAATTTTGACGATGTATTTGGTCGTGAATTAGCCATGCAACTATTGGCAAAAGAGGCTAGTAAAGAAAGTCTCCAAGTGTGGGGCTTTGCATTAAGCGCCCAAGCTTTCGCTGGTTTCGAAAAATTTGCTCAGCGCCTAAAGCGGGTACATGCCCAAAACACGCAACTGCAGCAAGCGGTATATAGCACTGAATTCGTGAGCGAAGGCAATGCCCCAGAAGCCGTTGTTGCTGCCGTACTTGGTGAGTTTAATCTGAGTAACTATTTAGCCGTCTGGACTACTCTACGTGCTTTGGGCTTTACGGGTGCTGAGGCGGGTTTACGCTTAAACCGAGTACAGCCTGTTCCTGGTCGCATGGAATTGATGCCTGTAGCTAAATCGCGCGAAGCAAAAGGGCCATTAGTAGTAGTTGATTACGCGCATACATCCGACGCATTAACAAAGGCCTTGCAAGCTTTGCGTCCGCTAGCTGTGCAGCGTGGTGGTCAACTATGGTGTGTGTTTGGATGTGGCGGCGATCGTGATTTAGGTAAGCGAGCGCAGATGGGTCTTGCTGCTTCGCTAGAGGCCGATCAGTTGATCTTAACTAGTGATAACCCGCGTTCGGAAGATCCTGAAAAAATCATTGCGATGATTTTGGCTGGAATGACCGCTCCAGTTAGTAAGTCGGGCGCGGCAGTATTAAGCATCATCGATCGAGCCGCCGCAATTCTTGCTGCAGTACGTAATGCTCAAGCAAACGATGTCGTCCTAGTAGCTGGTAAAGGGCATGAGTCATGCCAAGAAATCCGCGGTAAACGCTTTGAGTTTTCTGACCAAGCCCATATTCAATTAGCGCTCGGAGATCGATCTTGAGTGCAGCAATGACAAATTTGGCCGCAATTCAGGCAATGCTGCCAAGCAGCCGCTTATTAAATATTACGTCTGCTGCTGCCGCGCAACTCAAAATCCAATGCATTGGAAGTGATAGTCGCCATATTACCAAGGGTGAATTATTCGTTGCCTTAAGTGGCGAGCGTTTTAATGCCCACCAATTTTTAGACGAAGTACAGCGCGCTGGGGCAAGTGCAGCTTTAATTAGTGATACTGAAAAATGCCCTAATAGCTTGCCAGCGGTCTGCGTCAGTAATACTCGTTCTAGTTTAGGGGTATTAGCAAAAGCATGGCGTGCGCACTATGCATTACCACTCGCTATCATCGCCGGCAGTAACGGTAAAACTACCGTCAAAGAAATGATCGCAGCTATTTTTAAGGTCGCAGTAGGAGATGCCAAAGTATTATTTACACAAGGTAATTTTAATAATGATATTGGCTTACCGTTAACACTTTTACGCTTACGTCCCGAACACGATTTAGCCGTGATTGAATTAGGGATGAATCATCCAGGCGAAACTGCCCAATTAGCCGGACTTGCACAAGCAACAATTGCTGTAATTAATAATGCACAAAGAGAGCATCAAGAGTTTATGGGCAGCGTTGCTGCAGTGGCTCTAGAGCATGCGGCAGTCTTAGCTGCCTTACCAGCTAATGGCAGCGCAGTTTTTCCAGCCGATTCAGAATTTACTGCTCAGTGGCAAAGTGCTGCGCAGCATTGCAAAATAATTGACTTTGCTTTGCAGACCAACAAACCAGTTTCAGCTGCAGTAGTGGGACGGCTTTTAGAGAATGGCGCAATTGCCATAAAAACTGCACAAGGTCAAATCGAGGTGCGCTTAGTCACTCTTGGGCAACATCATCTGCTTAATGCGTTAGCGGCAACTGCAGTTGGCCTAGCTGCCGGGCTTGAGTTAGAGCAGATTAAGCGCGGATTAGAGGGCTTTACTCCAGTTGCGGGGCGAATGGCGAGCAAATGGTTAAGTACCACTCGCTTACTTATTGACGATAGTTATAACGCTAATCCAGACTCAGTTCGGGCGGCAATTGAAATGCTCCAAGAGAGCGGTAAAGAATCTTGGTTAGTGCTAGGCGATATGGGTGAGGTTGGTAATCAGGGGCCTGCATTTCATCGTGAGGTAGGTGCTTATGCTGCTGCCTGCAAGGTACAACGTTTATTTGCGCTTGGTGAACAAAGCGCTTATGCAGTAAGTAGTTTTAATGCGCTCAAATTTGGTGCTCAACATTTTTCGAGCATGGCAGAGCTATGTTGTGCATTAAACCAAGAACTTGCCCTCACTAAAGACACAGACGCTTTGCAAATATTAGTGAAGGGTTCACGCTTTATGCAAATGGAACGGGTCGCACAAGCCTTATTACAGGAGGCCAAAACATGCTCCTAATATTAGCGCAATGGCTGCAAGATGATTTTAGCTTTTTTCGAGTTTTTAATTACATCACTTTTAGGGCAGTATTTGCTACCTTAACTGCTTTATTAATTGGTCTAGTGTGTGGGCCATCGGTGATTCGAAAACTCAGCGCTTTAAAAATGGGCCAAACAGTACGCAGTGATGGACCGCAATCACATCTTGAAAAATCAGGGACACCGACCATGGGTGGGGTGTTGATTTTGATTGGAATATTTATCTCATGTATGTTGTGGGCCGATTTAAGTAACCGTTTTATTTGGATTGTATTTTTAATTACTTTTAGTTTTGGCCTGATTGGCTGGATTGATGATTACCGTAAGGTAACCAGAAAAGATCCTAAAGGGATGTCATCGCGGGAAAAGTTTTTCTGGCAAACCTGCATCGGTTTATTTGCTGCACTTTATTTAGCATTTTCAGTTTCGGAAGTAAATAATCTAAAGGTGCTCCAGTTATTTATTGACTGGATTAAGAGTGGGTTTACTTTAGACCTACCGGCAAAATCTAATTTGTATTTACCTTTTATGAAAGAAGTCAGTTATCCACTGGGAGTCTTTGGTTTCATTATCTTGAGTTATTTAGTCATTGTTGGCAGCAGTAATGCAGTGAATTTAACCGATGGCTTAGATGGGCTGGTAATCATGCCAGTTATTTTAGTGGGCGCTGCCTTAGGCGCTTTTGCTTATGTAATGGGTAACGCGATATACGCAAAATATTTACTCTTTCCATATATTCCTGGCGCTGGCGAACTCCTCATTTTTTGTGGCGCAATGGGTGGTGCAGGTTTAGCTTTCCTTTGGTACAACACCCATCCTGCCCAAGTATTTATGGGCGATGTGGGTGCGTTAGCTTTGGGTGGCGCACTTGGCACGATTGCAGTCATTGTGCGGCAAGAGATTGTTTTATTTGTAATGGGGGGAATATTTGTTGCTGAAACGTGTTCAGTCATGCTTCAAGTGGCATGGTTTAAGTACACCAAGAAAAAATATGGACAAGGCCGCAGAATTTTTAAGATGGCCCCCTTGCATCATCATTTTGAATTAAGCGGTTGGCGCGAAACACAGGTTGTAGTGCGCTTTTGGATTATTACAATTTTATTGGTCTTAGTAGGCTTGTCTAGCTTGAAGTTACGGTGAAATAAAGGGAATGATGCAAGTTTTAAAGCAAGTTTTTTCAAATATTGACGGCCAAGCAATACAGCCGATGCCAGACCATTTTTTAGTCATTGGTTTGGGCGAATCTGGTTTGGCAATGGCTACTTGGTGTGTGCGTCATGGCGCTAGAGTTGATCTAGCCGATACGCGAACACATGAATTACTTTCTAGTCAACAACAAGAAGCGCTTACGACCTTAAAAAACAATGGTTTAGGGCAGCTGTTTTTAGGAAACTGGGCAAGCGAAGATCTACAGCAGAATTTAGAAGCGATGTGTGCAGGAGTAACAGTAATTGGCATTAGCCCAGGCTTGTCGCCACTACAAGAGCCATTAAAAACAATTTTGACCTATGCACAGCATCATCAAATTGCAGTTTGGAGTGAAATTGAGTTTTTTGCTCGCGCTTTAGTAGCCTTAAAGCATGAAACTGGCTATCAACCAACTGTCTTGGCTATTACAGGTACTAATGGTAAAACAACAACAACTGCATTAACCCTGCAGATTTGTGAACGTGCCGGCAAAAAAGCAGTAATGGCTGGCAACATAAGCCCAGCTGCTTTAAGTAAGTTAAGCAACTGTCTTGACGAGGCTCAGGGCATACAAGATTTACCAGAAATCTGGGTGCTAGAGTTATCTAGCTTTCAGCTGCAATATACCGAGAGCTTAAATGCTACTGCAGTAGCAATTCTCAATATTACGCAAGACCATTTAGATTGGCATGGCGAGATGCAGGCCTACATAAGGGCTAAGGCCAAGATCATTGGTACCGATAGTATTTGTATTTTAAATCGTGAAGACGCGGTGGTGGCCCAATTACGATCAGTCGATCGCTTAGGTATGCCAAACACAATTACATTTGGCAGTGGTAGCCCAACTGAACCTGGCTCGTTTGGTATTGAGCATGATTTACGTGCAGGCGGTATCGATTGGTTAGTTTGGGCAGAAATCGATGAAGAGCTGGAAAATTTACCAAAGCGACGCCGCAAAGTAAGTGGTGCAGCCCAAGCAGAATTGCGTTTAAAACGTTTAATTCCAGCAGATGCTTTACGCATTAGAGGCCGTCATAATGCCCTGAATGCCTTAGCCGCATTAGCATTAGCTCGCTGCGCTGGCTTGCCAATGAATTTATTGTTGCATGGTTTACGCGAATATCGGGGTGAGCCCCATCGGACCCAAACTGCGGCCGTTATTGATGGCGTGGAATACGTTGATGATAGCAAGGGGACCAATGTAGGCGCAACAGTAGCTGCACTCAATGGCCTTGGAATATCTGCAGCTGGTAAGCGCATTTGGTTGATTGCAGGTGGTGATGGCAAAGGTCAGGACTTTAGCCCGTTACGCGAACCCATTTTGCGTTTTGTCAAAGGCTTAATTCTAATTGGTAAGGACGCCCCATTAATACTTGCTGCTTTGGAAGACGATTTCGCCAAACATGATATCGACTGTGTGTTGGCTGAGTCACTAGATTTGGCAACCCAAATAGCGTCACAACGCGCCCGAGCAGGCGATATTGTTTTACTTTCTCCGGCCTGCGCCAGTTTCGACCAATTTCGCGACTATCGGCATCGGGCTGAAGTTTTTGTAGCTGCAGTTACCGAGTTAAAAATGCAATTTAGCTCAGTAAACCAAGTCACAGGAGCTATGGTATGAGCGTCAAAGAAAAATTATCTTTAGCTAACCGCTTTTTCTTTAATCGGTTTTGGAATTTTTCGCGTGGCGGTATTAACCAATTTCATAGCGGCTTAAAGGATGCAGTTTCGGGAGTTGATCAAACGCGCTCTCGCATGATGGAGTACGACCAACTATTAGTTTGGGCAGTTTTATCGCTGACCTTAATTGGTTTGGTAATGGTGTACTCAGCCTCAATTACCCTAGCTGACAGTCCAAAATATGCTAACTACAGCAGCAATTTTTTCTTATATCGCCACCTTATTTCTTTATCGATTGCCTTTGCAGTTGGCGCCTGGGTGTTTAGGGTGCCAGTCAAAACCTGGGATCGTTTGGCGCCTAGCATTTTTATTTTTACTGTAGTGCTCTTAATTGCCGTATTAATTCCAGGTATTGGTAAAGGTGTCAACGGTGCAAGGCGGTGGATTTCTCTTGGCGTAATGAATTTTCAGCCATCCGAATTAATGAAATTTGCAGTACTGATTTTTGCTGCAAGTTATACAGTCCGGCGCCAAGAGTATTTACATTCGTTTGTTAAGGGCGTAGTGCCAATGGGAGTTGCAGTTGCAATGGTTGGCACACTACTAATGTGGGAGCCAGATATGGGGGCATTTGTAGTTATCGCGCTCATTGCCTTTGGCATTTTATTTTTAGGTGGAATTAATGCGAAATTATTTGGTGGCTTAATTACTATTGGAATTTTAAGTGCAGCTGCAATTATTGCTTTATCACCATTTCGGCGCGGTAGGATTTTGGCATTTTTAGATCCCTGGCAAGTTGATATCGCTGCTAATAAGGGTTATCAATTAACCCATTCATTAATGGCATTTGGGCGTGGCGAATGGTTTGGTATTGGTTTGGGCGGTAGCGTAGAAAAATTAAATTATTTGCCTGAAGCGCATACCGATTTTATTTTGGCAGTCATTGGCGAAGAACTCGGTTTCGTTGGTGTAATGGTAATTATTTTCTTGTTTTATTGGATTGTGCGCCGCGCATTTTTAATTGGCCGCACCGCCTTGCAACTCGATCGTAGTTTTGCTGGTTTAGCTGCTAAAGGTGTGGGTATTTGGATTGGTTGGCAGGCATTTATCAATATGGGTGTGAATTTAGGTTTATTACCAACCAAAGGCCTTACCCTACCGTTAATTAGTTATGGTGGCTCGGGCATTTTGATGAATGTCGTGGCCTTTGCTTTACTGCTCAAAATTGATTATGAAAACCGAGTTTTAATGCGTGGGGGAAAGCTTTGAAGCAACCCTCCATTTTATTGATGGCCGGAGGTACTGGTGGCCATATTTTCCCTGGCTTAGCAGTGGCAGAGTTATTGCGCAGTCGGGGTTGGCAGGTGGCTTGGCTAGGCAATGTGAAGGGCATGGAATACCGTTTAGTACCAGCGCGCGGCTTTAGATTTGAGTCGGTGCAATTTGGCGGCTTGCGGGGTAAAGGTTGGCTCACAAAATTACTGTTGCCGTTTAATTTAGTGCGCGCATGTGCGCAAAGTTGGCGCATTATTATGCGCATCAAGCCGAGTGTTGTGTTGGGCATGGGTGGCTATATTACTTTTCCAGGAGGCCTAATTAGTTTTTGCTTAAATAGGCCTTTAGTCTTGCACGAATCAAATGCAGTAGCTGGTAGTGCTAATCGCCTCTTAAATCATCTTGCCGATAAAACAGTTACTGGTTTTCCGCAGACATTGGCAAAAGGTAAATGGATTGGTAATCCGATTCGCTCAGAGTTTAGTCAAGTGGCAGAGCCTCGGCTACGTTATATTCAGCGACAGGGCTTACTCTCGATATTGGTGGTGGGAGGTAGCCTTGGCGCACAAGTGCTCAATGAAGTTTTGCCAGTTGCTTTAGCGCTCATTCCCTTAGAACAAAGGCCCAAAGTAACTCATCAAGCGGGCGAGCAACATTTCATCGAGCTCACTGAGCGTTATGAACAGTATGGGGTCCGAGCTGAAGTACAGCCATTTATTGCCGACATGGCGACTGCTTACGCACAAGCCGATGTAGTGATTTGTCGCGCAGGTGCCATGACTATTTCAGAATTAGCTGCTTGTGGCGTTGCAGCTTGTTTGGTGCCATTACCCCACGCCATCGATGATCATCAAACTGCTAATGCACAATTTTTATCAAGTGCGGGGGCGGCAATTTTATTGCCCCAAACACAATTTAAAGCCGCCGCTTTAGCGCAGCTCTTACAGACATGGACGCGACCTGAATTACAAAAAATGGCAGAGCGCGCACATGCTTTAGCTAAGCCTAATGCTACTGAACAACTTGCCGCAATTTGTGCAACAGTAGCGGGGATTGACGCATGAAACACATCGTCCAACAAATTCACTTTGTGGGTATCGGCGGAGCTGGGATGAGTGGCATAGCTGAAGTGTTATTGAATTTAGGATATCAAGTATCAGGCTCTGATTTGGCAGTCGGACCAGCAACTAAGCGTCTCGCCGAATTGGGCGCAGTAATTCATCTTGGACATGCAGTAGAAAATATCGGTACTGCAGAAGCAGTAGTCATTTCTACTGCAGTAGCCGGTAATAATCCCGAGGTATTAGCAGCGCGCGCCGCCAAAATTCCTGTGATTCAGCGCGCTGTGATGTTAGGCGAATTAATGCGCTTAAAACAAGGAATTGCAATTGCAGGTACGCATGGCAAAACGACCACTACCAGCTTGGTGGCATCGGTATTGGCCGAGGGTGGACTTGATCCGACTTTTGTTATTGGTGGAAAGCTAAATTCGGCTGGTGCAAATGCACGTCTAGGTCAGGGTGATTTCATCGTGGTTGAAGCAGACGAGTCAGACGCTTCTTTTTTACAGCTTTTTCCGGCGATGGAGGTGATCACCAATATCGATGCGGACCATATGGATACCTATAAGCATGATATGGCGCGATTAAAACAAGCTTTCGTGCAGTTTACACAACGAATGCCATTTTATGGAGTTGCGGTTTTATGTGTCGATGACCTCAATGTACGAGACATTATTCCTTTTGTTTCTCAACCCGTTTTGCGCTACGGCTTAGCCGCTGATGCTGATATTCGCGCTAGCCAAATTGAAGCCGATGGAACAACCATGCATTTTATGGTTGAGCGGCGCACGATTAGGCGTCATGGAGAATTGCCAGGAGTCTTAAAGGTCAGCTTAAATTTACCTGGTTTACATAATGTACGTAATGCGTTAGCGGCGATAGCAATTGCCACTGAACTAGGGGTGAGTGACCAAGCGATACAAAAAGCCTTAGCAGAATTTAGTGGAGTGGGACGTCGTTTTCAACGCTATGGCGAAATTCCTCTAGCTAGTGGCGGTAGCTACACCCTAATCGATGACTATGGCCATCACCCAGTAGAAATGGCGGCGACCTTAGCGGCAGCTCGAGGTGCTTTTCCGGGCCGACGTTTGGTACTGGCATTTCAGCCTCATCGCTATACCCGTACACGGGATTGCTTCGGCGATTTTGTGGCAGTGTTACGTAGCTTTGATGCAGTGGTCTTAACCGAAATTTATCCTGCCGGCGAAGCTCGAATACCGGGGGCGGATGGCAAAAGTTTACTGAAAGCCACGCTTGCTACAGAAGGCTTAGACACTCAAAAAGTATTACAAAGTAAGACCGCAGTATTTGTTGCCCAAGTAGCTGAAATGCCTGCTGTCTTAAAAACCGTCTTACGCGCAAATGATGTGTTAATTACCATGGGCGCAGGATCTATATCGAATTTACCGCATTTATTAAACGAGGCTATACATGGCTAATGTAACCTTGACTAAAAATGTTTGGGGAGAGCGGGTTGCCCGCGAACTTAGTAATTTAAATCCGCAATCGTTAGGCAAAGTAGGTGTGCTTTTGGGTGGTCGTTCGGGTGAGCGAGAAATCTCGCTGATGTCGGGTAACGGTGTTCTCGATGCCCTGCGCGAAAAAGGTGTTAATGCCCATGCTTTTGATACAGGGCAACTGAATCTAACTGAAATATCAGTGGCACATTTTGATCGGGTCTTTATTGCTTTACATGGGCGTTTTGGCGAAGATGGCACGATTCAAGGCCTACTTGAATTACTCGATATTCCGTACACAGGTAGTGGAGTATTAGCTTGTGCACTAGCAATAGACAAAATAGCCACTAAACGAATTTGGCAGAGCAGTGGTTTAGCAACGCCACCATTTGAATTACTCAGTGAAACTAGCAATTGGCCGGCAGTTGTAGCCCACTTGGGACTGCCACTTATCGTTAAGCCAGCACATGAAGGTTCATCCTTAGGCTTAACCAAAGTGCAGGCACTTGATGAGCTACCAACTGCTTATGCCTTAGCAGCTAGCTTAGATAAAAAAGTGATGGCTGAAGCATGTATTGTTGGCCCCGAGCTCACCTGCCCACTTGTAGGCGAGGGTGAAACTGCCGAGGCCTTACCAGTCATTCAAATTATTCCACCCAATGCAAATTACGATTTTCATCATAAGTATTTTTCTAACGAAACCCAATACTTATGCCCTACTGGCTTAGATGAAAAACTAAATCACGCAGTACAAAATTTAGCATTAGCTGCATATCGTTCGCTTGGTTGCAAAACCTGGGGTCGAGCCGACATCATGATTGATGAACGAACTGGACAACCTTATTTACTCGAAATGAATACATCTCCAGGCATGACCTCACATTCACTAGTACCGATGGCAGCAAAAGCAGCGGGTGTTTCTTATGCTGATTTAGTGTTGTGGATCTTGAGTCAATCATGAAATATTTTTTAACGCGTTTAAGCGATCTTAGCAGTTTTATCATGTCACCCTTATGGAACAATGCTGCACGAATGCAGTATCTAACTAAATGGCTAATGCGTGGCTTGGGTTTATGTCTTGTGATTAGCCTGTTGGTGTGGTTAAGTCAACGACCAGTGTTTACATTAAGACAAATTCAAATTGAACCGGTTGGCAATCAAACCTTAAAGCACATTAATTTACCAATTGTCAAAAATCAAATCCTGGAAAAAGTCCAAGGTAATTTCTTTAGCGTGCGCTTAGAAGATGTCAAACGAGCATTTGAAGAAATGCCTTGGGTACGACGTGCCACTGTGCGGCGTTCTTGGCCCAATGGATTGGTGATTGGTATCGAAGAACAGACCGCACTAGGTACTTGGAATACAGCTGAGGGCCAAAAATTAATTAGTGAGTTAGGAGAAGTATTTAATGGCAGTGTCGCTGAAGTAGATGACGGGATAGTTTTAGTCAATTTTAGCGGCCCAGATGGGAGCAGTAAAGAGGTGCTGCGCTTATATCAAAAAGCCAATACTTGGTTTAAACCGTGGGATGCAGGTGTGAGCACGCTCAATCTCACAGAGCGTTATGCGTGGAGTGTCAAGTTATCGAATGGGCTGCGAGTTGAGTTTGGCCGCGACGAAGAAGACGTACAACAAAACTTAACCACTGAACGAGTTGCGCGCTTATTAAAGAACTGGCCTTTGGTTCAAGCTAAATGGCCCACTCAAATTGATGCGGTTGATTTGCGTTATGGCAATGGCTTTGCCGTGCATCTAGTAGCAAATAATTCAAAAAGGATAAGCGCTAAATGAGTAAGGATAATCGAGATCTATTAGTCGGCCTAGACATTGGTACCTCGAAAGTGGTGGCTTTAGTAGCTGAGTTAACACCCGACGGAAATTTTAATGTTGTTGGTGTTGGGCAAACCGCTTCGAAGGGATTAAAAAAAGGCGTAGTAGTTAATATTGAGGCAACGGTACTATCAATTCAAAAGGCCTTGGAAGAGGCAGAAGTGATGGCTGATCGCCGCATTGTCCAAGTCTTTACCGGCATTGCTGGCAATCATATTGTGAGCTTTAACTCTAGCGGAATGGTTGCTATTCGCGATAAAGAAGTTGGCCCAAGTGATGTCGAGCGAGTATTAGAAACGGCCAAAGCAATCAATATCCCCACCGACCAACAAATTTTGCACATCTTAGTGCAAGAATTCATCATTGATGGCCAAGAAGATGTTCGCGAACCCATTGGTATGAGCGGTTTAAGGCTAGAAGTTCAAGTGCATATTGTGACTGGCGCTGTTAGTGCAGCACAAAATATTGTGAAGTGTGTACGCCGTTGCGGGCTTGAAGTAAACGATTTAATTTTGCAACCCCTAGCATCAAGCCTGGCCGTTCTCACCGAAGATGAAAAAGAATTAGGTGTAGCTTTAATTGATATCGGTGGAGGCACTACTGATATTGCAATTTATTGTCAAGGCTCTATTCGGCATACCGCAGTAATACCGATCGCAGGAGATCAGATTACGAATGATATTGCGATGGCCTTGCGGACACCCACTTTAGAAGCCGAAGATTTAAAAATTCAACATGGTATTGCGCGGCAAGAGATGGCAGACCCCAACATCATGATTGAGGTTGCAGGTGTTGGAGACCGTGAGCCAAGACCCATGTCAAAACAAGCCTTAGCTGCAGTGATTGAACCGCGGGTCGAAGAATTATTTATCTTAGTGCGCGATGTGATGCGCGAATCGGGTTATGAAGAGTTGGTAGCGTCAGGCATTGTTTTGACGGGCGGATCAGCATTAATGCCTGGCATGGTTGAGTTGGCAGAACAAGTCTTTTTGCGACCAGCTCGCATTGGTGTGCCCGAATACCGCGGCCATTTACATGAAGTCTTACGTAGCCCACGATTTTCAACCAGCATTGGTCTTTTGCTTGAGGGACAAGCCCAACTATTGCGAGGTAGGCGGGTAGCCGATTCAGGAACCTTTCAAGGAGTTGTTTCGCGCTTAAAGGAATGGTTTACAGGAAATTTTTAGTTTTTTCGTCGTCGTCAATGTCACACTTAGGAGGATTTATGGAATTTGAAATGGTAGAACAAGAAGTAGCCGGTAAGACCATCATTAAAGTGGTTGGAATCGGGGGAGCTGGTGGCAATGCTATCCAGCATATGATTCGTCGCGGTGTCGATGGAGTCGAATTTATTTGTATGAATACCGATGCAGGCGCATTACAACGGTCTGAAGCAAAATTAAATTTGCAATTGGGCTCAAGTGGTTTAGGGGCTGGGGCAAAGCCTGAAGTTGGCGCAGCCTCAGCAGAAGAAGCACGGGCCCGCATTGCCGATGCTTTGCAAGGTGCCCACATGGTGTTTATTACTGCGGGAATGGGAGGTGGCACAGGCACTGGAGCTGCGCCGATCGTAGCTCAGGTTGCCAAAGAAATGGGTATCCTGACCGTTGGAGTTATTAGTAAGCCATTCGATTTTGAGGGGGTTAAACGCTTAAAGGTCGCAGAAGATGGGGCGTCTGAATTAGAACAATATGTTGACTCTTTAATTGTGGTCTTGAATGAGAAATTATTTGAAGTAATGGGGGAAGATGCTGAGTTTGATAAGGCCTTTGCTTGCGCTGATGACGTATTACACAATGCTGTATCAGGTATTGCAGAAATTATTAATGTGCAAGGTTTGATCAATGTTGACTTTGAGGATGTCAAAACTGTCATGGGAGAACAAGGCAAAGCCATGATGGGTACGGCGACAGTATCTGGCATGGACCGGGCACGCTTAGCAGCAGAAGCGGCGGTTGCGTCACCATTGTTAGAGGGTGTTGATCTATCGGGTGCACGTGGCGTACTAGTTAATATTACGGCTAGTCATTCCTTAAAACTTTCTGAAACCCGTGAAGTAATGGCTGCCATTCGAGGTTATGCAGCAGACGATGCAACTGTTATTTTTGGCACCGTGTATGACGATAGTTTAGGTGATGCTCTCAGGGTAACAGTGGTGGCAACTGGACTTAATAATCCAGCACGCCATCAACCTGAAGTCATTTGGCGTCAAGCTACTGGCACTCATGATGCGATGCCAGCAATTACTGATCTGAATAGCTTCGCTCCAACGAGTGCTTCTGCAGCCATGAGCAAGGTGGGTTTAGAGGCTTCAGCTAGTTTTGCAAATCCTGAGCTGGGAAATGCCAGTACCCCTGGTGTGGCTATGGCCGCTGCAGGCCGAAGTGGGGTTGATTATGGTGATCTTGATCGACCTAGCGTTTTTCGTAATGCCCGCACAGGTGGAGCGGCCCCAACCCTAGGGCCGGATAGCTCTCCGCAGGCTAAAACGATGCTTGATAAAGGCACCGATTACTATGAAATACCTGCTTTTTTACGCAAACAAGCTGATTAATAAAATGGTCAATACAATAGGTAATTGAAAAATACCAACGCACAGCACCTCCGGACGACGAATCCTTGTTGGCGTTGGTATCCTAAATTAATTAACCTATTGGAGAAACCATGATTGCAGTCGGACAAAAATTACCAAATGCCACCCTCTATGAATTTTTAAATGAGGCATCAGAAGGCTGCGCTATTGGACCTAACGCCTTTGAGGTTGATAAATTAACGGCAGGAAAAAAAATAGTTATTTTTGGTTTACCTGGGGCATTTACACCTACCTGTTCTGCTCAGCATGTACCTGGTTATTTAGAGCAATTTGATGCTATTAAAGCTAAAGGCGTTGATGAAATTTGGTGTGTATCGGTTAATGACCCCTTTGTCATGGGTGCTTGGGGCAGAGATTTAAAAGTTGCTAAAAAGGTACGGATGTTAGGTGATGGTAGTGCCGAATTGACCCAAAAACTGGGTTTGGAATTCGATTTGACTAAGCGTGGCCTGGGAGTACGTTCGCAGCGTTATGCCATGGTAGTTGACAATGGTATGGTCAAGCATCTGGTTGTTGAGGAGCCAGGTAAATTTGATTTCAGCGATGCTAAGTCGATTTTGCAGCAACTCTAAAGGGCTACTTGAGTAGATTTAACTTATTATGTTGAAGCAAAAAACCATTGCCGCCGCGGTGAAAACCGTTGGCATTGGCTTGCATTCAGGCCGTAAGTCAACCCTAACAATTAAACCTGGCCCAATTAATTCAGGCATTCAATTTGTTCGAGTTGACTTACCCGAGCCCATGCAGATAGCTGCGCATGCTTTGGCAGTTTGTGATACACGCTTAGCATCGGTGATTCAAAAAGATGGGGTGCGTATTTCCACTGTCGAGCATTTGTTATCGGCCTGTGCAGGACTTGGTTTAGATAATCTAGTAATCGAGCTAGATTGTGAGGAAGTGCCTATTATGGATGGCAGTGCCGCCTCATTTTTATTTCTAATTGAATCTGCAGGCATTGTTGAGCAAGCAGCACCTCGACAATTTATGGTGATTAAAAAACCAGTTGAGGTACATGATGGTGACAAACTTGCCAGGCTTGAGCCTTTTGCTGGTTTTAAACTTGATTTTACGATTGATTTTAAACATCCTGCGCTTGATAAAACTGGACAACATTTTATTATTGATTTTGCTGAACAAGCTTATCGCAGTGAAATTGGTAGGGCCCGGACTTTTGGCTTTGCGCATGAAGTAGAGGCTTTGCGGGAAATTGGTTTAGCTCGAGGTGGCAGCCTCGATAATGCGATCGTATTAGATGAGCACCGTATTCTGAATAACGAAGAATTACGTTATGAAGACGAATTTGTGCGCCATAAAATCCTTGATGCCATTGGTGATTTATATTTAGCGGGTTACCCAATAATTGGTGCATATATTGCCAAAAAATCAGGACACGCTTTAAATAACGCTTTATTACGCCAGCTATTGGCCGACCCAAGCTCTTATGAAATTACTACTATCTCTAAAAGCCGAGCACCGGCAGCATATTTACATGAATCTCAGCCCCTATTTATTTAGGTTTTATGGCTAGTAAGCGTGTAATGGTGTGGCGCAGTTTTGATTCTGGTGGTAGGCGGCTTAATAAATTTAACCAAGCCGAACGGGCAACGGCATTTAGCCCTTTAGCTGGGCGACGATTTTGCGCTAGCGTAAGGTTTGACCCACTAGGCCTTCGTTGACTAGGAACTAAGCGCACTTTCAGCTGAATGCCGCGATAGCCATGCTCTGCTAGTTTAGAAGCTAGACTGGGCAGCACTTGCTCAAGACGCGCAGCTAGGGTTGCGTTTGGCACAATTAAAAGCAACTCTTCTGGGGGTGAAGTACGCCAACTAGGCTCAATACGATCACTAAAGTGACCCAAATTAAGGGTATTTAAGGACAGATTGAGTGCATTTTTTACTTTCAATAGCTCTGCCGAGCGCGCCATAATTCCACTGGGCCCATTTTGACCGCGCAGCCAATCTAAGCAATCCTTTGCTAGTTTATTGGTAGGGTTTTTGTTGTCAGGATTCATGGTTAATGGCAATCATGGTTAAAAGGTGTGGCGGGTGATAAACTCAAGGGCTTAATTTTCCTCAATATCCCATGGTAATCGGTCTCATCAAAACGCTGGTCGGAAGTCGTAATGACCGCCTTTTAAAGCAATATCGCAAGATCGTTGCCAAGATTAATGCATTTGAGCCTGCTATGCAGGCCTTGGATGACGCTGCCTTGCAGGCTAAAACCGCTGAATTCAAAGACCGCTTGAAAGCGGGTGAATTACTTGAAGATATCGCCCCCGAGGCATTTGCAGTGGTGCGCGAAGCCACTTGCCGAGTAATGAAAATGCGGCACTTCGATGCTCAACTGATGGGCGGCTACGCTTTGCACCAAGGCAAAATTGCCGAAATGGGAACTGGCGAAGGCAAAACCCTAACGGCTACCTTACCAGTGTATTTAAATTCTTTGACTGGACAAGGCGTTCATGTCGTCACCGTAAATGATTATTTAGCCCAACGCGATGCCGAGTGGATGGCGACCATTTATAACTTTTTAGGCTTAAAGGTAGGAGTTAATTTATCGCAGATGGAGCACGCCACTAAGCAAGCAGCCTATGCCGCTGATATTACTTATGGCACCAATAATGAATTTGGCTTTGATTATTTACGTGACAACATGGTTCAAGATGTGGGTCAACGCGTGCAACGTGGTTTGGCGTATGCAATTGTCGATGAAGTCGATTCAATTCTCATCGATGAAGCTCGCACCCCGCTGATTATTTCTGGGCAAGCTGAAGACCATACTGATTTATATCTGCTGATTAATGCATTGCCAGCTTATTTAGAACGGCAGATTGGCGAAGAAAAAGCCGATGGCACTGGCGTAGAGAAAGCTGGTGATTATTGGGTCGATGAAAAATCGCAGCAAGTGTATCTCACTGAAATGGGGCACGAAAAAGCTGAGAATGTTTTAGTGCAGCTTGGCGCCTTGAAAGCTGGTGATTCTTTATATGCCCCGCAAAATATCACCTTAATGCACCATGTGTATGCTGCCTTACGGGCACACTCACTCTATAACCGCGACCAGCACTATGTAGTCCAAAATAAAGAAGTCATCATCGTTGATGAGTTTACTGGGCGCTTAATGCAAGGTCGGCGCTGGTCTGATGGTCTGCATCAGGCAGTTGAGGCGAAAGAGGGTGTAGCGATTCAAAATGAAAATCAAACGCTAGCAACAATCACATTTCAAAATTATTTTCGAATGTACGGCAAGCTTGCGGGCATGACAGGAACAGCCGATACCGAAGCTTATGAATTTAAGGAAATTTATAATTTAGAAACTGTCGTTATTCCACCAAATCGCTTAAGTCAAAGAACCGATCGACAAGATCAAATTTATAAATCCTCCCGTGAGCGATACGACGCAGTAATTAAAGACATTCAAGCATGCTACCAACGTGGCCAGCCAGTTTTAGTGGGCACCACTTCAATTGAAAACTCAGAATTAATTGCCGCGATGTTAGATCGCCTGCAATTACCTCACCAAGTACTCAATGCAAAGCAGCATGCCCGTGAAGCAGAAATTATCGCTCAGGCTGGGCGCCCCAAAATGATTACGATTGCCACCAATATGGCTGGCCGAGGTACCGATATTGTTTTGGGTGGTAATGTCGAAAAACAGGCCGCCTTAGTACATGCAGATGATGCCAAAATTAAGCAATTACACGATGAATGGCAGGGTTTACACGACCAAGTTATTGCAGAAGGTGGTTTACATATTATTGGTACCGAGCGGCATGAAAGTCGCCGTATTGACAATCAACTAAGAGGACGCTCGGGGCGCCAGGGCGACCCAGGGTCATCCCGCTTTTTTCTTTCTTTAGACGACCCCCTTTTGCGAATTTTTGCAGGCGAACGCTTGCGCGCTGTAATGGAGCGCTTAAAAATGCCCGATGGTGAGCCAATTGAGGCTGGTATGGTCACGCGCTCAATCGAGTCTGCCCAACGTAAGGTAGAGGGACGTAATTTTGATATGCGCAAACAGTTACTGCAATACGATGACGTTGCCAATGATCAGCGTAAAGAAACCTATCGCCTGAGAAACCAAATTCTCGAGTCCCAAGATATTGGCGAGCTCATTGCTAATTTACGCGAGGATGTTATGCAAGGGTTGTGTCGCGTTTATGTGCCGCTTGAATCAATGGAAGAGCAATGGGATTTACAGGGCCTAGAAAATGTTCTTGCTAACGATTGGGGGCTCAAAGTTGATTTGCGCCAATGGGTAGAGGCTGCTGAAACAGTTGACGACGAAGCTATAGTTGCACACCTGACGCAGTTGGCAATTGCAGAGTATGACGCTAAAGTGAATTTATCGGGACGCGAAGCTTTTGCTAGCTTTGAGCGTTCAGTTACTCTTTTTAGTTTAGATAGCCATTGGCGTGAGCATTTAGCTGCTCTTGATCATTTGCGTCAAGGCATACATTTACGTGGCTATGCTCAAAAAGATCCTAAACAAGAATACCGTCGCGAAGCGTTTGAGCTTTATGCCGAATTACTTGATGTCATTAAAGCTGACGTCATAAAGACCATTATGACAGTGCAAATTCGAAGCGCTAATGAGCTTGAACAGGCCGCTGAATCGATGAATGAGGGCATTACTAATCTAACCGATGTGCAATATCAACATGCAGAAGCTAGTCCTGAATTAATGGGGTCTATCGCAGAATCTACTGAGCAGGCTCAGCCGTTGTCGACGCCCACGGTTACGCCGATTAAAGCTGGTCCTAAGGTAGGCAGAAACGATCCTTGTCCATGCGGTAGTGGCAAAAAATATAAACTGTGTCACGGCGCACTGAGCTAGCAAATTAAGCTATGCCTGTCAATTTACCTCTGCCAAATCCAAGCGAGCTAAAACCCATTGCAGGTTTTAAGCTAGGCATTGCTGAGGCAGGAATAAAAAAACCTAATCGTAAAGATGTATTGGTGATGACTTTTGTGCCAGGCACAGAAGTTGCTGGCGTATTTACGCAAAATCGTTTTTGTGCTGCCCCTGTCCAAGTTTGTATTAGTCATCTTGCGGCACAGACTAAGGCTAAAAAAATTCAGGCAATGGTAGTTAACACTGGTAATGCTAATGCAGGCACGGGCGAAGAGGGCTTACAAAATGCACTTAATACTTGCGTTGCCTTAGCTGCCGATTTACAACTTGAGCCACTGCAAATCTTGCCCTTTTCTACGGGGGTTATTTTAGAACCCTTACCCCTTGAAAAGATTATTGCCGCTATGCCACGAGCCATTGCTAATTTAGCTGAGCAACATTGGTTTGCTGCAGCAGAAGCGATTATGACCACTGATACTCAGCCTAAGGCTGCTTCGCTGACACTTGATACCCCGCAGGGCCAAATCAACCTGACTGGTATTTGTAAGGGGGCTGGCATGATTCACCCCAATATGGCAACTATGCTGGGTTTTATTGCAACTGATGCAGGCTTTGCTCCTGGCTTACTGCAACAACTCACTCGCGAAGCTGCTGACCTATCCTTCAATGCAATTACGATTGATGGAGATACCTCGACAAACGATTCATTTATCGTTGTAGCTACTGGTCAGGCAGCGCCCACCATTCAAAATCAAGATGACCCACTTTATGCATTAGTTGGCGATGCGCTTATTACATTAGCCAAGCAATTAGCACAAATGATTGTGCGTGATGGTGAGGGAGCGACAAAATTTATTACCATTACTGTCGGGGGTGGGAAAACAGCTCAAGAGTGCCGCTTGGTTGCTAAGGCAGTTGCCCATTCACCTTTGGTAAAAACGGCTTTTTTTGCTAGCGACCCAAATTTAGGTCGCATCTTAGCGGCTATTGGTTATGCTGGAATTGCCGATCTTGATGTTGGGCAGGTGCAACTCTGGCTTGGTGATGTATGGGTAGCTAAAAATGGTGGCCGTAATCCTAATTATCATGAAGCAGACGGACAAGCTGTTATGCAAGCAGCTGAAATTACTGTCAAAATTGATCTCGGTCGAGGCAGTGCTACGCAGACCATTTGGACTTGCGATTTATCGCATGATTACGTTTCAATTAATGCTGACTATCGCTCTTAAGATTATTTACTAAGCAAACCGTATGAACGACAAACTAGATCGGCTCTTATCTCACTTAGAAACATTTCTACCAAAGCCAATTACACCTAATGATTGGCTGACAGCGCGGGCATTTCGCTGGCGTAGGCGCGACAGTATTTTTGGCAGCATTGGTTATTTACAGTCAGTCAAATACATTTCAGATATTACCTTTGAAGATCTGCAGCACATTGACCGTCAGCGAGATGCCATTCGCAACAATACCCGTCAGTTTATTGAAAAAAAACCAGCCAATAATATTTTGTTAACAGGTGCTCGGGGGACTGGTAAATCATCTTTAATTAAAGCCTGTTTACATGAATTTGCTGAGCAAGGTTTGCGTTTAGTCGAGGTCGATAAAGCCTATTTAGCTGATTTAGCTGATATTACTGATTTATTAGCAGAGCGCCCAGAACGCTTTGTGATTTTTTGCGATGACTTATCATTTGATGAAGGTGAGACAGGCTACAAGGCCATGAAATCTGCTTTAGATGGCTCGGTATCGGCACAAGTTGATAATATTTTAATTTATGCCACCTCGAATCGTCGGCATTTATTGCCTGAATACATGAAGGATAACGAAAGCTATGCTTACTCAGATGATGGTGAGATTCATCCTGGGGAAGTAGTTGAAGAAAAAATTTCTTTATCAGAACGTTTTGGCTTATGGCTCTCGTTTTACCCTCCTAAGCAAGATGAGTATTTGGCAATTGTGGCGCACTGGCTACAGCATTTTGGTTTAAGCACTGCTGAAATTGCAGCTGCAAGACCAGCAGCATTAGTTTGGGCCTTAGAGCGGGGTTCACGTTCCGGCCGAGTAGCGTGGCAATTTGCGAAGTTTTTTACTGGTAATCGTGCCTGATAACCCAGTCGCTGCAAGACCAATTGTTGAAGTAGCGGCGGGTATTCTGCTTGATACCCAAGGGCGATATTTATTAGGTCAACGTCCGCTTGGCAAACCTTATGCTGGGTATTGGGAAATACCGGGCGGTAAAATTGAGCCAGGTGAAACAGTGTTTTGTGCTCTGCAGCGCGAGCTGCAAGAAGAGCTTGGCATTCAAATTGAACAAGGCGAAGAACTTATTGTGCTTGAGCATGCTTATACGCATGCACATGTACGTTTGCACGTCAGCATCATTCGGCAATGGCATGGAACACCCCTGGGCTGTGAAGGGCAAAATTTATCTTGGGAATTATTGCATCAGGAAAAACCACAGGTTAGCCCCTTGTTACCGGCAGCGTGGCCAATGCTCGAGCACTTGCGTCAATACTTAGCTAAGCAATAACAGGGGTTAGCCAATGTAGACGTTTTAAAACTGACAGAGGGTTAGTTTAAAGCTGATTTCTGTATTGCAAATTTGTGGTTTTGATTCTCGATCGGTTTTTAGAAAACGAATAGAGAGTAAATATTTATTGGCACTAATTTCTGCAAAGAGGGTGTCATCTTCTACTGCAATACGCATTAGTTGAAAAATTTTTCCCGCAGGAGCTTGCTGAAATGTACCTTGATGGGCTATTACTTCATGGGCTTCACCCGACTCTCGCAATAAGCGTAAAAATAATTGGCAGGCCTGATGCCAAGGCAACAGGGGGGCAATATATTTTTGTAGGGTTTCGCGTCGTTTGCTAGCTGGACTATTTTTCCAAGCGTGATAATTTGGTAAATCGATTGGGCTAGTACCACCAGGAATATTTAAGCGGGTGCGAATCGAGTTGAGCCATTCACTATCTACAATGATCGAGTTAGGCTTACCAAGCGATTGATTAATTAGCTCGGCAGTTTTTTCAATCTCATGAATAGTTAGATTTAAGGTTTCTTGATCAACCCGTTTAGAGTTTTTTAGTCCATGTAGAGTATATTTTTGCCGTTCAAACTCTTTCAGTAAGAGCGATTTAATATCACCCCGCGCACCAATATCACCAAGCTCAAATAAGGTAGTAATACCATTGTGGTGCAATTCAGGGTCATCAGACCTTAAAAAGTGGTTAAAGCGAAAGAAAAGGTACTCCAGCCGAAGCATGCTTCGGACAAGTTCATTAAAAGGATATTCATAAATAATCACAGGGCTTAATTCTATGCTGAACTGGCATTAGTTGGCAAAAAAGCCTGAAAGGGCGATTATCTCCGGGTTAAATGCTGATGTAGCTCGTTGGTTTGCTGTAGGGCTACTGCGAGATCGCCATCATTATTAATCACGGTGTTGGCATGGACTAGTCTGGCAGCCCGAGTAGCTTGTGCCAGAATGATTTGCTCAATTTCAGCCCGTTTGAGCTGGCTACGCCGCATCACTCGCAGAATTTGGTTTTCTGTCGAGCAATCTACCACTACCAGGTGATTTAAATGCTCTAGCCACCGACCCGATTCAATTAGAAGTGGGATAACAAAAACTAAGTAGTCGGCCCCATCTTCCAGATGAATTTGTGCCTGCTGTAGGGTTTCCTGACGAATGAGAGGGTGGGTTATGGCCTCTAGTTGCAATTTAGCTTGGGCATCAGTAAAGACTAGACTACGCATTTTCTGGCGATTTAAGGCGCCGGAATCTAGCAGATAGTCACCGCCAAAGGTATCGCAAATAGCTTGAATGGCCGCGCCATTGGGGCCAGTAATTTGATGGGCAATTTGATCGCTATCAATAATACTAGCGCCTAGCTCAGCTAAATGTGATGCTATGGCAGATTTACCCGAGCCAATGCCTCCTGTAAGGCCTACCAAAGGAATTTTGCCCTTGAAAAAATCCAGATCTAGACTAGACGGGTGGGGAGCTGAAGAAAAGTGGGCCATAACAATGCAATGATGCCAGCAAAGGCTAAAAAAGGGCCAAATGGAAAGGCTTGAGAAATTGCTTGGCGTTGCCATCGCAACCAAATCGAGCCACCGATTAGACCCATCAAAGCGGCCAATAAAAGGATTCCAGGTAGCGCTTGCCACCCCAGCCAAGCACCAAGGGTGGCAAGTAATTTGGCATCGCCTAGACCAATACCATCCTGTTTTTTAAGTAAGCGGTAGCTCAAATTTAAACCCCAGAGAAACACGAAACCTAAAACACTTCCAATTAAAGCACTGCTTGCGGGGGCAAAATTGGGTTCCCAAAAAAAATTAAATAATAAGCCGATCACTAACAGAGGCAAGGTAATCAGATCAGGTAAGCGAAAGGTACGAAAATCGATTATTGCGAGCACAATTAATGAAACAAGCAAAAAACTGCCGGCGACTATTAGCGGAAGCTGTATGGATGCCATAGTTAAACAATTTGTCCTAAATTAAAAATGGGCAAGTATAAGATCAACACTAATGCACCAATCAGTAAGCCAACTACAGCAATTAAAACAGGTTCTAGATTGTGACTCAACGATTTCAACTGCCGGCTTAATTGAGAAGATAAAGCATTCGCGCGATTGAGGAGCATGGCAGGTAATGCGCTACTTTCCGAGCCAATACAAATCATTTGCCATGTCTGCCGATCAAAATACCGATAGCGGGGATCTGCTTTTAATAAGGCCTCACCTAATGGCCAGCCCTGCGCAAGTAAAGTAAATACATTGGCACTCAGATCATGCGTAAGCCAATGGTTAGAAGAGCGCGCAGTAATGCGCAGAGCATCGAGCAAAGGAATTTCAGCGCTTAATAAATGACCCAAAGTACGACACCAAAAGGATAGCGCTGAAAGTCTTAGCAACTCGCCAAGCAAGGGAATTCGAAGCCATAGACGATCGCAATAATTTTGTAAGCGCGGCAAACGTTGCCACGCTAGTATCCAAAGCATACAAAGTACAATGATGCCGAAGATGAGCTTAAAAAAATGGGTTTGGAAGGCGGCAGCATAATAGAGTAAAAGACGGGTTGCCCAGGGCAGTTCGGCTTGAAATTGGGCGAATACATCTCGAAAAATTGGAACGACCCAAAAGGCCATCGCAATAAATAAAAAAAGTGCCGAAGCCAGCGCAATGCACGGATATGCAAGCGCCTGCTGAATTTGCTGGCGTAAGTCAATTTGGCTTGCGAGTTTACTAGCAATTGAATTAAGTGCCTGGCTTAGCTGTCCCGATCGCTCACTAATTTCAACCAAGCCAATAAAGCTATGATCAAGGGGATGCAGTGCATGGCGTAAGCAAAAAGAAAATGGATTTCCTTGGCGCAATTGAGTTTCTAACTGTGCAAGAAAGCCATGCCAATGAGGAGGTGCAGATTGACGCAATAAGATTAAGGCATTGAGTAGGGGTAGGCCCGCCTGTAATAGCATAGCTAGTTGAGTAGCAAAATTGCATTGATCATGTAAATTAAATGGTCGAACTAATAAAACTCTGAACAGACTGCTTCGGAAGAAACTCAAGGGCTGGGAAATGATTAGCATATTATTGAATCTGTCTGTGCAGCTCGACCTCACTAATGAGCCCCTGATGAACTTGAGTTAAGCCTGCCGACAAGAGGTTAAGATGACCTAAGGACAGCGCCTGTTGGCGTAATTGTGGGGTACTGGCTCCCGCACAATACGCTTGGGCAAGATCACCCGCAAAGGGGATAACCTCATGAATGCCAAGCCGACCAAAAAAGCCATTACCTAAACATAATTCACAATTATTATTTTTACCTTGGCAGGCACTACAAATACGTCTTACTAAACGCTGTGCGCTAAGACAATGTAAACAGCTACTAAGCGCTTCAGAGTTAATGCCAAGATGATGCAATCGATCGATTGCCCCAAGAGCGTCTTGGGTATGTAGGGTACTTAAGACTAAGTGGCCTGTTTGCGCCGCTTGAATCGTTAACTCAGCTGTAGCATGATCACGAATTTCTCCAATCATCATAATATCGGGATCTTGCCGCAATAAAGCCCGAATAATAGTGGGAAAATCGAGCCCGGCTTTGGGCTGATAAGCCACTTGGTTGACACCAGCTAGGCGAATCTCGATGGGATCTTCAATCGAACAAAGATTACTGCGCAGATGATTAAGATGATGCAAAAAGGTATAAAGGGTACGGGTTTTACCGCTACCAGTAGGACCGCATACTAAAAATAAGCCGTGGGGTTTTTCAATCGCCGCTTTTGCAAGTACAAGTTGAAATGGTAGTAGCCCGAGTTGATCAAGCGCTAGCTCGTCTAAATTACTGGGTAATAAGCGAACGACTATTTTTTCGCCGAATAAAGTCGGTAAACTAGAAACTCGACAATAGATATCGGCTTGATTTAATTCAAGACCAATACACACCCGACCATCTTGTGGAATGCGTTGTTCTGCAATATCGAGGCGAGCTAAAATTTTAATGCGGGTAACAAGGCGTTCATGTAGTGCTTTATTTTGTCTACTGAGCACATGAAGGTAGCCATCAACCCGAATGCGAATTAAGGTAATGTGTTCTTGGGGTTCAATATGAATATCAGTAGCTCGCGCAGAGATCGCTTTAGCAGCGATTTCTTGCCAAGCACGAATAATGAGAGAGTCATCGGCTAAGAGCGTCAAACTTAAATAGAGCGACTAACAGTAGGCCGATGCAAGCGCACAGTTTTAATACCTTGGTCATCAAATTGCATAATTTCCATAACTACCCCCGCAATTTTGATACTGACATCGTGTTCTGGAATTTGTTCTAGATCTTCTAAAATTAAGCCATTTAAAGTGCGCGGCCCATTGATTGGTAAAGAAATTTGCAAGAGGCGATTAAGATCGCGTAAGTTTGCGCTACCATTTGCTAGGTAGGTGCCGTTAGCCTGCCAACGGGGCTCGTGGGATAAATTTGAGAATGAGGTAGTAAACTCGCCAATGAGCTCTTCAACAATATCTTCAAAAGTAACCAAGCCCATGACATCGCCATACTCATTAACAACTAGGCTAAGCCGTTGTTGATTATCTTGAAAAAATTGCATTTGCTGTAGCACTGGAGTGCCACAAGGAATGAAGTAGGGCTCTTGCAGTAATTCATGGAAATCAGCATGAGTTAGCTCGTCATTACCTAATAAAGATAACGCTTTTTTAACGGAAAGAATGCCGATAATGCGCTCAGAGTCGCCAGCAGTTACTGGAAGCTTATTGTGATAACAGGTTTCTAATTGCTGCACAACTTCATCGATAGGGCGCGATAAATCGAGTATTTCAATTTTTGCTTTCGGGGTCATTACATCGTCGACCAAGATATTTTTTAAATTAAATAAATTAAGCAAGATATTACGGTATTGACTTGAGACAAAATGATTAGACTCTAAAACTAAGCTACGTAATTCATCTGCTGACATAGCCGTGTTATTGCCAGCAGTTGAAAGTCCAAACAGCCGCATTAAGCCAGAGACAAAACTATTAATTAACCACAGCAACGGTCTAAGAAGATAAGTGAGCGGCAGAATGATCCAACTGACTTTGCTCGCGATTGATTCTGGAAAAGCAGCCCCAATAACTTTAGGTGTAATTTCGCTAAAAATAATAATTAGAAGTGCAATGGAAATGGTTGAGATCGATAAGACTAAACCACTATGCCCAAACAAATGCAGCGCCAAACTTGTTACTAAGATTGGCAAAATGGTATTAATTAAATTATTCGAAATAAGCAATACAGAAAGTAAAGAGTCGATGCGCTGGAGGAGGCGATCGGCGATGGCGGCACCGGGATGGCCTTGACTTGCCATTACGCCTAAACGATGGCGATTTGAGGCCAACATACTAGTTTCTGACATCGAAAAAAAGCCCGACAGAGCTAATAAAAAAATTACTAAGACAGCTTGACTCCAGAGGGGCCAGCCATCAAAAAAAGTATCCATAACAGTTTCCTAAATGGGACAATGAGCGTTTTAATATAGCAAACATCAATCAAAAATGTGTCAGATTAAACAGATTAAGTTGTAAGTAATTACCGAATTGTCTTCAATGCCTAAAAAAAACCTAAATTCCCCGCTTGCTATAGTAGTGAGTGCCGATTTTTGTGTAATAGCCGCCCCTTTTGGCAGATTAGGAATTCAGACTGAAATCGTCGATGGTAGTTTAATGGTCGCAAATATTGTTTATTTACCACTGCAGACCCCCTTGCAAAGACCAAACAATGATTTAGCCAAGCAGTTGGCGTATCAGTGCGCCGAATATTTTCACAATCCTGAGTTTATTTTTGATTTACCCCTTAAACCAGTGGGCACCATTCATCAGCAAAAGGTTTGGGCCACAGTTGCTCAAATTCCAGTGGGCTTAACCAGCACTTATGGGGAAATAGCCAAAAAAATTAAAAGTGGTCCACGAGCCGTAGGTTCTGCTTGTGGTGCTAATTATTATCCCTTAGTGATTCCTTGCCATCGCGTAGTGGCAGCAAGTAGCCTAGGCGGTTTTATGCAGGAAGATGCCCCAGGTTTTTATCGGCAAATTAAGCGTTGGTTATTACGACACGAGGGTGCAATTTTAGTTTAACGCTGGTCCAAAGCTCTTTTTACGGGCTGGGCTGCGAAAAAGAAAAAAATTCGTATTAAAGTATTCGAGTGTGCGGCTATTTTGGTAAATTGATAAAAAATCGCAACTGCACGACGAGAAATTTTCCGCTGTGGTGGGGCGCTGGTTTTGTCATCTACTACTAGACTATTGAGAGTAAGCACTGCCAAACCCAGGGCAAGCAAACAAAAGCGACGCATACCAATTTCTGCTTTGGGAATGAGGAGAATATAGGCTAGAGCGGCAGCAATTTTTTTCAAAGCTAAATCTAAGAGCGCGCTTTGCGACAGATTTTGGGGAATCCACGAAACACCTCGGGCATGGTCGTCAAATGAATCTTTCAAAATATTGGTCATTTGTAGTGCTTGACCAAATGCAATTGCGAGCGATTCTTGTTTGGTAATTGCTTGCGCAAATTTAACTGAGTGCGCAGCAAAAAGGGCGGTGAGCATTTCTCCCACTACTCCAGCTACTACATAGCAATATTCCTCAAACTCTTGAAGATCTTTCAGTCCTAATTGATTTTGTTTAGCATGAAAACGGGCCATGCCTTGCGACATAATGGTAATGCAACGCAAAATAGCAGTTTGTTGTGCAGCAGAACAACGCTGCAAAATACGTAGCACTGTATCGGTATGGGCGATTAAGTCACGTTCTGCCAGATGTGGGTGTAATTCAAGGGCTAATCGACAGGCCTCTATAAATTCAGTAACCGGCTTTTGTGCCAGACAAACTGCTAGAAAAAGCTCAGATAAGCTAACTTTTTCTGTTGGAGAAAGGCAGCTAGCATCTTCAATCGTGTCGACAATACGGCAAAGTAGATAGGCACATGCAACTGCGGGCTCGACTGCTGGAGGCAAGAGTGGAATGGTAATAGCAAAGGTTCGCGACACTAAATTCAGGGCTGCTTTTTGATAGGCCAGGTCGGCTAAGGCTAAGTCGATTTCAGAAGGCATGCGGGCATTATGTCAGACGATTTACTTGGCAAACCTTTGCTTGGCACAGAATCAACTTATCATAGGATATGCGCACCTTAATAATTCGTTTTCTAACGTATTCCTTTGGGTTATTTTCACTCCTGTTAACGCAACCATCTATGGCTATTGAAGAACCTAAATATACGGTAATTGAGCAGCAAGCTCCGTTTGAATTAAGGGCTTATGCGCCGCACATTGTGGCCGAGGTTTTAGTTGAAGGAGACATGGATAGCGCTTCAAATAAAGGCTTTCGGCTTATCGCAGGTTATATTTTTGGCGGTAACCAAGCCCGCTCTAACCCTAGTAATCTTGCTTCTACTGGCCCTACTAGCGAAAAAATTGCGATGACCGTGCCAGTCAGTATTCAGCCATTTGAACCTGCAACAGCCATACCAGACCAACAGAATCAGCCCGTATTAATGGAGCAAAAAGCGGGAAAGTGGAAAGTCTCATTTTTAATGCCTAGTCAATATAGTTTGACTACTTTACCGCTGCCGCTAGATCAGCAAATTCAGCTACGTGAAATTCCAGCAATGCAAAAAGCAGCCATTAATTTTTCGGGTTTTAATAGCGCCGAAAAGGTTGCAGAAAAAACTTCCGAACTGTTGTTATGGATGGAAAAAAAAGGGCTAAAGCCAAAGGGTGAGCCACAATTTGCTCGCTACAACCCACCTTGGAGCTTGCCATTTATGCGCCGTAGCGAAGTACTGTGGCAATATTGAAGTCTATTTTTGTTGACTATTTTCTTAACAGGCGCTAGCGGTTTTATTGGTCAGGCGCTACTAAAAAAATTACTCGCTAGTCAGTATCGAATCATTTGTCATGTACGCTCGGCCGCAGCGCGTGACCAAGTTGAGGCGCTTGGAGGGATTGCTTGGCAGTTTGAGCTAGATAGGCTAAACGACCTTGAGACCCAATTAAGACATTGTGACGTCGTCATTCATCTGGCCGCCTTATTAAAACTGGGGAGTACGCCAGCAGAATTTGCTAGTGCGAATATTGAACTAACCCGTATACTTTTAAAAGCTGCCCAAGCAGCAGCAATTAAAAAATTTATTTACCTTAGTGCCGCATCAGTAGTGATGCATGGGCCGCAAGACTTATTGGATCTAGATGAAACTGCGCCTTTAACTCAACGGGCTGAATTGCCTTATTCATTCAGTAAAGCGCGCGCTGAGGAGCTAGTCGTGTCAGCAGCAAGCGCTTCATTTCAAACAGTGGCTTTACGCCCCGCTTTTGTTTGGGGGCCAAATGATGCAATCGAACGGATTATTGGGCCTGCTATCAAGTTAGGCAAATTTGCTTGGTTTGGTCATGGCAGTTATTTGTTTTCAACCTGTTATGTGGGAAATTTATGCGCAGCTGTATTACAGGCAATTAATCACGAGGTAGTGGGTCAAGCTTTTTATATTAGTGATGGTGAACCCGTGACCTTTAAGAAATTTATGCTCGCGCGTTTGCAAGCAGGCGGTTTTCAAGCACCAAGCTGGTCAATGCCAAAAAGCTTAGCTTGGGCCTTAGCCCATTTTGCAGAAACAGGTTGGGCCTATTTGCCGTTAGTAGGCAAGCCGCCTTTAGTGCGGGAAATGGTAAGGCTGATGGGCTATGCTTTTACTTTAAATATTACCGCAGCACGAAGACAACTCAATTACGTGCCAGCATATTCAATCGCCGAAGGATTGGCTGAAATAAAAGTCAATCCAAATCCCAAGTACAGTTAGTTTTATTTAGCCTTGGCGCTGTAGCGAGCGAGGGTGTCGACCATGAATTTTGGTCAACAAAATCTCTGCCTGCTCGAGAGCTTGTTCCGCATCCACTCCGGTGATATCGGCACCTACCTGCGCTATAAGTTCAGGGTGAGCGACAAAAATAGGTCCGCCAACCATAATGCCAATTTTAGGATTCTGCGAGTTGGCCCGAATAACGTTAATAAAGCTTGCTAAGGCATCGAACTGATCTTGTATGCTCACAGAAATGCCGATTAAATCAAACCATTCAGCTTTGATGAGGGCAAGAATTTCAGCTTCTGAGTTTGCCCATTCGCCCCATACTTTCCAGCCGGCGCGACGAAAAAATTCAGAGACCATAAATAAACCCATGGTGTGTTGTGAACCCGGCATGGGGATCAGAATAGCGCGCGCACCCAGGGTATCAGAGCGGGCAAACTCTTGAAATAGTGGGCTCAGGTCATACATGAGTTGTTTTAGGCGCCACAAAGCTACTGTCACCTGATGAAAGGAGCATTCATCGTTATCCCACATTTCACCTAAACGGCGAGCAACCGGAGCAAGCAAGCGTAAATAGATTTCATCTAAGGGAATACCGCTCGTATGTAACTTGCTTACGTAGCGGCCGGCAACCAAGTTTTCATCAGCCAACACCAGCTTTGCTAAAGTAGCGATTTTTTCGGGATCTTCGATTGACTTGGATAAAAAGTGTTTGGCATCATCCGCAGTTTCGGCATTTAAATGGGTCGAGAGTAAGCGGGGAATAATCGATTTTTCTATGGTACGCACTAACCAACCCAGGTGCTCTTGAGGACCTGAATAGATTGGCAGCGGCTCGATCAAAACCGATTGCTGTAGTGAATTTTGTTGCAAACCATTTTTATCGCTTAGGTCTAGGCTGTCATCACACGAAAAGTCTGCGGCTTTTGATAATTTCACTAAAAACCTTCATTTCAAATAAATAAATCATCAGCGATGTTGCTGAATAGGTTCTTAATAATTTAAGTCTAGATAGGGGATTGGAGAATCCTGATTTACTTTTAAGGGTATACCCGAGTTTGTAACTAAGTTTTTACCCTATGTTATGTAAAATTTAATTGACACTTTATTTATTTTTATTAAAAATGGGTGTTGGAGACTATAAATGGCTGAATTAGCTGCATTACGCGCTCAAAAAAAGTCAATGAACATAGTGTTAATCACTATGGATACACACTTAAATAGTGCTGCGCGTCGTGCTGAGCAAGAGTTACAAAAAACCATACCCGGCCTTTCCCTAAAAATTCACTCTGCCAGTGAATATGCGACCAGCGAAAAATTATTAACTGAGTGCAAAAATGATATTGCTGAAGGCGATATTGTGATTGTCACGATGCTGTTTCTTGAAGATCATTACTTACCAATCGTAGAAAACTTGCGCGCACGACGTGAGCATTGTGATGCGATGTTGTGTGCGATGTCGGCAGGAGACGTCACTAAGCTAACCCGTTTAAGTAAGCTTGATATGAGTTTGCCAGCCAGCCCCTTAATGGCGTTAATGAAAAAGTTACGCCCCATAAGTAAAGATAAGGACGGCAAAAGTAAGGGGGGCGCTACTGCTGGAGCAAAACAAATGAAGATGTTGCGCTTGATACCCCAAGTATTACGTTTTATACCAGGTACGGCACAGGATTTGCGAGCCTATTTCCTATCTTTGCAATACTGGTTAGGTGGCTCGCAAGAAAATTTATTTAATTTAATGAGTTATCTGATCAACCGGTATGCGGCAGGTACGCGGGCTAGTTTACGCGAGAGTGCAAAGGCCATTGATCCCGTGGCTTACCCGGATCTCGGTGTCTATCACCCCCGTATGAAGGGGCGTCTAAGCGAGCGTTTACAAGACCTGCCAGTTGTAGTGCCGCAACCCAAGGCACGGGGCAAAGTAGGCATCTTACTGTTGCGCTCTTATTTAGTTTCAGGTAATAGCGGGCACTACGATCCGGTAATTACTGCCCTAGAAGCCCAAGGCCTGCAAGTCATTCCAGCCTTTTCATCAGGACTAGATTCGCGCCCTGCGATAGATGCTTTTTTTACGCAAAACGGTGAAGCAAGTATTGACGCGCTAATTTCTTTAACTGGCTTCTCATTAGTTGGCGGACCTGCATATAACGATGCTAAAGCGGCTGAAGAAGTTTTAGCAAAATTAAATGTACCTTATATTGCAGCCCATCCAGTTGAGTTTCAGAACCTAGAGCAATGGGGCAGCTCTAATCGTGGCCTACTGCCCGTAGAGAGCACGATTATGGTTGCCATTCCAGAGCTTGATGGCTCAACCGTGCCGATGGTTTATGGAGGTCGACCTGGCGCTGCTGGCAAGACCTGTCATGGTTGTCATAAAGAGTGCACATTTACTGAGGCCCATAATCCCCAAGATATGTTTACCTGTGTAGAGCGCGTTGGCATGTTAGCTGCACGGGTGGGCAAGTTAGTTGATTTACGCCGCTCCGAACGAGCCCAACGTAAAGTTGCGATTGTTTTATTTAATTTTCCACCCAATGCTGGCAATATTGGTAGCGCAGCTTATTTAAGTGTCTTTGAGTCCGTACATAATTTACTGTTGGGCATGAAAGCGAGGGGCTACATAGTAGATGTGCCTGCCACTACCGATGAATTACGTGAACAACTATTAAAAGGGAATGCTCAGCAATATGGCGCTGATGCTAATGTCCATACTTTAATTTCTGCGAATGACCATGTTAAGCGAGAGCGTTGGCTCAAAGAAATTGAAGCGCAGTGGGGTCCTGCCCCTGGTAAACAATTAAGTAATGGCAGCTCTATCTTTGTTTTAGGCAAACAATTTGGCAATATTTTATTAGCAGTTCAGCCTTCATTTGGATATGAAGGCGATCCGATGAGATTGTTGTTTGAGCATGGGTTTGCTCCAACCCACGCCTTCTCAGCTTTTTATCGCTACCTAAGAGAAGATTTTGCTGCCAATGCGGTAGTGCATTTTGGGACTCACGGCGCACTCGAGTTTATGCCAGGCAAGCAAACTGGTATGAGCGGCGCATGTTGGCCCGATCGCCTGATTGATGACTTACCTAATATTTACCTATACGCATCAAACAATCCTTCTGAAGGGGCGATCGCTAAACGCCGTTCGGGCGCCACTTTGGTTAGTTATTTAACCCCACCAGTAACTCAGGCAGGCCTCTATGCTGGGCTAGCCGATTTAAAAGCATCGATTGAACGGTGGCGCAGTCTCGAGCCTGAATTAGAAAATGAAAGTCGTGATTTAGCAGTTTTAATCCAAGCGCAAGCCGCAGAAATTGATTTATGCCAAGCTGACCCGCTTTGGGATGCGGCTGATAAACGCGCATTAGAGGGTTTAGTTAGTAATTTATATACTGATTTGCTTGAGCTTGAGTACACGTTGATACCGCACGGCTTGCATATTGTGGGCGCTGTTCCACCGCTCGCAGAACGTTTTGGTTTATTAAAAGCAATGGCAGATGTAGCCTTAGATCATCCGGTGGACGATTCAGTCGTGCAAGACTTACTGGATGGCCAGATGCCGAGTGACGTCTTGAGTCGGCATCAAGACCTCCTGCAGTATGGCTCGCAAGAAACCTTAGAAGAATTATTCGCAAAAATGATTCGCGCCAATCAACTCATGTCACAAGAGACTGAGGTTACTGGCATGCTCGACGCCCTCGATTGTCGCTTTATTCGACCAGCTGCCGGTGGTGATGTGATGCGTAATCCTGAAGTTTTGCCGACGGGTCGTAATTTGCACGGCTTTGATCCTTTTCGCATTCCCAGTATTTTTGCAGTGAAAGACGGCGCTAAGCAAGCTGAAAAAATCGTCCAAAAATTTATTGATGATGGCAATGCATTACCTGAATCAATAGCCATGGTTTTATGGGGTAGTGATAACTTAAAATCAGAGGGCGGTCAAATTGGTCAGGCATTAGCCCTGATGGGCGCCTTGCCGCGCTTCGATAGTTATGGTCGACTTGCTGGTGCGCAGTTAATTCCGCTGGCAGAATTAGGCAGACCCCGAATTGATGTGGTGATTACGCTATCTGGCATCTTCCGCGACTTACTGCCTTTGCAAATTAAATTATTGGCTGAAGCCGCATTTATGGCGGCAAGCGCCGATGAACCGTTGGAGCAAAATTTTATTCGCAAACATTCCTTGGCTTACCAAGCAGAGCATGGCTGTGATTTGGAAACCGCAGCGTTACGTGTTTACGGTAATGCGGATGGCGCATACGGCTCTAATGTCAGCAACATGGTTGAGAATAGCGTGTGGGAAGAAGAAGATGAGTTGGCCGAAACTTATACTAGGCGTAAAGGGTTTGCCTTTGGCAGAGCTGGTAAGCCGATTCAAAATAACGCACTTTTGAAAAGCGTCTTGGCCAATGTTGAAATGACCTATCAAAATCTTGACTCTATGGAACTAGGTGTCACTACAATTGATAATTATTTTGATACCTTAGGCGGCATAACACGCGCAGTTAAGCGCGCGAAGGGCGGCACAGATGTGCCAGTTTATATTGGCGATCAAACTAAAGGCGAAGGCACCGTTCGCTCCCTTGCCGAGCAAGTTGCATTAGAAACACGTACCCGTATGCTGAATCCAAAATGGTATGAGGGGATGTTGCAACATGGTTATGAGGGCGTGCGGCAAATTGAAGTGCACATTACCAATACTATGGGTTGGTCGGCAACCACTGGTCAGGTTCAGCCTTGGGTGTATAAACAATTAACTGAAACATTCATGCTTGACCCAGAAATGCGCGAGCGTTTAGCTAAATTAAATCCAACCGCTGCTGCGCGTCTAGCAAATCGCTTAACTGAAGCCTCGCAACGCAATTATTGGCAGCCCGATTCTGCGATGTTGTCGGCCATGCAACAGGCCAACGATGCGCTAGAAGATCGGCTTGAAGGGGTGTACGAAGGAAGTGTTCGCGAAGCTGCTTAAAAAAACGGACCCCAGCTTTACGATTTTAAAAACTCCCAAAGTGCTTTAAGTCCCTCTTGCGGTTTTTCTTCTTGTGGGATGTGACCTATATTGGGCAGTGCAACTAATTTAGCTTTGGGCATCAGGCGCAAATAATCTTGCGCATTGGTAATCGGAATAAAGCCATCACGCTCGCCCCAGAGCAGTAAGGTAGGCACTTGAATTCGTCCCAATAGTGGACGGGGATCTTCTAAAATATGTTGCCTCATGAGTTCGATCAGACTTTCGCGCACGCCAGGCGCAAGCATTAAATCATAATAGCGCTGGGCTAGCGCCGCATCCATAGTTGCGGGGTTGGCATAAGCGGGCTTTAAATTCATTTCTAAAATAGATTGGGGCAAAAAATAGCGCATCGCATGCAGAATGGGTGAGATAGAAGGTTTCTCACCATATTGAAAGCCCTTACTGGCAAAACCATCGGGTGAAATTAAGACCAATTTATCCACACGCTGTGGTTGCGCGACTGCCATTTCCCAGGCAAAGCGGCCACCCATCGAGTTACCAATCCACACTGCGCTTTGAATGCCAAGTTGATCTGCAAAAGCACTTAAAAATTGCAATACAAATGCATCAGAATAGTCGCCGCTCGGATTTGCGCCAGTGAGGCCAAAGCCAGGCAAGTCAAGGCTGATCACTCGATAATCTTGCGCTAGGGTAGGCGCCCAAGCATCCCAGGTGTGGAGACTTGAGCCAAACCCATGCAAAAAGATTAAGGTTTGCGGTGCTGGCTTCGTTGCGATGGGCGGCCCAAGATCACGGTAATGCACGCGCATACCCAATACTTGAAAAAAGGCACTTGGCGCTGGTGCATAGATTTTTTCTAAGTCGGCACGATTTTTATCGGGTGCCCACGCCCAAATAAGAATGGCAATGATGAGAAAACCCCCAACTCCTGTAAACCAAAACATAACTGATTTAAACTGATTCATCATCTTGTACGAAGTTTAACTGACTAAAGATACAAATATTAATGAGCTCTACCGCATCTCGACCTTTAGCAATCATTACTGGCGCTTCTTCTGGAGTTGGCTTATATGCGGCAAAAGCATTGTTACGTCGCAATTGGCAATTAATCTTTGCGGTTCGCGATAGTGAGAAAATGAATGCAGTAGCAATCAGCCATCAATTTTCGCCAGATCAATTTGTAATTTGGCCGATCAATTTAGGTGACCTTGATTCAGTCAATCAATTTGTGAAGCGTTTTCAAGAGACTCATAATTCATTAAATGCCCTGGTATGTAATGCTGCAACATATTTACCTTTGCTGAAAGAGCCTCAACGCTCCCCCCAGGGTTATGAAATTAGTGTTGCAACCAATTACTTTGGTCACTATGTGTTGAGTCGTTTATTCATTCCCAATTTACAAGTTGCTGCTGATGCTAATCAAGTTGCACGTCTCATCACCCTGGGCACGGTGACGGCGAACTCAGCAGAGTTTGGTGGTAAGGTGCCCATTCCAGCACCAGCAGACTTAGGTAATTTAGAGGGCTTAGCAGCTGGCTTTAAGGCGCCCATTGCAATGATTAATGCCAAAGCATTTAAGCCTGGTAAAGCTTATAAAGATAGTAAATTATGCAATATGGTGATGAATCGTGAAATGCAAAAGCGGTATCACGCCAATACGGGCATTATTTTTAATACTTTGTATCCAGGGTGTGTTGCTGAAACAGCATTATTCCGTGATACGCCACCCCTCTTTCAGAAGATTTTTCCTTGGTTTCAAAAAAATATAACCAAAGGTTATGTAACCCAGGAATTAGCAGGCGAGCGGGTTGCCCAAGTTGTAGCCGACGTTCAGTTTAGTCAATCAGGAGTGCATTGGAGTTGGGGAAATCGTAATTCAGCGATTCGACAGCCATTTGCCCAAGCGCTTTCCATGAAAGCCAATAGCGAATCACTGGCGAAAAAATTGTGGGAATACACGGCAAAATTAGTCGGTTTAGAGGCGACTTAATCAGGTTTGATTTTTAGGAGAAGCAGTATGGCGCGGTACTATCCGTTTTCAGCGATCGTTGGACAAGAAGACATGAAGCGTGCTATTTTGGTCGCGGCCCTAGAGCCAGCAATTGGCGGTGTTTTAGTGATGGGCGATCGCGGTACTGGCAAGTCAACTGCAGTTAGGGCGTTAGCTGCATTATTACCGCCGATGGATGCAGTTGCCGATTGTCCTTATGGCTGCGATCCCTTGGCACCGGCAGGCCTCTGTTTTTATTGTGATGGCTTGCGCGCCAATCTGCAGGCCCTTAATGCGAGTCAAATCGCCGCAGGAAAAAAAGGCAAGTCAGTTAAATTAAAAACCATTAAACGTAATGTGCCAGTGGTCGATTTACCCTTAGGCGCTACCGAAGATCGAGTAGTGGGCGCTTTAGATATTGAGAAAGCGTTAACTTTAGGAGAAAAAGCCTTTGATCCCGGTTTATTAGCGCGTGCCAATCGCGGCTTTCTTTATATTGATGAAGTCAACTTACTCGATGACCATTTAGTTGATTTACTGATCGACGTGGCAGCATCGGGCGAAAACGTAGTTGAGCGAGAGGGCTTAAGTATTCGTCATCCCGCTAAATTCGTTTTGGTTGGCAGCGGCAATCCAGAGGAAGGCGAGTTAAGGCCTCAGCTACTAGATCGCTTTGGTCTGGCAGTTGAAGTGAAAACCCCCACTAGCATGCAAGAACGGGTCACTATTATTAAACGCCGCGATGCCTTTGAGCGCAATTCAATTACTTTCCTCGCAGAATGGGAAGAACAAGAAGAGGCTATTCGCAAAGCGCTCGAACTAGCACGCAAGAAATTACCGCATATTAAAGTTGACGATAAATTGTTAGAGCAGGCTTCAACTTTATGCAGCCATCTAGGTACTGATGGCTTACGGGGCGAACTCACTTTATTGCGTGCTGCACGTGCGGTAGCAGCTTTAAGTGGTAAAAACAAAGCGAACCTAGAAGATTTGCGGGCGATTGCAATCCCAGCTTTGCAGCACCGCTTAAGACGCAACCCTTTAGATGATTCAAGCTCAGCAGTTCGAATTGAGCGCGCCTTAGCTGAAGTGTTCCCTGTATGAGTCTTGCGCTGTGGTTGCGTGCACTTTTGGTGGCACATATTCTAGTGAGCGATCCACATGGCTTTGGCGGTATTATTTTGCGTGCGCGGGCTGGTCCCGTTAGAGAGCGCTGGCTCCATTATTTACAAACCTTGGCCCACCAAGCAGGTCTCAAGACACCCCTGCGTCGAATTCCACTGGGCATTAGCGATGAAAATTTATTGGGTGGACTCGATTTAGAGGCCACTATCCATACTGGTAAGCCTGTGTTTAGAAGTGGTGTGATGGCGAATAGCGATAGGCAGATTCTGTTATTGCCGATGGCCGAACGAGTCGACGTGAATGTGGTATCCCGAATTAGTATGGCCTTAGATCAAGGACTGGTGCGCCTTGAGCGTGATGGTCAAAGCCATCTATTACCTTGCCATTTTGGTGTCGTTGCCTTAGATGAAGGCATTGAAGCTGAAGAGCGAGCCAATATTAAATTACAGGACCGATTGGCTTTTCATTTGAGTTTAGATGAAATTCATTGGCATGACTTACCAGAAAATGAAGATGGGTTAATTGATGTTAACGCCAGCCAGCGAGAACAAATATCAACTCAAGTAGTGGACACAGATAATTACGTCCTTACCGATGAGCAGTGGCTAGCAATCGCCGAAACCGCTATGTATTTAGGGGTTCACTCGGTTCGTGCTTTACATTACGCGGCAAAAACAGCAGTTTATTTAGCGGCTATGCAGGGTGCAGATCAAATTAGCGATAGCCACCTCAGTGAAGCCATCGCTTTAGTGATTTCACCCCGGGCAACCCAATTACCCAGTGCCGAATCAGCGCCTACCGATACTGATCCAGAAGATGATGCAGAGCGCGATGAACCCCCCGAACAAAATAATGCTCCCGAGAATAATGTAGAGCAGCCACAAGCGCCTGCAGAAACTCCGCCACCAGAAAATCAGCAGGATGTAGTTGAGGAAATTGAAGACAGCGTGCTAGAAGCTGCTAAAGCGGCTATTCCAGCTGATTTATTAAGTGAGTTATTAAAGGGTTCATTAATACAGAATCAAAAAGCCTTTGGTGGGAAAACCGGCGCTCGAAAAATCGGTCGTTTGCGTGGTCGACCACTGGGCTCTATTCCTGGCAATCCGCATGCAGGCGTGGCGCTATCTTTAATCGATACCTTGCGCACGGCTGCGCCATGGCAAGCGATCCGCAAAAAACAAAATGAATCGTTGGCTGTGCCGCGAGCCAGTAAAACTATTCACATCTCTAAAAGTGATTTTAGGGTGCGAAGATATCAAGAGCGAACCCAAACGCTCACGATCTTTGCAGTGGATGCATCGGGTTCAGCAGCAATGCATCGCTTAGCCGAGGCCAAGGGTGCAGTCGAGCTTTTGTTGGCAGAGTGCTATGTCAGGCGCGATCAAGTGGCAGTGCTTTCATTTCGGGGCACGGGTGCAGAAATCCTTTTACCATCAACCCGCTCACTGGTGCGGGCTAAACGTAGTTTGGCTGAAATGCCTGGCGGCGGCGGTACGCCATTAGCTGACGCAATTTATATCGCAACCGAAGTGGCGCAAAATGCTCAACGCCATGGCTTAACACCAGTGATTGTTTTTCTCACGGATGGTCGAGCCAATATTGGCCGTAATGGGATGCCGGGTCGCGCACAAGCTCAATTGGATGCGGAACAAGCAGCGCGTTATTTGGCGCGCGCTGCCATTAAATCCTTGTGGATTGATACCTCGCCACAGGCCCGGATTGAAGGGGAGCAGATCGCCAAGCTGGTCGGTTCGATTTATTTGCCCTTACCGCATGCTGGTGCAAAAGAAGTTTCACAAGCGGTCTTGCGCACCCTGCAATAGTAGTAGCTCTTGCAAAATTAGATCGGCAGTTTTTTGCGGCTCTAATTCATGCATCAAATGACCGCCATTCCAGTCGATCACTGTTGCCTGGGGAAAATAGGTCGTAATAGTTTTGCGTAAGCGCTGCTCAGGAATCCAAGTATCATTTTTTCCAAGCACCCAAATTATTTTAGCCCGACATGCTTTGGCCTTGTTTAAGACCGCAGTAATATCCGCTGCTGCTATAAAATTCATAGCCCCAAGTACATGATTAGTTTTAGAAAATAAGGTACGATAAAAGATTCTGCGGGATTCAGGAAGAATGGTATTGGTTGAATCAAGTAAGCGATCGATCATTGCGCTAGCGCCAGCAAACTTTGCTAGAAAAAACGAGACTAGAGATGAGCGGGTCAGTGGACTTAATAGGGGCCCAAAAAATTGGGTATAACTTTCCGGCGGTGGTACTAATGACGGATTTAAGCCAATAATGCATTTAATTTGAGAATCAATTTCTGCGTAACTTAAAGCCAATAGCGCTCCAGCAGAGTGCCCAACAACCAAATGGGGCCCGGGTAAATTGAGGGCAGCCATTAATTTTTTGAGCTCAAGTGCCATTTTGTCTAAACGCAGCGAGTCAATTGGTGCATGAAGCGTATAAGCATGGCCTGGTAAGTCGGGCACTACTATGCGAGCATATCCAGCTAGTTTAGAAATAATTTCTGACCAAGAATGTGCTGAAGCGCCGGTGCCATGCAATAAAAGAATCGTTGGCCCAGAAGCACCACTAATTTGCACATGCCAGTGAAGTTGACCCACCTCGATAGATTGACTCAGCTCTCGGTTTGGCCAATTATTAGGGATGCGCTGCAAGGAATTCACTAGGGGTTTTTACTAACTGATTAATGATTGACCTCAAAGTATAGATGTATATATCCTAAGAACTTACTAACTGTAACTAATTTTTTACAGCCATAATCTATCGCTAAAAACTCGTACATGAGGTTTGTATGTCAGAAAATATCACAGTGATTCAAGGCATCGAGCGTAAGCTCCATGAAGCGCTAGCATTAACCGACTCCAAATTTGCCCCGCCAACTTTGGTAAAGGCCCTACATCATGCGGTTTTTCCAGGTGGTGCACGCATCCGGCCACAATTGTGTTTAGCAGTAGCTGCGGCGTGTGGCAATGATGATCCGGCTTTGTCACTGGCAGCTGCCTCGGCAATTGAATTATTGCATTGCGCTTCTTTAGTTCATGATGATTTACCCTGCTTTGATGACGCCACAACCCGGCGTGGACAACCCTCAGTGCATGCCGCTTACGGCGAGCGTTTGGCCGTATTGTCTGGCGACGCTTTAATTGTTTTAGCTTTTGAGGTAATCGCCCGTGCAGGCAGCCGCTCGCCCTTACGCTTAGCGCCACTAATTACCACAGTTGCCACCAGCGTAGGCAGCCCGAATGGCATAGCTGCCGGACAAGCATGGGAGTGTGAAAGCAAAGTTTCTTTGAGTCGCTATCAAAAAACCAAAACAGGCGCTTTATTTGAGGCGGCTACTGCTGCTGGCGCGCAAGCTGCAGGCTCGGATGCCGAAACTTGGCGACCCCTTGGCGAATGGCTCGGCGAGGCCTATCAGGTTGCCGATGACATTCGTGATGTCATGGCCGATCAAAGTATGACTGGTAAGCCAGCTGGGCAAGATATTGTTCATGACCGCCCTAACTCAACCAAAGAATTGGGAGTCATAGGTGCAATTCAACATTTTGATCAATTGGTGATGAAGGCAATTAAATCAATTCCTAGCTGCAAAGGTGAAAAGTTATTGCGTAGCTTGGTTGCCAAAGAGGCCGCACGATTAATTCCCGATGATTGGTTCTTAGAAGAGCAAAGGCCGATACATAGCCAATATATTGCAAGCTGATTTTGAAACAGCTACGTGATTATTTTCTTGATTGGCGCAATCAAACTATTGCCTCACCGCGTTTTCAGCGTTGGAGTGCTCGCTTTCCTTTAACTCGTGGCTTGGTGCGCAAACAAGCGACCGCTTTATTTGATTTAATGGCAGGTTTTGTCTATTCGCAAGTGCTACTAGCTTGCGTGCAATTAAATATTTTTCAGATCTTAAGCCAGGGCGCTAAATCCTTCAGTGAATTGAGTTTATTAATACCTCTTCCTGAAACTGGCTTACGTCGCCTGCTAAATGCGGCAGTAGCAATAAATTTATTAGAGGCGCGCAGTGAAGATCGATATGGACTAGGTATGCTTGGTGCGCCTTTAGTAGGCAATGAGGCACTAATTAATATGATTAAGCACCATATTGATCTCTACCAAGATCTAGCTGACCCTTTAGCTTTATTGCGTGGCGACAATAGCGGTGGAGCAATGGCGCAATATTGGCCCTATGTGTCTAAGGACAAAGCCTTGGCCCCCGAAAACCTGAAGGCCGAACAAGTGCAGGCCTACTCAACTTTGATGTCACAAACACAACCTTTGGTTAGCGCTGAGGTGCTTGAAGCCTACTCTTTTGCGCAGCACCAGTCTTTACTTGACATTGGTGGGGGAGAGGGCAAGTTTGTCATTGCCTTAGCCAAACAATTGCCAAATTTACAGATTCAATTATTCGATATTCCTGCAGTGGCTGCCCTAGCTAGCGAGCAATTTAAGCAAGCGCAATTAGGTAGCCGGGCCCAAGCAATTGGGGGCAATTTTTTTCTTGACCCCTTACCCCGTGGCGCTGACATCGCCACCTTAATTCGGGTTATTTTTGATCATGATGATGCGCGCGTAAAGCAGCTGCTCGCCAATATTTACGGAGCTTTGGAACCGGGAGGTACCTTACTCTTGGCTGAGCCAATGGCGGGTACGCCGGGCCAACTAAAGATGGGCGATGCGTATTTTGGCTTTTATTTATTAGCGATGGGCCGAGGACGACCCAGAACCCAAGCTGAAATCGAAAAAATGTTAGCCGAGGCTGGTTTTATTGAGATTCGCTTGCTACCTAGCGCGATACCGCTAAATGCCCAAATGCTGCGCTGCAAAAAACCTACTAGACCGTAAAACTAGTGAAAACACCTAGTGAACAAAGCTAGCGTTTTATTAGGAAAGTTGGTTAATATGTAAATAAATATTTACATATTTAATTGTCAACTTAGCTTACAAAACTAATCAATGAACTTGCTCCTCAAAACTAAGGCAGTAGTGCTTGAAAAGCCGGAGAATATTCTTTTACGTGATGTAGACCTAGTGCCAGCAAGCGAAAACGATATTATTGTTGAGATTGAATGGAGCGGCATCAGCACTGGCACAGAAAAATTGCTTTGGACTGGCCAAATGCCAAGCTTCCCGGGAATGGGTTATCCACTCGTGCCTGGTTATGAATCAGTGGGCCGAGTTATTCAGGCTGATGCCCAACAACGCCATACAGTCGGCCAGCGGGTTTTTGTCCCGGGGTCAACTTGCTTCGTTGATGTACGTGGTTTGTTTGGCGGAGCCGCTTCCAGATTAATCGTGCCAGCCATGCGCGCTGTGGCAGTAGCAGAAAATTTAGGTGAAGAAGTTATTTTGTACGCACTGGCTGCCACTGCATATCACGTGACTTCTGGCCTTGGCAATGAACAGCCTGATTTAATTGTAGGCCATGGTGTGCTTGGCCGATTGCTAGCGCGAATTGCTGTGCTAGCCGGCAAGCAACCCGTAGTCTGGGAAATTGACCCTCAGCGTCGCGAAGGTGCGGTTGGCTATGAAGTGGTTGATCCCAATACCTGTGCCGCGGCGAAATATAAAACGATTATTGATGTGAGTGGCGACGCCAAATTACTCGATACCTTAGTGAGTCACTTGGCCCCTGGTGGAGAAATAGTTTTGGCCGGTTTTTATGACGCCATTACTTTTGCTTTTGCCCCCGCCTTTATGCGCGAAGCCCGCATTCGCATTGCTGCGCAATGGCAATCCACTGACCTAACTGCAGTTCATCTTTTAGTAGAGTCCGGCAGCTTATCGCTCGCAGGCCTGATTACGCATCGTGCAACACCACAAGACGCAGATGAAGCTTATCGAACTGCATTTCATAACAAAGACTGTTTAAAAATGGTTTTAGATTGGAGATCACTGTAATGGACGCACCAACAAAAGTGAAAATCGACGGGATTCCAAGCGAGGCTACCATTCAGTTTATGAATTTGAAAAAAGAGGCGGCCATCGAGCCCGATGCAGTTGCAACTGGTCCAATCACCAAAGAAACGCAAATTATTGCTATCTATGGCAAAGGCGGAATTGGCAAAAGCTTTACCTTAGCAAATTTATCCTACATGATGGCTCAACAAGGTAAAAAAGTCTTGTTAATTGGTTGTGATCCAAAGAGTGATACCACCTCCCTATTATTTGGCGGTAAAGCGTGTCCAACAATTATTGAAACATCGTCGAAAAAGAAATTATCGGGCGATGCAGTTGCAATTGGTGACGTTTGTTTTAAGCGTGATGGTGTCTATGCGATGGAATTAGGTGGGCCTGAGGTAGGTCGAGGCTGTGGCGGTCGCGGAATTATTCATGGCTTTGAGACTTTAGAAAAATTAGGCTTCCACGACTGGGGCTTTGATTTTGTCTTGCTTGATTTTCTGGGTGACGTTGTTTGTGGAGGCTTTGGCTTACCCATTGCACGTGATATGTGTCAAAAAGTTATTGTAGTAGCCAGTAATGATTTGCAATCGTTATATGTGGCCAACAATGTCTGTTCAGCGGTCGAATATTTCCGCAAACTTGGCGGCAATGTCGGCGTGGCGGGTATGGTGATTAATAAAGATGATCACACTGGCGAAGCCCAAGCCTTTGCGGAAAAAGCGGGAATTCCAGTATTGGCAGCCATTCCAGCGGATGACGATATTCGGCGCAAAAGTGCCAGCTATGAAATTATTGGCCGACCAGGCACCCAGTGGGGACCTCTATTTGAAGAACTCGCTAGTAATGTTGCAACAGCACCGCCAGTGCGCCCCAAGCCATTAAGTCAGGATGATTTACTCGGACTGTTTTCTGCCGATATTACTGGCCGCAACTTTGTTCTAGAGCCAGCAACGGTGAAAGACATGATGGGTAAAGATGCAGTTATTAAAGAATCCCTTGAAGTGATTTACGACCAAGCTTAATTATTTAACTGAGCATGACTACAGCCACCATTCCAATTGTGCCGGAAAAACTATTAACAGACCCAGCCTTAGGTGATGGCGTGGGCTGTCATGCTGGCAAAGATCAAATGAACTTGGCTGCACGCGCGGCAGGCAAAACGGCAATTTTGCAGCAGTATGAAAAAGATTACCCAAAGGGACCACACGACCAGCCCCAAAGTATGTGCCCTGCATTTGGCTCTTTAAGAGTGGGCCTAAGAATGCGGAGAACTGCCACGATCTTGTCAGGGTCTGCTTGCTGCGTATATGGCCTAACCTTTACATCGCATTTTTATGGTGCCCGCCGCAGCGTAGGTTATGTGCCATTTAATTCCGAATCATTGGTCACTGGAAAGTTATTCGAAGATATTCGTGAAGCAGTTTATAAAGAAGCTGATCCAGAAAAGTATGATGCAATTGTCATCATTAATTTATGTGTACCCACTGCAAGTGGCGTGCCCTTGCAATTGCTGCCAAAAGAAATTAATGGTGTACGGATTATTGGGATTGATGTACCAGGTTTTGGTGTGCCAACCCACGCCGAAGCAAAAGATGTTTTAGCTGGTGCAATGTTGCAATATGCTCGCAATGAAATTCTTGCAGGACCAGTGCAAGCACCGCGCGCGGGTAAGCAGTCAAAACCGACTGTCACCTTGCTAGGCGAAATGTTTCCCGCTGATCCAGCAGTGATTGGGATGTTGCTTGATCCAATGGAACTAGCGGTGGGTGCGACCGTACCAACCCGCGAATGGCGAGAGCTTTATCAAGCCCTCGATTGTTCAGTAGTTGGTGCTATTCATCCTTTTTACACCGCGAGTATTCGTGAATTTCAAGCGGCAGGTAGACCAATTGTGGGCTCTGCACCAGTGGGTTATGAAGGCACCGCTAATTGGTTAGCCGCAATTGGTGCTGCTACCAACACCAGCGCAGATAAAATTGCTGCGGCCCAAAATAAATTTTTACCTGCCATTAAGGGTGTGCTCAGCGCAGCGCCAATCAAAGGACGGATTAACGTCAGCGGGTATGAGGGCTCTGAGTTATTAGTTGCGCGCTTACTAATTGAGAGTGGCGCTGAAGTGCGCTATGTTGGTTCGGCTTGTCCTCGAACCGAGTGGAGCCAAGCGGACCTAGAGTGGCTTGAGGCAAAAGGGGCGCAAGTGGTATTTCGAGCTTCACTTGAGCAAGATTTAGCGGCCATGGCTGAATACAAGCCTGACTTAGCAATTGGTACGACTCCGGTTGTGCAGGCAGCTAAACAAGCATCTATTCCGGCTTTATATTTCACCAATTTAATTTCTGCTCGCCCCTTAATGGGGCCTGCTGGGGCTGGTTCGTTAGCGCAGGTGATTAATGCGGCTTTAAAGAATCAAGCCCGCTTTGATGAGATGAAAGCCTTTTTTGGCAATGTTGGCACTGGTCATGCGGCAGGTGTCTGGGAAGATGTCCCGGTAGATCGGCCTGAGTTCAAAGCAGAAACCCGTCGTAAGTTAGAGAAAAAAATTAAGAAGCGCAAAGCTGAGGAGATGATGTAATGTTTGTCATTGATCACGATCGTGCGGGCGGATATTGGGGGGCGGTTTATGTTTTTACCTCAATTAAAGGCTTGCAAGTAGTGATTGATGGCCCAGTTGGCTGCGAAAATTTACCAGTTACATCGGTATTACATTACACCGATGCCCTACCACCTCATGAACTGCCTATTGTCGTTACCGGTTTAGCAGAAGAACAATTGGGCCGAGAAGGCACCGAAGGTGCAATGAAACGGGCCCATGCGACTTTAGACCCCGATCTGCCTTCAGTCGTTGTCACCGGCTCGATTGCAGAAATGATTGGCGGTGGGGTGACACCAGAGGGCACTAATATTCAACGCTTTTTACCGCGTACGATTGATGAGGATCAGTGGCAATGCGCAAATCGCGCGATGTTTTGGTTGTGGAGTGAGTACGGCATGAAGATAGTGCCCGCTCGCCCACCTAAACAGCCTGGCGAAAAACCCCGCGTCAATATTATTGGCCCTTGCTACGGCACTTTCAATATGCCTAGTGATTTGGCTGAAATTCGTCGCTTAGTGCAAGGCATTGGCGCAGAAATTAATTTGGTTTTTCCTTTGGGTGGACATCTGGCCGATGTCGCGCGCTTAGTTGAGGCTGACGTGAACATTTGTATGTACCGTGAGTTTGGAAGGATGTTATGTGAAGCCTTAGAGCGCCCGTATTTACAAGCCCCCATTGGTTTGCATAGTACGACCCAATTTTTACGTACTCTGGGCGAGCATCTTGGCTTAGATCCCGAGCCTTTTATCGAGCGCGAGAAGCACACAACGATTAAGCCGATTTGGGATTTATGGCGCTCAGTTACGCAAGATTTTTTTGGTACTGCCAGTTTTGCAGTCGTGGCTAATGAAACTTATTCGCGGGGCATCCGCCATTTCTTTGAAGATGAAATGGGCATGCCCTGTAATTTTGCTGTGGCACGCAAACCAGGTGAAAAAACCAACAACGAAGAGGTGCGTAAATTAACTAAAGAAAAAACACCACTCATTATGTATGGCAGCTACAACGAGCGCATGTACTTAAGTGAAATTGGTTCAAAGGCGACGTTTATTCCAGCATCCTATCCTGGTGCTTTAATCCGTCGCCACACGGGAACGCCATTTATGGGTTATGCCGGGGCAACGTATTTAATTCAAGAATTTTGTAACGGTTTATTTGACGCTTTATTCCACATTATTCCCTTGGGAACAGAGATGGATAAGGTTGACGCAACCTTGGTTCGGCAGAAGCTACTGGCAAATTTGCAATGGGAAGAGGATGCGCAAAAAGCGGTAGCCGATTATGTGCAGTCTCAGCCTGTACTGGTGCAAATTTCAGTGGCGAAATTATTACGCGATCGGGTTGAACGAGCCGCCGAAACAGCTGGCGAAGAATTAATTAGCTTAGAGCGGGTACGGATTTCTTGCCCAGAAATTTTGGCAGGAGAAACAGCATGAAACAGCAGCTGATCGGCTTTACAGAATTTGGCAGTAGTACGCCACATGCCCCTAGCGCGCGGGCTTTGCGCGGTAACGGCCGGAAGGCCTTTTTAAGGAGTGATCTCGTATGAGTGATAACAGAACAGACTCAATCTCTGGTCTCACCGACGATGAAGCTAAGGAGTTTAACCAGTTTTATGTCCAAGGCTTAGTCGGGTTTGTTTCGATAGCGGTAGTGGCGCACATTTTAGTGTGGGCTTGGCGTCCTTGGTTCCATTAAGCAGAAATTAGCAGGAGGTAAAAGTATGAAAAATATCACTTTAGAGAATGCCGATGTGGATTTTCTGGAAAAGAATTCTTTGCAATTTAAGGCAATTTTTTTCTCAGGCTTTATGGTGTTTTTTATCATCTGCCTATCAGCAAAGTTTTTGCCTAAACAATGGAGCTCTTGGTTACCAATCGAAGAAGGCAAGCATTCAGTAGCTAGGGATGCAAGTACCGCGGTATATAGCTTTATGTCTTACTTAACTTAGGAGAAATGTATGTGGAGAATATGGAAACTATATGACCCATTGCGCGCTATGGTAATTCAGGGAATTTTCCTGTTTGGTTTAGCAGCAATGATTCATTTAATTCTACTCAGTACTGTGCGCTACAACTGGTTGGATGGTATGAACCAGGCTCAGTTCAAGGCAGCTGAATCAGCTGGTGCTGCAACACCACCAGCTGTGCCCGCTAGCAAGTAATTGCTGTATGAGAACGAAGACAGATAAGACAAGAAGCTTAAGCCTTGTCTTATCTGTATTCCAGCGAGGGGAGAAGTAAAAATGGCAATGTTGAGTTTTGAAAGAAAATATCGGATTCGCGGCGGCACTCTGATTGGTGGAGATTTGTTCGATTTTTGGGTCGGCCCTTTTTATGTTGGTTTTTTTGGCGTTACCACCGCCTTTTTTGCCTTTCTTGGTACGGCAATGATTCTGTGGGGTGCATCACAAGGACCCACCTGGAATCTGTGGCAAATTAATATTGCTCCACCTGATCTGAAATATGGCTTACATTTTGCTCCCCTAATGGAGGGCGGCCTGTGGCAATTAATTACGATTTGTGCACTGGGCGCATTTGGCTCTTGGGCTTTGCGCGAAATTGAGATTTGTCGCAAATTAGGCATGGGCCTACATGTACCATTTGCTTTTCTCATGGCAGTATTTGCTTACTTTACTTTAGTTGTGATTCGCCCAGTCTTGATGGGTGCGTGGGGTCATGGTTTTCCGTATGGCATTTTGAGTCATCTAGATTGGGTATCTAATACAGGTTATCAGTACCTGCATTTTCATTACAACCCAGCACACATGATCGCTGTGACATTATTTTTTACGACCACCTTAGCCTTATGTATGCATGGTGGTTTAGTACTTTCTTCAACCAATCCGCAAAAAGGGCAGCCAGTTAAAACGCCAGAGCACGAAGATACCTTTTTTAGAGACTTTATTGGCTACTCGGTTGGTACTTTAGGAATTCACCGCTTAGGTTTGTTCTTGGCCTTGGCTGCAGTATTTTGGAGTGCCGTTTGCATTGTGATTAGCGGCCCATTTTGGACTCGTGGTTGGCCAGAATGGTGGGGCTGGTGGTTGAACTTACCAATTTGGCGATAGGCCTAAGGGAAAAATAAAATGGAATATCAAAATCTCTTTACCCAAGTTCAGGTCGTTGGACCCATTCATGAAGGCATACCTTTAGATCGGTATGATCGACGTAATCGGATCGGTAAGCCCTTCTTATTTCATTTAATGGGGCGTATTGGTAATGCCCAAATTGGCCCGATTTATTTGGGCTGGCTTGGAATAGCTTCCTTATTTTTTGGCACCATTGCAATTCAAATCATGGGCTGGAATATGCTGGCTTCGGTGAACTGGAGTCCGATTCAATTTGTAAAGCAATTTTTTTGGTTATCTCTTGATCCGCCTAATCCCAAATATGGCTTGAAATTATTTATGCCTTTAGCTGAAGGTGGCTGGTGGATGATGGCTGGCTTCTTTTTGACACTCGCAATTTTATTATGGTGGTTGCGTACCTATCGACGGGCAGTCGCACTAGGCCTGGGAACCCATGTAGCTTGGGGATTTTTAGCCGCCATTTGGCTCTTTTTAGTTTTAGGATTTTTACGGCCATTACTGATGGGTAGTTGGAGCGAGGGTGTGCCATTTGGTATTTTCTCGCACCTCGATTGGACAGCTGCTTTTTCTTTGCGTTATGGTAATTTGTTTTACAACCCGTTCCACATGCTTTCAATTGCCTTCCTCTATGGCTCAGTGCTCTTATTTGCGATGCACGCCGGCACAATTTTGGCAGTCTCGCGTTTTGGCGGTGAGCGTGAAATAGAGCAGATCGTCGATCGTGGAACTGCCTCAGAGCGGGCCGCTTTATTTTGGCGCTGGACGATGGGATTTAACGCTACCATGGAATCAATACATCGATGGGCTTGGTGGTTTGCTGTCCTCACACCATTAGTTGGCGGCATCGGCATTCTATTAACTGGAACCGTAGTCGATAATTGGTATCTGTGGGCTGTTAAGCACCATGTTGCACCAACTTACCCGAATGTATTTGGCGGCATTACGGTTGATCCTGCCGCTACTTTTGTCGCGCCACCACCACCAGTGCCACAAATTCCAATGCAGGGGATGAAACCATGAAGCGTATTTATGCCAAATTCAGTTTGCTGCTAATTCTGTTCAGTATGCTATTACTCGCAGGCTGTGAACGCCCGCCCATAGAAGCTGTTCAGCATGGTTATCGCGGCACCGCGATGGATCTTATATATAACCCGCGTACCTTAGCCGCCCAAGCCCCCGATAACGTGGTGCCTGCTTCTTATCCGGTGCCTGCCGATGGGCCAAAGGCGGCCACTGCATATAAAAATGTCAAAGTTTTAGGTAACTTAAGTACCGCGCAATTTACCGCTTTTATGGTTTCGATGACTAGTTGGGTTTCACCGCAACAAGGTTGTGCGTACTGCCATAATGTTGAAAATTTTGCCGATGATAGTAAGTACACTAAGATAGTTTCACGGCGCATGATTCAAATGAACCAGCGTATTAATAGCAACTGGCAAACCCATGTTAAGCAAACTGGCGTGACATGCTATACCTGTCACCGGGGGAATAATATTCCCCAGCAAGTGTGGTTTACCGCCCCGGAACAAAAGCAGGGTAATGGTTGGTTGGGTAATAAAAATGGTCAAAATACCCCTAGTCAATCAGTTGGGTTGTCAAGTTTGCCCTATGATCCATTTACACCTTTTTTATTAAAAGACAGCATGATTGAGGTTAATGGTGATACTGCTTTACGTACTGATAACAAGCGCAATATTAAAGATACAGAAAAGACCTTTGGTCTGATGATTCATATGTCGACATCATTGGGCGTAAATTGCTCTTATTGTCACAACACACGCGCTATTGCCAGTTGGGAGGAGAGTCCCCCCCAGCGTGCTACGGCTTGGTATGGCATCCGCATGGCGCAAGATATTAATAATAATTTTATGGTGCCATTAACCAAAGTATTTCCAGCCCATCGCTTGGGTCCAACTGGCGATGTTGCTAAGGCAAATTGTGGCACTTGCCATCAGGGTGCGTACAAGCCTTTGTACGGCGTTTCAATGTTGACTGATTACCCTTACTTACGTGGCAGTGGCACAACTACTGCAGCAACTAAAACCAGTCTTACTAATGTATCGACAGTGAAATAGTTTACGGATTACCGTAACTACCATTACTTATGTTGAAAAAGACTGTTTTTGCTGATGATCACCGCCCAGTTGCCTTAGTTATAGGCAGCGGTTTTGGTGGTTTAGCTGCAGCGATTCGTTTAGCACATCATGGCTATCAAGTGCGGGTTATTGAGAAACTCGATGCACCCGGTGGCAGGGCATCTGTCTTTAAAAAAGATGGCTTTACTTTTGATGCTGGCCCCACCATTATTACGGCCCCATTTTTATTAGAAGAGCTTTGGGATCTATGCGGCGAAAAATTCAGTGACGATGTTGATTTACGTCTCATGGATCCGTTTTATCGGATTCGTTTTGATGATGGCACGCACTTTGACTACACCGGTAACTTAACGCAAATGCGTCAAGAGGTAGCCAAGTTTGCTCCCGAAGATTTAGTGGGCTTTGACCAGTTTCTTCAAGAGGCCGAGAAATGCTATAAATTAGGCTTTGAAGATTTAAGTTCGGTTGCTTTTGATTCACTGAAAGATTTGCTCGCCGCCATTCCAGCGATGATTCGCATGAAAGCATGGGAAAGTATTCATACGCTGGTAGCGCGGTATTTTAAAAATCCGAAATTACGCCAAGTGATGAGTTTTCATCCCTTATTAATTGGTGGTAATCCATTTTCTGTAACCGCAGTGTATGCCTTAATTAATTCGCTTGAAAGAAGGCATGGAGTTTTTTCAGCAATGGGTGGCACTGGCTCAATTATTCAGGGCTTAGTTAGGCTATTACGCGATCAGGGCGTCGAGATTGAATGCAATACTGAAGTGAAGAAAATTGTTGTAAAAAATGGCCAGGCAACTGGTATCACTACGGCTGATGGTAGTTTTATTGCTGCTGATATCATCATTTCTAATGCCGACGCCGCCTGGACTTATCAAAAATTAATTGATCCTGAACACCGCCGTGTCTGGACTGATCAGAAAGTAATGAATAGCAAGTATTCAATGAGTTTGTTCGTTTGGTATTTTGGTATTGATCGGCAGTATCACGATATTCCACATCATATGATTTTATTAGGTAAGCGTTACAAAGAATTATTAACAGACATTTTTAAACGCAAAATATTAGCTGACGACTTTAGTCTTTATTTGCATCGACCCACTGCTACTGACCTATCTTTAGCCCCAGCGGGTTGTGACACTTTTTATGTTTTATCTCCGGTGCCTAATTTGGATAGTGGCACTGATTGGCAGGCCTACGGTGAAACTTATCGACAAAAAATTGCCGATTATTTAGAGGCTACGGTCATGCCAGGTTTTCAAGCGCACCTTAAAACCTCTTTTTGCATGACGCCCCAAGATTTTCAAGATCGCTTACTGTCAGTAAAAGGCGCAGCTTTTGGTTTTGAACCGCTCTTGCTGCAAAGTGCTTGGTTTAGGCCCCACAATCGCAGCGAAGATGTGCGTGGGCTTTTTATGGTGGGCGCTGGTACACATCCAGGTGCAGGAATTCCTGGGGTTTTATCTTCTGCAAAGGCCTTGATGTCGGTTGTACCAAAAGCGATATATCAACAGCCCAACGCGATGCCGTCTTTAAGGGAGAGTTTGGTATGAGTCAATTTAGTAACGATGTTGCTCAGTGCACTGAAACGATGCGAGTCGGCTCAAAATCATTTTTTGCTGCATCACGTCTTTTGCCTAAGCGCGTGCGTGATCCCGCAATTGCACTCTATGCCTTTTGTCGCCTGACTGATGATATTGCCGACGCAGTCGATGCCAAGCCCGACGCTATAACGGAATTGTACGGTCGTTTAGAACGCATTTATCAAGGTGAGCCTGATCGTCAAGCAGCTGATCGAGCCTTAGCTAAAGTAGTACGTTATTACGATATTCCCCAAGAATTATTACAGGCACTCATTGAGGGTTATGAATGGGATAGTCAGCATCGCCAGTACGTGACACTAGAGGCCTTATTAGATTATTGCGCACGCGTCGCCGGTTCGGTCGGTGCGATGATGTGTCTAATGATGGGCAAGCGAGATCCAGCAACCTTAGCCCGCGCTTGCGATCTTGGCTTGGCTATGCAACTCACCAATATTGCGCGTGATGTAGGCGAAGATGCCATGAATGGACGCTTATATTTGCCGCGTAGTTGGTTAGTAGAAGAAGGTATTGATCCCGATCAGTGGCTGAAGAATCCCCACTTTAATCCTGCTATTGCTCGGGTAGTCGAGCGCTTATTAAAGCAAGCAGATGCCTTATACGAGCAAGCCGAAATTGGCATTACTGACCTGCCCTGGGATTGCCGTCCAGCAATTCAAGCAGCGCGTTTAATTTATGCTGAAATTGGTCGTCAAATTGAACAAAATCAGCTGAATTCAATCGCTGTACGTGCGATTGTTTCTAGCCAAAAGAAAATGCACTTATTAAGTCGTGCGATGCTGGTAACCGCTAAACGGAATTGGAGTAAACGCTTAATTCCAGCCCATCAGTCAATTCAATATTTAATTGAAGCGGTCATTAAGGTGCCGCATCAACCCCATTATGGGGGCTCAATTCACGCGCGTTTAGTATGGGTAGTGAATTTATTAGAGCGGGTTGAGATGCGCCGCCGCGAACAAGCTAAGGCGCCAGTAGAGCCACAAAAAATTGCTGCCTAATTTTTAGCGCACCCGTGGCATTCGCCAAGCTAACATCCATTGCACAACTGGCGAGGCGAGGCGAGGCACATTGAGGGTTTCATGAAACGAGATCACTGACTCACCCAATAACTCTGAAGACAAAATTGAGCGCGCATAAAACGGCGTATCTTCTAAGGTTTGCAATAATTTTAATGAAGACTGATCTGCATTGCGCATCTGCCGTTGAATTTGCCAAGCAGTTTTTGGTAAAGTTTGCCGCGGAGGTGGCTTAAAGGGTTCGATACTCCCATCCGGATGAAATAGTAGGGCGTGTAATTTTTCAACCCCATTTTTTTGGCGTACATCATAAATGACGGCGGTACGTTTGTTACTCAATTCGGCGCGCGACCAATCCCACTCATGAAAATCTGGTGCTAGAGGGCCATCCCCTTCATTGGAATCTAAATAACCATTGCCTTGCCAATGTAAGTCAGGCTTACTCAGTTCAACCTGAACGCGTGCTCTTGGGGCCAGTGGGCCCCAGCGATGACGCCCTTGATCATCAAGGGCAGTTGAAAAATTAAATAGTTGCTCTGGATATACTCTTACTATGCCACGAACGGCTTGACCAAACGGCACAGCTCGCTCTTTGATTTCAATGGTAAGGCAATCTTTTTCCCAGCGCAATGAGCTTGGACCAATGACAAACTCATTAGCGCTACGGTGTGAACTGCGCGCACTTCTTTCAGTCATAGTCCAGCGGGTTTTCCCTGGCGAATAAATGGCAACATTCAACGTACAGTGATTTTCAGGATCACCATTCCCCGACTTTTGATGGGCTTTCGCATAGTAGGGTGAAAAAACACTACCTACAAAAGCAATAATGACAATGCCATGTTGCCGATCATCGCTCAGGGCATCGAGGTACCACCAGAGATAAGCTCCTTTCCCGAGGGCTTGATCAAACCGAGGTGACCCATCAGCGTTGCGGCCGCCATGCGTCCCGATAGAGCGGCCATGGGAACTCCCGCCCCCGGATGTATGCTGCCCCCCGTTAGGTAAAGACCGGGAATAGTACTCTGTGCCCCTGGTCGTTTGAAGATTCCCATCCAGCCATGGCTGGCTGATCCATAGAGTGCTCCGCCCGTTGCGGGAAATAACTGACTGAAGGTATGCGGCGAGGTACGCGTAACCGTATTCAAATTGGGATTGAGTTCGAGACCACATTGTTTTAATAAAGCGAATGCCTGACTTTCGCATACTTCAATCTCCTCGGTAGTAAGTTCGGGTCGCGGGCTTATTTGCGCTGGTGCATTGACCAAGCAAAAAATACCTTGTTCATGGGGTCGATCAAGATGGACATCGGTTTGATCTTGGGCACATATATACACAGTTGGATATTTAGGTAATTGCTGGCGAATAAAAATGTCATCAAATTCAGCTTGATAGTTTGTATTAAAAAAGACAGTATGCCGCAGAAGCGGAAATCCTTGAGGCTTAGCTAACATCGACCAAGTTAAAGCCGAGAGCGAGGGAATTGCTTGGCGATCAATTGCACTGGCATTTTTAAGTCCTGTACCTAATAGGCCAACTTGCAGAGCCCGCGCATCACCATTAAAAATAATCGAATGGGCATGATGCACATCATCATTATCGAGACGTACCCCACATGCGCGTCCATTCTTTAGCAAAATTTCATTACATTGATGACCCGTAATGAAGCGCACCCCTTTTTGTTCTGCAAGGCGCTGTAATGTCTTAACTAAGGCAGACATACCGCCAGCAACACTCCAGACGCCTTGCATTTCTACTTCAGCGATGAGCATTAAGGTAGCGGGAGCTTGAAAAGGAGAGGATCCACAGTAAGTTGCGTAACGCCCAAAGAGCTGTCGCAAACGCGGATCATGAAAGTAGTGACCTAAGGTTTTCCAAAGATTACTAAATAAACCAATCTCAAATAATGCTTTTGAACCAGAAGCGCCTAAGTTAGCCATCATGCTACCCATGCTTGGACGCCCAGAAAGCATGTATGGTTTTTTTAGCACCTGATACAGTTGGCCGGCTTGACTACAAAAATCAAGGAAGCGGTTCGCTTCGGCCCGCGAAGAAAATTCAGCAATGGCTTCAGCCGACTGCAGACGGTCGGCAAATAAATCGAGCCTTTCATCTTTACTCCAGGCATGGCGAGCCAAAATGGCTAAAGGAGAAATTTGCATTTCATCTTCTAGACGTGTACCCGCTTGACGAAAAAGCTCGTCAAATACCCAGCGCATGGTGAAAACAGTGGGCCCAGAATCGATTGCTTGGTCACCAGCTTGAATCTGTCGAATTTTCCCACCTAAGGTAGATGCCTTTTCAATTACTGTCACTTCAAGACCAGCGCAAGCGAGGGCAAGTGCGCTCGCTAGCCCACCGATACCACCACCAACCACAATCACCGTTGACTTATCCAAACGAGCGACCGTCCCAGCTACCTTGTAGATTTATCGGTTTAAAGCGAGCAAACATCGATTCCGAAAAATAATGCTGGCTATGGGCCGCTTGAATCGCTTTTAAGTGACTGCCCGATCGGGCATAGTGATTCATCGCATCTTCCGATTCCCAAATTGTAAAGGTGGCCTGTCTTAAGAGTGGGGCCTCACCAACGCCAGCCGCAAGAAGACAGCCTGAAGTTTGTCGGAGCTCTGTTTCAGCAGGGGGCGCTTTGCTCCAAAATTGTTGCGCATACCAAGGCTTAATCGAAGCTCTGGTGAGTGAAGCGATTGTGCCAGTTGGAATTTCGGCATCATAAATTGGTAGCGACTTACCACCCCAACTGCCCTTGCAAGAGTAGGTCTGTAATTGCGCGGTAAAAAAATCATCCGCATGATCGCGATACCAGCCTAATAAAGCGGATTCATGCAAAAATTGCGTTGCTTCATCTTGACTATTAAAAGCTGCAAAAATGCCTTGATGGAGCGCGCTTGGTTTAACTGAGAATCCCCCGTTAACCCCTGATCCCAAGTGTTTAATCAGTTGTAGACCAGGCACTGATCCTAGTCGATAACGACCAAACATCAGCTTGGCAATGCCACTCAATTTTGCATTTTCAGTGATTTTGACTAAGACCATGATTACTACGGGTGCACCCATTAGACTGGGCATTTATGGCTCCAAATCATTCTCTTTTGAAGGGTCATTGAGGCCAAATTTTCTCAATTTGATATAAAGGCTTTGGCGCGATACGCCAAGCATTTCAGAGGCTGCTACGCGATTACCCCGGGATAAATCGAGTGCGGCTTTAATACATAACTCTTCGATTAAATCCGTAGTTTCATTCAGTATTTTTTTTAGTGGCAGGCGACCAACGAGTTGGGTTAGTTCTTCATTCGAACGCGAGATGCCTTCGCCGAACTGATAATGGGGTCGAATGCGGGAGCCAACCTCGCGAATTGAAAAACCAATACAGGCTTTAGGGCTAGTCATGGCAGATGCAGATATTTCAACTGGATGAAAAGCGCCAAAGGCATCGCGAATTGCAGTAGTAAATAATTTAATACTCCGTTCTGTCTGTAAATTAGATAGCATTACCTTTAAATCAATACTGGCGCGCTCTAGCCAAATCTCTAGTGATTCATGGAGGAGTTGCTCAGGCTTTTCGACCATAATCATTTTACGAAAAGCATGATTAGTACTGATTATCAAGCCCTTTAAATCAGTAACCACAAAAGCATCGGCTGAATTTTCTAAGGCAAATAAAGCGAGAGTTTGACTGCCATTAATACCAGCAATTTCATTATTTTGAATTGCTTTGAATGCGAGTAAAATTAATGACTGATTTGCATTCCGAAAAGGGGCTGCGATGAAAAATATATTACTGCTATTAAAGCTTGCATTGAATTCAATTTTCTCGCTACCATAGCTCGCTTTGGTTAAGGCCTCCCGGACGGCAGCGAGATCTTTTTTAGCTAGATAATCAAGAAAAGATTTACCAATAATTTTTTTTATCGGTTCCCCCACCATGCCAACAAACTGAGTATTTGCTTCTAAAATTTTAAAATGCACGCTATCGATAATGATATTTTCACTCGCGGCAATTTGAAATAAAATACGATTACGCGTTTCCATTTCACGCAAACGAGTATAGTTTAGGTCAATTGTTTGCTGGGCATCAATTAAGCGTTGTTGTAATAAAGATACCTCGTGTAAATCCCGGTATAAAGCCACAATTCGTTTGCTACTTGGTAAATAAATAGTGCCACACAGAAATGGCAGATCAGTTGCTCCGGGGATGGTAATATTAATTTGCCGCAGTCTTGAGGCGCCTAATTCTTTCGCATCCTTAATGAGTGTTTGAACTTTAATGCGGCTTTCCAGCGAAACAGTCTCTTCCCAATTTTGCCCAACCCAAGCTTGAAGATTTTTGCTATACAGCTCAGAGTTTCCGAAAGCCAAACCCAGGATGATGGCTTGTTCGTCCATCACAATAGCAAGATCTGATCCAGCTTGAATTACGGTTGCCACCTCCTGCGGCGCGAGCGAGCCAATGTGGAGGAGGGGATTTAGAGTTGCGGACGACAAGACATTCCTTGAGTTAATTTAACCCTCTATTTTACTAGGCTTGCCGCCGTTTTAATGGCTACATCAAGATTACTAGTACAACTATCGGCACTCGATTGATCGAGTAATTTGGGCTGCGCCCTAAAAAGTGCACCACCAACCATAATATGTAATTGGGGGTTTAATGATTGTTTTCGAATGAGTGGAATGATTTTTTCTAGCTCATCCCAATGCTTAACGGTGGCGATAGAAATGGCAACAAAATGGAAAAAAGCGCTTTTAACGGTATTGAGTATTTCTGCTTTGGTAGTTTTGGGGGCCGCTAAAACATTCCAGCCATTTTGAATCAGGTTTTCAGTTAACAGAAATACGCCTAGCGTATGCTGTGAATTAGGCATTGCAAAGGCAAAGGCATGCCCTTTGGTTTGATAGTGAAGATTTGCTTGAGTGTGAAAAAGCGGATTAAGCTCACGCAAAATAGCTTGTAAATGACCAATCGCTATAGTTGTTGAGCCAAACGAACAGGCGTCAACCTCCCATAAATATTCCAAATTTCTTGCCGCATCAACTGCTAAGCTATAGTAAATTTCATTAATCGAGCAACCCGAATGACATAAGCGCAAAGCGTAATCGCGACACTCTTCATAGGGGGCAGTTAGCAATAAGATTGAAAATGCACTAATTTCCCGAGCGGAAACATGCAAGGGTAAATGGGCAATATTGGCTAGCCTTAACTGTTTAGTATTTGCGTGATCTGCCAATAAATTGGGCAACGCCTTTTTTTCAACAATGCTAGAGAGGTAACTGGGTTTAGTGCGCTTGTTTTTTTGGAGTACGTTTTGCGCAAGATCGGAAGCCGATGTGGAAATATCACATATTGGTAAAGGCCGATTTAGTACATCCACATAAACTCCAGTCATTGAGGTGAAAATATTGCACCGCAACAATTATTTAACCCTAAGTCCGTCCAAGACTTATGTGCTACGCCCATAGATTACGCAATTTAGAGCCCTAATGTCAATTTCAATTTACATAAACTAGGGGTAGATACCTAGTGGGCTAAAAAATAGAAAAAGCGTAAACTTTTGTTTACACATTGAGCAATCGAAACCCTTGGTTAAGAGTAATGGCAAGAACCTATGAACCCCTATATACCCCCGCCGAAAGGCTGAGGCGGGATCAAACTAAATGGACTTTAGTGCAGGGCATATTGGCGCCAGTGCAGTTCGTAGTTTTTTTGGTTAGCCTGTATTTAGTTGTGCGGTTTTTAATGACTGGCGCTGGAGAAAATGCGGCCAATATTTCGGTGTT
>Ga0208942_1000020_pt1 | contig 86019 bp, 79 predicted proteins | sample GreLakmeSU08MSRF_FD_187704 | JGI IMG/M metagenome (GOLD analysis project Ga0208942, IMG submission 187704) | Freshwater lentic microbial communities from great Laurentian Lakes, MI, USA - Great Lakes metaG SU08MSRF (SPAdes) | ecosystem: Environmental > Aquatic > Freshwater > Lake | place: Great... | reverse complement strand
GTTGAGGCACAACGATTACACCAGCGGGTTAGTTATGACATCGAGATGATGCGAGAAATGGGTTATTGTTCCGGCATCGAAAATTATAGCCGGTTCTTGGATAGCCGAACGACGGGGCAACCCCCCAACACACTTTTGGATTATTTCCCTGATGATTTCTTACTCTTCATGGACGAAAGCCATGTAGCTATTGGTCAACTGAACGGTATGTATAACGGCGATCGTAGTCGTAAACAGACTCTCGTCGATTATGGTTTTCGTCTACCTTCGGCATTAGATAACCGCCCTTTAAGGTTCGATGAGTTTGAAAAAAGGGTGAAACAAATTGTTTTCGTATCGGCTACTCCTGGGCCTTATGAGCTTGATAAATCGGGAGGTGTTGTCATAGAACAAGTAGTTAGGCCCACAGGACTAATAGATCCCGAGATCATACAGCGACCACTTGGTAACCAAGTCGATGACCTGATTGATACTATCCGTTCTGTTACGAAAGAGAATCATCGGGTACTAGTAACAGTATTAACCAAAAAACTTGCAGAACAATTAGCATCCTATTGCTCCGAAATGGGTATTAAAGCTGAATATATGCACAGCGAAATCGATACTCTGCAGAGAGTTGAGTTGCTTAAAAACCTTAGAAAAGGGGTCTTTGATGTCTTGATCGGAATTAACCTTCTTAGAGAAGGACTCGATCTTCCTGAGGTTGCTCTTGTTGCGATTCTGGATGCCGATAAAGAAGGATATCTGAGGAGTAAGAGTTCACTAATTCAAACAATCGGGCGCGCCGCTAGAAATATCAAGGGCAGGGTGATCCTTTACGCAGATCGTACAACAGATTCGATGAAATATGCGATTGATGAAACTAACCGAAGAAGAGGCAAGCAACTAAAACACAATATGGAACACGGTATTACTCCACAATCCATAATCAAGAAAATCGATAATGTTATGGGCTCAGCTTATTCTGATGAATTTGTATCTCCCATGATTAAAAACCTTGATCAAAAGATTAATCCAGCTGTTTATGCAAAAGAAGATGAATATCGAAAAATGGTAACCTCTCTTGAATCTCAGATGAAACAATTGGCTCTTGAGATGAAGTTCGAGGATGCTGCTTCGGTTAGAGACCAAATCAAAGGCCTTGAGCAACAAAGACTTGTTTTTTCCCCATTCATTGAACATGAGGATTCCCCCGATGTATCGTCTGACAACTAAAGATCGACAGTATTTAAAAGCACGAGCCCATCAGTTAAAGCCAATTCTCATTATTGGCAAGGATGGGCTTACCCCTTCCTTCGCGACTGAACTGCTATTAATTATTGAAAAAAAAGAACTTATTAAATGCAAACTTTCAAAAGTTGCATGGGAACAAAGAGAGGTCATTGAAACAGCCATTTGTAAAATATCGGGCGGTATTAATATCATTCATCGCATCGGACATACGCTTATTTTATTCAAAGGGAAGGCCCCTGATAAAACAAAGTACCCTTTAGAAAATACTGATCCCTAGTTCTGTTACAACAGCATCAAGTCTGTGGTCGTGTGACTCTGCCATAAATGTCGATCTAGAAAAATTGTATGCGATACCTACTATATGTGGCCGGCTTTCTAAACGGTTTAGGTAAGAGTCATAAAAACCACCGCCGTACCCTAAACGATAGCCTTGGTCATTGAATCCAATGCAAGGAACTAGAACCATATCTAAAGTTACATCTTCCTTAATTTCAACGGGCTCCAAAATACCCTTAAACCCTGGCTTAAGGGGCCTCTCACCCCAAACCAGAATCCTCGACTTTAAATCCATTACTTTGGGGAGGTAAAAATTAGCCTTAGGTAATTTAAGTTCAATTGGTTCTATGTTTATCTCCCTATGAATGGGGGAGTAGGACCCAATTGCAGTGAAGTTGCTAGGTTCAATATAATCCAGAAGATACCGAACAACTCTCGTCCCTGCGAATGAGACAACTTCTTCATCTAAACTAAACCTTTGATCTATTAGGTCTTTACGAAGCTGATCTTTATTCATGACTAAACATGTGCCGGTATTTCTAGGTACTCCCTATAGAGATGATCCCGCTCTACTGCTGTATAACCTGCTGACGTGATCAATTCTCGGAGTCGCTGCTTGGTTAACATTTGAGGCGTTTTCGCGCCAGCATTATGGGCAATCTCCTCCTGAATAATAGTTCCATCTAGGTCGTTGGCTCCAAACGAAAGTGCTACCTGTGCGAGACCTTCGGTAATCATGACCCAGTAAGCTTTAATGTGTGGAATATTATCCAAAAATAACCTTGCTACGGCTATTTCTCTTAGGTCAGCAAAGCCGGTCGTTTCTTTAATGGGGTAAGTACGCCCTAGTTCATTATCTTCAATTTGATAGGCTAGGGGGATATAAGCTAGGAAACCGTTCGTCTCATCTTGTAGGGTACGGAGCCGGTTTAGATGGTCGATCTTGTGAGTAGGCTTTTCAATGTGTCCATAAAGCATCGTGCAATTAGTTTTTAACCCCTTTTGGTGACAGATCCTTGCATTATTTAGCCAAATGTTTGCATCCTTTTTACCTATACATATTTTCTGCCTTATTTCTTCATCGAAAATCTCGGCACCGCCTCCCGGACAGCTTTCTAGACCTGCCGCAATGCATCGATCAAGAAATTCCTCGATCGATATCCCGCTCACTCGAGCGTAATAATCCATCTCGACCATGGTAAAAACCTTCAAATGAATATCGGGAAACCTTTTTTTAATCTTTATGAATAAATCCTCGAAGTATTCAATTTTAAGTTTAGGGTAATGCCCTGCAACCATATGAAGCTCTCGAACTCCTTTATTGATATCTGAAGACAAATCTTTGATGATATCTTCGACTGTCAGTACATACGCTCGTGGATCTTCAGGTTTAGCCTGAAAGGCACAAAATTGGCAGTGGGTATAGCAAATATTCGTATAAGAGAGTCTCCGACTATGGACATAGTAACTCTTTAGACCATGCCTAGTCTGCCTTACGTGATTGGCCAGGGAACCCAAGCTAGGTAAATCCTCGGTTTGGTAGAGAAGTAACCCATCATCAATATTAAGTCTTTGGCTCTCTAGGACCTTTTGGGCAATAGGAATCAAACGAGAATCACGGATGCCACTCAGGAGTGCGTGATTACTAGTCATTAAGCAAGCCAAGTAAGGGAAGGAGAAACTTTTTTTAGTTTTTATCTATTCGACTGAAATAGGAGTTTCAAAAATATCGCCTGCTTCTTCGACCTTACGTTCTTCCCAAGCGATCTTGTCTTGTTCGACTTCCTGGATAGCAACATTCGACCAGAAACTAGCAAGTCTTGGTGCATCCTGCGCTTGCCCATTCTTAGCCATGGGAACGACAACGTCTACTTTAGGGAACGCATCTTCCTGGAGTTGGGCACAACGACGACCTGTGATCACCGCAAATCTATACTTATTACCAATTTCTTGTGGAATGCGAACTATGGTACGTCGAGGCATAAATTACTCCTAAGACTAATAGAGACAGAATTTAAGTCTACCATCTAAAGGAAGTTATTTAGTAGCAATCTTTCTAGATGGGACGGGATCTGCCTTAAAGCCACAAGCGGTAATTCCACTTAACAAACAGGTTAGTAGCAATAGGTTGATAATTTTGGAGTTCATTGTAGTTAATCATGACTTAATCTAGAAGATATGGCTATCAAGAAAATTCTAGTTGCTAACAGGGGCGAAATAGCTTGTCGAGTAATGAGAACCTGCTCTATGCTGGGCATAAAAACCGTTGCCGTTTATTCAGAGATCGACCGTAAGTCTCAACATGTTCGATTGGCTGACGAAGCTTTTTGTATTGGACCTGCTCCTTCTTCGGAAAGTTACCTTGTTGTCTCTAAGATTATTGATATAGCCAAACGGACTGGTGCAGATGCGATACATCCAGGCTACGGCTTTCTGAGTGAAAATGCAGATGCTGTTGAACAAATACGATCAGCAGGTATTACTTTTATCGGTCCTAGTGAAGAGTCGATGCGCCTCATGGGTTCAAAGACGAGCGCAAGGAAAGTGGCTATCGCCTCGGGGTGTCCAGTCGTTCCCGGTATTCAGGAGACGCTAAAAGACGATGAACTATTGACCGAGTGTCAAAAAATTGGATACCCCATCATGCTAAAAGCGGCCATGGGAGGCGGTGGGAAGGGGATGAGATTGGTAACTTCTGAATCCCAGTTTCTGGGTTCCCTCCAACGCGCCCGGAGCGAAGCTCTCAATGCTTTTGGCGATGATTCTGTTTATGTTGAAAAAGCCATTGTTGCCCCAAGGCACATCGAAATTCAGGTTTTTGGAGACTCTAGGGGCAACTTAGTTTATTTATGGGAACGTGAATGCACAATCCAGAGACGTCACCAAAAGGTAATTGAAGAGTGTCCTTCCCCTTTTATCAGCCCTGGGACTCGTAAAGCCATGGGTGAAGCTGCGCTTAAAGTTGCTAAAGCTGTTCAATATGTCGGAGCCGGCACTGTTGAATTCTTGGTCGATAAAGACGAGAAGTTCTATTTCTTGGAGATGAATACTCGTCTTCAGGTTGAGCATCCCGTCACAGAATGGGTAACTTGCCAAGATTTAGTCTCATGGCAAATTATGGTTGCTGACGGAAAAAGCCTACCCTTAAAACAAGACCAGATTCCGATGCAAGGCTGGTCTATAGAATGTCGTATATACGCAGAGGACCCAGACCGTAAGTTCATACCAAGTCCTGGAAAAATTACTTACATGAGTACACCTTCGGGCCCCTATGTTCGTAATGACTGCGGAGTATACGAAGGAAGTGAAGTCTCCAGTTACTACGACCCAATGATTTCAAAACTTAGCGTTTGGGCCCCTGATCGAATAACGGCTATCGGGAGAATGAAATCCGCCTTGTGTGAATATCAAATAGGTGGGATTCGAACCAATTTGCAGTTTCATCGGACTGTTATGGATAATGAGGATTTCAAAAATGGTCTCTTTAATACAAGTTTCTTAGACAAACCTTTTTGGATCACCACTTCATTTCCTAGTGAAATTATTCCCTTTGCGATTGCAACCGCATTATTAGATGAAATTAAATCTACATCAACACCAATTATTATTGGTGCAGAAACATCAACTTGGTCAGCCCCTCGAGTCGGTGGAATCTTCAATAGACTAGGAACGCAATAAACTTATGAAACGACTCTGGAAATACCAAGATCAGACTCTAGAGGTCACCATGGAGGCCATCGGTGATTCTTTCGAATTAAAGATTGGTGAACAAAAATACATTACCCATATTTCAGAAATCAGACCCAATTTATATTCTGTATCCATTGATGGAAAAGTTTATGAAGTAAAGTCTGAAAAAATTAAGTCTGACAAAAACTATCTATCTATATTCAGGCTTCTATTCAAAAATCAGGATCTTAAGGTTGAGCTTATTAACCCAACTAAACAACCCGCAGGCAACCTTGTGTCTGCTTCTGGAGGTTCAGAGCAAATATATCCCCCTATGCCAGGTCGAGTCATCAAAATCGTGGTTAAAGTCAATGATTCAGTGAAGTCTGGCGACACACTTCTGATCCTAGAAGCGATGAAGATGCAAAACGAAATCAAAGCCGGTATTGAAGGGAAAATTAAGTCTATTTCGGTTTCGGAAGGTGCTGTTGTTGACCCGTCTGTTTCGATGATCGAAATTGCCCCCGATCTCTCAAAAGACTAGATCCTAGACAAATCTTTCCTCGTGTTAGATTATTAATTAAACCGAACGCACGACGGCGGAAGGAGAGTAAATGCCAAACGAAGAATCACCGGCAAAAAAGTATCCCGTATTCTTGCCACGAACTAATTTCCCAATGAAGGCAGATCTGCCCCAAAGAGAACCAAAGTTAGTTGAGAAGTGGGAGCACACAGGAATTTACAACATAATCGAGAAGGTCAAAAAAGAACAAAATACACAGGGCAAAGGTAAAGGTCGCCGAATATTACATGATGGACCGCCATATGCTAATGGCCCGATTCATATTGGTCATGCACTCAATAAAATATTGAAAGATTTTGTCATCAAATCAGCTTGGCTCGATGGCTATGAATCTCCCTATGTTCCAGGCTGGGACTGTCATGGCCTTCCGATAGAACATGCAGTTGAAAAAGAGCTCGGCAGTTCGCGAAAGGATCTCTCTAAAGAAGAGTTCATAGAGAAATGCAGGAATTATGCCAAGAAATGGATTCATACCCAATCTGATGGTTTTAAGAGGCTAGGAGTGCTCGGCGATTTCCGAAATCCATATACAACAATGACTCCGGCTTATGAGGCGGAAACGATTCGAAACCTCGCGAAACTATTCGACGTAGGCCTAATTACAAAGAAATTGAAGGTTGTCCATTGGAGTTATGGTGCCCGAACAGCCCTTGCTGAAGCAGAGGTGGAGTACGATGATCATGACACAACTGCTGTAACGGTTTCATTCAAGATTCAGTCAGTCTCGAATGCTTCGATCAAACATCCACAAAACTGTTATGCCTTAGCTTGGACAACAACCCCTTGGACACTCCCGAGTAATAAAGCGCTCGCTGTTAATCCGAACCTAGATTATTGTTTCCTCACTGTTGCTGATATTGGGTATCTGGTCGCCTATGAATTGAAGGATAAGATCAATCAAGATTTGTTTAGTTCTAAGGCGACAACAGGGGAACCATTTAAAGGATCGCTTCTGATTGATGCTTATGCCGTCCATCCCTGGATTGATAGACCATCTCCATTTCTAATGGGCGAACACGTAACCTCTGAAACAGGAACTGGCATTGTTCATACAGCCCCGGACCACGGTGTTGACGACTTTAATACTGCCCAACATCTAGGTCTTTTCCAGTATGTCGGGTCAGATGGTAAATATTTACCCCACGTGAATGACGAAGAACTCGTGGGCATTAATGTATTTAAGGCTAATGAAATTATTCTCAATAAATTAAAGACCCATAAAGCTTTATATGCTGAAGAGCCTATTAGGCATTCATATCCACACTGCTGGCGTACTAAGACTCCAATTCTATTCCGCGCTACAGAACAATGGTTCATTTCGATGGACAACCTTTCATCCTCATCCAATCAAACTCTTCGAAATATGGGTTTAGCCAATATTAAAAAGGTCCAATGGATACCTTCTCAGGGAGAAACCCGGATTACCTCGATGATCAGCGCTAGGCCCGATTGGTGTATCTCTAGACAGCGATCTTGGGGAACGCCTATTCCCATCCTTAAGCATAAAAAGACTGGAGAACCATTGGTGCACCCCCAGTTCTTCGAAAAAGTGGCCCAATTAGTTGAGATTAATGGGATTGAAGCCTGGCAGAAGGTTTCCGTCGACGAACTCTGCCATGGGATCGATATGAATCCTTTGGATTGGGAAAAGGAAACCGACATACTCGACGTATGGATGGATTCGGGGATTTCAGCCACCGTTATTTCAAAGACACACCCCTGTATCCTAGAATCTGATTTTGGTAATTTTATCTATTTTGAAGGTAGCGATCAGCACAGAGGATGGTTCCATAGCTCTTTACTCTTCAATTTGGCGGTGTCGGGGTATAAACCTTATTCCACGGTCATTACTCATGGATTCGTTCTTGACGCTAAAGGTCAAAAGATGTCTAAGAGCCAGGGTAATGTCGTTAGCCCCGATGCAGTATTTAAGACCTATGGAGCAGATATTCTTCGATGGTGGACTGCTACATCTAATTTCCATGAAGATGTTCGAATCTCTAATGAAATCCTAGATCGTTCAGCAGATTCGTATCGAAAGATCAGGAATACTATCCGATTTATGTTGGGTGCCTTGAATGACTTCAAACCCACTGAGCCTCCCATACCGTTCAAAGAAAGAAATCCCATCGACCAGTGGATTCTCACGAGGTTGAATGATGAAAGTCGTAAAATTATTTTAGCTTATCGATCGTTCGATTATATCGAAGCAACTCGAATCATTCTTTCTTTTTGTCAAAATGAATTGTCGAGTGTGTACTTTGATGTGATTAAAGATTCACTTTATTGCGATGCGCTAGGGAATAAAAAAAGAGTCTCTTGTCTGTTCACCCTGCAAGAGATTCTAAACTCACTCCTCAAACTTCTTGCTCCTATCCTTTGCTTCACAGCCAGTGAGGCCTGGGAGATCCTTCATCCTGAGTCGAATATTTATGAATCAACTTTCACAGAACTTGATAATGACTCCCCGATCGATATTACAGATTGGAGCACTTTCTGGCAACTCAGGAAGGAGATACATGCTTCGATGGAACCACTCAGAGCAGGCAAGACTATTGGAACAAGTTTGGATACCAAAATCACTCTCGAGGACTCTCCTTCAGGTAGAGCGATCCTCCAAAAACTAGGAGATCGTCTTAGTGACTACTTCGTATGCTCGGAAGTAGTCTTAGGGACATTTAGAGAGCCAGAACATTCAAATGCTATAACTTCTTCTTTTGGTTTCAAGTATTACGTTGAACCAAGCAAACTCCCCAAGTGTCCGAGATGCTGGAAGCACGTGAATCTAGACCCAAGGCCTGATCATACAGAATTATGCCTTCGTTGCTATAAGGTTGTTCTCTCTTGAAATCTATGACTCTAAAGGCTTTATGGCTAATAACCCTTATTGGGATCGATCAGTATACGAAATCCTTAGCCGTTTCGATTAAGTTCAAAGAGATTATTCCTTCTTTCGTCAACGTTAGTCTCACTGAAAATCCAGGAATTATCTTCGGCTTTTTCTCAAGTTCTGCCCATCAGAACCAAACTACATTTCTGATAATTATTGGATTAATAACTACTATCTATTTTGGAACTCTTTATTTCCGAAACTCCTATTCGGGGCTATTAAACTTCTCCCTTGGAATGATCCTTTCGGGCAGTATTGGAAACATTCTCGATCGAACTCGCTATGGCTATGTTATAGATTTTATTGATGTCTATTACCAACAATGGCACTATTGGACATTCAACTTTGCAGATACCTTTATTGTCCTCGGTCTTATAGGTTGGCTTATTTGTGATCTTGTATTGGACAGAAAAACCTAATTGCTACTCGACTTCAAGAACTTGTTCGTCAGAGATCTCTTCTTTAGTGAAAAAACTTAAAGTATCTGCACTGACTAAAGACAATAGACTCATATAGGCGTAGCCGTTAAAAAATAATATCAAGAAGGGTAGGGATGCCCACTTGTGTAAATAGACACTAACGAAAATAGAAACTAGAAACATGAAGGCAAAAAGCAGCTCTAGATAAGTAGTGAAGCTTTTGCTAACTCGGTACTTAATCTTTCCCGTATTCTCACCTTTTACGTCTCCCATCTTTGGGGTTCTAGTGAATTCCGTATCTTCAGTAAAGAACCCCTCAAGAACAGCTTTAGATTGATTGAAAGCTAATCCGACTCCCAGACTCATGAGTCCTGGGATGTATTTTAGGCGTGATTTCCATCCCACATTGTCCGACAACTCTTTCTGGCTGAGTCCGAAATATAATCCGATGCTCAGTGCATTGAGTGCGAAAAAGGGTCCGTCGGTCATGAGTAGTACGTGGATTGGTGTACCTGCCCTTAAAACCATTGCGGGAATCATTAGGATGCTTAGAATAACCACTAATAAATAGTTACAGTTGGCTGTGAGGTGAAACCAACATTCAATCTTTGTATGTATGGAAGCTTTCGATTTCCATATGGTTCCCATCAACTTTCGTATGACTTGTGCATTGCCTTTCGCCCATCGGTGTTGCTGACTCTTGAAAGCGTTAACATCCGTGGGTAACTCCGCGGGCACTAATAGATCTTTTAAATAGACACCACGCCAGCCCTTAAGTTGTGCCCGGTAGCTCAAATCAGCATCTTCAGTTATCGTGTCATGCTGCCAACCACCAGCATCCTCAATCGCTGATACACGCCACATACCTGCCGTACCGCTAAAATTGAAGAAGGCGTTTGATCGATGTCGGACGGTATGCTCAAATACAAAATGTCCATCGAGAAGAATGCCCTGAACCTGGGTTAAAAGTGAAGATGACCGATTTAAATGAGTCCAACAACCCTGGATAAAAGCAATTTTTGGATCTTTGAAGTAAGGAATAGCATGTTTCAAAAAATTGGGATTTGGGACAAAATCTGCATCAAACATCGCAACAAACTCACCCTTGACTACCTTGAGGCCTTCTTCTAATGCCCCGGCTTTATAGCCCCGCCGATCTATGCGGTGAAGGGAATAGATATCGAAACCTAATTGTCGGTATCTAGCAACAATAGAATCAACTAGGTCTCTTGTGTGATCTGTCGAGTCGTCCAAGACTTGAATTTCGAGTTTGTCTTTAGGGTAGTCTAGCTGCGCTACGGCAGAAATAAGTCTTTCTATTACATTGTATTCATTGAAAATAGCCAATTGAACGGTCACTTTAGGCAAAAAAGAAGCATCGCCAAGAGGAACAGGTATTTCGTCTTTATGCTTATAGTAAAGGTATAAAATCCAAAGTCTGTGAGTTCCATAGATACTCAAGATCGTCAGGATTGTGAAATAAACACCAAGTACTATTTCTCGATAGAACAGCATTAAACAGACCTTTCCTGAGGTTCTATTATCTTCTCAGATTGCACATTAAATTCAACACTTATTGCATTGTAATTCGTAAGGTTGGCTGGGGAGGTAGGATTCGAACCCACGATAAGCTGAACCAAAATCAGCTGCCTTACCACTTGGCCACTCCCCAAAATAAGAAACTTTATTCTATCGCAAAAAAGGGCTTATTTTAATGAGTTATCTGACTTGGGTGTGAGTCCAAATTCTACAGCACTGAGAAGATCGGGTCGAACTACCCCATCTGTATGGTCAATATTTGATATGGTCTTAGACCCAGAAATCTTTTCAAACGCCACGAGCACCTGTTTTTCAATTTCAATTCTTAAATCATTATTTAATGGGTAGGCAATGTCCTTGAAGCTCCCGTCACGTTTTCTACGGCTTGGCATAGCCACAAAGAATCCATCATCAGACTCAATGACTCTTAGGTCACTTACTAAGAAACTGTCATTGATGATAATGGTCGCATAGGCTTTGAGTTTATCGTCGCCTTTAACGAGATTGATACGTATATCTGTAATAGTAATCATACTGTTTAGTTTATTCGATTTTTACCCAACCGTACTGACGATCTTTGAGATCACCTCTCCGGTAGGAGTAGTAGCGCTCGACATTACAATAAGTACATTCGGATTGACCGAACTCCAAATCTGGACCGAGGCCTTTAGCTTTTGCTTGTAAACGTATAAATCCAGGTAAATCAAAATAATCCTTTTGGTTTTCGTTCCTGCCGTACGCTTGGATCCAATGTTGATGGGACTCGGCGGCTTTAAAAACTTCATTACCAACCTGAAAATGACACTTTAATATACACGGACCTATGGCCCAAGCGGCGGTCTTTAAAAGACCGCCGCTTGCAATGAATAGATCTATAAATTTACCCCAAATGTCACTTGTGGCACCTCTCCATCCTGCATGAACAACGCCGGCAAATACTCTGCCATCAATCAATTCTCCTCCAAATAAAATCGGTGCGCAATCCGCCACCTTGACTCCAATCTTGACTCCACTCTGAGTTGTGAAAAGTGCATCTGCTGAGGCTAAGCTCTGATCAGAAATATATTCGGTAATATGATTACCGTGAACCTGTGCTGGAGTTTTAATATCATGTCCGGCCGAGAAGTCGTTACGGTCCGTAAAGCCCCAAGTAATTGGGAGGTGTTTTGGCGACTTCAATTGCAAGACCATCTTTCAATACCTAGAGAAATGTGCGCCCACAATAATTAGATCAGTCAACGGCCATAAGCCCAAGAAGACATACATAAACTTCTTATGATCTAGTCTAGACATTGTAAGTAACCGGCGTTGCCAATGAGATAGCAAAACGAGCCAAACCAAGAGATTTAGTAAAAGGAGAATCGAGTATCCAAAATTATGGAGAGTCCCCCAAATGAACCATAAAAAAGCCACAAGCGAAAAACCCATTGATAGAGCCAGGGCTTTGTCTGTGCCTAACCAGAGAGTTAAGGTCCGATCACCACGGCGATTATCTTCTTCGTTTTGATAGATTTGGGTCAGGGGATAAAGAGCGCCAAATAGAAAAGCGAAGCCGACCGATAATTTGAGAATCTCTGGAGTAATGATATTGCCCATGGATACGAATCCAGCCATGAACGCAAAGAAGCCAAACCCCAGCGAATTAATAAATAGATCGAAGCCAGGCCTAGATTTGAGTCGAATCGGCGGGGTCGAATAAGCAATACTCATCAAAACGCATGTCATTATAATTTCGAAAAAGTATTTATCACCGATCGTTCTATTTGCTTTATACATTGATGCAAAAAGGGATGAAAATAAAAGCAAAAAACCCCAAATTGCTAGGTGCTTAGGAGGCTTAGGTGGATTATTCAAAAAAGCAATATCGCCATCATCTTGGTCGAAAGAGGAGTTCAAAGCGAGCGTTCCACCGTTGAGGAGTAATACAAAGATGAATATGGACATAATGGCATCTGATAGATCAAAGTATTTAGAGCACAGCATTCCTGCAGCCAAATGGAAGGTAACAACAGGCCACTCTTTGGGCCTCATATGTAAAAAATAGGCTCTAGCTGTGCTGTACATTAGCCGTGTTTAAGGATCTTGATTGCAGGTTTATTGGCTTCGCGCCTGTGAGCTAGTAGGGACATAGCAGATGAAAGATGATTGTAATTGAAAGTAGCATCAACGCACATACCGAAAGGGAGCTCTAGTGGAATCAAAAAAGAGGGGTAACTCGAGAGCTTTCGGACACCTTTAAGGAGCCTATCTGTACAACTAACAGCCACAATCAGATCTGGATTTGACTTCTTTGCTTCGATATAGGCCTTGTAACTTCTGTTTGTAATCCTAACGTTCCATTGTTTTTGTACGCTATCTTCTACCAGGTTTTCTATGTGGCATAAGCCACAGTTATAGCAAGACGACATTTCTTCGAGAATAGGGGCAGTACAATTGGACCACTGGATACAGTGCGGCAAAAGAAGAAGTGTCTTCCTTGATTTAGTATTTACGAAGGATCGAGAAACCTTCTCGTTATTCCATTTGAAGAAACTCATCAGAAAAGTCTCTTCGTTCTTTATTAATTTAAAAAAGGGCCTAAATATGTCCACAAAAAATAGATCCACACGCATTACAGAAGAATGAGAAGCGATATAGCGATCACCCTCCCTCATTCCTAACTCCATCAAGATGATGGAAATGATCGAAAGAATCAGGAACCAAGACGCATAGTTATCCTGTGTTACAACGAAGAGATAGAGTGACGCCACCAGTGAGGAAAAGGGGATTCCTAGGCGTAATACCCTGAAAAGCCTAGAGCCAATAAGGGTCTGTATACCGGAGGATTCCACTGTCATCTCCCGAGGGAAGCGAGACCTAGAAGTTTTTTTAGGTCTTCATCTTTCCAACGAATTCCACCACCGACAAACATAGTTCTGAAATCTTTATTGGCAATGTCCTGAACCCCAGCTTGGATATAGAAATTCTTATAAAACTGGTAACTGGACGTTAAGCGGTATCGAGGATTATTCTTGTTAATCATTGGATCTTTAGAAAAATCATAAGCGGTAACACCAAATCTTAAAGTGTCATCAAGGTTTCTTAGCTCGATGGAACCGCCGCCTTTTCCGTCGAAAATACCTGCAGAGAAAACAACATTACCCACTTTTTTATTGAATGCTGCCGATACAGACATAGTTTTATCAGAAGTAGTCATGGATTGTGACGATACGAGGCCTGAAGGCAAGCCTGTAGTCGGATCAATGTTGGTAGACGTCTTGATGACATTCGAATTCTTACCATCCGGCGAACTATTAAGCTCCAAGCTATACCAGTAGTCAGTTCGAGGAGCCATCTCTATTCTCAACCCCGTCCGCGCATCGCTTCTTTCGGACCAGTAAGCGGCTGAAGCATCTAGCGTAAGATCCAGCTTAGAATACCCACTTAGGGCTGATTCTAGAGAATCTAAGGTCTTATTGATCTTTTCACCTGTTACCCCATCATTTAAAAGCTTGCCGAGGGTACCCTCGCCATTATTTATCTTCTGACTCATGGCGTTAAGATTGTCCGCCGTGGTTTGGAACTTTGTCGCCAGTAATCTTATATCCTTAATAGTTGCGGAGGCATCTGACTCATTCGCTTTGATAAAAGCATTGAAAGTTTTTGCAGCATTTTGGAATTCATCAGCTAATTGCGGAAGTCGTAACCTCAAATCCGAGGTAATGACATTCAAGTTATCAATAATAGAAGTTAAGTTGCCCCCATCGCCATTAAGATTTCCAGTGATGCTTTTCATATCCTTTCCCACGTCGATCAAAACGGCGACTAACTCATCTAACCCCGCGCCTTGAGCCGTTTTTAAGGTTGATCCCGATATCAAAACCGAATTCGTTAATTTACCATTAACGAATTCAACATACTTCTCTCCCAGTATGCCTAAAGAAACAAGCCTCACTTGAGCATCAGCATAGACCAGTAGATTTTCTGGTAGCGAGAAAACAACTCTTGCTTTCCCTCCGTCTAGATCAATTGACTCTACTTTGCCTACACGAACTCCAGCTGCGCGAACATCACTTTGACGACTCAGACCAGCAACTTGATCAAAATAAGCTGTGTAGATCTTTAGGTCTTGTTTTGAGGTTAGACCCAATTTATCTAGCGATAGAACCAGGGTGACCAAAGCCAAACTGGTAGCTATAAAAAAAATACCTACTTTAAACTCTGTTTTCATTGGTCTTTCATATGTCCTTATAGATCTTTATAGTAACGTTCTTTGCCTTTTTGGGGGAGAGTCTACGAGGAAAGGCCCTTCAGAAGTTCCCTTTATAAACTGTTGAACTAAGGGATCTTGGATAGCGGCAAACTCTACGGGATTCCCAGATGCGACGATTGACCCTCTATGGAGTAGAGATATGTTTTGACCAATTATAAATGCAACTTTAAGATCATGCGTAATTGTTATGGTAGTTGCCCGTAATTCACTTCTCAAATCTGTAATAACTTTAGAAATGACATCAGTCATCACTGGATCGAGACCAGTTGTAGGCTCGTCAAAAAGAAGGATCTTCGGCTTGAGGGCGATAGCTCTAGCAAATCCAACACGACGCTTCATTCCCCCTGATAGTTCTGATGGATAGAGATCTCCAGTACCCCTTAGGCCTACTAAGCTCAAACATTCGTCGACTCTGGATTGAATCTGTGAGGGCGAATATGAAGTGTGTCGCGATAATCCGAATGAGATATTTTCTGTAACTGTCATCGAATCAAATAAGGCAGCCATTTGGAAACACATGCCTATCTTCTTTCTTATTTCAAAAAGGGCAAGGGGCTCGTCTAAATCAACCTCGGCTCCGTCAACAAATATACTTCCATTGTCCGGACGAAGGAGCCCCAGAACGACTTTCAGTAATACGGTTTTTCCTGTTCCCGAACCACCTAAAATTACCCTACTTTCAGATTCTTCTACGTTTAGTGAAACGCCGTCGAGAACTCGGTTGTCTCCGAAGGCTTTCGATACGTTATGAAGTGTGATCATGGGCATAGGTTAAACCAGGAGAAGCTTCGTAAGAACAAAGTCGGAAATTAAAATCCAAAGACTTGAAGTAACCACACTACTGGTAGGCGCAGCACCGACTCCAACAGCACCCCCTTGAGTTCTATAGCCCTTCCAGCATCCAACAAGGGAGATGATGACACCGAAAACAAATGCCTTAATGAGGGCTATTCGCAAATCGGAGGAAGAAATTAGCTTGAAGAACTCGGATGTGTAAAAGTCTGAACTCTGAAATGATAAATTCACAAGAATAAAATGACCACCCCAGAAACTGATATAAATAGAAAGTATGGTTAGCATTGGGACCATGAGGATCGAAGCTAAGAACCTTGGTACAAATAAATAATGTACAGGGTCAGTCGCTAAACATTCTAGGGCATCAATCTGCTCGGTTATCCGCATGGTTCCGATCTCTGCGGCCATCGCAGATCCCACACGCCCTGCAAGCATTAAACCAGTAATGACAGGTGCTAACTCCCTTATAACAGCGAGGCCTTCAACCTGGCTGGCTAGGCCTTCAGCCTGAAATTGCTTAAAGCCAAAGGCTAATTGAACGGCGAATACCATACTGACCGCAAGAGAAGTCATCAAAACTACAGGAACAGAGGAAACTCCAACGAAAGAGCATTGGCTTAAAAAATATTTCGTATCGAAGGGTCGCCTAAAAATACTCCTTATACTTTTCATACCAACTATTATGAAATCTCCAAACGATGAAGTATTAGATATGATCCAAGTCCCCAAAAATTCAACGAATGAAGTCATTTATTTTTTCGCCTTATTCATTGGACGGTTAACCTGAGGAACTCTACTTTTAGCTTTGTGGTGTCGGGGAACATCTTCAGTTACGGTCGTACCTGCTGCCACTAGAGCTCCATCTCCTACACGAATAGGAGCTATCATTTGGGTATCGCTACCGATAAATACATTATTGCCAATAATTGTTTTATGTTTGTTGACTCCATCATAGTTACAGGTAATGACTCCAGCACCTATGTTCGAATTCGTTCCAATGGATACATCCCCGAGATAAGTGAGGTGGTTAGCCTTGGTACCCTCGGATATCTTGGCTTTCTTAGTCTCTACAAAGTTTCCTATTTGCACATGATCGGCTAATTCTGTCCCCTCTCTTAATCGCGAAAAAGGCCCTACAATAACGTGATTTGTAAGCACAGACCGGTCGATCAAGGTGTAAGGTCTTACTATCGTGAAGTTACCTAATTTTGAATCTTCTATTCGTGATCCAGTTTGTATTTTGCTGCCCGTTCCGATACTTACTGCTCCGATTAAGCTGACATTAGGCTCAATCAAAACATCGGTACCTATCTTGACTCGAGGTCCTATGAAAGTATTCGAGGGATCTAAAATTGAAACCCCTTGTTTAAGCCATGCATTATTAATTTTCTTTTTGGCATAGTCATGGAGTAGTGATAAATCAGCTCGAGTATTTAATCCAGAGATTTCTTCTAAACCAAATCTAATCGATTTAATTTTGAGGCCTTTAGCAAGGCTGTTTATTGCATCAGTTAGGTATAATTCCTTTTGCTTATTTGTATTCTTTACCAATTTCAAAAAAGGTAATAGGGTCTTCCAAGAAAGAGCATAGAAGCCACTATTTATAACCTTGTGAACGTATTGAGCTTTAGTTGCATCTTGATCTTCTACTATCGAAACTAGGTTGAATCCGGATTTCTCAATGAAGACCCTTCCATAACCCCTGGGGTCAACTACTTCTGAAATCCCTAATGATGGACAGTTCTTTATCAGTTTAGATAAGTTTGATTCTGTTATAAGAGGTGCGTCGGCACTCAAAATAAGTACATTATTCGCTTTGAGTTTATCGATTAAGGGTTTTGCAGATAGGAGCGCATCAGAAGTTCCTTTTGGCGCAGATTGAACAGCAAAATAAATCTTAGTCTTGAAAAGTTTATTTTCTTCCCAAATCTTGATTGAGCGCTTAATCTCATCATGATTCTTATTGACGACTATCACCGTATTCTTAACTTCTTTAGGAATAGCCCGTAAGACCCATAAAAGGGAAGGGTCACCAAGGATTTCATGTAAGACTTTCGTCTTAGGTGAGACCATTCTTTTGCTCTGGCCGGCAGCCAATATAACTGCAGTGAATGACAAACGACACCTCTACTAATTTATTATCCTACTGATCTATCAATCTGCAGATAACACTATTCAAATAAGCCTTTCGACCGCATGGATAACCTGAGGGCTAACCTCGAAGATTCAAGAAAATTGCGATGATCCGCAATCCCGAGACCAGCAATATCAAATCCCGTTCCATGATCGGGGCTTGTGCGCACAAAGGGGAGGCCAAAGGTCACATTCACGGCGAGAATGGGTTCAGCAAATTTGATCGGTATTAATCCTTGATCATGATACATGGCAACTGTTAGGTCAAAATCTCCATCATGTGCTCTCTTGAAAACAGAGTCAGCCGATAGTGGCCCCTTGATTTGGAGCGTTTCTTGTCTTTTAACGACATCTCGATGGGGGTAGGGATTCCATTGGCCAGATGGTTTATATTTTGAATATATAGAGGAACCGAATTTCTCTTTATCCAAGGAGTAATTGTTTTGATTAAATGCATCAATTGATTTTTTAACAGCTCCTTCGATCAAACTATCCTCTGTTCCGAAGGCTCCATTTTCGCCAGCATGGGGGTTTAGGGCAGCAACACCAACCCTAAGGTGTGAAGTCCCCGTCATTTCAATAAAAGATCCTACAGAAAATTGAATACTTTGGGCAATAGATTCTTCATCCATAGATTCGATAACTTTTCTTAAACTCATATGGACTGTATGGAGTGCTACATTCATCTTGGGGCTCATGAAGATCATTTGCGTATGCTTTGATCCTGTCGCTTCCTGTAAATATCCTGTGTGACCGGTGAAAACTTCTCCTGAAGCGATAATGGATGATTTTGAAATCGGTAAAGTGACTAGTGCATCAGCCTTATGGCTATTCATTAGCCGAGTAGCAAGTATCAATGCCTCCATAGAGGACTTTCCCGAATTAGACGATGGGACACCGATATTTAATTTATTTAACGACAAAGGATAAGGATCCAACCATAACGCAGAATACATCTCGGTGGGATTACTTGGGTCGATTAGGTAAAAGCCGAAAGATTCTGTTGCGCACCCTACGGTAAAAGGGGCATCACCCCACAACCATTTATGATTATTATGTTTAGATTTGGAAAAAAGCTCGATACCAGCACGACTGCCAATAATTGCTATTCTAGCTCGATGAGTTAATTGGGGCAGTGATTTAAGGAGTATTTCCGGACCAATACCGGATGGGTCGCCCAAGGTGATGATAAGGGTTGGCAGAGGGGTCATATAAGCATTCCAATCAATGACAGATTACTAATAATTAGATACTTTTCTAGAAACTAGTTTTCAAGAGCTCATAACTGTTATTATTAAACTTCGCGGGTATAACTCAGTGGTAGAGTGCAACCTTGCCAAGGTTGAAGTCGTGGGTTCAAATCCCATTACCCGCTCCATTCCTTGTTCTATCGGCGCCGTCGCCAAGTGGTAAGGTCCGGGACTGCAAATCCTGTATACGTCGGTTCGAATCCGACCGGCGCCTCCACTTAGCCCTTAAGGGCTGAGCCATTGATACAGAAACGCTTTTTTGATGGTGCAGGCCCATCATCAAACACATGACCTAGGTGTCCATTACAAATCGAACAAACAACTTCAATGCGCATCATTCCATGAGAATTATCTGATCTTTGTTCAATCGAGTCTTCTCGTAGTGGTCGAGTAAAACTAGGCCAACCGGAACCTGATTCATACTTATCTGCGAGAGCAAAAAGTGGATTTCCGCACCCAGCGCAAGAGCATACATCAACTCCATCAGGCATTTGTAACGACAAGAACCTTGGGTCCGTTCCTTTATTTCGCAACACTCGATATTGGTCAGGTGTGAGCATCTTTTTCCACTCTTCATCTGATAACTTCATTTATTACCCCTAAATGTGAGGAGAGAATCATTACCTTGATGTTCCTGAACAACAGTGCATATGTCTACGCAATCACCGCAATTAAAGCAACCCTCTCCATAGCCTATAAATAATGAATCCGATCTTGGGTCTAAGTCAACAAAACATGTATTGAGGCAAGCAGTGCAGGTACCGCATGCACTTAACTCTGAAGTAAATCGGGGCCTTAACTTGTTGTCCTGGTCATTTGAACTGTAAATTATGGATTGCCCCATCCCATAGATGCATACTATTCGGCAAAAGTCGAAACGTACGATGAACCCACAAATCCATGTCAGTACGATAAACAAAAAGATCCAGGAGATCAGGAGAACTCCTTCAGTATTTAAAGTCGATAGATTAAGGATGCTATTGATAATGCGGGATGGGTCGACAAGATAAGCGGAAAGCCCTAGTGCAATAATTATCGGGGCTATGAACAAAAATAGTATGCAAAGTGTTTGGGTTAAGATTCGGTGCATAATCGACCTATTCATAAATCCGTAAACCCACCGGTTTGTACCTGATCCAAAAACCGTTCGAATTACATTGAAAAACTCGATTGTGCTTCCATAAGGGCATGACCATCCACAGAATACGCGTCCTTTTGAGTAACTGAGAATGATAAAGAAAGACAAAAAGATGACAAACCCCAAAGCTAAATAAATCCCATTCGAAGTCGTGAAGGAATAGTGTTTACCAAGGGATATAAATTCATTTTCTTTGACATCAATGCGAAAAATATCAAGGAAAGGAACTAGAAATAAAAAAATGAAACTTAAAGTTTGAGTGAATCGCCTGAATAGATGGAACATACGTTAAGTATGAACTCGAGAATGTCTAATTAGGCCAATGGCGAATAAAAAACCCAAAGGCGCAAGAACTCCCCACCAAACAGGTATTTCTCCAGTCTGTGTAGCTCCAACTATGATTGAGTTGATACCTAAAAATAACAAGCTTGAAAAAAGGATAATGCCTAAAGCTCGAGTTCTACCTACCTTGGGGTCGGGCAAGGTATGAGATAGAAGTGCGAATAGCAAAAGTGGGCCAAGGAGCCATCCAAAAAAACGGCTTATAAATTCATAGTTTCTCTCTGGGTCATTCGACCAGATCAGCCATGGGAGCAAGTCGACAGTCGAGGTAGTAGCAGCGGGCGTAATCGTCCTCAAGGCCTTACTAGGAAAATAGACATCCCATGATGTTGGATTCTCGCGCCTCTGTCCGGTCCAATCGTAAACCGTACTCTGACCCTTTTTTTCATCAAACTTGATGATTGGGTCTGACTCTAGGTAATTGGCTAGCGGAAAACCCCAACGGAGACCTTGCTGGGGTGAGGTGTACCAAAGAATGGTTGGTTTCGAGAGGTCAGTCTTGAGGGTTACCCAACTATCGTTTACGGTCTGTATTTGATCCGAACTTCGACCGATTATTTTCCGGTATAGGCGATCTCCGGGGGTAATTGTAAAAGGACCTATCCATAGAGAAAATAGAAGTGACAGCGTAACTAAGAAGGTTAAGGCTGGATACATAAACTTCATCCAATCGAGTAGATTGACGCCGCTTGATTTCAGGGCGACCCATTCTCTAGATATCGATTTCTCAGTTAAGGTTAACGCTGCAGATGTGAGAAAAATGATTGGGCCGACTATAGTCATAAACTCCGGAAGCGAAACTAACCAATACTGGAAGAAAAGTGAAAAAGGGTGTTTATTTTTGATGATATCGGCAGCTAGGTTAGAGAAAGTGATGACGAGATGTATCAACAAAATGGATGATGTGACGATTAGCCAGTTTCTAAGAAGAGCTGAACTAAGGTACCTTACGAGGGTTCGATTAGATTTGGAGATCTGGTCGGATCTCGACTCTAAGTAGCTATTAAAATTGGAATAAACTCTAACTATGATTTGATTGACTTTATTAACTAAAAACAAGAAGAGAGATACTTTGTTTTTCGGCTGAATTGGCTTTAGGCTTTGGTAGAAAGCATAACCAGCGACCATGAATACTAATGCTGATGTCGAGTATAGGATTAGCGAGGAAGGATTATCTGTAATTAAGTATAAATTCTCCATGTAGCGGTATAAAAAGTAGTAAGCCAAGACGGAAAATAAAGATGTGATTGAGGCGCTTGATCTCTTGAATCGCGGGTGACGAAAGCCAATTGATATTCCAAGCAAAAGGAATGCTATAGAGGCGAAGGGAAGGGACCAACGCCTAGATAATTCGATAGCGCGAACCTTATTATCTTGAACAGTGCTAACTTGCAAATCTTGGCGATTATAGAGGGATGCGGTACTCATCGTCCGTAATGGGGTAGCTTTCCAAATCCTCTTTGGCGGTGGGATTTGGAACATTAATGTCTGCTCCAATTGATCAACAAGAATGATGGAATCGTTGACCGGCTGATAGAGAGCGCCGTTAAGGTTTTTAAGTTGAATAGACGCGTTAGAGGAACCGTCATAATTATTTGAGAAGATGTAGTTTATATCTTGTCCAATCATGTGTTGAACTTCATTTAGACGGACCTCAGTAATGTGTGTATTACCCAAGAAATCGCTCCAAATAGTCATGTTAGGGTTGTTCGGAGGACTCCAAGGCTGACCACCCGGCTTAATGACTCTTGATTTAAGAGTTTCTGACATTGAATCCCTGAGGGTTTGTTGTTGAGAATTTGACCAGGGTGTAATGAAATGAGAATTGAGTAACCCGACTGAAAGCACTAGAGTTGCGAATATAGACCAGGATTTGATCCAACTTCTATAACCAACGCCCATGCCTTGCGCTGCGACAACCTCTGAATTAATTGAAAGGGATTGGGTTCCTATAAGCCCGGCCAAAAGAGTTGCAATAGGTAAGATGATCGATAGTAGTTCTGGCAAAGAAGATAGAAGCAGTAGGGCAAGCCAGATAATTGAAGCCCCTTGGATAAAGACCTCTTTTGAGAGGGCCATTGCTTCATTGGTTACAATCAGGGCACCATAAAAAACTACAGCCCCGATTAATGGATAAAGCCAGGTTTTGATTAGATATTTATTAATTATGTTCATATTATATAGTAGTTATGATAATGTATATTATGTAACCTAAGTTATGGGGAAGATATATCACAGGACCTTCAACCTCAAAAGATCGTGAATATGGAGGACGCCGACTTGGTTCTTCCCTTCGGTAACGCAGACAAAGGTGATCTTCTGACTTTCCATCAGGTTTGCTGCATCGATAGCCAGCCTATTGATGTCAATCGTGATCGGATTGGAAGACATCATAGTCTCAGCAGTAAGCAAATGGGCATCGACTGGGTTCTTTTGGATCGCTCTCCTGATGTCACCGTCTGAAATTACTCCTGCCAGATTGTTGTCCTTCTCTACCACGACCACCATTCCTAGTCGACCTTCTGTAGATTTTGTTAAAACTGTAATCAGGTTATCGTTAACATTCACCGTCGGATATTTACCATTCATAACATCCCGTACCTTCAACAATTTAGAACCAATACTTCCGCCCGGGTGATTTAGGGAGAACATTTCGTCAGTAAAACCCTTCATATTGGCCAGTACTGCACTCAGGCAGTCTCCAATAGCTAATTGGCAGGCTGAACTAGCCATGGGGGCAGATAAGCCATTAGGGGACCCTTCTCCTTGAGGCAAAGCATAGCAAAAGACCCAATCTGAATGAGAGCTAAGATCTGAGTTTTTATTAGAGGTTATCAGTGCAATTCTAATCTTAAGCCGTTTAGTACTGTTAATGAGTCGAGATAGTTCTTCACTCTCACCACTATTCGAAAGCACGACAAGATGATCTTCTTGACTTATATTTCCAAGATCTCCATGGAGAGCATCCGTTGGATGCATAAATAAAGAAGCCGTTCCTAGAGAGGTCATTGTTGCTGCGATCTTTTGTGCAATAACTCCTGACTTACCGACACCACTAAAAATAACTCTTCCAGAACTTGATTTGACCGAAGAAGCCCAGTCATTCACTACCTGAGAGTCGAGGGACACCAAAAGAGCCCCTAAAGCCTGTTCTGAGGCTCTAAGTACCTGATTTAGGGTGTTTTTAACAGCTTGCTGGTCCAATCGATCTCCCTAAAAGGTAAAATAGAACTCCTAATGATACCTACGATATTACCTATTTTCCCACTTCCTAATATTGTCCTATTTCCGCATACCTTCATGCCACTCCATATTTTTGAGCCAAGATACCGGGAGATGCTTAATGACATTGTTCCAAGTCATGGAACATTCGTCATCACGCAAATTAAAGATCCATCTTCCTCAGACGGCAATTCGAATTCAAACTATTACCCAATTGGCTGTATGGTTCGCATTGTTCGTGCAGACCCCCTACCCGATGGTCGTTGGAACATCCTCGTCCAAGGCATGGCTTTAATCAACATTAACGACAGCCTGGACGGGAAGCTATACCGGCAAGCCCACATTACCCTTAGGACCTTTCAGGATGAAAAGGGGTTATCCCCCGAGCAACGAGAGACTCTACAAAACCTCTTCATTGATTATGTAATTCTGTCCGATTCAGAAGAGCAAACCAAATCTGAGATACAGGAACTTTTGGATTCTGACTTAGGTGACGAAGTGCTTCTGAACACCATAGCCATGTCCATGAAGATTGACCCTGTAGAGCGACAATTTCTCTTAGAGGCCAGAAGCGTTCAGGATTTATACGATCGTATTTATCAACTTTGGGATTTTATGTCCAAAGGAAGGAATACAACCGAGGGTGATCAGTGGTGGCCCCTGTAGGGTTCGAACCTACGACCAAGCGGTTATGAGCCGCCAGCTCTGACCACTGAGCTAAGGGGCCACATTGAGTTTATCCACTCAATGCAAAACCTAAAAGATCTGAATGGTGGCTGGAGGCAGACTCGAACTGCCGACCTAGGGATTATGAGACCCTCGCTCTAACCACCTGAGCTATCCAGCCGTCTTCCTAGTTTAACGAGCCCCATGGAATAAGGGTAGTCCTTACTTGTTGCTTAACACGCGGTTATAAATCGCTTCATAGGCATCAATTATGGGCTTTTCACCAAATGAATCGAAGGCTCGTTTTCTGGATGACGCACTCATTCGCGATCGCAAATCTTTGTCTTCAAGCAAATGAGATACGCTGCGTGCCATTGAATCGATATCCCCTATGGGATGCAAGAACCCATCAATCTTGTCGCGAATTAATTCTGGGAGTCCGCCAATTGATGTTGCTACGACCGGAACCCCTAAGGACATAGCCTCCAAGGCAGAAAGTCCAAAACTTTCAGTTTCGCTGGGCAAAATAAACACGGTAGATCTAGAAAGATAATTCTCAACTTGATGTTGTTTACCCAGGAAATGAATATCGTTCCAAAACGGAAGCTTTCGGCAATAGGTTTCGATTTCCGATCGATCAGGCCCATCGCCAACTAAAATGAGGTTGCAAGGTATAGTGATTCTCACTTTTTCGTAAATCTTGACCACATCTAGGACCCTTTTTACAGGTCGAAAGTTCGAAACATGGATGAGGTTAGGAATTTCTTGTATTTGAGTTGATTTATCATCACGATGGGAGTGGATTAGATCATGACTGCATACAAAGTTTGAAATCACTTCGATCTGATCGCCTACCCCGAATGTTTCGATCGTCTGTTTTTTAAGAAACTGAGATACTGCAGTTACGGCGTCACTTTGCTTAATTGCTAATCGCACCATTGGGAAATAACTTGGGTCCGCACCAACAATTGTTATGTCTGTTCCATGTAGCGTCGTAACGACCTTAACTTTGTTGTCGCACGCCATCTTGGCTAATAGAGCTGATGACGCATGGGGGATCGCATAATGAGCGTGGATAATGTCTAAGTTATATTTCTGGGTAATATCCGCCATCTTTGAAGCTAGGGCGTCCCCGTAAAGGGGAGATTCGAATAAGGGATAAGGGCTAGGTGTTACTTCATGAAAATACACTTCGTTTCGATGAATATTGAGTCGTGGAGGAATAGCAGAACTGAGAATATGGACCTCGTGGCCACGATTTGAAAGCCCGATACCAATCTCACTTGCTACTGATCCGGAACCACCAAATGTCGAATAGCAGCTGATTCCAATTCTCATTGATAGCTCATGGTAGTAAGATGAAAACTAAGGGAAAAGATGAGTCAGATTCTTGTAGTTTTACTTTCTAATATTATATCATTGTGGTCATTGCTCATTTTTATTTGGGCTATCTCGACCTGGTTCTCGCCCAATCCATCCGCTAAATGGTTTCGTTTACTTCATGCCGTTGTAGAACCTATTCTTCTTCCTTTTCAAAGGCTGATCCCTAAATTAGGCCCCCTCGATCTCAGCACTTTGTTTGCTCTCCTGGCTTTGCGTTTTATAAATGAACTACTCGTCAGTCGCATGGATATCAATTAGGAGTATTGACTATGCCTAAGGCAGTCATTATTGATTGTTTAAGAAGCCCCATCGGGAAGTTTCAAGGCACTTTATCACCCCTTTCTGCTCCTGATCTATGCGCCCAAGTCATCCATAGGCTCCTAGCTAAATACCCTGATGCAAGGCCAACTGAAGCAATATTAGGGAACGTCCTATCCGCAGGGGTCGGACAGGCCCCTGCCCGTCAAGCCTCATTAAGGGGAGGAATGGATGTATCTTCTTCGGCGTTAACGATTAATAAAGTCTGTGGATCTGGACTCAAAGCCATTCAGCTCGCAGCGTCCTCGGTCCTCTTAGGGGATCACGAGATCGTTCTCGCCGGTGGTATGGAATCGATGAGCAATGCTCCTTACCTACTGCCCAAAATGAGGCAAGGCGCTCGAATGGGCCATGCTCAGGCTATTGATTCCATGATGTTTGACGGACTTCACTGTGCTATGACCGATCAAGCCATGGGCACAACCGGTGAACTTGTTGCTGAAAAATATAAAATTACTCGGCAAATGCAAGATGAATATGCTCTTAACAGCCATTTCAAAGCCTTACATGCCATGGAGCATGGATATTTTAAGAATGAAATTGTACCGATTGTTATCCCTGGAAAAAAAGGTTCCGAACTCGTTATTTCAGAAGACGAAGGGCCTCGAAAAGATACCACCTTGGAGAAACTACAAGGCCTTAGGGCGGCTTTCAAAAAAGACGGGACTGTCACAGCAGGAAATGCTCCTTCGGTTAACGACGGAGCTTCTGTCGGTCTTATTACAACCCAATCTCACGCCTTATCCCTAGGAATTAAGCCCATCGCAACTATTCTTGGTTGGGCCACTGCTGGACTCGAGCCCCAATGGGTGACCATGGCACCTATTCCTGCCGTACAAAAGTTACTGGCTAAACTAGGATGGACCAATGCAGATGTTGATCTATGGGAAATTAACGAAGCGTTCAGTGTTCAACTGGTGGCAACCATTAATGAACTAAAACTTGATGCGTCTAAAGTCAATGTCCATGGAGGCGCCGTAGCTCTTGGTCATCCCATCGGAGCTAGTGGATCAAGGGTCCTATCAACTCTGATCTATGCGCTAAAGAAAACTGGCGGCAAGCGCGGAATTGCTACTCTTTGCCTGGGTGGCGCTAACGGCATCGCTATGGCTATTGAGGTTTGATTCAATTTTTTCTAGTTTTAATGCTGAATGTAAATATTGGGAGATGATCGAAAGAAGTATCACTCCCATTCAATAGTTACTCCTTAAAAAACCTAGTTAAGGGTGCAAGTAGAAGACCTTACTTACAACCTTCCACTTACCGTCGAACTTAACGAGATTGAAGAAATCCGTAAAGCGATGGCCTGTCCAGTTATCCGAGTCGACTCTGACATTGGCACAGGTACCAACCACCTCTACACTACTTATTTTTGTCTTGATGTCTTTGGCCGGACCATTCGTGTCATTCCAATCGAACAGGCCCTGAATCGGTCCGCCGAACAGATCGTTACCGACATACCCGAAGATAGTCGCATCGTCATGGAACGCTGGCTTCATTGCTGCGCCCTTTCCAGACCGAGCGCCATCGACGTAAAGCTCGATAACTTGCGTGATGGCATTGACTTCGTCAACATACGTTGGAATTGACATGAAGGATCCTTTACGAGGAGATTATTTAATTCTATTTAAATACTTTTCATAGAGTTTATTTTGTTTATTTTCAAGAGACATTTCTTGTCCCTGAATATATACTGCGTTGATTTTAGTTCTAGTTTCAAGGGAGTCACCTTCGAAGATTACGAAGTTTGCAGCTTTACCTGGAGTTAGGGTCCCCACATCACTCAAACCAAACATCTCTGCTGGATTTTTCGTGATCATCTTAAGGGCTTCTTCTTTAGGTAAACCATAGGCTGAGGCGGTTCCGGCATGCTGGCCGATACGACGAGCAAATTCGTCCGAAAAGGTAGCAATAGCACATTTAATGCCTGAATTGTATAGATTACTAGGCATCTTCATGGAGTAATCATAAGGGGCATCTTCATTGGGTGGTAAAGACCAGGTTGGACCTAAGACCACAGGAATATTGTGTTTCTTCAACAGATCTTTGACCTTCTCGGCTTCGTAGCCTCCCATGAGGATCATTTTTAATTTATTTTTCAATGAAAACTCAACTGCTCCTTTTATTTCACTTGGAGAACTTGCGAAAATAAGAACGGGTTCTCTTCCCTCAACAACATCAATCAATCCTTCGAGTTTTAGGTCACGATTATTAGTCGTAACTAAACTATTAGCCTTAAGAGATGCGTAATGGAGACCTTGATCAATCCAATCTTGAATAGCGATGATCTTTTTGTCGACTTCAGCTTTAACCTCTGAGTAAGGCCGATTCTTTCTTGACATTGTGCCAAAATCAAACGTACTTGTTGTCGCTTCAGGCCAGTTAATAACTAGACCGGCTGCTTTGCGATAAACCAATTGCTCACCCGTCCAACCACTAAATTGGGTAATTGCAGCATGACCGCTTATGACAGGGCCTCCTGATCCGAAGGCTCTCGTTGACCAAGTAAGCCCCGGTAATGCCCCACCCATTGTGATGCCATCAGCACGTGTTACGGCAAAATGCTCTGATCCAGCATGGATGGCTGTAGCTGTATAAATATGCGGCGAGAACGATCCTAATTCATTGACGTCTTGAGTGGCAGATACAGACCCAATTTCACTAATGCCTGTCTGGCTGCCGACATTGATGAAACCTGGTACGATTTCGAAACCCTTGGCCTCGATAATTGTGGCTTTTTCGGGTATTGCCAAGCCAGCTCCTATAGCCTTAATCCTTGTACCTTGGATGATCAACACCCCATTTTCAATTACAGGGCCATCTAATGGATAGATACGAGCACCACGGATGACAGTTATTGGTTCATCAGAGGCCACTAAAAGAGTTGTTATCAGAAGCGTGAAAAACGTTTTTAAATAGTTCTTGTTCATCGCTAATTCCTTTAATCGTGGGTGTGATATTCAGAGTGGATATGACAGAAGAGGTCCTCTTTCCATTCCTGGCCGAAAGTATCGAAGAAATCTGATCCAATTCTAGGATTGGGCCTAGCACCCATAGGATTAGGACGATTGGGGTCTGCTTTGGGTTTCAATTTTGTCGTAAGTTCATCTTTTTCTTTCGATTTTGATTCATTCATCTGTGCGTCCATAGCAATATCGAAATACATTTTTCCATCAATAAGTACCTTTTGGGGTACAGCATAAACACTAAGAGGATCTCGATTGTAAAGAACAAGATCTGCGTCTTTACCTACTTCAATAGAACCCACCATTTTATCGATGCCTAATTGCTTGGCTGGATTGATAGTAACCATTGCAAGAGCGTCATCATATGAGGTATTGCCGTACTTCATACTCTTGGCTGCTTCTTGGTTCAAATGTCTGGCTTCGCTATTACTATCGCTGTTTATCGAGACTAAGATACCTGCCTGATGCATGAGTGAGGCATTGTGCGGAATAGCATCGTAGGCTTCAACTTTGTAACCCCACCAGTCAGAGAAACTGCTCGCACCTGCACCATGTTTTTGGATTTCCGGAGCGACTTTGTAGCCTTCGAGAATGTGTTGAAGTGTTGCAATTTTAAATCCGAACTCTTCGGCTGTTCTCAAAAGAGCTACAATTTCATCTTCACGATAGCTGTGCGCATGAACCAATCGTTTACCTTCGAGGATCTCCACCAGGGGCTCGAGAGTAAGGTTACGAACAGGAGCTACTTTTGTTTTACCCTTACGATAGTTATCCCAATCAGCTTGATACTCTTTGGCATCCGTGAATGCCTGTCGAATAACGTCCATCACGCCCATTCGGGTGGCCGGATAACGACGAGCTTGTCCGGGTTGAAGGGTTACGTTAGACCGTTTGGGATTCTCCCCTAGAGCAAATTTAATGCCCGTAGGAGCACCTTTAAAAATAAGATCCTTAGCGGGGGCTCCATAACGGAGTTTAATCACTTGCGTCTGACCACCAATGGCATTAGCACTTCCATGAAGTACATTGGCGATTGTGAGTCCGCCCGCGAGATTACGGTAGATATCTTTATCATCAGGATTGATGACATCTTGGATTCTTGCGATAGAAGATACGGATAGGCTGGATTCATTGACGCCACCTTCGACAGCTAAATGAGAATGAGCATCAATAATCCCGGGGGTTAAGAATAAACCTTCCCCATCAATAACTTGAGCAATGCTAGAGGCCTTTAAATCTTTGCCGACCGCTGCAATTTTTCCGTCTCGGATAAGTACGGACCCTTTTTGAATTGTTCCGGCTCTAGAAACCGTGTACACGGTGGCATTTTTGATCAAGATCTCTTGGGGAATGAGTGATGTGGCAAGAACGAGAGATACAAAGAGCGTACGTTTCATAATTATTCCTTCCCTGATGGAGTGTTCGGTCGACTGTTAGGTCTTTCGGGGGGCGTCGGAGGCTCAGGAATATCGAACTTAACACCATCAATGAAAACCATCTTTATTTTGGTCTTAGATTCCCAAGGTTCTCCATCAGTAATTACTAAATTAGCAATTTTACCTTTTTCGATGGACCCGACGACGGACTGTAAACCTAACAGTTTGGCAGGAGCGAGGGTTAGAGCCTGAACCGCCGCGTCTTTTGAAAGTCCTTTATCGATTGCTAACTTGATCCCGGCCATAAAATCTTTTGTTGATGTAATCCCGTCCCCAGAGAAACCAAAGGGGACCCGGGCCTTTTCAAAAACGGATGGTGTGGACGGAGCTTGGTCTCTAAATCTTAAAGTTCTAAGATTAGGCTCATCCTCGGGATCGGCGTTAGCCTCTTCGACAGGCCACTTAAGGGCCACAAGGGCTCCGATTCTCCCAGTACCAAGAAGATCCGAGGCTTTGTAGCCTTCTTGGACGCCTTGGAGGAGAAAACTGAATCCAAAGCCGCTTGCTAAATCAAGAGTTCGTGCAATTTGAGCTTTCGTGGTGACTGGAATGATAAGCGGTAAGCCCTGAGCTTTCGCATAGGCGAGCCCTTCAAGCACCTTGTCGTATTTGGGACGGACTAGTCCGTTGGGATTCTTAAGATAGGTCTCTTTTTGTTTTTCGAAATAGGCTAAATCTATAAAAGTCTGGCGAAAGTATGAAATCGAACCCATTAAGCTATTAGGAAATGAGGCGAAATCGCGACCCCCTGAAAAGCCTAGAGCGATGGCAGTCTCTGGTTTGATTAAGGAGGCATCAGAGTAATTAGGAGCGGTAGATACCACAGCACTACGAGAGGAGATCAACCCATTTTTAGTCACGAGGTGCATGTGAGTGAATCCACCATTTCTCCATGCTTCAAGTTTCTTCTCATCGAGTCGCAAATCATCGGCAAGCGCTAAGGAAGCATTGGACGAGGGTCGATCTGAAGGACCCGTGATTACTTGGGTGGTCGTTGACCTTGCGGCGATACCGGCCGTTGCGGGAGTCGCGCCCGAAGAGCCCGAAAGAGCAGAAACATCGTTATAAGCATCGAAAAAACCAGGATACAAAGTGAGTTTCTCGCCATTGACAATCTGTGCATTGGCAGGAGCTTTTAAATCTGCGCCGACTGAGAGAATGAGTCCATCCGAAATCAGTACGGAACCTTGGTCAATCACAGGACCCGAAACGGGGACTACTTTAATATTCTTTATAAAGTAGGTTTGTGGATCCTCAGAGCGAAGGGTCAAAAACGAGATAAATAAAAGAGAGAAAAAAGATGTTTTTCTGAGGTTCATAAGATCACCTGTATAGAACGAAAGGGTATAATCTTTATTTAAGATCGTCTAGCGATCACTCATCTTTTAAAAACTGCACACTAATTGGGGCAACTATGAGTACCAAGGTTCAATTAACGATTCCGCCCCAAGGCAAGCCCATCCAGATGGTCAATGGAGTTATTCAAGTTCCCGACCACCCTATCATTCCCTTTATTGAAGGCGATGGTACAGGACCGGATATTTGGAAAGCAAGTGTTCAAGTGCTCGATGCGGCTGTCGCTAAGGCCTATCAAGGAAAACGTAAAATCGAGTGGTTGGAAGTCTACGCTGGTGAGAAGAGTTTCAAACTATTTGATAATTGGTTGCCCGACGAAACAGTTCAGGCTTGTCGTGACTACTTAGTTTCAATCAAGGGACCCCTCACAACACCTATCGGCAAAGGAATGCGATCGTTGAATGTAGCGCTCAGGCAGCTCCTCGATTTGTACGTGTGTCTGCGCCCTGTCCAATGGTTTAAGGGGGTCCCTTCCCCTGTCAAGAACCCTCATTTGGTTGACATGGTGATCTTCCGTGAGAATTGTGAAGACATATATGCAGGCATCGAGTTTGAGTTAGGGACCGAAGCACTAGAAAACTTTAAGTCCTTTTTATCCAAGACTTTCCCTAATGAGTTTAAAAAAGTACGTTTCCCCGACACCACTGCATTCGGCATCAAGCCTGTCTCTAAAGAAGGATCAGAGCGATTGATCCGAGCTGCGATTCAATACACGATTAAAAATAAACGGAAATCACTAACCCTAGTCCATAAAGGGAACATTATGAAATTCACCGAAGGTGGGTTCATGAAATGGGGTTACGAATTAGCTCAACGTGAATTCGGTGCCACTCCTATTGATGGAGGCCCTTGGTGCAAACTACCCGAAGGTATTGTTATTAAAGACGCTATCGCTGATATCACCTTGCAACAGGTATTGACCCGACCCACTGATTTTGATGTCATCGCAACGTTGAACTTGAATGGTGATTATTTATCCGATGCTCTTGCTGCCCAAGTCGGGGGTATAGGAATCGCTCCTGGTGGAAATATCAACTATTTGACCGGACATGCAGTTTTCGAAGCTACCCACGGAACAGCTCCTAAATATGCTAATTTAGATAAGGTTAACCCTGGATCCGTTATCCTTAGTGGCGAAATGATGCTTCGTTACCTAGGTTGGTCTGAAGCGGCGGATCTAATCCTAAAAGGTATGAATGGGGCTATTGAGTCGAAGAAGGTCACTTATGATTTTGCCAGATTGATGGACGGGTCGACTGAAATAAGTTGTTCAGATTTTGCCACACAGATTATTGCTTCTATGTAGTTATTTAAGCCCCTTCATACTGATTTATATTTATTTGTGAAAAAGATGGCTATAAGGTGAATACTTACGGCGCCGATAAAAAAAGTTACTAACAAATAGTTTTATTAAAAAACCCGCCACTCATCTGAGTTGGCAGGTTTTTTATTTAGTCAAATGTCTGACTCCATGAATATCATTACTCGTGAGTACTAGGGACCCTGACGCAGTGCCGACCTGTAACCTCTGGTCCGGGAGCCATTCTTCCACCACTCCCGTTTGGTTCTCCCAACTAATGGTCATTCCTGGCTGAGGCCATTTCCATACTCCTGAATCTTCTATTTCTTTTTGTTCAAAATAATGAGTTGCAATAGTCAGCCCTAAGTCCTTGATAGATGGAATCTCGATCCCCTCATCCTTTAAACTTGACGAAGGTAAAGCCGGGGGAGCCGTTACAGGAGATGAGTAAACATTAATCCCCAAGCCAATGAAGAGGGTGTCATTTGACCATTCGCCTATCAGACCCCCTAATTTCCTTAATGAGCCGTCAGCGCCTCTAGACACAAGATCATTGGGCCATTTGATGCCTAATCGACCGTTTTGAGGAATGACACTGATTACCCGGGACATAAAATCAATTAGCTTAAAGTCTTTAGTCTTAAGGTTAGGGTGAGCTAACGACATCCAAAGTCCTTGCCCGGATTGGCTAATCCATTCATGCCCCTGGCGACCCCTGCCTGATGTTTGTGATTGGGCAATAACGATCGTAGGCTTATCGACCTTTAAGGTTTTGATAAAATCCTGAGTGGAATCGACTTGTTCTAAAAAATAGGGCGTGAACATAGTGCGAACCATAAGGTTTGGTGGAGCTAACCGGGATCGAACCGGTGACCTCTTGCATGCCATGCAAGCGCTCTCCCAGCTGAGCTATAGCCCCAAGAGAATCTACATAATCCCACACAATAGGAGTAGAAACAACCTAAAGCATCAGAGTAGGTTCTATGATGTTTTATTAGACGGAAGTGAAGGATTTTTCTTCAACTTCTTAGCGGGGGTTTTGATGGGTGCCTTAGGCAAGGTTAGGTCAACATCACCGGTTCCTTTGGGAACTTTTATTTGATAAATTCCTGGGGGTGTTGAGTTAGTTAATAATTCAGGATTAAGCTTCTTAATCTCATCAACTGAAGAACGCGATTTTTGAGCGATATATGAAAGACGTGTTTGGGTTTTGATCGTTATGGTTTCATAGTCTAATTCGGGTAAGATCTCGTAAACATAGCCATAGATGGATGGATTTTTAGAAACCAGAATTGCTGCGCAAAGCTTGGGAACATAGTGTTTAGTCTCATCTCGTAGCCAGGGGCTCCGATAGAGATCCCAAAAATTTGAGGACCCCGTTTCTCGGATAGCCCGTTCGAGTGAAAATGGACCAGCATTGTAAGAAGCGGTTGCCAGATACCAGTCGCCCATCAACTCATAAAGTCGACGTAAATATCGAGCTGAGGCGCGAGTAGATTTTTCAGGATCTCGACGCTCATCAACCCATTTATTTTGTTTGAGCCCGTACATGCGTCCCGTTGATCTAATAAATTGCCACATCCCTACGGCGCTTGCTCGGCTCTTGGCGGCATTAATATAACCGGATTCAATAAGGGCTAAATAAATGAGATCTTCAGGGATACCCTCCTCTTTAAAAACCTTTTTAATCATTGACATATATGGAGTTGCTCGACTTAACGATCTTTCCACATAACCTTTTTTACTACTCGTAAATATTTCGATCCAACCAAGTACATATTCATTAAGGTCGATTGGGAAATCGAATTTAAGCCCCAATTCAGCTCTCTGAATAACTCTAAGAGCCTCTAGGCTAGGCTGCTTCATTAATATATCTGTAGTTTCATACTTAAGAGGACGATTTTCATTGGTACTCTCGGCGTCTTCTATGAGCTCTTTAATTTGCTGATTAACTAATTGAACATCCACGCGCTCTAGGAGTTCATCAGGCCAGTCCTCGGAAATATCTTCTGCTTGAGCTATTAAAAGACTTGCACTTTCGATTTCATCCTCATCCAGGAGAGATTCCGCTTCGGTTAGAAGTTCTTTCATCTTAATAAGATCTTCATTAATATTGATAATATTCAGCTTATTAGGTACATCTTGCCCCATCAACCCCGAAGAGATCAAGAAGCACAAGAAAACCGAGTTCTTAAGGCGAGACATATCTAGGTGGAATCTCATCCGTTAGTTAATGGCTCTCGGAAGCGATGAGCTTCTCGTATTCCAAGGATGACATCAAGTCACTCCCAGGTGAGAGGGGCTTAACCCTGATCATCCATGATTTACCATAGGGATCTTCATTCACCCACTCGGGATGGTCTTTCAAGTCTCCGTTGACTTCAGTGACTTCGATATCGATCGGTGAGAAAAGGTCTGAGACTGTTTTCACAGATTCCACGGTGCCGAATACTTCCCCAGCTTTATAAGTACTTCCGACCTCGGGGAGATCCACGAATACGACATCACCCAGAGCCTCTTGCGCATATTGTGTAATACCAATTGATGATTGCGCATCACTGAGTTGTATCCACTCGTGGTCTTTGGTGTATTTGAGATTTGCAGGGTAAGACATAGTTATTCTCCTAGGTAGGGCAGACTAAGATCGTTTTCTTTGATAGAAAGGCACTTTAACTAATTCTATCGGGGCTCGACGTCCACGAATATCAATTTCAAGTCGGGAGCCTACAGCAGCATTAGATAGGGGAACATAGGCCAAACCAATATTTTCTTTAGTGGTTGGACTAGGACCTGCACTGGTAACCCGTCCAATGAGATTCGAGGAAGAGAATACATTCATCCCATCCCGGGGAATATCTCTTTTTTCGAGGGTTTTAAAACCAACGAGCTTAGAGCTTAGGGGTTTTGAGGTGATGTCCAACAGAGCCTCCTTGCCTATGAAGTGTGATTTTTGCATATCAATGATCCACTTAAGGCCTGCTTCGATGGGATTTGTATTGTCATCTATTTCGTGACCATAGAGCGACATGCGGGCTTCTAGCCTAAGGGTATTTCTTGCGCCCAAGCCTGCCGGTTTAACAATTGGGGAAAGTTCCGATAGGAAGGTCCATAGATTGCTACACGAATGGGAGGGACAATAGATTTCGAATCCATCTTCGCCGGTGTAGCCCGTTCTGGAAAGAATGATATCAACCCCGGCTAGTTTAGTTTTTGTAAAGTGGTAATAAGGTATTTGTTTGATATCAAAGTCGATGGAAGGCGACAAGATATCAACAGATTGGGGGCCTTGAAGGGCAAGTAAGGCTGTTTGGTCTGAAATATTGGCTAATTCTACGTCATTAGATTTCAACTGAGAAAAAAGCCATGCAAAATCCTTTTCAATATTGGAAGCATTGACGACTAATAGAAAATGATCTTGAGCATGCCGATAGATGAGCAAATCATCGATAAAAGTCCCTTTTTCATTCAATAGCGCTGAGTACATCGCTTGATTGTCTTTAATCTTGCCTAGATTGCTGGGTATTAGGCTATCGATAAAAGCATGAGCCCCTACCCCTTTAATATCGAATTCCCCCATGTGAGATACATCAAAAAGGCCCACGCCCGTTCGAACAGCAAGATGTTCCGCAATGATCCCTGAAGGATATTGAATCGGCATTTCCCAACCACCAAAATCAACTAGTTTGGCGTTGAGGGATTTATGTATCTCATATAAAGGAGTACGTTTTAATTGATTCATGTAGGGTTTATTCCTTGGATGGAGTCATGGTTTTGATGGAAAGTAACTTATCGGGAATCCATTTAAGTATAGTTTGACCTTTTCTTTTTAAAACTTTTAATTGAACACGGATGGGGTATATTTCCAGCCCTTTTTTAATAGCCTTGGTTAATTCTTTGGCATAGATTGGGTCGATGTCTCTTGCAACGTCGAAATAATTAACATCGTTTCGCTGAACTAAGAAAACGAGGGCGGCGCGATGACCCTTTTTGATCATTAGTTGTAGTTCTCTCAGGTGTTTTGTTCCGCGTTCGGTGACGGCATCGGGAAAGGAGACCCAAAGACCTCGTTTTAGGGTTGTATTCTTGATTTCAATGAAGATTTCTTGAGCTTGAATCTTTCCCCATATATCAATTCTGCTCGATTCAGAACCATATTTGACTTCCGAACGTAGGTCTTTAATACCATTAAGCCCAAAGCATTTACCTGATTGGAGAAGTTCTAGAACAAGTTTGTGCGGGCTCGCCGTATCGACTCCAACCCAGGTAGGACCACGCTTACAAGCGAGTAGAGTGTATTTTAATTTACGATTTGGGTCGTCGACGTACTTAATTAAGGCCGGGTCGCCTGGTTCCCAACAAGAGGTCATCGAGCCTGTATTGGTACTATGTGCAATGACAGTCTTCCCGTTCGGCAATTCGACATCGACTAGAAAACGCTTATAGCGTCTCAACATCTTGCCAATGAATAGATCGTTTGTAATGATCATAAATACGTCGGATAAGAAGGGTCCAAGATAAGATGGACTGCTTCAAGAAGATCCTTGGCAACTATGTCGGCATCAGGATCCATTGCGCTACCTCCAATACCCGAACGAACTTGGCACGTACGTGTTCCTGCTCGACGACCCGCTTGGACGTCAACCGTTCGATCGCCAATCATCCACGAAGTAGCAGGATTAATTCCCCACTCCGCTATGGCCTTCAAGAGCATTCCAGGATTAGGCTTACGATCAGGATGATCGGGATGTCGAAATTCTCCCTGCCCCTCAGGATGAAAGGGAGAGGCATAAAATGCATCGATGTGGGCTCCTTCGAGAGCTAGCTGGCGAGCCATCTCTTCGTTAATTTTATACAGATCATCGAAGGTATAGAGGCCGACACCAATACCACTCTGATTTGTAATCAAGATAACTCGAAAACGACACTCATTGAGGAGTTTGATAGCCTGAGCGGCCCCGGGTATTAATTCGAACTGGTTAATCTGATGAAGATACCCTACGTCTTTATTGATTGTTCCGTCTCGATCCAAGAAGAAAGCAATATCCTGAAGGGGAGATCCCGAGTTCAACATATTGATAGTTTTACATATCTAAAAGGTTTCATTTACTATTAACTTAGAGGTTATTGATTTGATTAACAAAATAGTTAGCAGCGCAGATGAAGCTGTGAAAGATATACCCTCAGGAGCAACTTTAGCGGTTGGCGGATTTGGCCTATGCGGGATCCCTGAGAATTTGATCGCCGCCCTCTTGAAATCCGGGGTCAAAGACCTCACGTGTTTTAGCAATAATGCAGGTGTTGATGATTTCGGCCTTGGACTCCTACTGGCCAATAAACAAATAAAAAAGATGATTAGTTCATACGTTGGCGAGAATGGCGAGTTTGAACGACAATTCTTATCCGGAGAACTTGAAGTAGAGTTGACACCCCAAGGAACTTTAGCAGAGCGGATGCGGGCTGGAGGGGCTGGCATCAGAGCCTTCTATACCCCGACCGGAGCTGGTACAGACATTGCCAAAGGAAAACCGACCCAAGTCTTTGACGGTATTGAATGTATTTTAGAAAAGGGAATCGTAACAGACTTCTCGCTCGTGAAAGCTTCGAGGGGAGATCGGTTGGGAAACCTGGTCTATGACAAGACAGCGAGAAACTTCAACCCCAATGTGGCAACATGCGGACGTATCACCATCGCAGAAGTCGAGGAAATAGTGGAAGTCGGAGCACTTTCGCCTGAAGAGATTCATACTCCAGGAATCTATATAGACCGTCTCATTTTAGGGGCCAAATACGAAAAAAGAATCGAAAAGATAGTAACCCGAAAACATTAACTGTTTCGAGTGAATATATGGAAATGGTTACGACTGTATTTTTTTGATTTGAAAAGATTCAAACCCGAGATGGGTTCGGGTTTAAAGGATTCATCGGACTCGAGAATTAGTAAACCAGTTTCTTCTAACAGATCAACCATCTCGAAGCGTAGAGTTGTCCAAAGTTGCTCGATACTTTCATAGGGCGGATCGCAAAAGACAACATCGTAGCGACCAAGATTAAGATCTTTAATTGTGAGGACGTCATAGCGAATCACTTCAATCGGGTACGAGCCACAGTTTATTCTCAGCAGTTCTAATGCCTCAGCAGCACGATCGATAGCAACAACTCTTTTATAGCCTCTCGAATAGGCCTCAAGCGCGATACTGCCAGTGCCGGAGCATAAATCTAGGAAAGAACCCCTCGGATAAGGTTTTAAGAACGAAAAAAGGGCCTCTTTGGCTCGGTCAGAAGTAGGCCTAATGTTTGTACTTGATTCAATGGGTCCCTTAATGGCTTTACCACGAAGATCTCCAGCCACTACGCGCATCGTAGATCAATAGACCCATTTCATAAGAACGGATCCATAGGTATAGCCGGCTCCGAAGGCTGCAAGAATGACATGATCACCCTTTGCCATTCGATTGGAGGTACGAGCCTGATGAAGCGCTGTCGGTATGGTAGCTGCAGTGGTATTTGCGTACTGATCGATATTGATCATCACTTTATCGTCCGAAATGCCTAGGCGTTTTGCAGCGGCTTCGATGATTCTCGAATTGGCCTGATGTGGAACAAACAGCTTGAGGTCGTCCGAGGTCAGTCCATTTCGATCCAACATCAAACGTGCGTATTCACTCATGGCAACAACGGCATTTTTATAGACATCTTGGCCTAGTTGGACCGCATAATGTTCTTTATTAGCAACTGTTTCAAGCGAAGCGGGACGCTTGCTGCCGCCGGCTGACATGTAAAGTGAATTCGCTCCAGATCCATCGATTTTTTGTTCGAAATCAAGGATTCCATAATCACTAGTGACTTCACTCAAAATCACGGCCCCTGCCCCATCACCGAAAAGAACAGCGGTCGTTCGATCCTCGGGATTGATAATCGAACTCATGATGTCAACGCCTACAATCGCAACCTTCTGATAGGCCCCCGATGCAATCATCGAAGCACCCGTGGTTAAAGCGAAGACAAATCCTGAGCAAGCCGCGGAGAGATCAAAACCGAAAGCTTTGTTTGCGCCTATCTTTTCTTGGATCAGACAAGCTGTGGATGGAAACAAAGTATCAGGCGTAACCGTCGCCACGATGATGGCATCGAGTTCACTGGGTTCCACTTTGGCATTCTGGAGGGCCTGAAGTAGGGCGGGTACTGCTAATTCTGAAGCCCCTGTCCCAGGATCGACGATTCTTCTGTTCGATATCCCTGTTCGGGTTCGGATCCATTCGTCATCGGTCTCTAGGTGTTGGGACAAATCGTGGTTGGAAACTTCGCGCTCTGGATAATGCTGTCCGGTACCAATGATTCCTACTGACTTACCTAAATGACGTGTCAAATTTAACTCCTAATATCACTTTACCCCAAAGAATCTACTTATACTTACCGCGGGTGAAATCCGGAAACTTTACAGGTGCAGAATTGCGCGCAATAGAAATTTCAGACAAAGGTAATGGGGCGCTCCAGATGGCTGAATCGTAGACATCTATATCAGGGACATGGCCTTCAAGCATCGTCTGTACTAGGCGATAAGCCATAACGTAGTCCATCCCACCGTGCCCCCCCTTTTTTTTAGCTAACTCACCGATATCCGACCATAAGGGATGGGAATATTGTTTTTTCCAAGACTCGATAGTGGCCCACTTCTCTCCGCCCGCTTGTCCTTCAACGTAGATTCTGGGTGGGTAGTCCTCGAAAGCCCCTAGAGTTCCCTGTAGGCGGTTATGCCGCGTGTATGGACGAGGATTAGAGACATCGTGCTGGAGAAGCGCAGTTTTACCTTTTAATGTTTTTATCAGAGTACTATTGTGATCGCCAGTTATGTAGACCTCTTTCCATTTCGGATCTTGCTTATTCTCTATATTCTTTTCTCTAAAGAGGTTAAGACCTCTCTGTGGCCCACTCATGGAGACGAGATAATCAAAACGATCACCGGAATGAATATTTAAATAGGATGCTATGGGACCTAGCCCATGAGTAGGGTAAAGATTACCGTTGAGCCGAGTATGCCAAGCGCGACGCCAGAGACCTTCATCTCGATTTTCGAATAAGATCTGCCTCAAATCGTGCAGATACGCACCCTCGACGTGTAAAACCTCTCCAAATATACCCTCCCGGACTAAGCGATTTATCAACATCTCAGTTTCTCCGTAGTTGCAATTTTCCAATTGCATACAGTGTTTTTGGGCTTTTTCGCTTGCGTCGACTAAAGACCATAGATCTTTTAGGGTGGTACCAATAGGACATTCGCTACCGCAATGTTTTCCCGCAGCTAGCGCCGCAAGCATAATGGGTACGTGCCATTCCCACGGGGTGGCTGTATAAACAAAGTCAATGTCATCTCGTGTAACAAGTTTTTCAAAGGCCTGAGGGCCATCGTGGTAAATAGCAGGTTCTTTTTGTCCATACTCTCTACAGAGTTTTGCCGCACGAACGGTTTTTTCCAATACAGGGTCGCAGACTGCAACAATTTCAGCCCCCTGTACTGACAATAAGTCATTCATAACAGAACGACCCCGTAGGCCGGTTCCCACGATTCCGAATCGGACTTTAGGGTGCCGTTCAAACGGGACCCCTTTCATCGATTTCCTTGTTGCTGGGGGGATAGGCGGATTCTCGGGATGGGCAAAAGATTCAATGGTCTCGCCGATAAGGGGTTGAAATAAACCCGCTACTGTAATACCCGAGGTACTACGAACTGCAGTTTTTAGAAGTTCTCGTCGCGAATATGTATCTGGTCGTTTGGAATGGTCCATGCATGCCTCGTTAATACTTAAAACTTTAATACTGATCACCTTACGTCGATAGTTGTAATGTTTTTTAATTAGATGACTTGATGGCAAACTATAAGCAGATGAGAACTCTTGCTGTTATTCCCTGCCGACTCGAGGCTACACGATTTCCGGGTAAACCCTTAACCCTAATCCATGGGACGGCTATGGTCGAATGGGTTTATCGACACGCTCGGCAAGTATCTTCCATCGATCGCCTAGTGGTCGCTACCGATAGTCCTCGTATCATGGGGTACGTCAAGGATTTTGGTGGCGAAGCCCTTATGACCAGCGCTGAGTGCCAATCCGGTACGGATCGTGCTTACGAAACATCACGAATTCTTAGTCAGCAAGGTGATAACTATGATTTAGTCATCAATATACAAGGCGATGAGCCCGCTATGCATCCATCAGTGATTGAACAAGTGATAGATATGGCGACCCAAAACAAAACTTTCGACATCATTACAGCGGCATGCCCTTTCGAACGAAGTGTAGATATTTTTAATCACAATATGGTCAAGGTTATAATCGATAACGCCCGTAGGGCTCTTTACTTTAGTCGATCGCCGATCCCATTTATTCGTGGCAATCAGCCTTTCTTGCCTACTTCCTTAAACCCATCACTATTGGCACATTTCCACTGTCACCTCGGTATTTATGCTTACCGTACTAATGCCCTTACTCGCTTCGCTGGGCTCCCGATCGACCCCATTGAAAATCTAGAGAAACTAGAACAATTAAGGGCTCTAAGGCAAGGAATGTCCATTGGAGTTGCGCCGGCTCGATACTTATCATTAGGGGTAGACACACCAGAGGACGTTCCCTTGGTGGAAGCATTACTGACGCACAACGGTCTATTTAAACATTCATAACTTCAAAGGTATCTAATGTCACACCATAAAGTAATTATCATCGGGACTGGACCTGCTGGTTACACCGCGGCCCTCTATTCATCACGAGCAAATTTGAGTCCATTTATCTTTGAAGGATCCCAACCCGGGGGCCAATTGACCATCACCACAGAGGTCGATAATTTTCCAGGATTTAGAAAAGGCATTCTTGGGCCTGAATTGATGGATGAAATGAGGGAACAAGTTTTAAGATTCGGTACAACGATTAAAACAGAAACCATTATTAAGGCTGACTTCTCATCTAAACCTTTTGTGCTAACTTCAGATCAATCTTCCTACACTGCAGATGTAGTTATTATTGCCACGGGCGCCTCAGCGAAGTGGCTTGGCATCAAGAAAGATGAAGAACTCTCGCGTGACGGTGGGGGTGTAAGTGCTTGTGCCACCTGTGACGGTTTTTTCTTTAAGAATAGAGAGATTGCAGTTGTAGGAGGAGGAGACACAGCATTAGAAGAAGCCACTTACCTAACAAAATTCGCTTCCAAAGTCTACCTCGTTCACCGCCGAGACAAATTGAGAGCTTCTAAGGCGATGCAAGATCGTGCCTTCAAGAATACAAAGATCGAATTTATATGGAATAAGGAAGTTTCTTCGATTGATACTCAAATACACAAGACGGCTCAGGGTGTTGAGGTTGAAAAGATATCTGGATTAAAACTTAAAGATACTCAAACAGGAATTTTATCCAACCTACCCATCGAGGGGTTATTTGTTGCCATCGGTCACTCACCAAACACTACCCTTTTTAAGGATCAGCTTACGTTAGACGAATCTGGCTACGTTCGAGTTACTCCAGGAACAACGAAAACGAATATTCCCGGGGTCTTTGCGTGCGGAGATGTGCAAGATAAGGTGTTCAGACAGGCGATCACAGCAGCTGGATCTGGATGTATGGCGGCGATAGAAAGCGAGCATTATCTATCTTCCATTGGTCTCGTCGATTAATTAACCCATGGGCCTTATATCCAATTTCCAGCATGACCGAAGCAGAGATATCATTGCTCGAATCGACTTGGGAAAGATCAAACACAATCTGAGCGCCTTGAAAGAGCAGTCTGGTGGGAAGCCCGTTTGGGCAGTATTAAAAGCTAATGCTTATGGACATGGCGCTGTCGAAATTGCCGAATCCATCAAAGACCGTGTCTATGGATTTGCAGTATCGACCCTCGATGAAGCCTTAGAACTACGGACCGCAGGTCTCGATAATGACATCCTGGTCCTGGGCGGTGTGAAACCCGAGGGATGGCCTATCGCGTCGTTACTTAATCTATCTATCGCTTTGGTCTCACCTGATAATCTATCGGAGCTAGTCTTGTTTCTCAAAAATAATCAATTGAAGATCCATATAAAAATTGATACCGGTATGGGAAGATTAGGATTTTTGAAGTCCGATGTTTCACTTCATCAAGAATCTTTAAAGTTAATGAAAAACTCCATTGTTGGATTGATGTCCCACTTCTCCAGCGCTGATGAGCCATCACGATCTTTCATGGACCAACAGATTTCAGCTTTCCACGGGATAAGGGCAACCTTAAGGGACTTCGATATCCAACCCTCGCAGATCCACTTCTCAAATACCGATGCACTCCAGCACGGAGCCATTGATTCTGAAACTCATACGCGACCAGGATTGGGTCTTTTTGGATTGAGTAACCACCCTCAGAATATTTCTTTAAACCCTTGTTTGGATCTCATTTGTAACATCCTGCGGGTCAAATCCGTTCCTGAAGGCACGGCAGTGGGATATGGTCGAACCTACATAACCTCTTCGCCGATGCAGATCGTCACCCTTGCCTGTGGCTATGCAGATGGGTACTTGAGGGCCTTCGGAAATCACGTAAGCGTTTCCATCGAAGGTAATCTTTACCCTGTTGTTGGAAGAGTATCGATGGACTTCACCACGATCGCAGTACCGAATAATGCTTCGGTTGATATCACAAAGCCAGTCTATTTAATATCATCGGATCCAAATTCACCTTTGAGTTTAAGAAACCTTTCGCACTCAGCCCATGTACTACCTTATGAAATCACCTGCGGGCTTCAGAGGCGTATCACGCGGGTTTATAAAGATTAGCGTCGGAAGTCGAAAAGATCGCCCAGTCCTCTCAAACTGATAATGAAATCAATGCGATTATCTTTTTTGATATTCATACTAATAAGTGAGGTCGGGACTTTAGATATCTTGATAATAAAAGCGCGACACGGTTCGATATAAGCAATACCGATTTCTCCATAATTGATACCGGGAGTGTAATTGGAGGCACCCTCCGGGAGATTGTAATTTACTTTGTATTCGAGGCGAAATTTATCATTGAATAATCGCTGGAGACCCGCTAGTTGTAAACCATGTTGAGGATTATTACTCAGACTCATTTCTGATCGATAATAAGAAAAGCCTATAAACGATTTGTCTTCTTGGATGAAGTCAATTACCACTTGACGATCCGAGCCGCGATTGCTGAAAGATGAAGAATTTCTAAGACTAAACCTGATTCTGTTCGAGGGTTGATAACTTAGTAAACCGTCAAGGGAACCCCACCCTTTTTGGTATGTACCATCGTATAAATAAATCGGATTAAAATGGTATTTGGCCGACAAATCAAATTTTACTTGATTAAGAAAATATGATTCGCCTGAAGATTGTGCTAGTAAATACTGGTTGACCCCTATGGCGATGCTTTTTTCGCCAATCGGTGATGCGTCGAGCCCCGGAAAGCTATCCAAGGCATCGAAGCGAGGAGTCAGCGGAGAGTCAGCAAATTGAGAATTATTTAAAAGAGCCAAATACGGTTCCAATACGTGTTTATAGCGAGATCCTTGCGTATCCCCATCAGGCGTTTCGTAAATCCTCCCGTACTGCGGTAGTTTGGCCTCAATTTTCCCTGAAAATAGGGCTCGAGTCAGCGCTTTGGAAGATACTTGAAATGGATTATCTTGGGATAAGGTTCCATTGAAAGTTGTAGCGTAAATCGATGAAAGATCAAAGACGGGATTGGCATACGAGTGCGTATAGTAAGTGCCCCGTCCCAAAAGTTCATAGGACCATTGTGACGGACCTATATTGAACAGATCTCCATAAACATGTAGAGCCAAATCCGCACGTTGCCACTGAGAATCAATCGGTTTGGTTTGGTCCAAGTTTGCTGTGACATAGTTAAAGGAACCAAGAGACAGGCGAAAATCGAGAAACATAGACTTAAGGTTTACGGGGTTAGTTTGTAGGCTCAATCCTGGAAGCAGCCGCTTATAAAAAGAGCTAGGAAAATCAGGGTTGTAGACTCGATCTCCTTCGCTTGTAGATTGGATAAATGCACGGTTTGAGAAGGCTTCCATGTTGATTCGGCCCCATTGATAGTTCTTTTCGACATACAAATTGCTAGCATGGGTTGATCCATTAATCGAGCCTACGCCAGATCCATAATCAATATCCATCAAGCTATCAGACGACTCGTTTGAGCGAAGGTAAATGGACCAGCCTGATGAGTTTTTATAGTTTTCCGTTAAATTAAAACGGTACCGTGATCGATTTAGCGAAGTCGAGTGAATGACTTCACCGGAAAAGTCACCTTTATGGTTGTCATCTGGGAACCATCGAAGTTCTGTACCCCATAGAACTCCTTCTTTTGAAAACCATGTGGGAGAAATTGTGGCATCCGCCGACTCCCCTAAAACTTGATAATAATGAAGACCCAACTTAGTGCCCAGAACGCTAGATGTCCCGAGTGTAGGGGGGAGAAGGCCCGAAGTGCGTTCCATCCGAGAAGGGTAAATCAGATAGGGTAAGTAAATGGGAGCGGGTATTCCACCGATTGCTAATCGAAGATTCCATAGTTGTGCGTAGTTATCCAGATCAAGATCCAACTCCGTCATCGACGCCGACCACCCTGGGTCAATTTCAGAGCAAGGGGTCACAGTCACAGTTTTGAAGTTCCATTTCCTAAACTTAGAAAAAGAAACTCGATCAGCGATGATCTTCCAGGTTGGCTGGAGATCAAGTTTAACAATGTCTGCAGTACCTGATTTGTTAACCCAATCAAAATCAATACGTTCTGAATAGAAGTCTAGTCCCTGAAGAGTAATTTTGATGTGTCCGTGCGCTTTCATCCTACCGTTGGTTGCGTTATATACCAGATGATCGGACATCATCATCATTTCTTCCGTTTGAATAACTCCTTTGGTGAGAGTCCAAATATCACCCTCCTGGGATACCCCCTCCCCTCTCCAAGCAAAAGGTAATTTCGATTCTGGTCGAGAAGGCTTGTCGATAGTTACAAGGGGTTTTAATTGAACTTCTAAGGGTATTGAATTGATTTTGGGTAGTGACGGAACATTTTGGGCAATCAGCATAGACGGATATGCGGAAAAGACGAGGACAAGAATCCACCTTGACCTCATCTTACTTTCTAAAGTCACTTGGGATAAATGCGTCACTTCGTTCGTACCTTTTGAAGATGCAAATGTAATGATCTATTCGGGAGCAGGAGGCTCTTGTTGTTTAGTAACTTTTATTGATGACTTCTTGTTTTGCTGCTTCGCTTTTCGGACTAAGGAATCCACAGACGACTTGATGCTACCAATAATATCAAACCCAGTGGCAGGCTTAGACGGAGTTGCGATTTTGGCTGTATCGTTTTTATCTTCATGGAATAGTGACCTTAATCGCTCCCTTTCAGTGAGTGCCGCTCGCTGCTTATCCCTGTCTTGCTTTCCAGTATTGTGGCGCGCGCGGGAAGGTCTAGACTTTGCTTCTCGGGTTACTTTTTGTGTAGATTCGGATTCAGGCGGAGTAATAACTAAAGGAGAATGGTCAAGGGACTCGGTTGTAGGTTCGTGGACGACTGTATTATTTTCAATTTCAAGAAAGAAATCAGATAAATGTAGGGAGTGGTCAGGGCGAATCTCAATTCTTACCCTATGCTTCAACTCCAGGTTGTGAATATCGGCACGTTTTGAATTAAGCATGAGCAAACCAATATCAGAAGACATTCTAACGGACAATCGAGAAGCTTCTTCACGCAAAGCAGCTGACCGAATCTTTCGGAAACATTCCAACATCACAGCTTCCTTGGTTTTAACTTTGCCGGTTCCTCGACAACTTATACAGGATTCATGGTTGATGTGCTGTAAAGAAGGTCGGATACGTTGTCGGGTCATGATCAGAACACCGAAGCGATTAATCTTTCCTACTTCCATTCGGGCTTTATCTTCTTTTAAGTGATCAACCAACTGACTTTGAACAGATTTGATATTCGTTTCTCGTTTCATATCAATAAAATCAATAGCGATGAGGCCTGCTAAGTCCCTAAGTCTAAGCTGACGAGCAATTTCGATGGCGGCCTCTAGATTAGTCTTTAGGGCGGTGTCTTCCTGGTTGTCTCCGGTAGTTTTCCCACTATTAACATCAATCGCCACCAAGGCTTCCGTTTGATCAATTACAATGGCGCCACCACTAGGTAGAAGAATAGTTCTTCCATAGATAAGTTCAATTTGTTCTTCAGTCTGGTACTTAGAGAAAACATTCTTTTTGCCGACATAATGTTTAAGGACAGGCAAATGAGCAGGCATCGTTCTTTTCATGAACACCTGGGCTCTCTTAAAAGTCTCTAAGTCATCGATGAGTACTTCAGATGTATCAGGCAAAAACCCGTCTCGGAGTGTTCTAATGACGAGATCATCTTCTCTCCAGACCAGACCCGGCTGTATCTGCTTTGAGTAACGATCATTGATTTCATTGTAGATATCCAAAAGATAGTGGAGGTCTTTTTCAAAGTCTTCCTGTGAAATCCCTAAGGAAGCAGTGCGGACAATAACACCAATATCGTCAGGTATGGGGAGTAAATCCACCATCCTTTTGAATTCTTTACGCTCTTCGGAACCTTCGATCTTACGGCTAATACCATTGATAGGATTTCCAGGGGTGACGACAAGGTAGCGGCCTGCGAGGCTGATTTGTGCCGAAACCATAGCCCCTTTATTACCCAACTGCTCTCGGATGACTTGAACCATAATTTCTTGATCTTTTTTCAGGAGTTGTTGAATTTTAGACTTGCCGGGGTCATCAGAAACTACGTTTCTTGGTAGTTCTGCCAAGGGTAAGAAGCCATTACGCTCCATACCGTAATCAACAAAAGCTGCTTGCAGGCTCTGATCGATTTTGATGACTTTGGCTTTATATATATTGCCTTTAATTTTTTCATTGTGAATAAACTCAACGTCGTAGTCGAAGAGAACGCCGCCCTTTAGGGTTGCAATTCTAATTTCTTCTTCATCGGAGGCATTAATTAAAACTTTCACTTCGGACATATAAGCACACGGTGAGCCGGAAGACTCTGTAGGATTGAATAATAAAGGCAAGCTTGGGGAAATAAGGATTACTTCACAAGCTGAAAAAGATGGGGGGTCTTAGGGGTAAGCAAGGTCACCACTATGACGATAGTTTAATTGTCTCATGGGTATCAAAACTATATGTAAGTATTGTAATATCTATACTTATATATTTTTTGTGAAGCTTTTGAATAATTTACAACGACTTAACATCAAAGTCAGGACGGCTCCTCATCGGAGTATGAAGATAAAAGCACTCACCTTAGGAGGAGTTATGAATTACATCCGTCCACAAAGCTTATTCGCGGCGATTCTGCTAGCGTATTCGCCTCTGTTTCTTCAGTCGCAAGTCAAAATAGACGCTGGCCTGAAAGCTTATGAGGTCAAGTCCGGTGTCTCGGGCAATCTAAATTCGATTGGCTCGGATACATTAAATAATTTAATGGCTTTGTGGGTTGAAGGATTCAATAAAAAATATCCAAACACTAAAATTCAAGTTGAAGGTAAGGGCTCAGCAACTGCCCCGCCAGCTCTCTCGGCAGGTACTGCTCAATTAGCCCCCATGAGCCGTAAGATGAAGGGGGAAGAAGCTGCACCTTTCGCTGCCAAATTTGGTTATGACCCTACTGATATCGCTGTAGCGATCGATGCGCTCGCCATATTCGTCAACAAGAATAACCCTTTAGAAGAAATCTCCATAGAAGAAGCTGACGCTATTTTTTCCAAGACGAGATTAAGAGGTTTGGCAGAAATTGCTTCTTGGGGACAGCTCAAACTACAAGGTGATTTTAGCAATGCTTCCATCTCGATGTACGGACGAAATAGCGCCAGTGGCACGTATGGCTATTTCAAAGAATTGACTCTTAACAAAGGTGATTATAAAGACACCGTGAAAGAACAACCAGGATCTTCCTCAGTTGTTCAGAGTGTAGAGAGTGATCGTTTTGGTATCGGATATTCAGGAATCGGTTACGTCACCAGCGGAGTCAAAGCCCTAAAGGTAGGACAATCTGGCCGGTGGAATGGAGAAAATTTTGCTCCAGCCTACGCTAATACCCTAAATGGTAAGTACCCTCTCTCCCGCTACTTGTATATTTACATCAATAAAAGCCCGAATGCTCCTGTGGACCCTTTGGTCAAAGAGTTTATCAGCTACGTTCTTAGTCGAGAGGGTCAAGAAATCGTAGTGAAGGATGGTTACTACCCATTGCCTCCGTCCATCGCTACTAGGGAGACCAATAAATTAAATAAATAATAAAGTAAAGACATATTACTAGAAACAGGGGGACAATTTAAAGGTCCCCCTGTTTCCTTTTAGCCCCGAGGGTATCTTCATGGCACGATCCGATGATCAGATCACCAGACTAAAAGATCGTATCGCCTCTTATTTTATAAAGGCGGGAGGTGTCTTTGTTCTGAGCGCTATGATGGGCATTTTTTTCTTTTTAATTTGGGTAACTTACCCCCTGTTCCAAAAAGTTAGAGTAGAAAACGGTCTTACACTTTCTAAAGTATTAGTTCAAAACTTTATACCAGATACTACTGGACTAGCGGCTATTGCTACAGACGCGAAACATGGCGTCTTCCTGATAAATCTGCGACAAGGGTCGATCATTTCAAGATCGACTAAGGCGCCAAAGCTACCCTGGATATCAGTCACTCCTACCAATGCCACAGGCCAGATCCTTGTGGTCGACTCGAATCGAACTATCCACATAGGCACCCTAAAAATCCTTAAGCCTCGTGCCGATATGGACCCCGCCAAATGGATCATTGAAGACCAGTGGATCCAAGGGCCGCGGTTACCCCAAGAAATTCAACAAGTTTTTGATTTTTCTGCCTCAATTTCCTATGGACTGATCGAGTCTCTGAATTACACAATTGCGACTCGCTCTAATCGCGGGGTACGTTTTATAACTTTTTCAGTTCCTGCCGATTCGATGATGGGAGAGCAGTCTACCGCTCAAGACATACTCTTACCTCTTGACGCTATGGTCCGTCATGGTCTTTTTTCCGACGATGGATCGCGCTTCTTCATCGTCACTCAAGATGGTCGCCTCCAAGTTTATTCATTATCAGAAGGAACCCGACTTCTTAGCGAAAAGAAATTTGATGAACCCGTCCAAACCATATCCTTTTTGCTGGGAGACCGAACCCTACTTGTAGGCGGCCAAAAAGGATCTGTTTCGGCTGTTCAGTGGGTTAGGGTCAAAAGCCCGACAGGTAAGGAAGAATATACCCTCGATGAGTATCATCAATACCCCTCTCTAGGTAGACCCATCTTGGGATTTGCGTCCTCTCCCAAGGATAAAAGATTTTTAGCATGGACCGAAAATGATTCTTACTTAACCCATGCGACTTCAGAAAAAGTTTTGTGGCTCAAGGCTAAAATCGAATCCGGTTATTTTCTTCCCAATGGTAAGGGCTTATGGATTCAATCTGGATCAGACCTCAAAGAGCTCACTATTGATGATAAACATCCAGATATCACTCTCGGTACCTTAACAAAACCAATCCAATACGAAGGATACACGGCAAAAGAATATGTTTGGCAAAGCAGTTCTGCCACAGATGATAGTGAACCCAAATATAGTCTCATCCCATTAATTTTCGGGACTTTGAAGGGCACCCTCTATGCCCTTATCTTTGCCATCCCCATAGCAGTTTTAGGCGCTATCTATACATCCCAATTTGCAAGCTTGAGATGGCGAAATATTATTAAGCCATCCATCGAAATGATGGCAGCTCTTCCCTCCGTAGTTCTGGGCTTCATCGGCGGGCTCGTTATCGCCCCTTATTTTCAAAAAATGTCTGTTTCAGTCTTCATTTTGCTACCAGTCTTCCTCGTCGTATTCTTGGCTCTAATACCTCTCTGGCTTGTCGTCCCAGCTACACGCAGACGAAGACTTTCCTCTGGTGCAGAATTTCTGTGGTGCATACCTGTATTAATCACAGCATATTTTGTTTCAATCGAACTGACACCTCTTATTGAAACTAGATACTTCTCAGGAAACTTTGTTCAACATCTCTTGACGAACTACGACTTAAAGTTTGATCAGCGGAATAGTTTGGTTCTTGGTTTCGTTTTGGGATTCGCCGTTATCCCATTAATTTACACCATCTCAGAGGACGCACTATCATCTGTTCCGAAATCTCTGACATCCGCTAGTTTGGCCTGCGGCGCCAGTCAATGGCAAACAGCCTGGAGAGTCGTTTTACCCACGGCAAGTCCGGGAATCTTTAGTGGAATCATGATCGGAATTGGTCGTGCTGTCGGAGAAACTATGATTGTTCTCATGGCTACGGGCAATACCCCCATTATGGATTGGAGCGGCTTCAATGGGCTCCGTTCCCTCGCCGCCAATATCGCTGTGGAAATGCCCGAGGCTCCCCTATTGGGAACACATTACCGTGTTCTTTTCCTTTCTGCGCTACTTTTATTTATTTTTACTTTTATTTTGAACACACTTGCTGAGGTCGTTTCTTCTAACCTCAGAAGGAAGTATGAATCATTATGATCAACAATTTAAAAGCCTTCTTTAGAAATGGAACGCCTTTTATTTGGCTCAGCGGGGCTTTTTTATCCATTGCATTAATGATGATCCTAGGCCTTGTACTATTCATAGCCAAAGAAGGGCTCCAGACCTTTTGGCCAGCCCCCATAGCCCAATTTCAACTAATGGATGGCTCCAAGGTTTCAGGCATTATCACCAAATACGATCCAGCCACCGCGCAAGATACAGCTAAATATCAATTGAGGATCGGAAATCGAGACCTCAATGGCCTCGATTTTAAGTGGGTTGAAGAATCGAGTATTCTTTCTATCGTCTACCCTAAAGATATTGTTCTCGCTGAACGTGAGGAGTACGGTTACTTTATCGGACGTTTCGATTTTTTACTGACTCGTGAACTCCAAACCTCTTTAGTTAACAATCGAATACCTGAGTCCGTTCTCAAAGAAAGCCAGGAACTTAAAGACCAAATTCTAAAAATCCAGAAAACAGAAATAGGAAACATTAACCAGAAGGTCGAGCAGAACAGGCTAGCTCTCAAGACTAGTCTGAATGAAGAAACACGAGATAGAATCGTAAAAGAGAATCTTTCCTTAGAGGAAGAATATAAGATCTTGGCGAATCAGCTTGTGGCGCTCGAAGCGACGATCAATGAATCCTCGTTACAGGCTAGAGTCGATGACGGGCGAATCATCACTCTCAAAACCAAAAGCATCGTCAGATATTTTGAACCCAATAATTTAACATTCTTTGATAAATCGAAAATATTTCTTTCGAGAATTAATGAATTTATTTTGGGTCAACCCCGGGAATCTAACACCGAGGGGGGGGTGTTTCCAGCCATTTTTGGCACGGTTCTCATGGTCCTCATCATGTCAATTATGGTAGTTCCGCTCGGAGTCATCGCTGCTATCTACCTCAAGGAATACGCAGGAAACAATTTATTAACTAGATCTATACGTATCGCAGTTAATAATCTCGCGGGAGTACCTTCAATAGTTTTCGGCGTATTTGGATTAGGATTTTTTATTTATGGCGTTGGAGGCTTCATCGATCAATCTTTATTCAAAGAAGCCCTGCCGGCTCCTACCTACGGTACCGGGGGTATCCTTTGGGCTTCACTGACACTTGCACTTCTAACGATTCCGGTTGTAATTGTAGCTACCGAGGAGTCCATCGCTGCTATTCCAAGGTCACAGCGTGAAGCCAGCCTGGCTTTGGGTTCAACCAAATGGCAGACCATTACCAACATTGTCCTCCCAGGATCTGCTCCGGGTATTCTGACCGGTTTTATTCTGGCTATGGCGAGGGGCGCTGGCGAGGTAGCCCCTCTTATGATTACTGGGGTCGTCAAACTAGCCCCTTCACTTCCTATCGACTCCACATGGCCCTTTTTTCATCTAGACCGTAAGTTTATGCATTTAGGGTTTCACATATTTGATGTGGGGTTCCAAAGTCCTAACAGCGAGGCTGCTAAGCCGATGGTTTTCATGACAGCCCTGTTGTTGGTACTGATTGTCGTCACCTTAAATTTAGCAGCTTTAGTCTTAAGAAAAAGATTAAGAAAAAACCTAGGCGGCAGTACCTTTTAATATGGAAGGAATTTATTTATGAGACCTACTCAAATTTTAAGTACTCCTGAGTCTGTAGAAATTACAAATACTGAAGTTATATCCATCAACAACTTTGACTTTTTCTACAGTCAAGTTCAGGCTCTATTTAGTATTAATTTGTCGGTTTATGAACACTCTGTGATGGCCCTCATTGGTCCCTCCGGATGCGGTAAAAGTACACTCCTGAGATCCATTAATCGCATGAATGATTTGGTAGACGGTGCTCGGGTTCAAGGCAAACTCACGGTCAATGGTAACGATATCTACAGCAAGGGTTGCGATGTTATTTCCCTACGCAGAGATATCGGGATGGTGTTTCAGAAATCAAATCCCTTTCCCAAAAGTATCTATGAGAATACATGCTACGGGTTGAGGATTGCTGGCATATCTGACAAGAAGTTCATTGAACAATCTGTTGAACAGAGCCTTAGAGATGCGGGGCTATGGGACGAGGTGAAAGATCGTATACATGAGAATGCCATGGGCTTATCCGGTGGCCAGCAACAAAGGTTATGTATTGCACGAGCTCTCTGTGTGAAGCCCAAGATCCTTCTCATGGATGAACCGTGTTCAGCCCTTGACCCGATAGCCACTACCAAGATTGAAGAATTAATATATAACCTTAAAAAGACCTATACAATCATCATTGTGACTCATAATATGCAACAAGCAGCTCGGGTCTCAGACTTCACCTCGTTCTTCTGGCTTGGAAAGCTTATTGAAGTCGACAAGACTGAGAAGATATTTACAAACCCCTCAATAAAGATAACGGAAGATTATATTTCAGGGAGATTCGGATGAACCAAATACATCTTGATGAAGAACTACAGAATTTACGATCAGGTTTAGCCATCATGGCTGGTGAAGTCGAGCGTATGGTGGAGTTAACTAGGGATTGCTATGCAAAACGTGATTCCGCACTGGGTATGCAGGTTATGGATCTTGACCGATCAATTGATGAACATGAAATTGCCTTAGAAAAGCAGTGTCTCGATGTATTGGCGCTCCGGGCCCCTTTTGCAACCGACCTCCGAATTGTTGCCTCAACGCTGAAGATTGTTTCCGAATTAGAACGAATTGGAGATCATTCTGTAAATATTTCTAAACGATTTGCTAATATCGTGAAACAACCAAGTACTCTTGATGATAAGTGGATCAATGAAATTGGCACTGAATCTTTGAGATTAGTTAAACGATCTTTCGATTCGTTCTTGTCTAAAAATGTTGAACTAGCTAAATCGGTTATAAAAGATGACGATATTGTTGACAAGCTCTACCTCAATACCTATGAAGAACTCTTAAAGATTATGCAAAAAGACCCCGGGACTGTGGTTAGGGGAACGCAACTCATTTTGATCATCAAAAATTGGGAACGTATTGCGGATCAGGCTACTAATATTGCTGAAGAGGTTATTTTTATGGTTGAGGGCCGCAATGCTAAACATAGTTACCTAGATGAGGGGAATTGAATATGCCCCATGCGTTCATTGTCGAAGATGACCTAGATATACAACAATCCCTGATCCAAGCCTTAACTCGAGAAGGGTTCAAGTGCAGTGCCTTTTCTTCGGGTCAAGGAGCGATGGAAGCACTCAAAATAGCGGACAAGGATCCATCTCTCTATCAGATCGCCCTTCTCGACTTGACTCTCCCAGACATGGACGGGCTAGATATTTTGCGTTTCTTAAGGAGTTCCCCTACCCTCAAGAGTCTTCCTTGTATCTTAGTGACAGCTAGGTCAGAAGAAATTGATCGCGTCATTGGTTTAGAGTTAGGGGCTGATGATTACATATCAAAACCCTACTCCATGAGGGAGTTCTCGGCCCGAGTTAAGGCACTTTTGCGCCGGACACAAATTGAGGTCCGGACGGAATCCTTACCTAAGCTCCAATGCGGTCCCATCATAGTTGATTTTACGAGTCGCGAGGTGCTAGTCGATAATAAAGTCTCTTCTGAGTTCACGCGCAAAGAGTTCGAACTTCTCGTATATCTGATGGAGAACCAAGGGAGAGTGTTAAGCCGAGAAAAGATTCTCCGATCTGTTTGGGGACTCGAATACCTTGGGGAAAGCCGAACGATCGATGCACACATCAAAAGAGTGCGATCCAAACTAGGTCCATTTGAACATTTAATCGAAACATCGATTGGCGTAGGTTATCGGATGATAAAGCCATAATATTAAAAGTTACTTCTTGATTCCTACTTGCGCAAGAAGCCAAGACCATTGGTAAGCTCTCTCTTTAAGGGCGTCATAACGACCCGAAGAACCACCATGACCTGCTGCCATGTTGCATTTCAGCAACAACGGGTTCGTGTCTGTCTTCAGGGTCCTCAGCTTGGCTACGTATTTAGCTGGCTCCCAATACATTACTTGGCTGTCATTCAAGGATGTGGTTACGAGCATTGGAGGATAATTTTGTTTTGAAAGATTATCGTAGGGCGAATAACTCAACATGTAGTCGTAATATATTTTATCTTTGGGATTACCCCATTCAGTAAATTCACCGACGGTTAATGGGAGTGTTTCATCCCACATGGTGTTCATTACATCAACGAACGGAACAGCTGAATGTACAGCTGCCCAAAGATCTGGTCGAATATTGGTGACGGCGCCCATTAAAAGACCCCCGGCGCTTCCACCTTCTATGACAATGCGTTTGGGATCTGCAAACTTTTCCTTGGTTAACCAAAGAGCAGAATCTATAAAGTCATAAAAAGTGTTCTTCTTATTCAATAACATACCCTGATCATGCCAAGCCTCGCCCATTTCGTTACCTCCACGAATGTGAGCAATGACAAAAACCATTCCACGGTTCACGAGGCTAAGGCGGGAGCTACTAAACGAGGGATCCATACCCAGTCCATAGGAGCCATAGGCATAGAGAAAAACAGGAGCTTTACCGTCGCGCTGAAAACCTTTCTTATAGAGGATGCTTAAGGGAATTCGAACGCCGTCTCTTGCAACCGCCCATTGCCTTTCAGTTACATAATCTTTGGGATTATAACCCCCGAGAACTTCTTGTTGCTTTAAGACTTTTTTAGTTTGAGTCTTGAAATCATACTCAAACAATGTTGGTGCGGTAATCATACTCTGGTAACTAAAACGATAACTAGGTGTCTCATATTCAAAATTCTCGGCACCGGAAAGAGTGTAGAGACTTTCATCGAATTTGAAATCATCCCACTTCTGGCGACCAAAGTCATAAAGACGAAGTTTAGCCAAGGCATTTTGTGTAACGGATAGAACGACGTAGCCTTTAAATAATTCAAATCCTTCGATCAGTACAGTTGGATCGTGAGCTACAAAGTCTACCCATGATTCCATTTTTGAAGGAGTAAGGGTTTTAACTAGTTTAAAGTTCTTAGCATTGGCGTTGGTTCTAAGGAAAAAAGCATCATTTCCATGATCTACATCGTATTTATGACCCGTCTTACGGGGGATTAAACATTGAGGGGGTTGATTAGGATCTCTTGCGTCTAGAGACCAGTTTTCCCATGTATCTGTACTACGAATAGAGATGAAGATATAGTTCTCATCGCTAGATTTATTCAAATAGAGACTAAATTTTTCTTCGCCCTCCTCCATGACCAGATGGGGTTCTTTATCAATGAGGCTACGGCGCCATACTTGATTAGACCGCTTGGTGACCGGATCTTCAGTGGTATAGAAAAGCGTATCGCCCTTCTTCGACCAGCTCATTGAGGTAACGCGTTCGGCCGTGAATCCTATGGGATTTCCTGTTTTCAGGTCTTTAATGGTTAAGCGGTATTGACGAAACCCCGTTGTATCTAAAGTAAAAGCTAAGGTATTACCGTCATCAGTAATGGACATACCTCCAAGAGAGGCAAAAGCATGTCCTTTGGAGAGTTCATTGAGATTAAGAAAGACAATCTCCTCACCACCGGATTTGGGCTTTCGGCACATCAGTGGATATTGCTGCCCTTCTTCAGTTTTGGAGTAGTAAAGCCAGGAGCCCCGAGCAGAGGGAACCTGCATATCTGTTTGCTTGATGCGACCTAGCATTTCATCATACAGATCTTGGGTGAATCCAGTGATATCCCGCGTCATCGTATCTGTGTATTGATTTTCTTCATTAAGGTAATCAATCACTTTGGCGTTAGTCTTCTCTCTCAACCAAAACCATGAGTCACTAACAGTTTTCCCATGCCGTATCTCTTCATATTTTTGAGTTTTAGCTTGAGGCGGTTTAATCATGAGTGATTGTCCAATAATGAGAAGAGGTGAAAGTAAGAAAATAAAAGACCCAAGTTTTGCTCGGTTCATAAGGTACCTCGATATATTTACATTCAATCATCACGAAGAAACGGGTGGTTACTCATTCCTTCGATCAGACTATTTCAGGAGTTGATCTGAAGGATTTAGGGGGTTTATTAACTATTCTTTATCCTAGCCTAATAAGACTTTACCGACCTAACTCTGCCACAAATAAAAAAAGGAGCTTCTTGCTCCTTTTTTTACTATCTAGATAATGGCTTTATTTAGATAAAAAGTGGTGCCATAACCAGGGTAACCGTAGCTAATAATTTAATTAAAACGTGCAAAGATGGGCCGGCAGTATCTTTAAAGGGATCTCCAACGGTATCCCCTACAACTGCGGCGGAATGGGTGGGATTCTTCACTTTATTGCCCTGCGAATCCTTGATATATTTTCCACCAAGCGCACCTGTCTCAATATATTTCTTAGCGTTATCCCAGGCTCCGCCAGAATTGTTTAGATAGAGGGCCATCAGAATACCTGTAATTGTCCCGACCATTAGCATAGCTGCGACAGATTCTGCTGCAATATATCTATCCAAATCGGTGATGAATACCCGGAAGGTTAATCCGAGGACAATAGGCGCGAGTACAACCAGTAAGCCCGGAGCGATCATCTTCGCTAATGCGGATTTAGTCACGATATCGACACAAGCTCCATAGTCAGGCTTAAAATCGGCGGGGAACTGAATGATGTCGTTCACTCTAGGTAGACTTGCAAATTGTCTGCGCACTTCTACTATGATGCTCTTGGCAGCTGAACCTACGGCGCGAATACACATTGAACTGAAGAGAAAAACCAGCATCGCACCTAAGAGGGCTCCAACAAAGACGACTGGCTTACCCAAATTGACATCGAGCGTCTCAATACCGGTATAGTGCTTAATTTCATCAATATAGGCCTGGAAAAGCAGGAATGCTGCAAGACCCGCGGAACCGATGGCATAGCCTTTTGTGAGGGCCTTCGTAGTATTACCGACGGAGTCTAGACGATCAGTACGTTTGCGGACTTCTTCTGGTTGTTCAGACATTTCAACAATACCGCCAGCATTATCAGTGATTGGACCAAAGGTATCCATGGCAAGAATATAAGCAGCTGAAGCCAGCATGCCCATGGTTGCAACTGCTGTACCAAATAAACCACCCTCGGGCAAACCGCTTGTTTTTCCGAGATAATAAGAGCTAAGTAATGCGGCGCTTAATGTAACAACGGGCATCCAAGTGCTTTCAAAACCTACGGCAGTTCCCTCGATAATGTTTGTTGCAGGACCTGTAGTAGAAGCTTCAGCAATGGCACGAACAGGCCTGTATTTATATTCTGTGTAGTATTGCGTTATAAATACATAAATAACTGAGGTTACGACGCCAACAACTCCACATAAAAAGAAGTGCCACCAAGCATTTGGGGCTTGGGGTGAATTCAGGAGCCAATGAGATGCAAAGGCGAACATCGGGAGCGCAAGAATCACGGAGATATAGTAACCACGATTAAGCGCAGTCATAGGATCTTCATCTTCGGAATTAAGTTTGACAGAAAGAATTCCAACGATGGAAGCCAGAATTCCAAAGGCCCTAGCGACTAAGGGGAACATCATCACCCCGACAACGCCCATGCTAAAACCCATTCCGTTCTTTTCGCTAACCAAAGCCAATGTTGAACCTAGAATCATAGCTCCGATATTTTCAGCTGCAGTTGACTCAAATAAATCTGCGCCGCGACCCGCACAGTCGCCGACATTATCTCCAACTAAATCAGCAATAACAGCAGGATTTCTTGGATCGTCTTCCGGAATACCGGCTTCCACTTTGCCCACCAGATCGGCACCCACATCAGCTGCTTTCGTATAGATACCTCCCCCAACTTGAGCAAAGAGGGCAACAAAAGAAGCTCCGAAGCCATAGCCAACGATCAGGAGGGGAATATTTTGAACTGCAATGTTGGGATTAATGTACTGAACCAACATGAATAGACCAGCAACCCCTAAAAGGCTCATGACAACGACGAGCATGCCAGAAACGGCGCCGCCTCTGAGGGCTATTTGCATTGCGTCATTCAGGGAGGTTCGTGCAGCGGCAGCAGTTCGAATATTTGATCGAATACTGACCCACATCCCCACATAACCGGCAAATACCGAGCAGAGAGCTCCAAGGGCGAAGGAAAGTGCGACCCAAATACCCAATTGCAAAGAGGAATTTACAGGATCAAATTCTTGATGATCTCGAATGAAGCCATAACCAACAAAGAGTAAAAGTACAAATAGCACAGAGAGATACATAATGGTTCTGTTCTGACGTGCTAGAAAAGCCTCAGCTCCATCTTTAATCGCATCAGAAATCTTGCGCATCGCAGGGGTTCCAGTGTCTTTAGCCATGACCCATCGAACAAGCCAAGCAGCAAAAATAAGGCCTGCCAAAGTGCAACCAAGAACGATATACATGAGCGAGTTAAGACTGTTCATAACCATGAACTCCTTGAGTTAATATGTCCGTAGAAAGAATGGATATAAACACATATCTTAACAGAAAACCCCTTCATTTGATTGGGAAAACAGGTTTTCTATCCCTCTCCATGGGTAAAGAATTTAAACGACGAGTTATGATAGAAGTTTCCTTCAAAACATCATCGGGAGTGTACATTACGTGAAAGCTTTATCAGGTAAGTGGCACTGGCGTTATATGGAACTAGCTAAATGCGTTGCACTTTGGTCTAAAGATCCATCGAGTCAGATAGGATCCGTGGCTGTAGGTGCCAAGGGTCAAATACTGTCTCAAGGATATAACGGTTTTCCGCGTGGCATTAAGGACTCCCATGAACGGTTAACAGATCGTCCAACCAAATATAAATATGTTGTTCATGCAGAAATGAACGTTATTTATAATGCAACCTACAACGGGATCTCTTTAGATAATTCCATTTTATACGTCTGGGGTCTCCCTATCTGCTCCGATTGTGCTAAGGGCATAATTCAAGTCGGCATTCGTGAAGTCTATTGGTGCTGCGACAAGGATATTCCTGAAAATTGGAAAGAGTCCATGGATCTGACGGCATCAATGTTTCAGGAAGTAGGCATTAAATTCGAGCGCATATATGAAGAGACTGCCAATGACTAAAGAAAAGAAAAGACCATCCCAGAAACCCCTGGTCGGTATCATTATGGGTTCGCAATCTGATGCCAGCACGTTGCGACTTGCAGCCCAAATACTTAAAAAGATGAATGTGCCCTTCGAGATGAAGGTAGTTAGCGCTCACCGTACCCCAGATCTACTCTTTAAATACTGTGAAACCGCTGCGAATCGAGGTTTAAGGGTTCTCATTGCTGGAGCTGGTGGCTCTGCCCATTTGCCCGGAATGGCTGCTGCTAAGACGCATCTACCGGTTATTGGGGTCCCAATCTATACCAAACCTCTCCATGGGCTAGATTCTCTCTTGAGTATTGTCCAAATGCCAAAAGGCATTCCCGTGGCTTGTGTGGCTGTGGGTAAGTCAGGCGCAGTCAATGCTGCGCTCCTTGCACTATCTATATTGGCTTTGTCGAATAAGAAAATTGAAAGTGATCTGCTAAAGTTTAGGGCTACCCAAACCAAAAAGATTCTACGACTAAAGTCTTTCTAATTCTGGATATTTGTGAATCGAGAGGTCGTATTTCATGACTTGGGGCGGGTTCATTACCGAGCTAGTGAGCGAATCCAGCAATTATTAGAACAAGATGTTCAATTACATAATCGCCAGTACCTACTTGCCCTAGAACATAATCCAGTATTCACCTTAGGCAAAAATGCAGATAGACATAATCTTTTATGGAGTGAGGAGGAACTTGCCAAAAAACGGATTCAACTCTTTGAAACAACTCGAGGCGGTGACATCACTTATCACGGACCAGGGCAAGTCGTTGTCTATCCCATCCTCAATCTTCATCAAATTGGAACAAATCTAGGTGATTTCGTTAGGGGCCTAGAGGAATCTATGATTCGTACCACTGCGCGATTAGGAATAACATCGGAGCAAATCAAAGGAGATTCGGGGGTATGGGTTCGAATGGAAAGTAGTTTTTCCAAAATTGGAGCGATCGGTCTACATGTGTCTAAGTGGATTACTACTCATGGAATTGCCTTTAATGTTAACCCTAATCTTGGACATTATCTTGGGATCAATGCGTGTGGCTTTGAAGATCGTGGAGTTGTGAGTGTCTCTTCTTTATTGCAAGTAAATGCGCCAACTTTACAAGAGGTTAAAACTATATTGATAGATGAAATTTGTAGTCATTTCGGACTCTCACTCAAAGTACCCCCTTCCCCAACTCAAAGCGTATCCGTGATCGTTTTCCGAAAGTCCCCAAACGGTATTGAAATCTTAATGATGAAGCGTGTACCAGAAGATGGAGGCTGGTGGCAAAGTGTCACAGGAATGTTAGATCCTGGAGAATCCAAAACGCAAGCGGCCCTTCGGGAGGTTTTTGAAGAAACCGGCCTGACCGGTGATTTAATTGATCTGAATTACCAACATACTTTCATAATTCCTAAAGAGCGGCTTGGATTTCCTTTCTCTTTCAATACAGAACAGTGTTTTGCCCTCAAAGTTGGTGCACCCCAAGCCCCTATTATTCTTTCAAAATCTGAACACGAAGCTTATGAGTGGACGACCGTCGAGAAAGCGAAAACCCTCACTCCGTGGGACGGAATGAGGATCATGCTAGACCGACTATTAGACCTAATAAATCACTAAAGTATTTTTAATGATAGAAATTGAAGAATTTAAAGACTATGGACGTTTTGCAAAGACCACAAAAGTAGGGGTCTTTATCTTGAAGTAACGATAAAATGTAAAGTAGTTCTACACCCTTTTAAAGGCAAGCAATGTACACCATTGATCAACTCGCTGTAAGAGATCTAGCACGAAACTTCGCTCAAACTGAGGTGGAGCCCGGGGCAATGCTAAGAGACCGTGAGAGTCTTTTTGCATCAACACTTATCGCAAAACTTGGCGAAATGGGCTTCATGGGAATGCTGATACCCGAACACTACGGGGGAGCTGGTCAAGATTTTATATCGTACTTATTGGCTCTCGAAGAAATTGCATACTGCGATGCATCACTCGCTGTGGCCATGAGTGTGAATAATTCTGTGGTTTGCGGCCCAATCTTAGCTTTTGGGTCTGAAGATCAAAAGAAGAGATATTTACCTGGTCTCTGTTCTGGCAAGGCTCTTGGTGCATTCATGCTGAGCGAACCGAACGCAGGGTCGGATGCCGCCTCGCTTCAAACAAAGGCAACTAAAGTCGACAAAGGCTGGATACTCAACGGGTCTAAGGCATGGATCACTAATGGAGCTTTTGCTAACCACTTCATAGTCATGGCTGTAACAGATCCAAGCCTTGGTAAAAAAGGAATTTCAGCCTTCATACTTGACTCTGGACAAGAGGGTCTCATCATTGCTCCGGCAGAGAAAAAAATGGGTCTTAAATCATCTAATACCGTGATGGTTACCCTCCAAGATGTCTTTGTCCCCATGAATAATCTCCTAGGCTCAGAGGGGGCCGGCCTTCAAGTTGCGCTAGGTGGCTTAGATGGTGGAAGAGTGGGTATTGCTGCGCAAGCACTTGGAATTGCCCAAAGGGCGCTCGATGAATCCATCAAATATTCGAAAGAGCGTGCGACTTTCGGGAAGCGCATTGGAGATCATCAGTCTATTGCCACATATTTATCTGATATGGAATCCAGGGTCCAAGCTTCACGCTTATTAATTTATCGTGCCGCATCAAAAATCATGAGTCTTCAAAAAGCGACGCTAGAGTCGGCCACAGCTAAACTTTTTACAACAGAAAATGCCGTATGGATTTGCGACAAAGCAGTTCAGATTCATGGCGGTTACGGTTATACGAGTGATTATGTAGTTGAACGTCTTTACCGAGATGTTCGAGTGACGACTATTTACGAGGGAACCTCTGAAATACAGCGCATCGTCATAGCTCGCGAATTACTTGGTAAGTAGGCCCTTGAGGACTCAATTTTCTCCAGTGAGCCTCCCAATAGGTCCTTTCGCCTTTATTTATAGTGCAAGTACTGATCTTTATAGCTCAAACGCTATACTAAGAAATTAAGTTTTATATGTTTATTTGAGAGGATTTTAGCCTATGACACCCCGATCAGTCTTACTGACTCTTTCCTCCGTTTCCATGATAATTGTTTCAGCTCAAGAGCCCGTAAAAAATGAGTCTATAAAATTATCATTATTTGACGCAGTGCAAACTTCTTTGAAGAATAATCTTCAAGTTGGTATAGCCAAAAATATTCGTTCAGCTACAAAAGCCAATGAATTGGTTCAAGAAGGTGCTTTTGACATTAATTTCATTGCATCCGACAACTACTCAAAGACACAATCGGCGAGCATTTCAAACAGTACCATTCAGTCGTCACCATCGACACTTATTACAACGGAAACGAATTCAACGCGAAAATCTCGATCGCTTACAGCTAGCCTTTCCAAAGCCTTCATTTGGGGAGGTACATTTCAAGCCAGTTACTTAGGCCCCAATTATAATTCCTCGATAGTCAGCGGAAATCAGACTATCACGCCGATCTCTGGATCACCCATCACGTCTCCTTTCGGCCCTCTCCCTGCGAGCCCCTTCCCCTACACTGGATCGTTCAGCGCTTCATACACGCAAAGTCTCCTCAAAGGCTTTGGACCAAACTCCGCTGCGGCCAGTTATCTCGTGAGTCAGAATAATTCCATTGCTTCTGACTATACATTCCAGCAGTCGATTATTTCGTTAGTCTCCTCAACCGAGAATCTCTATTGGGATTTAGTATTCGCAACCAGAAATTTTCAAAATAAAAAAGCCTCCCTAAAACTAGCACAAGCCCAACTTAAAGAAAGTAAGATTCGCGTTGAAGTTGGTATCCTTGCCCCTATCGAAGTAACCTCAGCTGAAGCGCAAGTGGCTCTTCGCGAACAAGACATCATCACTGCCGAGGCTCAATACCTCAATGCAACAGATGCTCTATATCGTGCCCTTTACCCCAATATCCAAGATCGGCCGTCAGGGATTGAACCAGCAGATGAACCCACGATAGAACCGTTAACGGGCAACCCTACTTCAGCCATCGACTTAGCCCTAGGTAACCGTGTCGAACTTAAAGTTGCCGAACTCGATCTTAAGTCTAAGGAAATTCTTAAGAGCAGTGCGTCAAATCGCATGCTCCCTCAGTTGGATGTAAGTGTCGGCATCAACGAGAATGCGGCAACCCGATCGACCCCGGCTTTAGTGAGAGAGGATCTCACCGGTAAGCGATATCCGGGCTATAACTTTGGAGTGACGTTTTCGATACCTCTTTTAAATCGAGTAGGCAGAGGAAGTAATGCGGTGGCCAATGCACAGTATCGACAGAGCGAACTCAATGTTCAGGATCTAAAACTGAGTATCCGCCTTCAGGTTGAACAGGCTTTCAGAAATGTAGATGCAGCTTCAAGGGGCGTTAATGCAGCCCAAAAAACCAGACTTTTTACTCAACAGGACTTTGAAGCCGAGCAAAAGAAATTCCAAAATGGGATGAGCACAAATTTTCTCGTTCAGTCGAAGCAAAATACCCTCGACACATCAATAGCTAATGAATTACAAGCCCAAATCAATTACGCTAAGGCACGGACCGCCCTTGAGCAAGCTCAAGGTACCCTACTCCAAGCTCGAGGACTTGAAATCAAGTAACTAGCTATACGCAGCAATTCCGGTAATCTCTTCACCGACAATGAGTGTATGCATATCGTGAGTACCCTCATAGGTATAGACGGATTCCAAATTGGCCATGTGACGCATTACAGGGTATTCGTCTAGAATCCCATTCGCTCCAAGAATTGTTCGAGCTGAACGACATACATCGAGCGCAATCTGAACATTATTCATTTTAGCCATTGAAATTTGTGCAGGTGTAATTTTATGCATATCTTTCAACTTGCCTAGTTGTAGAGCGAGTAACTGACCCTTGGTAATTTCGGTAATCATTTCGGTGAGTTTTCTCTGCTGTAATTGGAATCCAGCGATAGGACGGTCAAACTGCTTTCGGTGCAAGGCATAATTAAGAGCTGTTTCGTAGCACATCTCTGCTGCACCGAGGGCTCCCCAAGCTATGCCGTATCGAGCCTGAGATAAGCAACTCAGCGGTGCTTTGAGGCCACGGGCCTCCGGCAGAAGAGCGGTCTCTTCATCAACGAGGACATCTTCTAGGATTAGTTCACTCGTTACAGATGCCCTGAGGCTCCATTTGCCTTTCATGAGTATAGATTTGAAGCCTGGTGTAGAAGTCGGTACTAGAAAACCTCTGAGCCCTTGATCGGTTTGTGCCCAGATGATTGCTACATCTGAGATATTTCCATTAGTGATCCACATTTTTGTGCCGTTGATTAACCATTGGCCATTACTTTGCTTGACCGCTTTCGTCAGCATTCCGGACGGGTTAGATCCAAAGTCCGGCTCAGTCAAACCGAAACAACCTACTTTCTGTCCAGAAGCAAGTAGGGGTAGCCAATAATCTTTTTGCTTATCATTACCATATTGAAAAATAGGCCACATCACCAAGGAACTTTGCACTGAGGCCACGGACCGAATTCCCGAGTCTCCACGCTCAAGTTCATACATTAAAAGACCATAGGAAGTAGCGCTGAGGTTAGAACATCCATATTTTTCCGGAAGAGTCGGTCCAAAAAAGCCTAAGCTACCCATCTTGGCAATGAGATCGCGAGGAAAGGTTTGATCTTGGGCATGCTTCTCGATTATTGGTAGGACTTCTTTATTCACGAACTCTCTAGCAGATTGCTTGACTAGCTTCTCTTCGTCCGTGAGATGGATCTGGAACATCATAAAATCTGTTGAAAATGAACTTGAGTGTGAAGTAGACATGTTTATTTTTCTCCTACGGAACTGTTTGAACGTTTAAGATCCCAGTTAAGGGGTATCGGGGCAGTTTCAGATGTCTCATGGCATTTACGGCAACGAGCCTCGTAGAGATCAGACGCCCCAACAAGGACTTTGTCTGAAAAATTTACTAATCGCTGCGTGCGAGTGCCGAGTCCTCCACATTGCATGCATACGGCCTGAAGCTTCGTCACAAATTCTGCCTTGGCTAGTAAAAGGGGCATTATCCCAAACGGTTCACCAAGGTAATCCTGATCAAGTCCAGCCAAAATTAAACGATGCCCTTTATCGGCTAGAGCTTCCACAATTGGCACAAGTCCCTCATCAAAGAATTGAACTTCATCGATGGCTATAGTAGTTATCTCTTGATTCAGTTTCTCGATGAGTTGAGCCGAGTTTAGAATAGGTATTGCTTTGAAAAGTTTTCCCTCATGTGTAGATATTTCTTCTTTTTTAGATCGTGTATCTAAAACAGGCTTGAAAACTTGGACCGGTTGTTTGGATATCACTACACGATTGACGCGGCGAATTAATTCTTCAGATTTACCTGAAAACATAGGTCCGCAGACCAACTCGATCGATCCTGGTGTTTTAGATATGGCCATCGAATCAGCCTCAGATTAAAGGGGGCAGAAATACACTTGAGAAGTCATATACAATACTACTAGGAGCTCGGTACGTTCCAAAGAATCTATAAGTTGAGGTATCTGTGATTAAGAAAGTGATCCTTTTTGCTTCCTGCCTTTTAATAGTAGGGACGTTGTCTGCTCAGACTGGCCGTATTTTGGGGAAAGTTATAAATTCCAAGGGCGAACCTATACCTAAAGCAAAACTTGTTTTAAGATTAGCATCGAGGAATTTGTCTAAATCTATCTATGCAGATGATAAAGGTAATTTCTTTCAGGTCGGTTTAGAGCCTCAGCTTTTTGAAATTACGACGACTGCTGAAGGCTATCAACCTACAAGAGAACAAGTGAAGATCGACCTTGCTGAGGCTGTTCAGATTAACATTACCCTCTATCGCTCGGATGAAGCACGTCCTGCTGCATTAGGCGGGGTACGCTATGGTGCGACGGCTAACAGGGATATTCAAAATGAGGCATTCGTCAAAGAAGAAGATGCTGCCAGTAGTAATTTTTCAGATCCCGCGATGAAACTCGATGCTGAATCCCGTGAGTTTTTCAATCAAGCCCTCCCATTCTACAAGATGAAAGACTTCAAAGGTGCCTTAGATCTGTTTGCCAAGGCCTATAAAGGCATGAGCACATCTTTGCAATCAATCAAAGACGAAGAAGCAAAAAAAGAACTTGCGTCTCTTCTTCCTAAAGTAAAGAAAGCTTACGCTATCTCATTGTTTAACACTGGCGATATTAAAGAAGGTGTTTCACTTCTTGCTGAGATTGCTAACTCTGAGCCTGATAACAAAAGTAATGCAGATATTTTTGATATGCTTGTTCGACATTACGAATCGGTCAAGGACAATACTAATGCAGCTAAATATCTTGTCTCTCTCGAAAAAGCCGTAGGACCGAGATCCGACTTGGCCTACAACGATGCAGTCGCTGCTTTTAACGATGGAAAATCAGCCGAAGCAAGGATAAAGGTTCTTAAAACTATTAGTGCGGATCCAAGTTTTGCTGAAGCATACTGGCTCCTTGGCATGATTGAATATGGCAATGGCAATATTCCTGCAGCCAAAAACAACTTTAAAAAATACTTGAGCCTCGAACCCAATGGAAAATACGCCAAGGATATTAAGCAAGAACTGAGTGGTATGTAAGGCTAGATCTCAATTTGAAGTTCGATGGGACAGTGGTCTGATCCCATGTCTTTAGGGTGGATCAATGATTGTTGAACTCGATCAGTAAGTGATTGTGAAATGAGAAAAATATCGATTCTCCATCCTGCATTTCGAGAACGAGCCCCAATACGATTGCTCCACCAAGTGTAGATTTCTGGGGTATCTGGATTGAGATGACGGTGTATATCTACAAGGCCCAACGCAAGGTAGTCCCTGAAATCCTGTCTTTCTTCATCCGTAAAACCAGGACTATATTTATTAGCCTCAGGGTTATAAAGGTCTATAGCTTCTGGAGCTACATTCAAGTCTCCTACGAGGATAATCGAACGACCTTGAGTCTGATGATGCTTGATCCGCCGAATTACACTGCTCGAAAAAGATCGTTTATAACTCAGGCGTTTAAGTCCATCTGAGGCGTTAGGGAAGTAGCCGGATATCAATGCAGTATTACCCAATAATCCCTCGATTAATCGGCCTTCCTGGTCGATATCGGGGATATCCAGGGTTGATTTGGGTTTCATAAGAAAGCCTTTTCTCACCAGGAGCGCTGTTCCAGAATATCCTTTTTTCACTGAGCAGGGATGCCAAGTCACTTGATATTCATTTTCAATAAGTTGACGAACTGCAAGATCTATTTCCTGCCATTCGGATCGGATTTCTTGAAGGCAAAGAATGTCTGGGTTCTTTTCTTCAAGCCAATCCAGGAAGCCTTTTTTTATTACACTTCGAAATCCATTCACGTTCCAACTGAGAATAGAAACATGAGACATGGTGAATAATCTCTACCGGACCACGTGGCCAGGCTCTGCGCCAACTGGGATTTCAATTAGGAAAGGTAAGGTGTCTTGTCCTGAAGCCGCCATCACCATGCCCCTACTCTCTATCCCCATCAATTTTCTCGGGGCCAGGTTTGCAATGACTACAATTCGTTTGTTAATGAGCGTTTCAGGTTCGTAGGCTTTACCAATACCCGCAACAATGGTCCTTCGTTCCATTCCTAGATCAACTATTAAATGAATTAATTTATCACTTTTGGGAATCCTGGAAGCTTCTAGGACAAGTCCTACCCTCAAATCCATCTTGGTGAACTCGTCAAAGGTAATCTCAGCTTTTAAGGCGTCGATCTGAGGTGCTTTAGCAGATAGATCTTCGACTTCACTCATGTATTCTCCTTAGATTTTTCAATTCGTTGAAATAGGGGGGTAAAAGAAGAGAGTGTTTGCGGGAGTCGCGCTTCTAAATTGAGATCTGAAAAGCTTATTTGACTTTGAGGATCTGAATAACCCATTTGCCTAAGAATAGATAGCGACATTTCTGGCATCACAGGGTGAATGATAACGGCTGTTGCTCTGAGTAGCTGCATCAAGGTGTATAGACAATCATTAACCTCTGAAGCTTTGGTTTCATCCTTTGCTAAAACCCAAGGCTTTTTCTCGGCGATAAAGCTATCAGCTATTTTCAGTAATTGCCACCAAATCTCGAGGGCTCCATGGACATTGTTCACGCGGATCTGAGCCAAAGTCTCTTGTAGATTCTTTGAAGCCCTCTGGTGTAATTGCGATGTTTCCTTATCGACAATGGGCAAATTCGGGATTGGGAGATTGGAACCAAGATACTTTTGAACCATCGTAAGAGATCGAGATAAAAGATTGCCTAATCCATTTGCAAGATCAGCATTAAGGCGGTCGACGAAAGCGTCTTCTGTAAAGGTTCGATCATTACCAATTTGCATGTCCCTCACGAAAAAATATCTAAGCGCTTCAGGTCCGTAAGTTAGCAACTGTTCGGGAGTAATGATATTGCCTTTTGACTTGCTCATTTTGGAGTCATTCATTAGCCACCATCCATGAGCCAGAATCTCTTTAGGTAACGGGAGATCCAAGGCCATGAGAAAGGCTGGCCAATAAACGGCATGAAATCGAAGAATATCTTTACCCACAATTTGAAGATCGGGTGGGAAATAGCTCTTGGCTCCCGTAAGGTAATTCAATAGCGCATCAAACCAAACATAAATGACATGTTCGGGGTCGTTCGGGACAGGGATACCCCATTTAACCGAACTGCGGCTTAAGCTGAGGTCTTGTAGTCCACCTTTAACGAAACTTTTAACTTCGTTAAATCTAAAATCTGGGCTTACAAAACCCGGGTGGGAATTGTAAAAGTCAAGGAGACGCTGTTCATAGGCAGATAATCTAAAAAAGTATGTGTCTTCCTTGAGATGAACAAGATCACCTGCTAATCCCTGCTCTTCTAGTTCTTTAAACTGTGCTGCTGGAACAAACGCCTCCTCAGAAACTGAGTACATTCCCTCGTAAGTAGCCTTGTAGATATCTCCTCGGTCGATAAGTTTTTGGAATAGAGTCTGGACATTCTGAACATGATCTGTATCAGTCGTTCGAATGAATCTTGAGTAAGAGATGCCGAGTTTGGTCCACAGTTCTTCATAGTTTTGGACCATCTGGTCCGCTAAGGCTTTGGGGGTTAAGCCTTTGTTTTTAGCGGATTTTTCACATTTTTGCCCATGCTCGTCGGTCCCAGTTAAAAAATAGACTTCATCACCCATGAGTGATCGGTATTTTGATACAACATCGGCCAAGACGGTCGTATAAGCATGGCCTATGTGGGGTTTGTCATTGATGTAGTAGATCGGCGTAGTGATAAAGAATTTTTGACTCAGAGAATCTCCTAATTGACTGGATTAGTTAACTGAGCCTCTAGAATACGATCCCCTTGTTTGATATTCATAACTACGTCGATATCGGATGGGCTGACACAACGACCAAAAACGGTGTGAACTCCGTCCAGATGACCGACATTCGAGGCAAGACCATTGACAATAAAGAATTGGCTGCCGCCCGTGTCCTTACCGGCGTGGGCCATAGAGAGGGCACCCTTAGAGTGGCGATGTGGATTATTCTGGGTCTCGCACTTAATTTTCCATCCTGGCCCCCCCGTCCCGGGCATCCCGGTTGCACCTTCTCGGGTATTAGGGCAACCCCCTTGGATGACAAAATCTCGAATTACCCTGTGAAAAGAGAGCCCGTTATAAAAACCGTCTAGGATGAGCTTTTTGAAATTCGCTGTCGTCAGAGGTGCTTCGGCTTCAAAAAGCTCAAGATTGATGTCCCCGCGGGATGTTTTTAATAATATAAGCGACATGAATACTCCCTTTTAACTTCTATAATTATCTTAACCTCTTTTTTCATTCTCAAGCCCTTAACAGTGAGCTCCTGGAGTACTTATGCAACGAATGATCCCAAAGTTTGTTTTGGTTTTACTTCCTTTTGTATTTCTTTTGAGTTGTTCCAAACTCACTACTCAACTTACCAAACCCGACATTCTAGCTCCAGGCACTCTCGTACTAAAATTCTCTAAAAATATAAAGGGGCCCATCGATTTGACCATCGACGGATTTCGGATCAAAGTAGATCAAACTAGCAAAGGTGGCAATACGCTCACTATCACTGGTCTTGAACCCACATCACACCGGTATACCATTTCAAGTCCTAATGATGCTTTTGGCCCGAGTTCTGCTGAGATCGTTCTTCCTGATGATGAAGGGATCAGCGTTCGTATTTTTGCTCAATCCTTTGATTCCATTCTCTACGGAAACTCTTCAGGTGCTGCCTCCGCTGAAAGCCCAAAGAACATCAGAGCCATTCTTCGCAAACTTTAAGCATGATCCAGGCAATTTTATCAAAAGGTAATCAGGTTCTCACGGGCTCTGGAACTATCTTAGATCTATGCGTTAGTAACAGCATCCCTCTAGCTTCGAGTTGTGGAGGCAAATCGATCTGCGGAAAATGCATTGTTATGATCCACGAAGGGCAAAGCCAATTATCGGCCCCTTCCCAACTCGAACAAGTAAAATTAACTCAACTCAAATGTCCCAAAAATACCCGACTAGGATGCCAAATGCATACCGATGATATAACAGCTAATTTGAGCATCAGTACAACTTATTGGTAGAGCTCAATCAATGAGTTTACTGCGAAGCTCCTTGCCTAACTTAAAATAGACGACGCGTTTGGGTGGTACTTGAATAGTTTCTCCGCTTCGAGGATTCCGTCCCTGTCGTGCTTTACGATCGCGAAGACGAAAACTTCCAAAGCCTCGCAGTTCAACACCGTCTCCCCTCTTAAGAGATTCAACAATCGTCTGAAGAAAAGCATTCAATAAAATTTCAGCCTCTTCTTTGCCAACCGGTAGCTTATCCATAAGGTACTTAGCTAGATCAGCTTTGGTGACCGTAGTGGTGTTATCAGACATGTGGAGTTGCCTTCAGGCTGTATAAGGAGAACAAGGGGGGCCGTGCGGTTTGTCTCTAATAAACCGCCAAGAATAGTAATCGTCAAGATTAAAGTTAGAAATAACTTCAATTAAGCCACCCAGAGGGGGTCTTTACTTGGAATTCAGGAGCCAATCGATCAAAAAGCGTGGACCTTCTCCAGTGGGGCCATAGGGGCGATAATCCCTTTCTCGGCTAGACCAACAGCCAGCCAGGTCAATGTGAGCCCAGGAGGAATGTTTGACGAATTCTTGGAGGAAAAGTCCCGCTGTGATCGTTCCACCCCAACGGGTCCCCGTGATATTTTTGACATCGGCAAGAGGACTGGAAATTAACTCTCGATAATCGTCAACAAGAGGAAGTTGCCATATCGCTTCTCCCGCAGAGGATCCAGAATGAACCAGAGAATTAATTAATTTTTGATCATTGCCCATAATGGCGTTTACACCATCGCCTACGGCCACAAGAGCAGCACCGGTCAGAGTTGCTAAGTCAACGATATGATCAGGTTTGAGCTCTGACGCATAGTCTAAAAGATCTGCTAACACCAATCTACCCTCGGCATCGGTGTTCAGAACTTCGATGGTCTTACCACTACGACTTCTAAGAACATCCCCGGGCTTATAGCTATTTCCATCAGGCATATTTTCAACTAGACCCATCAACCCTGTAATCCATACTTCGGATTTGAGTCGCGAGGCGGCAACTAGAGTTGTAAACACGATAGCCGAGCCAATCATATCGTCCTTCATGGTTTCCATACTTGAGGCATCTTTAAGAGAAAGGCCGCCTGAATCGAAACACACGCCTTTCCCTACAAGAACAACATGTTTAGTCCATTTTTTAGGCTTGTATTCTAGTTTCACTACCCTTGGTGTTTTTGTACTTCCTTGGCCTACACCCAAGACAGAATGGAAACCGTGTTTTTTAAGATATTCGGTGCTCCAGATCTCGCATTTAACACCTACTTTCGAGGCCTCCTTCTTAACCAGAGCTGCATAAGATTCTGGATAGAGATCACAAGGCGGCATAGCGCCAAGATCTCGTACGCGATGACAGGCTTCTATACCCACGGAAATCACTTTGAGGATTTTATCGAGGCCAGGTAGATTTTGGTGAGAATAATAGTCAATACTCTCAAAGGACTTACCTTTTTTATATTTGGTTTTATACATAACGAAATCGTAATTAGACAACATAATCCCTTCGAGGGCGGCAGTAGCTAAAGCTACGTCAGAAGACTCTAGATTATGGAGAATAGCGAGGTGCTTAAAGCCTCTTCTGAGAAGGATCCGACCTGCCGTACCCATGGACTTTCGGACTCGATCTGAACTCAAAGATTTTTTATCACCCATTCCTACAAACATGACCCATCGTGAAGATAATCCAGAGGTCATCATCAAGATTGACTCTTTGAATTCCGACTTGAATCCCTCCTTGTCTGAAGCCGTCTTCAAAAGACGCTTCAACTCTTGACTAAGATTGGTCGGCGATGAATTTTGTAATACTGGAACAACAATACAATCCCCTTTAAAGGTATCTATTCCAGTTTTAGCGATAGAAATAGCAGTCATAAAGTCTCCATACAATTAGTTTAACCCGATGATTCGCTAGGCGGCGGTTGATCGATTGACGAGTTGCTGAAATCGCTCGAAAAGATGTGCCCTCGGACCTTTGGGGATGTTTTTTAATTTCATAGCGGCTTGTTCAGGCGTACGGCCTCCCTTTTTTTGATTGCAAGCCAGGCAGCAACCGACAAGGTTTTGCCAAGTAGTTTGCCCGCCTTGGCAAGAAGGAATAACATGATCAACCGTAGTGGCTTTATTCGAACAGCCTTCGTACTGACATACGTGTCGGTCGCGCTTCAAAACACGACGCTCAAGACGACCCATGAGTAATTTACTTTCATTGCACGCGATGGCTGACGGGAATACAATTAGTTCAATGGCGCCCTCGAGAGAGAATCGCTTTTCGAAATTAGATGGATTGAGGATGTGGGCCCGGCCCGTAACCACAGCGCAAATAGCTTTTCGTCGAGTGAATTCTTGCATAGGAAAGTAATTGCGATCTAAGGCAATGACTTCTCCAGGTCCGTATTTGTCGCGCTTCATATAATCAAGGTTATCTGTTTACCCTCGAATATGCAGAGGTTTTTACTAACCACCAATATGAATTTGATAAGGCAGTTAGGTGTAAATTATGGATCGATGCTCGTCTTTATACTCAAAAGTGAGTTGTTTCGATTCCTTAGGCCAAAGAGGTCCCGCCACTTCAGCCCATTCCACGACTAAGTAGTCATTGGGGCCCATTAATTCATGGAGACCTAGATCAATAAACTCCAATGGAGTCAATCGATAGAGGTCTAAGTGAAATAAAGACCGTGAATTAGGAAGATTGTATCGATGCAGGATGGCATACGTCGGGGAGGCGGTTTCATTGGGGTCACCACCTAAACCCTCCAGAAATCCTCGCACCCAAGTCGTCTTACCGGATCCTAGGGGGCCGCTCAATAACCAAGTCCTACAGTCGTTTATCATAGATTCTTTGGCACAGCGAATGCCAAATTCTACAGTTGATTTAGGGGAATCTGATAAAAGTTTGGCCATAACGTTTAGGACGATAAGAAATTTTTGAGTATTTCAGGATAGAGTTCTAACTCTAGTTTATAGACTTTTTGTTGCAATGACTCCGGAGTATCATGATCATCAATTTCGACATTACTCTGACCGAGAATACGGCCTCGATCTAACTCATTGTCGATCAGGTGAACCGTGCAACCACTTTTCTGCGAACGGCTTTGGATTACGGCTTCATGAACTTTTAAGCCATACATGCCCTTACCTCCGAAAAGAGGTAATAAACTGGGGTGGATGTTGAGGACCTTGCCGAGCCAATGTTCCGGTAAAACTAGTTGTTTAAGCCAACCAGCAAGGCAAACAACATCAATTTGAAGTTCGTCACATATTCCAAAGCACTCCATCGAAAGATTTTGGGGCTCCTTGGATTTACCCCACGGCACAACTCTAATGGGTATATTGTATGAAGCTAATCTAGAAACGCCTGGTGCATCGGGGTTTGAACAGACCAATAAAGCGATGATGTAACTATTTTGATGTTTGGAGGATTTGATTAGATTCTCTGCTCCTCCACCATGGCCACTAAAAAAAATAGCAACGCGCTTCAGTCCTGGCATGCAACCACCAATGAGGTAAGAACTATGTCTTCCACAGAGCAACCTCGGCTTAAATCACTGATGGGCATTGGAAACCCATGAAGCAAGGGTCCTAAAGCAAGTGATTGAGAGGTGCGTTGCATAATTTTGTAGCCGATATTTCCGGCATCTAAATTGGGGAAAATAAAGATATTAGCGTTCTCCATCATGCTTTTACTCAGCCCCTTTTGTTCTCTAATATGCCCATCGACAGCGGCATCAAATTGAATCTCACCTTCAACCTCCATTAATGGATCATGGGCTTTCAAGCGATATTTCAGGAAGCGCATTTTTTCAGCAGCTGGATGTGTTGAACTTCCTGAAGTGCTAAAAGATAAGAGCGCAATCCGGGGATTCTCATAGAACAGATCTTTCATGAGACTTTGGGCTCGAAGTGTAATTTCGAAAAGCTGATCTTCCGTGGGCTCTGGGATAACTCCGCAATCAGCAAATACGGCCAAACCCTTAGAGGCGAAATCCATACTGGGGTGAATCATAACAAAAGAACTTGTGGCCCATGAGGATCTAGGCTTTAGCCCAACGATAGACAATAAGCATTTGATGACTTCGCCCGTCGAAACAGAAGCTCCTGCGACGAGACCGTGTCCTAAGCCCTTCTTTAAGAGAAATGATCCAAATGCTAAAGGATTTTCAAGTAACGCATTTTTTTGGACTTTCAACTTAGGGGAAGATGAAATGTAATCGGACCATTCATTCGCATAAGCAGACTCGATGGGGGAATAAAATTCTGCTCCTTCAAGATTTATACCTAAAGAGCGGGCTTGGTCAATAAGGACAGAACGATTAGCAATAAGAATGGGTTTAACAGAAGAGGAGCGTAGAAGAAAAGCGCAGGCTTGAAGAACTCGGATATCGGAGGTGTCTGTGAAAATTATTTGTTTAGAGTTTTGGCCAAGACGGGCTAGTAAGAAATGTAACCAATGTTCATGGGCGGATTTTAGGTTGAGTTGACTCACACCATCACCAAGGCGTCAGAGGTAAGATAAACATGGCCAACTTCTTCAGTTGATTTTTAGTCGGATTTCCTGGAACTGACAAGAGGAGATTCTCTTTGTCTTGGACTTGCCACTCAACACTACCCTTCTCTAGGGTCACTTGATTAAATTGGGACATGTTTTTCAGGATTAATGGATATTCTTTTATAATTCCAAGATCTTTCATTCGAATGAAATCAGAATTTTCGTTGAACTGATAGGCAAAGAACACTTGGCACATGATTTTCCCGTTATAACTCCGTTCGGGCGTAGGTTAATCCAAAATGGTTAATTCTAAATCCCCTATTCGATACAATGATTCTTGGTCAGCTCCTGTCTGTCGAGAGAGAGTGTCGAGGTAAGCTTTTTGCTGATCATTTAGATTGGCCTGTTCCATCGGAATATAAAGTTCCCGAGGGTAGCCCAAATCTCGCTGAAGTATTTGGATTGCATGAGGGGCAAATACCGCTCCAGTTCGATCTGAGTATTGATTAAGGAGATGTGGACCATAAAAAAAGAAGGCCCAAGATAAAGATTTGAGGGTCGCCCAAATTAGAACTAAAGTTAAAAGACGTCTCACCATCACTCTAGTTTACGATTTGGGAGGAGGGGCGTAGGCTATCAATCTTTTCTCGGAGAAAAACTCGAGGGCCCACCGAGGACCTTCAATCCCTACCCCTGAAGCTCCCACGCCACCAAACGGGGCGCTGTCAACTCGGTACGTAGGAGGGAGATTAATCATTACTCCCCCTGCTCGTAGGGCTTTTTGCGCTTCAAAGAGACTGTTCATCTTATTGGTATAGGCTGACGATCTTAGCCCGTATCGGGTTGTCTGCGCTTGACGGAGGCCTTCTTCAAAAGTGGGGACAGACTGAATTAAGACTACAGGGCCAAAAATTTCCTCGGTACAAATTTCGGAAGACGCCGGAACATTGGCTAAAATATGGGGCGGAATAAATGTGCCTACTCTAGGCCCCCCCAAAAGACATTCGGCTCCACTACCTAGGGCCTGGGCTATCCATGTTTCGATCCGTTTTGCACTATCTTCATCGATGACGGGCCCGATGATGGTCTCGGGGCGATTCGGGTCTCCTGCAGGTAACTTGCGAACTTCTTCAAGGAATATCTTGGAGAAATCTTCATAAATCTTCTGATGTATATAGATCCGCTGAGCGCTGCAGCAACTTTGACCCGCATAAGAGTTGGCAGAAGTAGCAAGTTGCGTGGCTACCGCTTTTATATCAATATCGTCATCAAGGACCACGGCTGCGTTGCCGCCAAGCTCAAGGGTAATCTTTTTGTTCCATAAGATCTTTTGAAGGTGGTGGCCTACACGCTCAGATCCTGTGAAGCTAACGGCTTTAATGTCAGGGTGGAGCGCTAGGGATTCTGTTTCCTCGGGAGAAGTCGAAAGGATCTGAACAAGATCTGTGCTTAGGTGGGACTTCTCGAGCGCTCGATGCAGTGTTTGGAGAAGTAAGCGAGATGTTCGAGGAGCCTGTGGGCATGGTTTCCAAAGAATCGAATTACCAGCAACGAGAGCAGGAGCTAATTTATGGACTGCTAAATTAACAGGAAAATTGAAGGGGGTAATGAGCAAAACGGGGCCCAAAGGAAAGAACTTCAGGCTTCCTCGAGCCTCATCTCCACCCGGTAATAAGTCCACGACCACATCCTCAGAGATGAATCCAGAGTACGCTTCCAGAGTGCTCTGGATTAAGAGAATGGATCTCTGGACTTCCGCCTGGGCCAACGTGATTGGCTTACTGACCTCATCTGTGATGAATTGAGAGAGGGTATTTCTCTCCTGTGTTAACTCGGTCAACCAGTCTTCAAGAAGTTTTTTTCGTACCGAACGAGGAGAAGTCTCCCACTTGGTAAAAGCGCTTTTAGATTGATTTATTAATTTCATAGACATATGCCGCTTTAACTTTCATAAAAAGGGAGAGGTAAGATGAAGTAGTAACGCTAAAAATAGTGTGGGATAATTGATTATCCCCTAGGCCACCTTAGCTCAGTTGGTAGAGCATCGGATTCGTAACCCGAAGGTCGCCGGTTCAATTCCGGCAGGTGGCTCCATTCTTTATTTCATCGAGGGAAATCGTTCGCGAGTTCCATGCGTAGGCTCTTTAATAGAAAGCCCCACATGTCCGCATATTCCCCCATGGCCATATCCATCGATTTGCCCGCACCATGTCCTGCACGCGTTTCAATTCGCATCAGTACCGGGCTGTTTGAGGCCTGACTATATTGAAGTTGAGCACCAAATTTATAGCTGTGTGCCGGAAATACTCGGTCGTCGCGCTCTGCGGTTGTGATTAAGGTGGGCGGATACTTGACCCCGTCTTTAATATTATGGAGTGGAGAGTAAGACATCAGGTTAGTAAAGCCCTCTTCTGTTTCGCTCGACATGTAATCACTCTTCCAAGCCCAACCAATTGTGAACTTGTGATAACGAAGCATGTCCATGACTCCAACTTGAGGGATGCACGCTCCGAAAAGGTCTGGGCGTTGTGTCATGCAAGCACCAACTAATAAACCACCATTGCTACCTCCACGGATGGCTAACTTAGGTGAAGAGGTATAGTTCTCCCGAATAAGATATTCAGCGGTAGCAATGAAATCATCGAATACGTTCTGTTTCTTCAACTGTTTGCCTTGATCATGCCAGGATTGGCCGTATTCGCCGCCCCCTCGAATGCATGCAAGAACATAGATTCCTCCCATTTCCATCCACACCAAATTGGGAACCGAGAAGGAGGGCGTACTGCTGATATTGAAGCCACCATAACCATAGAGCAATAAAGGAGTTTCGGAAGATATCTTGAGCCCTTTTTTGTGAGATATGAAAATAGGAACTTGGGTACCATCATTGGATCGAACAAATACCTGCTTGGTTATGAAGTTATCAGGACTGAATGCGATTTTGGGAGTTCTAAATGGGGTTGAAACTTTTGTCTTAAAATCGTAACGGTATCCCGTTGCAGGCCGATTGAATGAGGAAAAAGTATAAAACCCTTCTGAATCAAAAGGATCGCCCGACATCCCAGATACTGACCCTAGTGACGGCATCTTAATATTGGATTCGAGTCGGCCTCTAGGATCATAAATCACAAGGGAAGTCTGTGCATCCGTCATGACTTGGGCCACGAACTGATGATGGACGTAGGATACATCCTGGAGGATCGATCCTTTAGTATCTTCCCCGATCAGCGTTTTCCATTTATCGGGATCGGGATCCGCAAGAGAAATAGCAACAAGGCGATTGCGCGGAGCCGAATTACTTGTGAGGACGAAGAAGGTTTCTTTGATGTTCCCAACGATTCTATAGGATGCATCGAATTTATCTAGAAAGGGTGTCACTTGAGCATTCGCTTTTGACAAGTCTTTAATGAAAACTCGATTTCTACGTTGGGTCCCTTCGGATTGATAAATAATTAGGTACATACCGTCGTCTGTAACGCTTGTTGAAAAACCCCACTCGGCATGATCGGGCCGCTCATATATTAATAAATCGTCTGACTGAGGTGTATTTAACCGATGAAAATATATTTTTTGATTTTGATTCACGGCTTTGAGGGCGACGTCGGCAGACGGTTTCTCATATCGACCATAAAAGAACCCATCATTCCGAGGTGACCAAGTGGCCCCACTGAATTTGGACCATTCGATTTTGTCGGCAAGGTCTCTTTTGGTTTTAATATCCCGGATGTACCATGTACGCCAATCAGAACCTCCATCTGAAGTAGCGTAGGCCAGATACTGGGCATTCTTTGAAATACTCATCCCACCCAAAGAAACAGTGCCATCGGCGCTGAATGTATTGGGGTCCAAGAGAACGGAACCCTGATCTTTAATCGAATTAGCGACATACCATACGGCGTGAGGCTGTAGGCCTGAATTGTAAGAGTAAAAGTATTTGTTTTGAACGCGGTTGGGCAAAGAGTATTTTTCATAATTGGAAAGGGTTAATAAACGCTTTTTAATCTCATCACGTTGAGGTATTGAAGCAAAATAGTTGTTTGAGATCATATTTTGTTCTTGGATCCAGTTCTTCAACTCTGAGGACTGTGTATCTTCCATCCAACGATAAGGGTCGGGGACTGATCTATCGAAATAGGTCTCAACAAAAGATGACCGTAAAGCCTTTGGATAAGCAGGGTTGGTCTGAGCTACCAATACCGAAGCAACAGTCACAAGGAATAAACTAAGTTTCTTCATTGAAATCTCCACTGAATATAGGGTTTCGGGGTTGAGCCTTGAGGTAATTTTTTTAAAAGTTACTTCAATCTAGCAAATGAATGACAAAAGTCATAAAAATAAAGTTAAAATTCGCTAGAATTCAAGAGTTGACATAGGAGTCTCGCCTTGGTGCCAAGCAGCAAGAAGGTTTTCGTCCTTGATACCAATGTGCTACTTCACGATCCTAGTTCAATCATGAATTTTCAGGAGCACGAAGTTGTTCTCCCGATTGTCGTTATTGAAGAAGTAGATAATTTCAAAAAGGATCAATCTGAAATAGGGAGAAATGCGCGAACGGTATCAAGGCTTCTTGATCAAATGCGACAAAAAGGTTCCTTAAATCAAGGCGTAGCTCTGGATAGTGGTGGAACCCTCAAAGTTGACATTGAGATTCACGATTTAGAAATTGGAATTCTCAGTGCCGACAAACATAAAGCGGATAATCAAATTCTGGCATGTGCTCTTCACTTACTCAGAACACGTAAAGAAAAAACAATTCTTGTCTCCAAAGATACCAACTTAAGAATTAAAGCTGATGCTCTTGGCATGGCTGCTGAGGACTACACCACCGATCGAGTGGAGATTGATGATTTCTTCACCGGGTCCTCGATCCATTCGGTCACGAGCCAACAAATTGATGAACTTTATGATCAAGGACTAACTCTCAATTCCTCATCACCCCTTTATCCCAATGAGTTTGTCACTCTGGTCAACGAGACCAACCCTAATCATATGGCCCTAGCTCGATCGATAGGGTCTGAGGGTCTCCTAAAACCTCTCAAGCGGTTGGAAGTCCCCCCGTGGGGAATCAAACCCAGGAACCGTGAGCAACAATTCGCTATGGAATTACTTCTCGATCCGACTGTTCAAGTAATCACCCTCATCGGTAAAGCAGGAACCGGTAAAACTCTACTGGCGATAGCTGCAGGACTTCAACAGGTAGTGGACGATGAAAAATACAATAAGTTACTTGTTTCAAGGCCGATTGTTCCTATGGGTAGAGATATCGGATTTTTACCGGGGGATATCGGGGATAAGGTCAAACCATTTATGCAGCCCATCTACGATAATCTCGAATTTATATCAGCTGCCAACGTAGACCAAAGGCGTCGAACTACGATGACTGCAGCCCAGCTCGAAGAGTCTGGGTATATGAATATTGAACCTCTTACTTATATTCGAGGTCGAAGTATACCCAATCAATATATGATCGTAGACGAATCTCAGAATCTAACACCCCATGAGGTTAAAACGATACTGACACGGGCGGGCGATGGCACTAAGGTGATCTTCACTGGCGATCCTAATCAAATTGATAATCCTTATGTAGATGCCTCGAGCAATGGTCTAACGTATTTGGCTGAGCGATTTCGAAATCTACCCATTGCAGGGCATGTCACTCTCGTCAAAGGGGAGAGAAGCGAGCTGGCGGAAATTGCTAGCAATATTCTTTAAATTATCTGGGTTAGTCGCGCCACCTAAAGGTAAGATAGGGGCATGAATACTTCAGACCAAATCAGTTTCATATTAAGAGGGGTCGTCACCTGTAATACCGAACGTGACCTTAAAGTTAAATTGGACAATCGGAAGCCACTCAAGATTAAAGCAGGCTTTGATCCCACCTCACCTGACCTTCACTTAGGTCACTTAGTTCAACTGAATAAACTGAAGACCTTCCAGGATCTAGGTCATGAAGTAACCTTTCTTGTCGGCGACTTCACAGCCTCAATTGGGGATCCCACCGGAAAGAGCGTTACACGCCCCCCGCTTTCGGCCGAACAAATTACGGCTAATGCGGAGACCTATAAAACCCAAGTTTTTAAGATTCTTGATCCGAACAAAACGAAGCTTCGTTTTAATCAAGAGTGGATGAAGTTACTTTCGAGTACTGATTGGATCAAGTTAGCCTCGCGGTTTACTGTAGCTCAACTTTTAGAGCGTAAAGATTTTCAGACTCGACTCGAACAAGGATCTCCCCTCTCGCTTCACGAGATTCTTTATCCTATTGTCCAGGCTTACGATTCAGTTGTTCTACAATCTGATGTTGAAATCGGAGGAACCGATCAGTTGTTTAATCTCATGCGAGGTCGAGATCTACAGGAATCTCTTGGTCAACCCCCACAGGTCATATTGACGCTCCCGCTCCTTGTCGGACTTGATGGAACAGAAAAGATGTCAAAATCACTCGGGAATTCTATCGGATTTAGCGAAGATGCTGACTCGCAGTTTGCTAAAACCATGAGTATTAGTGACGCGACTATGTGGTTGTGGATACCTCTTTTGACTCCTAAATCTTCAGCAGAAATCGAGGTCTTAAAAAATGCTCACCCCATGGAAACCAAAAAAGCATTAGCCCGATCCATCGTCGCTTTCTTTCATGCCGAATCGGAAGCGCAAGCGGCAGAAGAACGCTGGACTAACCGTTTTTCTAATAAATCAACCGATGAAGTTCCTGAATATTCTATCCCCTCATCTGTCGAAGAAGAGTCACTGGTACGCTTGTTACAAACTAGAGCATTGGTGGATTCGAAGAAATCTGCGGAAAGACTTATCGAACAAGGAGCCGTTAGCCTCAATGAGGTTAAGATCTCTGATCCCAAAATCAAAATCAAACTGAGTGTTGGGGACCGCTATCTGGTTCGTGTGGGTAAATTGAAGATTGAAAAATGGATTGTTGTTTAAAGAATGAGATTTTTTGAGCCACTCATTCGCAAAGATCCACAATATCGACATGGCATATGGTTCTCATCGCCGTCTCCTTCTCGACTCATCTTTGTCGAACAAGGACAAATCGTTTCGGTAAAAGGCTCCAAAGAACAGGAACTTTTCGAATCATTTTTAGATAAAACTAATGCTCTTCCCGCTGCCCAATTACATTATGCGATAAGTAAAGGATCGTCTAAAGAATCATTCATTCAGACTTTAAGAAATCTAGGTTTTTTACCCAAACAAAAACTTCTCGAACTTCAAAGGGAGTGGGTCGAACAACTGCTCATAGAATGGATTCAAGATGAATCGATTACCTGGAAATTCGAACCCGTTAATCATGCTTCTGAACGTTGGGGGCTCGATATCTCAATCGATCGAGTTGCCTTAGCGTCCTTTATCATTCGCCGGTCCATCACTGGGCTAGGATCTTCGGGGATCAGCATCCGAGTGCTTGAGCATCAATTTAAGCATCTTCTCGTAGGCCCGCTTGAGCCCTTAAAAACTATCCTAAGTTCTCATGAGTGGATTACCTATTCCCAACTCATTTCCGCAGTGAATAGACCCGAAGAACTCTGGGGCCTCTTGGATTACCTACAAATTGCAAACCAAATTGAGATCCAAGAAAAAGTCGGCTCAAGTTCTGACAAAACAATAGCCGACAATCGGCGATCACGACCCTATCTTCATGTATATGGTTGGGTCATTTTAGGACTCGCGTTAGCCATAGCCATCTTATCGGTTCGGCCCAGACTCTTCACACCCATCGAATCGGCCCCTCCTCCCGTAGTGGGCCGAAGCCTGCCTATCCGCGAACTTGATCACTGGACGATTGTCATTAATATTCAAGCTGACGAAACACTATTAAGACAAATTAAAAGTGATTTTGGAGAAAAATTCTCAATTTATTTTGAACCTAGCTCTTCTGGATCTTCAACTTTCCAAGTAAGCCTCGGTGATTTTGCTTCCTACTCTGAGGCTTTAGAAGTTCAGAATTCACTCGAGCTAAGTCGTCGTTCATACTCTAATGGCTGGGGTGTTCGCAAGTTTAAGGATCTTCGGTGAGACGACACAGCGAGCGGTTCCTTATTCTATTGCTGATTGGATTCCTAACCGCCTGCTCCACCCCCTTTGTACCTAATGATTCTTACGACTTCAAATCAGCAGATAACCAAAAAATGTCCCCTTATTTAGAGGAGGGAATCGCGAGTTGGTATGGCGGAGATGGAGATGGATTCGCAGGACTCCGGGCCGCTAATGGTGAT